>Ga0180432_10000113_pt1 | contig 120549 bp, 122 predicted proteins | sample SS_ome_10_FD_132414 | JGI IMG/M metagenome (GOLD analysis project Ga0180432, IMG submission 132414) | Hypersaline lake sediment archaeal communities from the Salton Sea, California, USA - SS_1_MS_2 metaG | ecosystem: Environmental > Aquatic > Non-marine Saline and Alkaline > Hypersaline >... | reverse complement strand
CTCTGACTTTTTTATGTCATATTTTCTTTTACTTTTAGCAAAATCTTCTAAAAATTCAAACTCTTTCGTAGGTAAATACGGTTTTAATTTGTCTTCTGATCCCTCCAGGAATATCCCATGTGCGATCGCTATTTGAGCAATTAGAGAAGGACTGCATTCACTTTCATGTAATTTATCGAAATGCCAAATAACACTTCTCAACTCTTTTCTATATCTATATCTTCTCCCCAATAATAAGTGCTTTGAATATGTATATAATGGAGTATATATTGGTTTGTGCTCTCCGAATGTGTGCCATATCTCTTTCGAATTGCTAAAAAATTTTAAAGCATAAACTGTTTTCCAACCATGTTTAGAAATTTCTTTTTTAAAATCCGTATCCGGTGATATGGAATTGCTGAACTGGGTTTTCCTGAAACACTCTGTTCGAAATAATCTAAGCCCAATAATTCTGCCTATAAGAGCATCCCTACAAGGCGCGACTACAATGCCAACATTTTCTGTCATGCATTTTTTAATATCTTCCAGACAATTTTTATCGAGAATGATATCTGAATCTATCTGAATAAAATATTTTGTTTTTACTTTTGAAGCTCCCAAATTCAATGCTTTATGAAACGGAGTTACATTTTCTATAATTATTACATCTTTAGGAGAAAGAGTCTGGCTTTTCAAGCTATCTATTGCGCGTTGTGTAGTTTTTTCGCCTATTGTTAATATAACCGCTGAAATATCACTCATATTGTTTTAAAATATTTTTATTGTATCGATGAGATCTTGATAAGAGTTTGAATTTAGAAAATAATCTTTGTTATCAGGATATTCTTTTAATAAGGAAAGGTGTATATTTTTTAAAAATCCAGTTAAATGGAATGGTTCTACAAGAAGATCTTGATTACATAGTCTCCAATTGCCGCAATTTTTTGAAGCTATTATATTACACCCCATTGCAGATGCTTCAAATAAAATACCAGGAGCTGAATCACGCAAAGATGGACAAACAACTGTTTTAGTTCTTCCTAAAAAAGAATACAATTCTTCTCTTTTTATTATTGTTCCATGATATACTATTCCTTTCATCTTTTCTTCAGTTTCTCCAATAATATGAATTTTCAAATCTTTACATTTGGAAGTAATTTTTTTTACTAAATCATAATTTTTTTCCGGCCTGCTCCACGCGCTTGCTATAAAAAGTATATCAATATCTCTTTCCTGAAAAGATTTTCTCGACCCAGAATAATTTAACGCCTCATCGTATATCCATTCTGCAGCCCATATTGCCTTAGAATAGATTTTACCGGCATAAGAAGGAAAAAATCTTTCAAAAAAATATTTTGCCATATCACTATGTGTGATCACTAAATCAGATAATTTAACGGTTTCTCTTTCTTTTTCAACTAAAATTTTTAATCTATTACTCTTACGTAAGGAAAATCTATGTAAATCAACAGCAGATTTCATTTTCCCTTGAATTATATATTGTCTAACTTGCGTACAACTGGATGTAATAAATATCATTTTTCTTGAATGAGCAGCTTTTTTCATTAAAAAAGCTGCTATAAAACCTTTGCCGATTAGCACATCTGGATCTAATTTTAAAATGATTTCTTCTAATTCGGAATGTGGACCGTATAAACGCTGTTTTAGGATACAATTATAAACATTGGGCAAACTTTCAGGGTTGCCATAATTTTTACCAAACACATATTTAAAATAATCTACATCCTGTTCTTCAATAATATTTATATAACAAACATCCATTCCGTCACGCTGCATTCTCTCAAATAACTTATAACTTGCTGTGTTGGCGCCCCCGAAACCTGGGATTTCATAACAACCTATTAGAATTTTATTATTCATAATTTAAATTAAGAATTTTTTACATCTAAGTACTTTGGCAAAACTTCCTCAGTTTTTTCGAAAGCCATTTGATGTCCCTTTCGAAGCCAGAGTGTCTTTTGACAAAAATTTTTTACAAAGGTAGTATTGTGTGTAGCCACTATAAGAGTGACCCCCTTATTTATATAATCTTTAAAAACCGCATTGCATTTATCTCTAAAATCCTTATCGCCTGCTGAAAGAGCTTCGTCAAAAAGAAGTATATCCGATTCCATGTGTCTCGTTACTGAAAATGCCAATCTTGCCTTCATCCCAGAAGACAATGTTTTAAATTTAGCGCCGGTAAAGTTTTGCAATTCTGCCCATTCAATTATTTCATGAAAATTTTTCCGAATGATTTCCCTTCTTAGCCCATATATCATCCCATATAAATACATATTTTCTTCAACACTGAGTTCATCATACATGCCTAAACCTAGACCACTTAATACGGTTATTTTCCCATTAACACTAAGACACCCTTTATTGGGTCGATATAATCCTGCAATAACTTTCAATAATGTAGTTTTTCCTGAACCATTATTGCCAACAATAGCAACATTTTCTCCTTCATGTATCTCAAAATTAATATCATTTAATGCCGTAATTGTTTTTGGCCTTAAACTCCTCCCTAAAAGTTTTCTTTTAAAAATTCTATACAAAGTAGCATGATATCTATCAACAAGAAAAGTTTTGTATACTCCATCAGCTTTTATTGCATAATTCATTTACACATACTCCGCTAAATTTCTCTCAATTTTTCTAAACAGCTTAATTGCTCCATACAATAGAATAATATTTAAGAAAAAGAACCAATAAGCGACTTTAAATGAAAAAACTTTACCATCAATAATGAGATCTCTTGAAAAGGATATTAAATATGTTAATGGATTTAAACTAATTAGTTTTCTTGCTAAATTATTCTCTATAGAGGATAAGCTATAAAATATTGGAGTCGAAAAGAAAAGAATTCTTAAAAAAACCTGATATATATGCCCTATGTCTTTTATGAAAATATACAAACACGAAAGTACGATAGAAATCCACAGAACTAATATTAACTGAAATACAAATATGACTGGAAATAAAAGAATTGCCCAGGAAATATTAACACCTAAAAAATAAGCAATAAAGATGCATATTATCATTGATAAAACAAATTCTACAGAATTCCCTAACACTGAGCCTATTACCATCAACTCTTTAGGAAAAATAACGTTACATGTTAAATTCCCCATGGATCTCAAAGTTTTCATTGATATATTTGTACAGTTTGAAAAATGAGCATATTGAATAATTCCTATCAATACAAAAACTGGATAATGTTTTACTTCCTGACCAAATCGAAAACTAAAAACTAAAACTAGAACACTCAATAAAAGCAAAGGATGTAAAAAACTCCAAAAGAAACCAAAAAAAGTACTTTGGTCTTTTATTTTAAACTGTGTAAAGGATATTTCTCTTAACAAATTGAAATATTGCCTATCGCCAAAGTTCATACAGTTATATGGCCCTCCGTTTCAAATTAATTTTTAATGTTTATTAGTGTATTAAAAAGTATGTTTTGGACTTCTATTTTACTTGCTGACAATTTGTATTTGCAGTATATCAATTCTTCATGTATAAGTAAAGTATATATAATAGTAAAATTATAATTTATGGATTATGAATAGAAAAAATACCCTTTTCCTGATTTTGATAATCTTGGCGCTCATAATTTTAAAGATTCCCCATCTTGACCGTAGTGAGTTTTGGGTTTCTGGAGGCGATGAGTCAAGACACGCAATGAATGGCGTTTTTATAATGGACTTTATTAAGGATAAGCCTTTCAGTGATCCTATATCATATACAAAAAACTACTATGGAAGATACCCTGCCCTTTCCCTTCAACGAAATCCCCCTCTTTTTTACTTGGTTGAAGCTTTTTTCTTTGTTGTTCTAGGTATTACCGTTTATGCAGCAAATATGCCAATTCTGGTGCTATTTATTATCGGTATATTTTTTTGGTTCAAGTTATTAGAAAGGAAATTCAATGGTGAAATAGCCTTCTTATCGTGTTTATTATTTATCATGCTAAGAAACTTTCTTTATTATTACAACTCGGTCATGCTGGAAGTTCCGTTATTGAGCATTATGTTTATTTTTTTATATTTTTTCGATAATTATTTAGAGCTAAAAAAGTTAAATTCTCTGTCAGCTTCTGTGTTCTTTCTGATAATAGCATTTTTAATAAACCAAAAAGCGATCATTTTTCTGTTCTTTACGATAATTGTATTGCTGTTGAAAAAACTAGAAACCAGTCCGAAAAAACATAAAATTCTTATCGGCTTTTTTATTAACTTATTGGCCCTCTTCTTCCTTATTATAATTATATTTCTTTCATGTCATCTCTTTGAAAATAACAAACTAATATATAAAGCCACTTACCTGAATTGTGCGGTAAATTTAAAAAGTCTGTTTTCTGTTTCGCGGATAGCCTATTATATGAAAGGCATCCCAAAACAAATAGGATGGATTCTCACGGCTTTTCTGGCTATGGGTATATTTGATATAGTTAGAAAAAAACAATTAAAAAAGTATTATTTTTTCCTAGTTTTGCTTTTCTGGATATATGCACTTCAAATATCCATCATAAAAATCGAAAGCCTAAGATTTGTTTTTTATGGACTTCCCTTTTTGACTTTACTTGCCGTTACAGGGATAGACTTTTTTATAAATGGGATCGAGTATTTGAACAACAAAAGAATCTTGGTATATTTAATCATTATTTTGCTTGTCAGCATTTCCGGCTTTAATTACAGAAAACCATATATAAATGGATATGAGGAAGTTGCGAAATATGTAATTCAACATAATAAAGAAAATAATCCCATTCTTACTAATATTAACAGAAATGGTAATTTTATATTTTTTATTAGAAAATACGATACCCGAAAACAGCAAATGGTCATTAGATCTGAACGTTTTTTATATTTAATGACCGGTTACGATGTATTTATCACTTCTTACGTTAAAGATGAAAATGATATATTAAGTAAGATAAACAGTGCAGGCATAAAATATATAGTTGTAGATGAGGATGTTTCAATGAAAGAAAACAAATTATTGCATAAACTTTTAAGGAATACCAGTAAATTTAAAATAGTTTATAAAAAGAGAATAGACACAAACATCCCCCCCCACCTCGATGTAAGAAAAAAACTGGTCAATGAAGGAGCATTAATAACTGTCTATGAATATCTAGAAAGTAGGGCTCCTGAACAAAAAAAATTGATCCTCCCAATAACGGATATAGGAGTAAATTTTGAAGTTGATATTCAAAACAGGAAATAAATCTATATACGCTATTCTTTAAAATTTACATATTTCTATGAACAAAGATAATCGCTGCATAATACATGTTGATATGGATGCGTTTTTTGCATCTATTGAACAACGTGATAATCCTGCATACAAAAGAAAACCTGTTATAGTCGGAGCTGATCCAAAAAACGGCAAAGGACGCGGAGTTGTATCAACTTGTTCTTATAATGCAAGAAAATTTGATATTCACTCCGGTATGCCTATCTCAATTGCTTATAAAAAATGTCCGAAAGCAATATTTCTTCCTGTGAACATGTCCAGATATGCCGAAATATCATATAAAATATTTGAAATCCTGGAAAGATTCACTCCGGACATTGAGCCGATAAGTATTGATGAAGCTTTTTTGGACATAACTGGAAGTCATCACTTGTTCGGATCGCCAATTGATACATGTAAAAAGATTAAAAACACTATAAAAAAAGAGACTGGCTTGACAGCTTCAATCGGTCTGGCTCCAAATAAGATGACCGCCAAAATAGCATCTGATTTTAATAAACCCGATGGCCTTACTATCGTAACCCAACAACATCTCCTCGATTTCCTTCGTCCTTTGCCTGTTAATAAATTATGGGGTGTTGGAGAAAAGACCTTAAAGGTGCTTCAAAAACTTGGCATAAATACTATTGAAGATATTTTAAAGCGTACAGCAGATGAATTTGTAGATATTTTCGGTAAAAATGGAGGACATTTATGGCAACTAGCTAATGGCATCGATCCGCGCAGTGTCGAGATTGATGACACAATAAAATCAATAAACACTGAACATACATTCGACAAAGACACAAAGAACAAATGCCTTATTAAAGACACTCTAATGTGTTTAAGCGAAAAAGTGTCCAAAAGATTGCGTAAATCTAACTTAAAAGGAAGAACTATAACTCTAAAAATACGTTTTCAAGATTTTAAAACATTTACCCGTTCTACAACAATAGATATCTGTACAAATTTTGTAGATGATATCTATAAAAATTGTATTGTCAATTTCGGAGAATTTAACTCAGAGACAAAAGCTGTGAGACTTTTGGGAGTGAGCATATCAAATCTTATGGATGATACATGGCAAGACAGTCTTTTTAATGAAAGCTCTTCCCTAAAAAAGAAAGAAAAATTACATAAGGCATTGGAAAAGATTATTGACAAGTTTGGCGAAGGGACTATCCGACATAGAAAAATATAGCATTACTTTGAGTTTTTACTGCTGTTGCCAACTGGCCCATACTCAACTTTATATAAACTTGCGTCTTTTTCATCTTTGATCAATTCAAACCTGTCAGGATAAGTTTCAATTACTGGAATTAAATAATTTTGTACATCTATTTTTTTCTTATTAACAAGCACATAACTTATATGTTTTTTATCAATATATTCCATTATTTTGCTCTTATCGGAAACAGGAGGAAAATAACGCCCCTTTCCTTCTGTAATAATGCCTGCCACCTGTGGCTGTAGGCAAATATATGTTTCTTCTTTAGACAAATTATCTTTCAGCCATAATGCCAATTTTTGTAAATCATAATGATGTTCATACTTAATGGGATACGCTCCAAATGGTGAATTATGCTCTTCTAGAATTGTTCGTTTCATTGCATTAATTCCATGTATAAAATAAGAAAAAATATATATTGGTAGGATTATATATAAAAATTTTATAGCAAAAGTTCTTATAATACCCTTTTGTTTGCATAATATATGTTTAATGCCAAAAAAGGTAAAATAAAACAAAAAAGGTAAAATGGGAATTAAATACCTTAGTCGTATTGAATGTCTTAAAAAAAATATTGAAAGATAAATAATAACATAAAAACTAATTAAGGTTGATGTTTGAATAGCGAAAACTAATAATCCTAAAAAAAGGAATACCAGTATTATTAAATATAAAACCACATAAATAAAAGGAAATTCTATAGTATATATATTTAAAAAAATATTTGCAACTTTTTCGCCTAGAACTTTAAAATTATTTACCACTCTCAAAACACCATCTATTAAGGTCAAATTCATAATATCACAATGATATCCTATTTCTTTTTTAACAAAATAACCTAAAAAATAACATTTTTTAAAAAATATAAAGTTTCTGATATCCCATAAGAAAGTAATCAAAATAGGTATAAGCATTAGAAGAGATATAATAATATATTTATTATCTCGCTTTTTGTAAAAGACTAGCAACGCACTTATAATACATGCAATCGGTATCGCTACCCCTATTAGTCTTGTCAGACATGTAGTTGAAATTAAAATGACTGCCAAAAAATATTTTAACAAATTACTTTTTTTATTAAACAGATCAATAATCACGATAAGCGATAAAATAGAAAAGAACATGTAAAAAATATCTGAAAGTAGGCGAGTGCTTTCTTCAAATAAATAAATGTTGCCTAATACTAATAATATAATTACTAGACTTTTTCCTCTTCCTATATATTTTTTGAATAACATGTATGAGAAAAAAATAGAAAAAAGACTAAAAATCTTTACTACTGAATTAAGAACTATATAATCTTTTGAAAAAAAGAAAATAAATATACTATAAATTAAAGAACTTACAGGCGGGAAAAAATATGCCGGTCGACCTCTAAAAAGATAACCTTTACCAGCAGCTATAGATTCTGCAGCGCCTATATAAACTGTATTATCAGGTGTTATTTTCCAATAAGGACTTATAGCGAAAATATATAATGATGCTAAAAAAATAATCAGTATAATAATCGCCGGGAAAAATATTTTAGGTTTTATGATGTCCATAGCTTGGATTTAACAGCAAATTTACAAAAAATTACACGTTAAACAATACCTGTTTAGCTACTATATCAGCGAGATCTTTTCTCGCTAAACTTTCAACTATTTTAAGCGCAAAGGGTAAAGCAGTAGCTGGTCCACGGCTTGTAATGATGTTTCCGTCCTGGATTACGCTGTCATTTGAAAATCTTACATCTACTGAAAAATTTTTCTCCATCCCAGGATAACATGTAGCTTTTTTGCCATCAAGAATTCCAATAGGAGCAAGAACAAGTGCAGGTGAAGCGCAAATGGCACAAATAAGTTTTTCCTTTGAATTCATGTTCAAAATTAATTCTTTTAATCTGCCGGATCTAGCAAGATTTTCGGCACCTGGAGATCCTCCCGGCAAAACTACTGCATCAGGCATAGAAGAATATGCTGATAGTTTTATCTTTGTCTTTATAATTACTCCTCTGGAACCGATAGCTTCCTCTTTATTTAATCCAGCAACAATAACCTCTATGCCAGCCCTTCTAAGAATATCTATCGGAGTAATCGTTTCAATTTCTTCAAAACCATCCGCAAGTACAATTAAGGCTTTCTTTTTCATACGTCCTTCCATTTATTGTCAGTTAAGTTTATATTATTTTTTACTTTGAAGCAAATTCCAGAGAGAGTTGGATAATTTGCCCTATCGCATTATTTATTCTGATTTTATCCTTGGGGTCCATTTTATTCCAAAAAGGTTTTCTTGAAGGAAGATCACTGACAAATAACAGGCCTGTTGCCTTTAACCCCGAAGCATTCGCTGCGCTATAAGCTGCTGAGATTTCCATGTCGATCCCGGAAAAATCTTCTCCTTCAATGGCCTGAATGATCTCTTTTTTTTCAGACGTTACTGCTCCAATTGTAAATATGCTTCCTCTCTTCAAGCCCGGATTGTCATCTATTTTACTACATAAAAACTGATATAATTGCTCTGTATAATCTGAATTTCCTTGAATTAAATTCCCCTCGTGAAAAATATTGTCCATTTTAAAATTATCTTCATAATACCGCGAAAAACCTTCCCCGTTAAAGGCGTCTTCACATAAAATAAGATCCCCTATTTCGCAATCTTTAAGTCCGCCACATGACCCTATGAATATAATTTCCTTAACCGGGCTTTCTTTTAAAAGCATTACACCGTCTCCCAATAGCCTGTCGCCCATTCCGCAATATATAATGGTAGCATTTTTTCCGTTTTTCTGAGCTGTAAAACCCGAGTAAAGTTTACCTTTAAAATTTTTATCCGCATCGCAATATTGTCTAAATAGTTTTAAAGAAAGAAATGGCGTTATTATGGCTGTTTGCGCAAAAGATCCCGGTTCGCATCCATAACAATATCTGAACAGTCTCTTGCAATCCATGATCATTCCGGTTTTTTATTGCAATTCTCACACACTTTATTAAGATCGGGGTTTGCGGTATGGCAATATTTACAGATCCAAAATCCTTCCGGCGGGTTTTTGATCCTTTTCTGTTCTTTATAATACGGCACGATCCATCGAATTGTCGAAATATAAACAATAACAGCGATGAAGAAAAATGCTATGTAAAAGAAGAATTTAGGCATAAAGATCGCCGGTCGAACCGACTCAAGCTTCACTCCATAGCGGTTCAACTTTTCCCTAACCAGCCTATTTGCCATACTATATGGTTCAATGTCATATTCCATTAAACGGCGTATCATCGGAGCGGAAATACGATAACCTCCCGAATAAAAAGTCTTTAATTTGTTCAGATAACTTTTATAATACCTGGCCGCCATATTAATATCGCCTGACTTCTCATATGCCCTGGCAAGCATAAAATCTGAACCGAAATATTCAGGCCAAATGCCCCTTGCTTTTAAGAAGTCTCTTTTTGCCTGGTCTATTTCCCCCGCAGACATGGCATATAGTCCGCTGTTGAACCTCGCAGTAAACTGCTCGATATCCGCGCGAGTGCCGCCTTTTTCCGTATTTTCTCCTAAAATAGCGGTCTTGAGGAAAAACCTTTTATAAGAAAAAAAGTTTCTCTCATCCAAATCTTGCTCTTCTGAAAAAGTTCTTGATGTACCCAAAAATAAAAATAAAGTCAGAATAATGGAAAGAAAAAATCTTTTTAAACGTAAGCTCATAATTTTAGAAGAAAAAATAGGGCTGTGGGAAAAACTGTTTATGATCACGTATTATCTTTAATAAGGCTCAGAACTTTATCAATTTCGAAAGGTTTATATATAATTTCCGAAGCGTTCTCTTCAAGCGCCTTATGGACCATCTCGTCAAGCGAATACCCCGTCATCATGATCACCATAGTTTCGGGACGTATTTTTTTTACCTCTCTTAGGGTCTGTATACCATCCATATCCGGCATTTTTATATCAAGGAATACGATATCGAAGTTATTTTCCTTAACGAGCTCGACAGCATGGGCCCCGCTATAACACGATTCGGCCTTTAACTCATTGGCCTTTAAAATATCACAAAACACATCCGCAAAATCTTTATTATCATCTACCACGAGGATATTATGTTCGGTTTTCATATGTCCCTTTCATAACGAGATTTTGATGATCATTCTATAATTACGTTATCAATATAAACCGGCCCTTTATATCTCGACCCGATTCTGTAAGGCGGCGCAGCGTCATATTCGATCCTGACAATGATCTTTCTTATGTCATGTATGTTCAGGGAAAGGCGTTTTTGCCTTCTTCCTTTCCAGTCGCTTTGCTCTTCTCCCTCCTCAGTCTTCTGAATCTTAAAGCTTGCTTTTACGGTCACCCATTTCCCTCTTTTAAGCGGTACGACCTCCCGCATCTCGAGCCAATGCCAGCCCTCACCTCCGACAAGAATAAAACGCGCCTGCAGCAACCCCCGTGGAGCTTTTTTCGGAAGATAAATGTCCGCCGAAATCGTTTCAAACCCGCTTAAATTGATGTCTTTTAAGCGCTCTATTACTACCGCCGCCCATATGTTACCGGGAAAATCACATTCCACCTTTAAAGAATTAGTGCCGCTGGAAGCCTCCTCCGAACTGATCTCCGATGATAAGCCTTTGTGATCATTTTGATAATAAGCCCAATCAGGAATTTTCCAGCCCCCACGATCAGTTTCAAAATCAAAATGTAGTTTTTCCTGAGCTAAAATTACACCTGATGAACATATCTGGCTTATAAGCGCACAAATAGATAATAAAACTACGAGCTTCTTCATAATGGGCTTGCTCCTCTTTTAAATCTAGCCCCGCAATATCACAGTTTCTGACTTTTATATTATATATTATACCAAACATATCAACAACCAAATAAAATTTAATTAAATGCGCATACCATTATAGTAAGTTCACTCTACATAAATTTTGTTTAAGTCAAAATATAGTGAAAACATTATATTTGCATAAGAATACATTAGTTCATTTATTATGGTTATGTATTTTCCGATTTCATTTTGATAGCACTTGTTCATATACTTTATAGAATTTCACTGCTGTATCTCTGGCAATAAATTGTTTACTTCGCATTTTTGCAGCATAACTCATACTTTTTAAAAGTTGACTATCATGATAGGCTTTATATATAACATCAACTAACCTTCTCTGGTCATTAGCAGGGACTAAAAAACCATCTATTCCGTCTCTTACAATATCATTCTGACCTCCTATATTTGTTGCAATGATCGGCACAGCAAAATTCATAGCCTCAAGAAAAACCAATCCGAAACCTTCATGTTCACTTGGTAAACAAAAAATATCCGCAACGCTAAGATACTTATATTTCTTTTCTTCTTTAACATTGCCCAAGAAAATGACTTCTTTTTCAATACCAAATACTTTTGCTTTCTGTTCCAATTTTTTAAACTCAGGTCCGTCTCCTATTATTACTACACAAATATTTCTATTTTTTCCCCTTCTTTTAATTTCATAAACACCTTCCAGTAATTTATCTAATCTCTTTCTTTTAACAAGTCTGCAAATTGAGATAATTACAAAAGCATTTTTAGGCAGATTTAATTCTTCACGAAATATTTTTGTATATTTTATTTCAGGTATCCCCCACGGAATTGTACTAATAACCGCTTTGGGAAATAATATTTTTGTTCTTTGTGATAAATCTTTGCTTGGTACAGTTAATAAACTCGCATTTTCTACGGCCTTCCGCGAAAAATTTCTTATTGCAAAATTGCCACTAGCTGTTAACCATCGACGGGTCGGATCAAAAATATCTGCTCCAACGATCGAGATTATATGAGGTCTTTTTATGCCTGAATGGGCAACTATATATCCAGATGGGAATAGAAAAAAAGAATTTATTACATCTGGATCAAAACTTTTGACTATCCTTTTGAGGTATATTGATGCTTTCTGCATATAATCTAACCAGCTTTTAATTCCAGCTAATTTTCCTTCTTTAAAATAGATTGGCATTCTAATTACATTAACTTCTCCTTCAATGTAATTCTTGTATTTGCTTGCCGTCGTCAAAACAACTACTTTGTGTTTTAACTTTACAAGTGCTTCAGCTAAATATTTCATAGCTACACCCGCTCCTCCTCCGATAGGAGGGTATTCATGGCATAGAAATAATATTTTCATTGATTTGTATTATTTTCTCTTTAAGTTCTCAAAAAATATTCAAAATTTTCCCAAAAAGTCCCTAATATCAATTTACGTTTTAAGATTGAAAATAAATTAGGTCTGGTCCATAAATTCCTTATCAATTTATAGAATGAAATAAATATACCTTCTATTTTTAGGTGCAGTAAATAAATCTTTTGAGGAGCGTAATGTTTTTGTAAATAATTATATCCTAATAATTTGATTTGTTTTGCTGTATAGTAACTAATTAAACTTATTTCTTTACTTGTTAATTGTTCTTTCCATTTTTCAGCAGAGGAAGAATCAATAGGTTTATTAATGTTTTTGTGGTGCTTAAAAACATGTTCGGCTTTTGTGACAGATGTTTTTTGTGCATAATAATCATTTATCATATGACTTTCATAAGAAATGCCCAGCCACTTACAAAGATCAGAAACTATTTTTTCTGGTTCATGCACAAGTTTTTCATAATAAATACATTTTACTCGATCCGGAATTTCTTTCTCCATCTCCAAACAACGTTCAGCATATAAATTGTAAGTTTTTGCTCCTTCAAGAACATTTAATAAATGTGCTTTAGACCTTTTTAAAGAATTAGCAACTCCTCTTGGATCACGCACAGTATAAATAAACGAAACATCCGGCATTTCTTTAGCGACAATATCATACCATTGCACTAATCTTGGCGTTTTATTGCCCCAATATTTTTTGCCAATATTGTCAATATACTTCTCATGTATTTTAGTAATACATTCTCCCATGGTCCGGCATTCCTTCAAATCTTCGTATGCTATCTTTATGTCCCAATCTTTTAATGCCGGATCTTTACACAATAATTTTTTTCTTTTGTTTAAAGAAATATGTTTTGCACTCAAGTAATCATATATAAATAGGGATTCGACTGGTATGCCAATTTGGCTATGTGAATTCAATATAGATCTAAGTAGGGTGGTACCAGAACGAGGAATGCCAACTATGAAAAAATTATGGATTTTTCCGATAATCTTTCCCCTTTTTTTTTGCGCTTTTTACCAGATATCAAAATTTATTCTGCCTGACAACGTATTATAAACAAACCAACAAATGAGTTAATTAATATAATGCAAATTGTAAATAAACGTATGGCTATTACTATAGCCAAAGCTTCTTTGATATGAACTCCTAAAGTAATTAAAATTCCTGACCACATTGCTTCCCCTGTTCCGATACCAAAGGGCGCATGTATGGGTAGAATGCTGAAAGTCAAACCAATAAGAGCTGCTATAAAACATTTTCCCATATCTAATGGTGTATTAAATGCAAGAAGTCCCATAACAAGTGTCATTATAAGAGAACCCCATATTAATATGCTTAAAATTAGCGTCCATATAAATGCAAATATTCCTTTTATTCTATGAAACCCATCCTTAAAAACATTTATTCGGTTCGCAATCCACGATTTTGCCGAATTGATTTTTTTTCTTCTTTTAAAAAATTGCAAACATGATATTAAAGCTATAATAACAACAATAACTATGCCCAATATTATAAGAACTTTTTGAAAATGTACTCTTATTTCTGAGAGTCCTATAAAAGCTACAAAAAAAAGAGAAAGCGCCAATACATCTAGCATTCTTAAAAATAGCCATACAGATAATGTTTCAGATATACTTGGAGATAACTTTTTATTTTTTAATAATTTCAGAAATATAAACTCTCCGGATCGCATAGGAAAGATAGTATTCATTAAACGCATAACTGAAAACACACCAATAAGAAGCAACCCCTTGCCTTCGTTGCGAAAGAAATACCAAAATCGAAGTGACCGAAATATGGTTGGTAAAAATCCCAAGAAAAGCCCCATGATAAGATATCTATAATTCACGCCTGTCAATGTGAAAATTAATTCTTTTAAAGAGAGACGAGTTATGATGAATACAAGTAGCGCTATCCCTAAAAACAGTGTTATAAGCCATTTTTTCTTTTTGAAAAACATAATAAGGTTTTATCCCTGATCTTTAATGAAGGTCAAGATTTGTTATTTCTATTTAAATCATTTATTTTTAAAAATAGAACATTGAATTTTTTGTCTAATAGATCTGCAAAAATACCTCCAAAGAAAAATGCCATTCCTAAGGCCAAAAGAATCAAACTTTTTTCTGTGATATTATGTAAAACGAAAATATCAAATATCAAACTGATTATCATCCCCAAAAAAGCAAGTCCTGCAAAAGGCAATAAAACTTTGATAGGGTTAAAATACATAACTGTGGTTATGATCAGGATTATAATGGACATTGTATCTTTTAAAGGTCTTATTTTTGAACGCCCCTTACGGGCATTATAATCAATGGGTATAAATTTTATTCTGTAACCATTTTGCAGCAATGCTAGACTTATAGTGGTTGTAAAAGAAAACCCATCCCCTATTATAGGGAAAAATTGCTGAACTGCGCTTTTTCTGAATATTCTCAAACCAGAATTTAGATCTTTTATTTTTAATCCGGTGATAAAATAAACCAGATTTCTCAACAAGATCTTTGCAAATCTTCTTAATATAGAATATTTTAATAACTTTAATTTTCTTTCACCTACTACCATATCATTACTTTTGATCTCCTGGATCATAATATTCAATTTATCCAGAGGATATGTCCCGTCCGCATCGGAGATAAGAATATAATTAAATCGCGCTTGCCTGATCCCCTTTTTTAAGGAAGCTCCATAGCCTAAGTTTCGTTCATTCTGTATAATATATGCCCCCTCACATTTCTTAGCTTCTTCAGCGGTATTGTCAGTAGAACCATCATCTATCATTATAATTTCATGATCATCTAAATCCTGTTTTTCGACCGCCTGTTTAACTTGTTGCAATGTATTGTAGATCCCTCTTTCTTCATTATATGCCGGTATAAGGATGCTTAATTTCATATCTAAAATCCTCCTCGCTTATATGAATTTACAATATTTTCGTTATGTTTTTAATGTGGAAAATAGAAAATACTAATCTAACTATTATATTATATATTGCATTTACACTATAAACAATTAAATATGGAAAATTCTTATTTATTGATATCAGGCCATAGCATGCGCTTGCTTTTCATATATATATATGATAGGATTCTCATTATGGAAAACCTTAAACTAGTTATACAGATCCCCTGTTATAACGAAGAAGAAATGCTCCCGCAGACCTTGAAAGATCTTCCGAAATCCATAGACGGTATTTCTGAGATCGAAGTACTGGTAATAAATGACGGTAGTACCGATAATACCGTTAATGTGGCCAAGCAAAATGGTGTCAGACATATCGTAAATCTTAAAAGAAAAAGAGGTCTTGCTGTCGTTTTTGCATCCGGTATTGACGCTGCTCTTAATCTAGGCGCAGATATAATCGTTAATACTGATGCTGACAACCAATACAAGGGAGAAGACATCAAAAGGCTTGTACGCCCTATATTAGAGAAGAGGGCGGATATCGTTATAGGCAACCGTAAAATAGAGGAAATCAAAGATTTTTCACCAGTTAAGAAAAAACTCCAGCGTTTCGGCAGCAGAATAGTAAAATACCTTTCAGGCCTTGATATTCCCGATGCCACTACGGGCTTTAGAGCCTACAGTAGAGAAGCCGCCATAAAACTGAACGTTATATCAGAGTTTACCTACACTCTTGAAACAATAATCGCAGCCGGGAACAAAGGAATTGCCGTCGAAAATATCGAAGTTATCACTAATCCTGAATTCAGAAAATCGCGCCTTTTTAAAAGCATACCGGAATATATTACAAGATCTATTGCTACTCTCGTAAGAATTTACACCATGTACAGACCTTTGAAGGTATTTACCAGACTCGGCGCTCTGCTTTTCTCAATAGGTTTTTTGGTGGGCTTGAGATATTTATATTTCTTTATAATTAATAAGAACCCGGCCGGACATGTTCAATCCCTCTTATTGTCTGCTGTCCTTTTACTCTTAGGTTTTCAGGTATTTCTTCTTGGAATGTTGTCAGACTTGATCGCATCTAACAGAAGGCTTATGGAGGAAACCCTAAACAAAATAAAAAAGATCGAATTAAATGCTTTGGACGATAAAAACAAGAGCTAGTCTCAAATTTCCCCTCTAAAATTCATCCGCTTTTCTATCGCATAATTTCATTAAAAATAACAAATGTTATTCGGCATGGCAAAAACTGAATTTATCAATAAAGTTTTTATTGCGGCATACGCTAAAACCGAGATGAAAAGGATCTGTGCGGCATGCTTTACTCTGTCGTCTTTTATGTGGTTTACCATCCCAAGCATGTACAATTGAGTTCTCGCCGATAAAACCATGAGCGGGATAACGGTGGCTGTTATATATCTTGACTGATAATTGCCCCACAACATATAAAATGCAAGGATGATCGCGGATGTTAAAAACAGGAAAGAATACGCTTTTAAATGTTGCCGGTCAAAGATAAAAAGAAACACTCCTAAAATAGAAAAAATATAAAAAGGTGAAAGTTCTATAACTCTTCCAAGGTAAAAATACCATGGTTCTTTAGAAAACATGCCCATTTTCCAACCTGCTCTCGGCACATATTCAAAGATCCATGTATTCACAATGTTCATTCTCAAAATAACGAATATAAAACATGCGAAAACAGAAATCAAGACACCGAAAACCACTCCTCTTTTAGGCAACAAGACATTGCTGTAAAAGATATTTGCTTTATTTTTTATGAGTAATGAAAATATCAACACAAAACCAAATGCAAACAAATAAACCCATGATCTCTGCAGTAAAAAAAGGACTTTTTCCAAAATTTCGATCATCTCTACATTGGAAGAAGTTATGCCTGATCCGTATATACTATAATTCCAATAAAGCCAAGGTAAGATCATGATAAATGGGATAAATAAGCTGAAAATGAAAGATCTTTTCTTGAATAGCCAACGTTCGCTGTACAAGGCATATACGAAAATTATAACTAAAGATAAGATGCCCGGATATTTTGTCAATACCGCCAGCCCCGCTGAAATACCGCTGGCTATCATGAAATAAGGATTATATTTTTTTATTGCGCGGGCAAAAAGATATAAGGATAAAACGCTGAAAAAAGCTAAAGTCGTTTCCATCCAGATCTTCTGCGAACTGACCCAAACTATCGGCTCTATTGACATAAGAAAAGCGGCATATACGCCTGCCTTACTATCAAAAAGAAGTGAGCCTAATAAATAAGCAAGCACTATTAAAAGTATCCCAAAAAAAAGTGATACTAAAAAAGCTGAATTATACGTCCTTCCAAATAAGTTATAACTCGCCACTATCAGATAAGAGAACATTGGCGGATGCTTGAATAATGGTTTTTTGAAATATTCCAGAAGTTCTCTTCCCTTTTTTAAAGCATCGTTATAAAGCCCTATGGTATTGTAATTTGCAGGATTTTCGCTTATTTGCGCGGCAAGAGTAGGATAAACAATTTCATCATAAGTAAGAGGATGTTCTTTTTTAAAACTGCCGACACGCACAATGAAAGTAACAATAACCAGGAATATTAAAATTACGCTTATATCTTTTTTCATCGGATAAAATGCCCCTTTTTCATGATCCTCTTATCATCAACGTATATGTCAGGTTTAGTTATCACGCCATCTAAATGTAACGGAACATCATTAGTCCCGCCGTAAGAAAGATTATTGCCTAGAGCTACGTGTACAGTGCCTATAACCTTTTCATCTTCCAGGATATTGCCGATTACTTTCGCTTTTGGATTAAGACCTATGCCCAATTCTGCTACAAAATAAGCTTTAGGACCTACTCGATCAAGCCGGTTTATGACTTCTTCTGATCGTTTTCCTGCGATTTCGTAAACCTTTCCCTCTTTAACTTTAAATGTAAGTGGCGAATCTAAAATGCCGATATCCGGGAATGAAGCATCTACTACAAAAATGCCGTCACATGTTTTTGGAGAAAATGAAACTTCCCCTTCCGGAAGATTGCCGAACGCTCCCGGATAATCAAAAGAACCGCCGTTTTTGCCGAAAAAATGCGCCTTCCCTATCTTGAAAGTTATATCAGTCCCTAATCCGGTAATTACCCTAACAGTTCGGGAGGCATTTAGAACATCATATATACGGTTTGATTCAAGCTTCAAGGCATCATAATCAATATCGAGACATCTATTCGCGATATCTTCCGTAATCGAAGGCATCGTTGCAATACGCACGCCTTTTAACGTGGCCTCTCTCCTGGCTTTTGTATGGGTAAGAGATTTTTCCGTTATCAAAAGTTCGACATCATATTGCAGCATTTGTTTGGCTATTATTTCCGGCGGCTCTTCGCCATGTTCCCTGGTTGGCTCCATTACTGCAATATCTGTTTTTGAGGATATATTCAGAGCATATTTGTAAAAAGCCTGTCCTATTTCTTTCTTGATAGTATCGGTAACTACTAAACAGGTTTCTGCCGGTTTCAATTTTAAAGAACCGGAAAAAACAGCTTTTATAGCACTTTCGTTTATCATGCCTACATCACCTGATAATTAACATACTTCGTCCCAATACCCATACTCCGGCAGTAATTAGGATGACTCCTAAGAGTTTCATCAGAGTTATAGTCTCACCCAATACAAAAACTCCTAAAATAAAAGCTACCAAATAAAAACTCCCCGCCACAGGAACAACCAGGGACATCTCTCCTATTTTTAGTCCCTTATAAAATGCAATAAACGCCACAAAACTTCCCAAAAATCCGGCTATGACCAACAAAATAGCAGATCTTGGATGCACAGCTTTAATTTGATAAGGTTTTATCATAAAGGTGATTAATGCGAGTATCCCGAGCAACACTCCCAAACATCTATAAAAAAGTCCGGGGATCGGTTCTGTGCTGGCAAGCACATATTTTTCAATAACTGACGTTATGCCCCATATAAAAGCAGCTAAAATAGCCCACCAGAAAGCATTCATTCGTATTCCTCCTCCTTGAGAGTCTTATACAATTCAGGGTTTAGCGCAATTGCATTGAAATCGTAAAGTGCTCTGTACGTCAAAAAATAAAATAAAGGTTTCCCTGTATGAGAGATGAATTGATCAATTAATAAATGTACAGTCATGCCTGCTGCAAACGGCACAAGCCAGCTGATCTTAAAAGAAAACATAAGTAAAATAAGTATCAATTCCCATGAATGAAAGACAATATAGACCTTTCCTGAAGTAACATATTTATGAGTGAAAAATTTCTTGAGATCCAGTTTAAACCCGTAATAGATAAAATAATCGATGAAGTGATCCAGGTCTATGAAAATGCTTCCGAGAATGCATAAAGCAGGCCATAACCACCCGCCCTTAATCCACAAAAAAAACAACGAAAGGACCAACGCCGTGAAGAAATGTAGTACAAGATCGACAATAGTGGCTATTCTTAGCTTTTTTTGTTTTTCGCTTAAGGTCATTTATCCCCATCTTACTTGAATATTCCGTTTTGTCAATATATACTATTTATATTATTAGCAAAATCTTATATGTTGGGAGTGAGTTATTTGAAATTAAAAAGTTTACTTTTCATTATAGTTTCGGTTCTTTTTTGCATATCTCCTTTTTATGCCCCTGTTTCTGTCAATGCGGACGAAAACCCTCTAATATTCGTCGGAAATGATGACGATGCGCCCTATTCTTTCTTATCGGACGGTTCTCCTTCCGGCTATTCAGTTGATCTGGTAAGAATATTATCCGCAACTATAGGGAAAGACATTGACATAAAGCTTATGCCGCATGATCAATGCCTCGAACAAATGAAATCAGCAAAAGCAGATGGTCTAATAAAATGCATAATCGATCCCGAAAGCCAAAAATACCTGGATTATTCAATCCCTATAGGGATCTGTGAATATGCGATCTTTATTAAAGTTTCAAGTACCCATATCAATTCCTTAAAATCTCTCGAAGGAACAGTTGTCGGAATTTATAAAGGCTGCCTAATAAAAGATTATCTCGAAAAGCAGAAAACGATCACGCTTCTGGAAGCGGAAAGTCTTTCGGAACTGATATCTAAATTAAAAAACCACGAGATCATGGCGTTTATCGCCGAAAAAAACACTGTCCTGTATTACATCCAAAAACACATGGTTAAAGACCTGGAAATCGTAGGCCCCCCTGTAGGGCAAACTTTCCCCTATTCCATCGCAGTTAAAAAAGAAGATAAAAAACTCCTTGAAGATATCAACCGCGGCATAAGAACGCTGGAAGAGAACGGAACTCTGGAAAAATTGAAGCGGAAGTGGTTCGGCTTAAAGCTTGTAGTGGCTTTCCCATGGAAAATGGTTATCGTATTGACATCAGGGATCACGCTCACCATGCTTATACTGGTAGGCATATTATGGGTAGTTTCTTTAGACGCAACGGTAAAAGCCAAGACTAAACAGATACAGATAATGAGCAAAAAAATGGTCGAAAAAGATAAGCTGGCTGTACTCGGTAAACTTGCCGGACAAATAGCTCATGAATTGCGCACCCCATTAAGCATTATAAATAACTCAGTGTATCTTCTCCGCAAAGAAGGGAGCAAAAACAGAGAACTATTCGAAAAGCGGCTCAGTGTCCTGGAAGATAAAATAAAGCTTACCAGTAACATATTGGAAAGCATCCTTAGCTATTCCCGCGTCAAAGCTGAAGTGGCTTCCGAAGTGTCTGTCGAAAAGTGCGTTGAAGAAGTCCTTAAAGATATCGCGATCCCCAAAGAGATCGAAAAAGAAGTATCGTATGAAGACGATAAAGTGTTAAAAGTCTTTATGGATTTCCATCAATTATACAGCGTCATCCGCAATATTGTCCTGAATGCCATCCAAGCCATGGAAGATAAAGGCAAGCTTAAGATAGATGTCACTTCGGTCGACCATGACACAAAAATACATATCAGGATCTGTGATACGGGTAAAGGTATTGCCGAAGGCGCTAAAAATAAGATATTTAACCTTTTTTACAGCACCAAGATAATGGGAACGGGCCTGGGGCTTCCCATCTCAAAATCCATCATAGAAGCCAACCAGGGCAAGCTTATCCTGAAAGAAACGACCAAAAAAGGCGCGTGTTTTGTTATTGAACTTCCTTCCACGAAAGTTTTGAAAAAATGATAAAAAAGAAAAGTGCGAAAATACTGCTTGTGGATGACGACAAAGATATGTGTGAATCTTTGGCAGACGTGTTAACGGTCGATACCAACTACACCGTTAGCTTTACCACCAAGGCCGCCAAAGCGCTTGAAATGGCAAAGAATGAAGACTTTGACCTTATAATCATTGATTATAAAATGCCGGAGATCAACGGAGTGGATCTATTGAAAAGTATAAAAGAGATCAAGCCCGACTCCACCATCTTTATCCTTACGGCCTTCATCTCGAACGAACTCATCGCGGAAGCAAAAAAGGAAGGCGCTAAAAAGGTGCTTTCAAAATTTATCTGGCCCGACGAGATCATTAAATACATCCGCGAAGTGGTTTGACCCTGCCCTTTTTGTTATTGCAAAACTCCTTTAAATATGTTACTTTGTCATTTGATTTTTCTTCTTCATATTCCGTTAAAACCAAATCTAAATAAGGGGTGAAATATGATCTTAGTACCGGCAATCGGCATTCTCGGCATTCTTTTTGCAATAGGAACATTCTTTCTTCTGCTAAAAAAACCCGAAGGGACTGATAAGATGAAGGAGATATCCTACGAAGTCCATAAGGGAGCCATGGTCTTCCTTAGCCGGGAATACAAGATCATCATAATGTTTGTTGCTGTTATGTTCATAATAATAGCAAAATTTTTATCCTTGAACACAGGATTGGCTTATCTCTCAGGAGCTCTCTTATCCATGCTTGCCGGTTTTATCGGCATGAAGGCCGCGACCCGCTCAAGCGCAAGAACCTGTGAAGGCGCAAGATCGAAAGGCACCGCGGAAGCACTATGTATAGCCTTTAAAGGCGGTTCAGTTATGGGTATAACAGTTGCCTCTCTTGGAGTCGTAGGCGTAGGCCTATGGTATGTATTTGTCAAAGATACTTCCATCATAACCGGTTTTGCTCTCGGCGCCAGTTCTATCGCCCTTTTCGCCCGTGTCGGAGGAGGGATCTATACAAAAGCCGCTGATATGGGCTCCGATCTTGTCGGGAAGATCGAAGCAGGCATACCTGAAGATGACCCCCGCAATCCCGGCGTTATAGCCGATAATGTCGGAGACAATGTCGGAGATACTGCGGGCATGGGCGCTGACCTTTTTGAATCTTATGTAGGTTCTGTAATAGCCACCATGGCTATAGGCGCCGTTATGCCTAATGCTTTTAAATACATGTCTTTTCCGATTTTCCTTATCACCATCGGACTAGTGGCATCAATCATAGGCGTTCTTTCGATTAATCTGTTGAAAAATTTAAATCCGCAAACTGCTCTGCGGAACTCCACTTTTGTTTCAGCTCTCCTTTTTATAGCGGGAGCTTTTTATCTTTCAACAAAGGTGTTAAATATCAGTTATTTTTGGGCGATCCTTTCCGGCATGCTCGCGGGTACGCTTATAGGCGTTGAAAGCGAATATTTCACTTCCGGGAAACCCATAAAAGATATAGCCAAAAGCGCTCAATCCGGAGCTGCAACAACCATCGTAGCTGGTATAGCGGTAGGTTTTGAAAGCACGATCCTGCCTATCCTTACAATATGCGGAGCACTGCTCGTAGCCCACCATTTCGGCGGCCTTTACGGTATCGGTTTAGCGGCAGTAGGCATGCTCTCTACCATAGGAATAGTCATGTCAACTGATTCTTACGGCCCTATAGCCGATAATGCGGGCGGTATTTCTGAAATGGCCGGACTTGATAAATCAGTTCGTACTATTACCGATAAACTCGATTCACTTGGCAACACGACCGCCGCTATAGGCAAAGGGTTTGCAATAGGTTCCGCGGCTCTTACAGCCTTGGCTCTCTTTGCGGCATTCCAGAAAGTTACCGGACTAAAAGCGATAGATCTTATAAATCCCCTTCCTATAGCGGGGTTATTTATCGGCGCTTTAATTCCTTTTGCTATAGCTTCGATGACCATGAAAGCCGTGGGAAGAGCTGCCGATAAACTTGTCCAGGAGATCAGGCGCCAGTTCAAAGAGATCAAAGGCCTTCTGGAAGGAACAGCCAAGCCCGACACGCAAACATGTATAGATATAGTTACAAGAGGCGCATTAAAAGAAATGATCCTCCCCGGCGTCACGGCAATCGTCACTCCTTGCCTGGTAGGCATTATCCTCGGAGTTGAAGCTTTAGGCGGATTTCTCGCGGGAGCTACAGTTTCCGGAGTTCTTCTAGGCATCATGATGGCTAACGGGGGGGGCGCGTGGGACAACGCTAAAAAATGGATCGAAGAAGGCAATCTTGGAGGCAAAGGAACCGCCGTTCATGCGGCTGCTGTAGTCGGCGATACGGTTGGCGATCCTTTTAAAGATACAGCAGGCCCGGCCATGAATATCCTTGTTAAGCTTATGGGTATAGTTTCCTTGGTTTTCGGAGCGTTATTCGTAACATTACATAATTCTTTAACCAAATTGTTTTAAGGAGGTCCTTAATGGATCTTGATAAAGTGATCCGTAAAGTCCCGGGTTTTCCAAAACCAGGCATCTTGTTCTATGATGTAACCAGCATCTTCATCAACCCTCAAGCTTTTAACTATGTAATAACCCAAATGGACAAGTTGTACAAAGACACCGAAGTTGACGGTGTGATCGCTATAGAAAGCCGCGGTTTTCTTCTTGGAGCCCCTTTTGCGCTAAAAAGATCTCTGCCATTAGTATTAGCCCGAAAAAGCGGAAAACTTCCCGGAGACACAGTGCAGCAGACTTATTCTTTAGAATACGGAGAAGCTACGCTTGAGATACACAAATCAGACATAACCCCGGGTAAAAAGTGGCTTATAGTGGACGACTTAATAGCTACAGGCGGGACTCTTGAAGCTGTTGCTGCCATGATCGAAAGACAAGGTGCTGAAGTAGCCGGGATATTTTCGATAATTGGTCTTACCTTTTTGAACTATATGGAAAAAATTGATCGTTATAAGCCTCAAACGTTGATAAACTACGATAAAGAGTAGTAATTCTTCTTATGTTTATAAAAAAAATAATAAATTTTTCCCTTCTTCTGGTAGCCCTACATACGCCCCTATTCGCTTCTTACGTTCTCTCTGAATCAGAAGAGCAAAAAACCCCTCATTTGGGCGTCTGGATAACCGTATTTTCACCTGAAAATGTTCTGGGATCAAAAGGAAATGTCGATAAATTAATAACCTCTTGCAAAAAGACCGGCATAGATCAGGTCTACCTTCAAATCTACAGGGCGGATAAAGCTTATTATAACTCTCAAATAACCGATAAAACTCCTTATGAAACAATTCTTTCAGGTGCCGGAAGTGATACGATCAATTATCTGCTAAATGAAGCGAATAAAAATGAGATAAAAATATACGCATGGCTGAACCTCTTAAGTTTGGCTCAGAATACAGATGCGAATATCTTGAAAAAGTATGGCGAAGGAATCATAACGAAAGATCCATACGGAAGAACTTCTCTTCAAAACAACAATAAAGATGCGCTCGACAAATATTATATACGTGAAAATCAATTATTTCTCGAACCTGGAGATAAACGCGTAAGAGACTATCTCACGTCAATAGCCGAAGAAATTATTAAAACTTATCCGAAATTTAGTGGGCTTCATCTGGATTACATCCGATATCCCGCCGCTATTCCCTTTATCCCGGGGTCCCGTTTTTCTTCCCACGGAATAAGTTATGGTTACACCGATATCAATACCGCAAACTTCAAAGAAGCAAACGGCCTTGATATTAATAATATGTATCAAACCCGCAAAAATTTTAAGAAATGGGATGATTGGAGAAAAAAACAGGTTACGCTTCTCGTAAAAGAAATATCAAACCGTGTGCGTTCCATATCCCCTTCTTATGAAATATCGTGTACGATAGTTCCTTCAATTGAGAGGACATATCTGGTCACATTCCAGGATTGGACAGAATGGCTTAAGAAAAATTATATAGATTATATCGTGGTAATGAACTATACGGATGATGCTGATTTTTTTGAACTGACCTCCAAGTCCCTTCTTGAACCGGACTTTGGAGGTAAGATCTATATGGGCGTAGGAGCTTACTTGTTCAAAGACAACCCGGATCTTTTTAAAAATCAGCTTGAATCTTTAAAGAAAATATCGCCGGACGGAATTATTATATTTTCATATGATAATATCGCTGAAAATGAGGAATTTCAGGAGATATTATCGGAAGAATTTTGATCCTTTACTGCGCTATCCGGCCCTGAAGCCTTTCTTAAACGGTTCATGATAGCGAGTCCGAGGCCTTTTTCAACAATACTTTCCGCAATAATTATATCCATGCTTTCGCTGTCAAATTCTCTTAAAGTGCTGAATAATCTTGAAGCGCATATTTTAAAATCTTCTTCCGGTCCCAGTATTTTCACATTAAAAGATCTGTAAGCGTCCTCATGCTCCTGCTTGGCCATGACGCCGACTTTATGGCCTTTGGATTCCATGTCGGAGGCGATCTCTATGGTCTTTTCCTTTTGGAGGAGATCATTTTCAACAAGTATTACTTTAGCGAGTGGAGAATAATGTTGGGGATATTTCCCGGGGGACCTTTCCGGCGTTTTACTTTCACTATAGACTTCTACATCCCCTATCACTCCCCTTAATTCTTCAACGGAAATCCCTCCGGGCCTTAACACAATGATTTTGCCGTCTACGATCTCAACCACTGTTGATTCAACGCCTATCTCGGTATTCCCTCCATCAAGAAGAACATCTATCCTTCCGTCAAGGTCATCAAGAACGTGTTTTGCCGTCGTTGGTGAAGGCCTGCCGAAAAGATTTGCCGAAGGAGCCGCTATGGGTATCTCGCAAACTTGAATAAACTTCCTCGCTATTGGGTTTGAAGGCATCCTGACTGCGACTGTATCAAGACCGGTAGTAACTATATCAGGAATTATTTTCTTCTTCTTCAAAACCAATGTTAAGGGCCCCGGCCAAAATCTCTCGATCAACTTCTCGGCTTCGGATGTTATCCCCTCAACAAGCCCGTCAAGATCTCCCTCATCAGCAATATGAATTATTAAAGGATCGTCTAAAGGTCTTTTTTTCGCTTCGAATATGCCTGCCGCGGCCTTTGGATCAAGCGCATTCGCTCCCAGACCGTATACGGTTTCCGTAGGGAAAGCAACAAGACCTCTATTATGAATGACTTCGGAAGCTTGCTTGATAAGTGATAGATCGATATTGAAGGGGTCTACCTGTAAAACTCGCGGTTTCATCGAAATTACAGCTCTTTTCCTGTAAGGATCTTATACGCCTGAAGATATTTCTCACTCGTTTTTTGAACGATATCTTCCGGAAGTTCAGGCCCTGGAGGAGTTTTATCCCAATCCAATGTCTCCAGATAGTCTCTTACAAACTGTTTGTCAAAGCTTTTCTGTGGACCTCCCGGCGAATACTCATCCTGCGGCCAAAACCTGGAAGAATCGGGGGTAAGAGCCTCGTCCATAAGAATGACCTTGTCGCCTAATTTACCGAATTCAAATTTCGTATCTGCGATAATTATACCTTTCGATTCAGCGTATTCTCTTGCTTTCATGTAAATTTCGATACTTTTTTCTTTGAGGAAATTAAATGTACTTTCTCCGACAATTTCTTTTGCTTTATCTTGAGATATATTTATGTCATGTCCTTCTTCGGCTTTTGTTGAGGGCGTAAAAATCGGTTCAATAAGTTTATCTGACTGGACTAATCCTTCGGGCAACTTTATCCCGCATATCGCCCCGGTCTTCTGATAATCCTTCCATCCTGATCCGGATATATACCCTCTTACTATACATTCAACATCAATAGGTTTCGCTTTTTGAACAAGCATTGACCTCGCGTCAAGTTCTTCGCGGTAAGGAGAAAGTTTTGGTTCGATGGATATGATTCTATCAATATCCACGGTTATCATGTGGTTTTCGACCAAATTTGAGGTAAAATCAAACCAGAAAGCGGAGATCATATTAAGAACTTTACCTTTTCCCGGTATGCCGTTGGTCATGATAACATCGAACGCCGAGATCCTGTCGGTGGCGACAAAAAGAAGTTTATCCCCGAGATCATAGACATCTCTTACCTTCCCTCTTTTAAAGAGAGGCACATCCTTAATATCTATAGCCAGCATGGTTTGTGTCGTTTCCATTTTGTCACCGCCTTTATTTTTGTTCCTTTTCAAACACGAACGGCGATACATAGTCGCCATGTTTTTTCTGACATTCCGCCAGGCGTTTCTTCTGGTCATTAAGCGCTTTCATTAAAGAATGAGGCGTGTCAAAAACTTTTGTATGGTATATTTTTGTTATCCTGTCTTTTTTTGCCAAGCGTTCTGGGATTCTCAAAGTAAACTGTTCTTCATACTGCTCTTTCGTGTAATCTTTATCAAGAACTTCTTTAAAGAGTTTTACAAGATCCTCATATTTAGGGATATATCCCGTAGGCATTTTTATCGCATCCACCTCGTTATGTACCCTGAGTTCCATCCACTTGACCCATACATGCTTATCCTTGATGCCGTTCAGATATTTTCCGTTTTTCCCGCGCAGGAAATAATTAACATGAAAAACAAGCGGCGGCCTTTCAACCCCTTGTACTATATCGAGATTGTTCTGGATATATCTTCCTATCGGGATGGAAAGAAAATCCAGATTGGCCATGAGGTTGAATTTCCTCACCCCTTCCTGTCCAAGCGTTGCGGCAGTAGTCTCTGATTCGATCGTCGCGGCCTGTGTAAGTATGCCGTGATCCCAATCAAACGATTGTTCAACGGGCATGCTCGTATCCGAATCTCTCCCCCCATAGATAATTCCTCCGATCTCAAGGCCTTTCGGGTCATCAAGATTTTTGTCGCAATTATCAAGGTCTTCTAATTTAATGGTATAACGCGCATTCTTATGGGCGCATAAAACTTCATTATCATCGGGCCCTTTTTTCCCCGGATACCATTCTCCTGAAAAGTTCACTCCTTTTTCGGGATCAGGCCTTCCGTCTCCCAGCCAGCGCGGGGTCCTTTCAGGATCAAGCAATACATTGGAAAATATAACTTCACCGGGTTTTGTTAAAGATTCAAATATTACGGGATCATCCTGTGCATTAACATCCCTTATAATTCCGAAAATGCCTCTTTCAACATTAACCGCACGTACTCTATTGTTGATCTTTCTTAAATAAGCGATGTCATCGCCCACAATAAGCTCCCCTTCAAGCATCGCGGTTGCGGTCTTTCCGCAAGCGCTGGGAAAAGAACCTGTAAAATAAGTAACCCTTTTATTGCCGGGTCCATAAACTCCCATCAAGAACATATGTTCAGTAAGCCACCCCTCTTCAGAGGCCCTTTTTATCGCCAAACGCATAGCTAGTTTTTTCAGTCCCACAGTGTTCCCTGCATACTGAGTGTTGGCGCTGTAAACCATCTCCTCTTCCAGATCTATGTAAACGCGCCGGTTATAAACATCCTTGCTGACATTATTCTCTAAAACACCTGCCGAATGTAAAAACCTGAAAAACCTTCCGGAATCCCCGAGTTTTTTAAATTCTTCATAACCGCTTCTGTAAAGTATATCTTCAGAATGGGCTACATAGGTGGAATCCGTTATCTGTACAGCGGGTATTGAAAATTCCGAACCGGTAGGCCCTAAACAGAAAAAACACACATACATCTCTTTGCCCATCATGATGTCTTTCATCAGATCATGTATCTCTTTTAATCCTTTTTCCCTGTCAACGGATTTTATATCAGAACCGAGCACTTCATCCGGCCTTAAGAGATACTTTGTATTTGATTTATCGCGTGCTTGATCAAAATAACCATCGAAATGGATCGTATGGCTCGGCGTAGCCAAGGGCTTCTCTTCCCCTATCTCAATAGTTCTTTTGCGTATATATGCCGCATCTTCAGCGGAATCCGTACGTACAAATACATGTGCGGGCTTGCATAAGGTTATGTATTTTGCCAAAAAATCGTGAAGTTTCGGATTATCTATAGCGGCCAGTTTTTTATAACCGTCTTCCCCGCATTTTCTTTTAAAAAGTCCGACATAGTCTTTTTTCATATAATTTTCTCCATTCCACATACTATTATAAACATCTATAATTTAGACCATATATGTTATAATAAAACTTACTGGGTGTCAAATAATATGAAATATAAAAATTTACATAAATGGGATCTTCCCCCCAAAGACGCTATCCGCATGCAATACCGCCTGCGTGATATGGTTATAATTAAAAAACTTGCGCTAAAAAAGATAGCTACTATAGCCGGAGTGGATATTTCCATTAAGGATAATAGGTGTAAAGCGGCAATAGTTGTCATGTCTTATCCAAAACTTGAGATCCTGGAAAAAGCAACTCACTTCTCAAAAGTCGCTTATCCTTACGTTCCGGGCCTATTAACGTTCCGTGAAGGCCCGGCCATAATAGAATGTATCAAAAAGATCACTAAAAAGCCTGACCTTTTCATTTTCGACGGACAAGGCCTGGCGCATCCGAGAAAAATGGGCCTCGCTTCACATATGGGAATAATCCTTAATAAACCAAGCGTCGGTTCGGCAAAAAGCCATCTCTACGGCAGTTACAAAACTCCCGGGAAGAAAAAAGGTGATTTTTCGCTTATTAAAGATACAGAGGGTAACTCTATCGGCGCCGCCCTGTGCACACGAGACGGCACTAAACCTATATTTGTATCTCCGGGACACCTTATTGATATCAATTCTTCTGTAAAAATTATCCTGAATTGCTCGCCTAAATATAAGATCCCGGAACCTGTAAGAGCAGCTCATAACACCGCTTCCTTTACGTCTTGACCCTCTTCTTTTTTAATTATATAATTGAGCTATCACTTCACCCAAACAGAAGGAAATCTTATGAAAAAACGAACCTTTAGCGTCATATTTGTAATAAGTCTTATCCTGCTTTTAAATGGCTGTGTTTCCTACCCCACGTTCAGCGGAATATTCGGGATGGAAGTACAGGATCTGGAAAAAGCAAAAGAAAACGGCAGAACAAAAATGGTGGCTCTCTCTTATGACGCCAGTTTTGATAAAGTCCTTGATATTCTGAAAGAAAACAAGCTAAAAACCCTTCAGGTAAACAGAAAAAAGGGATATATCGTAGCTATAAATTTCCCGAAACAAACCGATACTACCCGTGTGGGCATATTCTTTGAGCCTAAAGAGAACGGTTCAACCCTTATCACCTTAAGCTCCCTAAGCACGACAGCTCTTGATAAAGCTGAAAACATCATTTTCCCCGGTTTGAGTTAATTGCTGCAAATTGGAGGCAATAAAATGAAACGTGCGCTTGACATAAGAGTCGGTAATATTATAAATTTCGAAGGCAATATATACAAAGTCGAGGAAGTCGAAACCAAAGGTTCAGCAAAAGCCCACAAGACCTTCAACTTGAAGATGCGCAGCATCCCCGAAGGCAAATTTCTTGAACACACCTTTAATCCTGAAGATAAAATCGAAGAAGCCGATGTAACCCATAAAAAAACTCTCTACTCATACAAAGACGAAGAAAACTTTTACTTTCTCGATGAAGAGACATATGAAAATTACCAGATAAACAAAAACTTGATCGGGGAGAAAGAATTTTTTCTTAAAGAGAATGAAAAATATACCATCAGTGTTCTTGAAAATACTCCGATCGAAGTTATCTTCCCGGAACGCGTACGCCTTAAAGTCGTAAGCGCTCCCCCAGGGATAAAAGAACAGGATTCTACAACCGCTAAAAAGGTCACTTTGGAAAACGGGATGGAAATAGATGCTCCGCAATTTATTGAAGAAGGCGATATTGTCGAGGTGGATTCAAATACCGGAAAATATATAGACCGGATCCAAGAATAGATCAGTGCCGTTAAGTTGTGCCTAAAAACAACGATTCCATGAGTCCTTGGAATATTTCTGTATTATAAGCTCTTCGAGTTCTTTCAGATCGTTCGGATCAGGCTCCCAGGTCTCTCCGGAAGGTTCGTATATATCTTTAAGGTTTTCTTTTAATCTTTTTCTATCTATAGATAAGTTTGTGACAAAATCAATATGTCTCCTGCCCTGTCGATAGCCCGGTTCTCTTGAAGGATAGTTTAAATATTTCCCGATCTTTTCTATATCGAAATCATATAAAAATGTACCATGGTGCAGAAAGTATTTTTTCTTCCGGGCTTGAGCATTCCCTGATATTTTCTTTCCGTTCAACGCAAGATCCGATATAGGATAAAACTCAATGCTAAACCCCTTTTTCCCGAGACCATCTGCTGTCTTCTCCAGAATAAGCTCATATGACTCGTTTATATCCTTATAACCTCTCTCCTTTTCATATGAAAGAACTAGCGAATAATTAAAACAACCCGGCCCCTGAAGTACAGTGCCCCCTCCTGAAATACGCCTTAAGATCTTCATGTCATCCTTTTCGCAGTTTGATATAAAACAATCTTCTGCTACTTTTCCGGAACGTCCGACAACGACAAAATGTTCCCTTGCTTCCCAGAACCACAGAGTCTGGCCTGTTTCGCCGGATTCGGCTTTTTTCAGCAATAGCTCGTCAAAAGCAATCGCTTCTTCGGGAGTATTTGGAATATAGTTTGCAAGTTTCATATTTTTATTTGCGCTAAGTCTATGCCAAGCTGCAAAGATCCATGTCTTTTGCGGCTTTTACTTCATCGAGCCGGCCCACAGGGGTGGTTTGAGGGATTTCCTTGAAAGATTCCGGATCTTTTTCGGCGGTTTCGGCAAGCTCTTTCATGACCTGAATGAAATTATCCAATGTTTCTTTTGTTTCAGTTTCTGTCGGCTCTATCATCATGGCCTCTTTAACGATCAGCGGGAAATATACAGTTGGCGGGTGAATGCCTTTATCTATAAGAGCTTTAGCCAAGTCAAGCGCCCTGACGCCTTTTTCGGCCTGTCTTGAAGCCGATAGAACAAATTCGTGCATGCAGCTGTCTCCATAAGGAATGTCGTAGTGATCCTTTAGCTGGCTTCTGATATAGTTCGCGTTTAAAACCGCGTTCTCACTTGCTTCAATAAGGCCTTCCTTCCCCAATAGAAGAATATAGGCATATGCTTTCAGCATGACTGAAAAATTGCCGTAAAATTGCGCTATATACCCTATGGAAAGAGGTTCGTCGTAATCAAGCGCAAAAGTACCGTCTTCTTTTTTTACAATACGGGAAATAGGCAAGAACGGAATGAGTTCTTTTTTAACTCCGACCGGCCCCGCACCGGGTCCGCCTCCTCCATGCGGCGTTCCGAAAGTTTTGTGAAGATTAAGGTGCACGACATCAAAACCCAGATCTCCCGGACGCGCTTTCCCCATAATAGCGTTAAGGTTTGCCCCGTCATAATACATAAGGCCGCCTGCTTTATGTGTCAGATCGGATATTTCTTTAATGTGCGGATTGAATAGACCCAAGGTGTTCGGACACGTCAGCATAACCGCAGCAACATCTTCATTTAAAGCGTCTTTAAACTTGTTTAGATCCATAACACCATTCTCGTTTGAATGTATTGATATAACTTCATATCCGGCTATAGCCGCACTGGCCGGATTAGTTCCGTGTCCTGAATCCGGAATAAGTACATATTTTTTCCTATTTCCGTTATGTTTGTGATATGCCGCTATCAGCATAAGTCCCGTGAGTTCTCCGTGAGCCCCGGCCATTGGCTGGGAAGTATACGCGTCCATCCCGGTAATTTCACATAACACTCTTTCCAGATTATAGATTATCTCAAGCGCACCTTGCGTTAGAACGTCACCTTTTAAAAGCTGCGGTTCTAGCGGGTGAAGAAGGGTGAAAGCATCCATGGCGGCTATTTTTTCAGTAAACTTCGGGTTATATTTCATCGTGCAGGACCCAAGCGGATAGAAATGGGAATCAACGCCGAAATTCATTTTCGAAAGATTAGTAAAGTGTCTCACTACTTCAGATTCGGAAATATTCGGCAGTGCAGCGTCTTTTTCTCTTCTGAACTTAGAAGCGATCTTTACCTGCGATGGAACGTCGCTGGAGGGCATTTTTACGCCCCTTACTCCCTCTTTCGATCTCTCGAATATCAATTTCATAGGGCTTCCTCCAACGCATCCGCGAACATGTCGATCTCTTCCTTGGTCCTTTTCTCGGTAACAGCTATCAGCATATAATCCGCCATATGTTTATAATATCTTCCAAGCGGGAATCCGGCCGCGATACCTTTTTCTATAAGTTTACCGATAACTTCATCCGGATCTTTGGGAAGTTTTATAACAAATTCATTGAAAGTCGGCCAGTCTCTTTTAACTTCCACTCCTTTGATGCCTTCTAATTTCTGTTTGGCATATTCAGCCTTATCCATACAAAGCTGAGCGATCTCTTTTATCCCTTCTTTTCCAAGAAGAGACATGTAAACATGTGCCCGTAAAGCACATAACGCCTCGTTAGAACATATATTTGAAGTAGCCTTTTCTCTGCGAATATGCTGTTCCCTTGTCTGTAGGGTAAGAACAAACCCTCGACGCCCTTTCTCATCAACTGTCGCTCCGACGATCCTTCCGGGCATTTTCCTCACAAATTCTTTCTTTGTCGCCATGAAGCCAAGATAAGGCCCTCCGAATGAAAGCGGTATTCCCAAACTTTGGCCTTCTCCCGTTACTATATCAGCACCCATCCCCCCCGGCGTCTTTAATATCCCTAAAGATATGGGATACACACTTTCTATAACGAGAATCCCTAACTTATGGCATCTATTAATTATATCGCTGTGATTATCGATGGTCCCGAAAAAATTCGGGTTCTGCAAAATAATCGCCGCGGTCTTATCATCGATGTATTTATATATTTCTCTTCTATAGTCCGGCCCCTGGGTTATCGGTATATCAACAAAATCGATAGAAAGGTTACTGGTATAACAGTACATCATCTTGCGGTATATCGGGCTTACGCCTCCATCCATGATGATCTTATTCCTGCCTGTAATACGTATAGCCATCATTGCCGCTTCATAAAGCGCGGTTCCGCCGTCATAGATCGAAGCGTTTGATGCCTCCATACCCGTAAGACGGCATATGGAGCTTTGATATTCGTAAATGGCCTGAAGGGTCCCCTGGGAAGCCTCCGGCTGATAAGGTGTATAGGCGGTATAAAATTCGGATCTGGACACTAAAGCATCCACCGCAGCGGGAATATAATGATCATAGAACCCGCCTCCGACAAATGTAGTTGTATTAGTAACATTCTTACCGGCTAAAGCTTTGAGATATTCCACGACCTCATATTCTGATCTGCCGGGAGGAAGATCAAAGGATAAAGCTCTTAGCTCTTTCGGGATGCTTTTAAAGAGATCTCCCATGCTTTCGGATTTGATCCCGATAGCTTTGAGCATCTCTTTCTGCTCCTGGGGTGCGTTCGGCACGTAATACATTATTTAATTCCTTAAAACGGCAACTATTCAGCCTCTTTCAGATATTCTTCATATGAATCTGCATCCATTAAATTGTCAAGTTCACCAGAATTTGACACGTTCACACGGCATATCCAGCCGTTCTCATATGGGGATTGATTGATAAGTTCCGGAGCATCCTCAAGCGAACTGTTTACATCGGTTATTGTCCCTGAAACAGGAGAATAAATATCACTGGCGGCCTTGACCGATTCCACCGTTGATATGCTGTCGGATTGTTTTATCTGACGGTCTTTTTGGGGGAGTTCAATAAACGTAATATCTCCAAGCTGGCTTTGAGCATGATCGGTAATGCCTATAACGGCTTCGCTTCCTTCAAGCTTGACCCATTCATGCTCTTTTGTATACTTTAAATTTTTCGGGATCATCGCTCTCCTTTCACCTTTTATTTCAGTCCTTAACACTTATTATTATCATAAATCGGCGGATTCTTCAATATAGCTTTAATATTAACTTTCCCATCGGTAAGTATGACTTCTTGCCCATCTTCCGCCAATTTTTTGTCTATATAACATAACCCTATGCCTTTTTTCAGGCACGGTGAAAACCCCCCGCTTGTAACTATGCCGATTTCTTTGCCATCTTTAAAAACAGAGTGATGTTCTCTTGCGCTTCTTCGACCTTCACAGATAAAGCCTATTAATTGTTTCGTGATCCCTTTTCCTTGTGCCTGCAATAAAGCGGATCTGCCGATAAATTGTTTGTCCATGTACACAAATCTTGAAAGGTTTGCTTCCAGAGGATTGTGTTCTTCGTCTATATCATGCCCGTATAATGAATAACCCATCTCCAGACGCAAAGTATCCCGGGCCCCCAGCCCGATTGGTTTCACTTCATCAAAACTTAAAAGCATATCCCACAACTTTTCCGAATACTCCGCCGGGAAGAAAAGTTCATACCCCAATTCCCCGGTGTATCCTGTACGACTGATAAGTATTTTAGCGCCTTCTATCTCCGTATAAACAAAATTATACCTTTTAAGATTATCTATTATTTCCTTGCCTGCCAAAGATCCCATTATTTTACAGGAAGTAGGCCCTTGAATATCAAGTTTCGCTAAACTAGCGGAAACATCCTCCACTTTCGTATCTGAAGAAACATGCGCTTCGATCCACTTCCTGTCTTTTTCGATCGTACCGGCATTAACGACCAGCATATATTCTTCCTGCGATATCTTAAAAACTATAAGGTCATCGATAATGCCGCCTTTATCATTAAGCATAAAACCATAGCGGCATTTGCCAATATCCATATCATCAATGCGGCGCGTAACAAGATTGTCTACATCCCTCTGGGCACCTCTCCCTTTGATAATGAATTCTCCCATGTGACATATGTCAAAAAGACCGGCTTTAGACCTTGTGTGCAGGTGCTCTTCTATTATGCCGGTATATTGTACGGGCATGTTCCATCCGGCGAAAGGCACCATTCTGGCCCCTGATTCTATGTGTTTCTTGTAAAGAGGAGTATTTTTCAGGCTAGGGTCATTTTCCGACATGGAAGCATTATAGAATAAACCGAAAGATTGTCAACACGCTTGTAAATAAGCTTCAAGTGCCCGGTAGGAACTGCGAACCAACGGACCTGAAAAAACAAACTTAAACCCCATTTGCTTTGTTTTTGCTTCCAAAAAGCTGAATTCATCGGGGGTATAATACTTCTTAACCGGCCAGTTTTCTTTGGTCGGACTGAGATACTGCCCTATATAAACGATATCAACTCCGGCATCTTTCAGGTCCTGTAAGGTCCGGGTTATATCTTCTTCTCCCTCTCCAAGCCCAACCATGATAGAGGATTTTATCGGAGTATTTTTGGATATTTTTTTTAAAGTCTTTAAGACTTCTATCGACTCGTTGTAATCGGCTTTCGGCCTTATCCCCGGGTAAAGTCCTGCCGGCATCTCTATATTATGCCCGATAACGTCCGCCCCGGAAGAAGCTATTTTTTTCAGGATCAAAGGATCCGCATTAAAGTCAGGTATTAATAATTCTGTTTTTACTTCAGGTGTTAATTTCTTTATCTCTTCCATCGTTCTGATAAATTGTCCTGCTCCCTTATCCGTAAGATCATCCCGGGTAACAGAGGTTATAACAACATATTTAATGCCCAGTTCTTTAACCGCCTCGGCTATCCTTCGCGGTTCCTCATCATCCGGATCTTGAGTCTTGCCGGTCTTGATATTACAAAAAAAGCAATTTCTCGTGCAGACATCCCCCAATATCATGAATGTCACGTGTTTTTTCTTCCAGCATTCACCTTTATTCGGGCAATCCGCGGAAACGCATACGCTGTTAAGTCCTTTTTTATGTAGAATTTCCTTTACATAATGAGAATTATCATCGTCTGATACCTTCGCCCGTATCCATTTCGGTATTGTGTCGTATTTCATTTCAAAATTTTGTTAAATAATGCTTGAACTATTTTTAGTTAAATATTTAATTAACTTCTCCGCATCATGAGGTGCATGGGCTTCAGCGTCGTTATTAAAATACACATATACGTCTTTACCGTCAGATATTGCCTCTTTGATAAGCCTTATCCACTTTTTCAGATGAGTTAAAGAATATCCGCCGGCATAAATACCTGTCGCTCCATGAAAACGTATATAACATATAGGTCCTACAGTCTCTAGCGGAGATTCCGACCCCGGCATGTCGTGAAGGCATAATGAAATCTTTTTCTTTTTCATGATCCTGTATATCCCTTCGTCGTACCATGAAGGATCGCGAAATTCAAACACGCATTCCAGATCTTTCGGTAAAAGATCTGTAAAATTATCAAATCTTTCGGTGTTAACTTTCCAATGCGGCGGAAGCTGAAAAAGAACCGGTCCAAGATGCTTTTTTAACAAACGCGTCCTGCTTAAAAAAAGCTCAAGGGACTTCTTCGGGTCCTTGAGCTTTTTCATATGAGTGATGAACCTATTAGCCTTAACCGCGTAAATAAATCCTGGGGGAGCCTGTTCTCTCCAGTTATCGAATACCGAAGTTTCGGGAAGATTATAGAAGGTATTATTGATCTCGACAGTGGAAAAGTGTGAAGAATATTCTTTGAACCAGGTATTTGAAGAACTTTTCTCCGGATAAAAAAGACCTTTCCAGTGATTATAATTCCATCCTGAACATCCTATATGAAAAGCGCCTTTTTTACTTTTCTTTCTCTTCTTTTTCACATACATCTAATTCAGACAGATGTTTGTACAGCTTATAATGTTTCTTCACCTGCTCCTGAGCTTTTTCAAGGAGAACTTTCGCCCTTTCAGGATTGCTCTTCTGCAGGATCCTGTATCTATTCTCATTGTACGCGTAATCGGCCAAATTAATACTCGGCTCCTTGCTGTCCACGCTTAACGGATTCTTTCCTTGCGCACACAAATCGGGATTATATCTCAAAAGCGGCCAATGCCCGGCCGCTACGGCATTTTTCTGCTCGTCGATAGCCTTTGTCATATTGATACCATGAGCTATACAGTGCGCGTAGGCAATGATTATGGACGGGCCTTCATAGGCTTCCGCCTCAAGAAACGCCTTTATGGCTTGAACCGGGTCTGCTCCTATAGAGATCTTCGCCACATAAACATACCCATAGCTCATCGCCATTAATCCAAGGTCTTTCTTCCCTATGGGCTTGCCGCTTGCCGCGAACTGCGCGACAGCCCCCATAGGCGTTGATTTTGAAGCCTGGCCGCCTGTATTTGAATAAACTTCCGTATCAAGTACAAGAAGGTTCACGTTTCTCCCCTGCGCAAGAACATGATCAAGGCCTCCGTATCCGATATCGTACGCCCATCCGTCACCACCGACGCCCCATACCGATCTTTTGATGAAATAATCAGCCACGGACAAAAGTTCATTGCATTCGGGGCAGTCACATTTTTTAAGAAGTTCCTTAAGTTTTTCAACTCTTTTTCGCTGCTCTTCAACACCGCCTTGATTCGACTGATCAGCGCTTCTGATCTCTTTTAAAAGATCTTTAAGCTCGTCGCTGCACGCTTTGCCGGTAATGACTTTTTCCGCTAATTCACCGGAATATTCCGTGTACTTGTCCACGGTAAGTCTCATGCCATAAGCAACTTCAGCCGTGTCTTCAAAGAGAGAATTGTTCCATGTAGGACCGCGGCCGTCGGATCTCGTGCAATACGGCGTTGTAGGTAAGTTGCCTCCATAGATCGAAGAACAGCCTGTCGCGTTGGCGATAACGGCCCTGTCCCCAAAAAGCTGGGTAAGAAGTTTTACGTAAGCTGTTTCCCCGCAACCGGCACAGGCGCCTGAATATTCAAAAAGCGGCTTAACATACTGGCTCCCTTTCATCGTTTTCCGGTCATAAACAGATTCGTCAGGATCCGGCAAGCTAAGGAAAAACTTATAATTTTCCCTCTCCTGTTCCCTTAAAGGAGGCTGCGGCATCATCTTTATAGCTTCTTTAGCCTTCATCGGACAATTGTACACACATGTTCCGCACCCTGTACAATCCTCCGGAGCAACCTGAAGAGTATAGGCATACCCTTCCAAACCTTTAGGCGGCTTAGGCGCGCAATGTTTAAATGTCTTCGGGGCACCCTTCAAGAGCTCCTCTTTATAGATCTTAGGCCTGATAGCCGCATGAGGACATAAAAGCGAGCATTTGCCGCACTGAATGCATGTTTCAGTATTCCATACAGGAATATTTACGGCAATATTACGCTTTTCATACTGTGTAGTTCCCATGGGCCATGTACCGTCCGAAGGCATCTCGGACACTTTGACAGTTTCTCCTTCACCGCGCATGATCTTAGCGGTAGTCTTTTTAACAAATTCCGGGGCATCTTCGGGAACATTAAGTTTTTCTTCCACTTTCCCCTCGAACTTTTCCGGCACTTTAACTTCTTCTATGCTTTCAAGCGCTTTATCAACCGCTTTGACATTCATCTCAACAACTTTTTCGCCTTTTTTCCCATACGTTTTTTTGATCGCGTCCTTAATGGCCTCCACTGCGGTTTTTTCGTCAATAACCTGGGATATCTTAAAAAAAGCTGTCTGCATTATCACATTGATGCGTTCTCCCAAGCCGACTTCTTCCGCTATTTTTATAGCGTTTACTACATAAAATTTCAGTTTCTTATCTATTATTTGTTTCTGGACCTTAGGCGGCAGCTGATCCCAGACTTTATCTTTATCGTAAAGTGAAGTCAAAAGAAATGTGCCTCCCTCAACAACATTCTTCAATATGTCATATTTTTCCAGGAAGGAAAAGTTGTGACATGCCAAAAAGTTCGCCTTGGTAATAAGGTACGGGCTCCTTATGATCCCCTTTCCGAAACGGAGATGCGATATTGTAACAGCTCCGGCTTTCTTGGAATCATAAACAAAATAGCCCTGGGTATTATTATCGGTTTTTTCTCCGATTATCTTAATGGAATTTTTGTTCGCACCGACCGTCCCGTCCGAACCAAGACCGTAAAACATGGCCCTGTAAGTGTCTTCACTTTCAGTGCTGAAAGAAGGATCGTAATCCAAACTGGAACTTGTTACATCATCATTTATCCCGACGGTAAAATGGTTTTTAGGCTCTTTTTCCTGTAAATTATCGTAAACCGCTTTTACCATCGCGGGAGTGAATTCGGCAGATCCTAGCCCGTATCTTCCCCCCACAACTTTTGGATAAACTTTAAAAGGCGCTTTACCCTTTTCCATGGCCTCCCCTATGGCGGTTCTCACGTCTTCATAAAGAGGCTCCCCTAAACTGCCGGGCTCCTTAGTTCTGTCCAGAACAGCTATGCCTTTAACGGTAGCCGGTAAAGCTTTGATAAAAGCGTCTACATCAAATGGCCTGTAAAGCCTCACCTTTACAACTCCCAGTTTCTCCTCCTTACCATTAAGATATTCCACGGTCTCATGAACCGCTTCAGAGCCGGATCCCATTATCACGATAACTTTATCCGCATCTTTAGCTCCCTCATAATCGAACAAATGATATCGGCGTCCGGTGATCTTGGCAAAGTTATCCATGGCTTTTTGTGCAATAGCCGGGCAGGCATCGTAATATTTATTCACCGATTCCCTCCCCTGGAAATAAACGTCCGGGTTCTGGGAAGTCCCGCGGAGTACGGGATGTTCGGGATTCATTCCCCACTGGCGATGCGCGTGAATAAGTTTGGGGTCAAGCATTTTCCTCATGTCATCAGATGTAAGTTCGTTGATCTTTTGTATCTCATGAGAGATACGGAAACCTTCAAAAAAGTGCAGGAAAGGGACCCTGGACTCAAGTGTTGCTGCCTGTGCGATAAGAGCAAAATCCATGGCTTCCTGAACGCTTGTAGAAGCTAAAAGCGCCCAACCGGTAGCGCGTGTCGCCATTACATCTGAATGATCCCCAAAAATAGATAGTGCCTGGCACGCCAAAGATCTTGCCGCTATGTGGAAAACTGTCGGTGTAAGTTCGCCCGCGATCTTATACATGCTTGGTATCATCAAGAGAAGCCCCTGAGAAGCGGTAAATGTGGTCGTTAACGCTCCTGTCGTTAATGCCCCGTGAACAGCGCCTGCTGCTCCCCCTTCCGACTGCATCTCGACAACTGTAGGGATAGTCCCCCATATATTTTTTTCTCCTTTAGCGGATTTAAGATCGGAGATCTCGCCCATCGGAGAAGAAGGAGTTATTGGATAAATAGCGATGACTTCATTTGTCGCGTGCGCTACATGAGCAACCGCACTATTACCATCATGTGGTACCATGTTTTGTCCCATTGAACCCTCCTGAACACTTATATAGCTTTAATTGAAAAAAAGAGACCCCAAAGTGTTTTATTGTAGCATACGGGGGAAGGAATGTTAAGCGGTTTTTACGGAAAAAAAGGGCGATTCCGCCCGGAACCGCCCTTTTAACACCATAATTTTAAATAAACGCTTATTCGGCGCTTTCTTCTTTAGCTCCACCGCCTATGAGAGACATATAAAAGACCATGAAAGCCGCCATCATGACGATCGGGATATATGACTGAACTGCGGCATTAACTATGCTGATAATTATCTGACTTACAGCCGCGGCAAGCGGTACTGTAATAAGCCCCATGATAAATCCTACTACTAATGAGATCAAAAGACTTACAAGAAGCAGGACCAGAAAAAGGGCCAGTGTCTTCCAGAAATTCTTTTTTGCGGTATTTATGCCTTTTCTTAAAGCTTCAAAAGCACTGATATCCTCCACTACAAGAGCATATATCGGATAAACCAATAGAGTGATAACGCCTACAGCAACTATTGTTACTATTAAAGCGACGATGCTTCTTGTTACAACATTATCCCCCAACAGCAATAACCCCGCACTTATAAGGCTGAGAATCAATACCACGGCGATCGCGATTATTATGTAAAGAAGCAATAACCCGAAAATCCTGAGATAGAATTTTCTGCCGTATTCGCTGAATTTTCCAAGACTTGCGGTCCCCTCTTTGATCTGATCTTTTACCAAACCAAGAGCTCCTCCCTGCAGGAATATAAAGATCAGAAAAAATACTATGCTTGAGATGACCGAAACTGTGATTATACCGGGGTCACCCGCTCTTTCCGGATTGGCCAAAGGCAAGCTTATAAGCCCTACTACCACATTGAAAACAAAAAATACCAAGATAACATTCATAAGTTTCGACGCTCTGCCAAACCCATTTTTGACGGCTTCTAAAATGCCCATAAATACCTCCTTAAAGTATAAGGGATGTAAAAAGTTGCTTACTTAAGTAATAGTATAATGATTATATATTATGTGTCAAGACACATAATCAAAGCTCTTTTCTCTCCTCAAACGCCCTTTGAAGCGTAGCTATATCCGCGTATTCCAAACTGGCGCCTACAGGCACTCCGTGTGATAGCCGTGAAACTTTTACATTATATGGTTTGAGGATCTCCAATAGATACAAGGCGGTAGTTTCGCCTTCGGTAGTAAAATCCGTGGCAATAATAATTTCTTTTACATTCTCTTTTTCTATACGAGTTACAAGTTCCTTTATTTTTAAAGCTTCCGGCCCTACCCCGTCAATGGGTGACAGCCCTCCGAGAAGAACATGATAAACTCCACTATAGGCGCCGCTTTTCTCCATTGCAATAACACCGCTTGGCGTCTCAACAACACATATTTTCGCGGCGTCACGGTTTTTATCCGAACATATGGAACAAAGATCCCTCTCGCTCAGATTATTGCATTTTTTGCAGAATCTGACATTTTGTTTCACTTCATGGATGGACCGGATCAAATCGCCGATGTTTTTCTGGGAAGACTGTAATATGTGGAAAGTTAACCTTTGCGCTGAACGCGTCCCTATCCCCGGCATTCTGCTGAATTCTTCGATCAGTTTCGCCATCGACTTGGGAAACCCTTTTATCACTGCATGCCCTCCATAAAATCACGCACTACGCTGCCGCCAAAGATATCCATGGCTTTTTCTATGGTCGGCTTGAGGTCTTCTTTGATCTTATTTCTCTCCTGAACGCTTTCTGTGTCCTTGTCCGCAGTTTCGCTTAAAAAGTCCAAAAGTTTGAACTCCAATAGAGGGCTTTTTCCCGTAACGTCCGTTATGGCTTTTTCAATAAATGACTTGTTATCGCCTGTCTCAAGCGCCTCTTTGTTGAACGCATGATCTTTGCCGAACCCGATCACAACTTTTTCACCATTGAATTCCACGGGTTTGCCGGCGTTTAGATATGTAAATGCCGACATTTTCTTGTTTTTTACATAATTAAGCAATGCTTTCCAATTAACTCCGGCTGACCCGAAATCCGAAGCCGCGTGATCAATATTTTCAGTTTCAGCTATAGAAGTCTTTTCTTTGCCGGCAATATTCGGAGGGTTCTGTGAGAGACTAATTTCTTTCCGATCATTAAGAGAAGGGATTATAGGATCCGACATCTCTACTTCTTTCAAATTTGCCATAATATCCGAAAGCGATAAGACCCGACTCCTTTTAGTAAGTCTTATGAGAGTGATCTCCAGGGCCGCTCTTGCGAACATTGTACCCTTCATTAAAGTCAGGCAATATGAAAGATTCTGCAATATGTAAAGGGTTTCCTCCAAAGACAATTTATCCAGCTGCGCCTTAATTGTTTCATATTCATCTTCAGAAATAGCCATGTCTGAGGACATCTTGCCCATTGTCTTGAGGATCATGAGATCCCTGAAATGTTCTATGAGGCTATTCGTGATAAAAACCGGATCCTTGCCGCTATTTATCAATCCATCAAGGATCCCGGCAACTATCTTAGAGTCATTTTCAATGATCGCTTCCGAAAGCTCGAACATTTTATCTTTATGAACCATTCCCAAAAGCTCTATCACGTCTTCTGCTGTTATTTTGTTCCCCGAGAACGAGACCATCTGATCCAATATGACCAGGGAATCTCTTAAACTCCCGTCAGCTGAACGGGCGATTATGATAGCCGCTTTATCCTCGATATTAATTTTCTCTTTTTTAGCAATATTTCTTACCCGTTCCAGTATCAATTTAGGCGGGATCTTTCTGAAATCAAACCTTTGGCACCGGGACATGATAGTTGGGATCACTTTATGCGGTTCTGTGGTCGCGAACATGAATTTTACATGAGCCGGAGGCTCCTCCAGCGTCTTTAAAAGCGCATTAAAGGCTTCCTGTGTAAGCATGTGCACTTCATCGATGATATATATCTTATATTTCCCCTTGGCGGGTGAAAATTTGACATTTTCCCTCAGTGTTCTTATCTCATCAATGCCCCTGTTAGACGCGCCGTCAATTTCCAATACATCGATACTGGAGCCCTGAGTGATCTCTTTACAGGATAGACATTTATTGCAGGGGCTTTCTTCCGGAGTTTTTTCGCAATTCAAGGTTTTCGACAAAAGCCGGGCAACCGAAGTTTTCCCCACGCCCCTTGGACCGCAAAAGATATAGGCATTAGCTACACGGCCCTGAATAACTGAATTTTTCAGTGTGCGTGTAACGGCTTCCTGTCCGACAACATCTTCGAACTTCTGCGGCCTGTATTTTTGCGCTAATATTTGATATGACATAGTTTAATAAAAGATTGTTCCCGGAAACAAATGAAGGTAACTTTTTATTTATATCACAGGGGATTTGAAAGTTCAAGAGAATATTGATGCCGCACCATATATGCCGACATCTTTCTTAAGCTTTGCCTGAACTATCGGTGTCTTATTTGCAAATATGTTTATTGAATGTTGCACAGCAGATCTTCTTATTTCGTTGAAAAGCCTGCTTCCTATGAGTGATACCCCGCCGCCAATAACAATAATTTCCGGATCAAGAAGGTTTATTATGCTGCCTAACCATATCCCCAGAAGTTTGCCTTGTTCTTTTATAACGCTTGAAGCAAGTTTATCGCCTTTTTTGGATGCCTTATCCACTGTGATCATTGTAATTTCCTTCAAGTCGCCGTTAACCAGATCTTTGATCTTTGATTTTGTCCCGGGAGCCTTTTTGAGTTTCTTTATTAACATATCCACCGTATGAGGTCCCGAAGCCAGGGCTTCAATGCATCCTATATGTCCGCAGCCGCACTTGGCTTCTTTCATATCATAGTTCACCGTTACATGTCCTCCCTCTCCGGCCATCCCGCTTTTCCCATGATATATCTTTCCGTCTATTATGACCGCTGTTCCGATGCCGGTACTGACAGTAACATAGAAAACATTTTTGTATCCTTTTGCGGCTCCCCATATGACTTCCGCCATACCGGCCGCATTTGCGTCATTTTCCAATTTTGTCGCGACTTTGAACCTTTGTTCGATGAGTCTTGCCAAGGGAACTTCTTTCCACCCGGGAAGATTCGGAGGATTATGCACTATCCCCTTGATCGGGTCAAGAGGCCCGGGCGCACAAACACCTATGCCGATCATGTCCTTTTTTCTGATATTATTTTCTTTGATAAGATCTTCTATAGATTTATAAACTTGCTCCAGCGAAATTCTTATGCCTTTATTTGCCATTGTGGGCAGGACAACTTTTGCTTTAAGTTTTCCGCCTTTGGTTATAGCCCCGGCGGCTATCTTTGTCCCCCCTATATCAATCCCTAATATATATTTAGCCACCCTTCCTCCCTTATCAAATCATTCCTATAAAAAATCTTATAATCGTATATGCTATTTTTCAAGTTCTACATTCGGAACAAATTTAGTTTTTGCTTTACAGCCTCCCCCTTCCACATCGCAAAAGTCAGGGTATCCCTTATAAGCTGATTTTCTTAGTTGAACATATTTCTTGGAATTCCAAATCTTAGACAAAGGTTCCTTGAATATATTCCCCATTACAGCATTACATCTGTAATTCGACAGATAACAACAAGGAACAACCGCCCCATCTATGCGTATTAACACATGTTTCCAGGGTCGTTCGCAGCGCCAGCTCATTTTTTCCATAACTGTTCCGGTTCCGGGAATCTTTTCTTTATCTTTATATTTGCCATAGGTGCGGAGTTGAATTTTTTTATCCTTGGCATATTCTTTAGCTCTTTCCATCGCGGGAATAGCCAAATCGTCAGAAACCTCCAATCCCTCACAATGGCAAACTCTCATGAAATTTAAACTATTAAACCCATACTTTACGGAAAAATCCACCATTTTATCCAGATCATTCACATTCATTCGGTGAACCAGGCAATCACAGGCTTTCATTAAACGACTGCCCCGTTCTTGTTTTATTCTGTTCAACATTTCAATATTTTCCATCAGAACTTTCCACGATCCGCCTCTTCTTATCTTTTCATACACCAAAAGATCAGCGCTGTCGATAGAAAACCTCAGAATTAATTGCGGTAATTCACATAGAATAGATAAAATTTTATGGTTATTCAACAATAGCCCATTTGTGGTTATCTGCATTGTAAGGTTTTTGTATTTTTTGCATTTTTCAAGAAACCCTCCAATCTGAGGATTTAGAAAAGTTTCGCCCCATCCGTTTATCTCCAAAAGTTCCGCATATTTCAACCAACCGGTTTTATATAAATGCTCAAACAGCTCTGGTTCGGCCAATTTGCCCCAATTTTTATTCTCATCATAAGTTCTGCACATCATACAATATATATTGCATAAAGTTGCCGGTTCAATCTGTATCCAGGTAGGTTTACTCTTTAAGATCAGACTGCCGGTTTTAAATTCACGCTCATTCAACATCTTGTTCTTTTTAAATGAATAATTATTTAACACTTTTAAAATCCTTATCCTCAGATTCTTTCATATCTTCAAGTATTTTTTTTGCAGCAGCACATATTGCTTTGTAACTGTCTCCATTACTTAAATTATATCCTTTTCTTTCAATTTCTTCCACTTCTATGCTTTTCCCGAATTTTATCCGCACTGGGTGTCTCTTGGGAAACTTTTTTGTTCTTGGCCAGGCTTCATATGCGCCTTCTATTAGGACCGGCACAAGCTTTGCTCCGGATTCTTTTGCCAAAATACCAAATCCTTTTTTAAACTCACCTATTTCTCCGCCAAGCGTTCGTAATCCTTCGGGGAACAAACATACGCTTTTCCCATTCTTTAGAACATAGAAACTGCTTCTTAATGCTTCTATAAGGTGCGATGAAAAATCTAAAGGTATTATCCGTCCGATCTTTACAAGGTTTCGAATGATCGGGACATCAAAGTAGCTTCGATACCCTACAAAAAATAAATTTACCCTTTGAAAATTCGCCAGTGCAACAGCTGCAATAAATCCATCAAAATAACTGGCATGATTCACATACAGTATATATGGCCCTTTCTTCGGGATATTCTCTTTGCCCTCTATTTTTAAACTATAAAATATTTTGAAGAACAAATACACTATGCCGCAAAAAATAAAACTTGCTATCCATGCTCCCGGCCCGGGATTCAGATCTATCCTCTCTAGATTTTCCTTTTTTGGTAAAATTTTTAAAAGATCATTCCAATAGGCGGGGCCAGGTGTTATTTTCTTATCAAGTTCTGCTATGGTTTGTGTTTCTTCCTTTAAAAGAGTATCTATGCCCCTGACCAGGTCTTTAACGGTAAACGCTTCCCCAACAATATCATCCCTTATTCTTATATTAAATGCCCTTTCAAGGCCTGAGAGGAGTTCAATTCTACCCAAAGAATCAATGCCAAGATCAAGTTCTAAGAGATCTTTCAATGATATTTCTTTTCCCGCCTTTATCTGTTCTTCTAAACAATTTATAACCTTCTTGCTGGTCTCTAACTGCATCAAACCCTTTTCTTCTTCTGATAGTTCTTGCAGTTTTAATTCATATTCTTCCGAGATTATTTTAGGAGCATATTTTTCTTTTACAGCGAACCTTTTAACTTTACCGAGAAGGGTTCGCGGAAGATCTTCAAGGGTTATTGAAAAGCTTTTAATTCTTTTGTATGAAGGCAGCGTTCGCGAAACATTATCAAACCGCTCTTTAATGATATTATACAAATTTGTTAACCCGTGTTTTTTAAAAAATTCCAGATCAGGCACAACAACAGCCCCCAGTATTAGATTTTCTTCTAATCCCTTTCCTGTTGAAGTTTCAAATACGCACATCTCTTTTATAGGCACATTTTTTGAATAAACCTTTTCTATTTCATCAGGATATATATTTAATCCGGAACTTAAAACAATTATTTCTTTCAATCTCCCGGTTAAAAACAAATAACCATCTTTATCAATATAACCCAAGTCTCCCGTATAAAACCATCCATCCTTTATTGCCTGATGGGTTAAATCTTCTCTCTTATAATATCCTTCCATTATATTCAGCCCGCGCGCGATAACCTCTCCTATGCCTTTTTCATTTTTATCTTTGATCTTTAACTCCACGCCGGGAATAGGCAGGCCCGCAGACCCTATCTTGGGCCTTTTTATGGGATTCATTGTTAAAACCGGTGCCGTTTCAGTAAGTCCGTAGCCTTCTAATATGGTAAACCCCAGTTTAAATAACCTGCTCTCTATGTTTTCATCAAGTTTTGCTCCGCCGCTTACGAACAATCTCATTGATCTTCCAAATCTCTTATGTATTCCTTTAAAAATAATGCGGGCAAAATTGATCCCTGTGAGATTTCTTATTTTATAAAAAATCTCTGCCAACCTGTTCAGCAGTAATCTGAAAATAAAAGGTATTTTCTTGAACTGTTCTTCCATTTTTTGATGAAATAAATAAAAGATTTGAGGTACTGCAATAAAAATAGTCGGGTTGTTTTTTTTAAGTGCTTCAAATAAATCTTCCGGACGGATGGATCCGGGGTAAATTATTTTACTGCCATACAGAAGCGGCAACAACATTGTTACCGTTAGCGGATACGCATGATGTAAAGGTAAGATCGAAATAATGCTATCTTTATATGTAAATATTCCCGATTTATGCAAAGATCCACAGTTCGAAATTAAATTCTTATGTGACAGCATGACACCTTTTGGCTCATCAGTTGTCCCGGAAGTATATAATATACATGCCAGATCGCTTTCTCGGATTTCTACAGCTGCATTTTTTATCGAGGGTTTCCTTGCCTCGCTCTTAAATGTCCCGGAGTCAACAGAGATCACTTTTGCTGCAGAAGAGCACTTTTGACATATTCCATTAACGGGGGCAAAAGTCTTATCGCCGGTAAAAACCAATTTACATCCGGAATCTTTCAGAATATTTTCTATTTCTTCCCGAGAGGATTCAGGATTAATAGGGATCGAAATTGCCCCTAAATAAATTGTTGCCAAAAATATTAACGGCCATTCTAATCTGTTTTCCAGGATGATAGCGACTTTATCGTTCTTCCTGATCTCTTCTTCCTGCAAATAGCCGGATAATGCTTTTATGCCAGCTTCCAAAGTGTTGTATGAAACACTTACCCATTTGCTATCCTCTTTATATTGAACAGCAATGTGACTGCTGTATTTTTCCGCAGCCTCTTGAATCCTATCTCTTAAATTTTGACCCATTATGTCGCTACTTAAGTTCCGCAAAATTACTTTCCGGCATCTCTTTTGTTTTTTATTCTTAAAATAAAAATAATGCCGATCCCAATAAACAAAATTAAACTCAAGAAAGCCAATCGATACCCTTTTCCGCCAAACCGGGAAGCATAAAGAAGTATTAGACCCCAGAACAAAGGACCAACTACTCCCGAAAAATAACTTACTAAATTAAACAAGCCGAAGGCTTCTCCGATCTTCTCTTCCGGAACAAGCTTTATTACCAGCGCTCTAAGAACCACCCAAGTCGATCCTAAGCTTAGTCCCACTAAAGCTCCGATCAGCCAATGAAAAGGCGGGTGAAGCAATCCTCCCGTCAATATGCAAATCCCCCACAGAAAAAACACTCCCAGCACAGCCTGCTTGTACCCTATATAATCACTTATAACCCCCGAGATAATACTGCCCACTATCGCAAAAACAGTAGAAAAAGCAATAAGATTTATGATCTCAACCTCGTTTAATCCAAACGCTTTACTTGCATAAACAGACATGAAAAGTAAAGTGGTATTTACCATGCATAGCATAAAAAAAGAACCCATTAGAAAATTTTTAAGTTCCCTGAATCCTGAAGTGCTGGAAATGGTTGTTTTCAACCTTCCGAAAATCTGCAGGATCTTTTCTTTTCTTAAAAAATGTGTCAGGCCAATTTTATCTTTAGATGGTTTTTCTTTTACGAATATCATGCACGGCAAAGAAAAAATCAAGAATAAGAACCCGGTCAAAAGAAAGGTCGGCTGGTACCCCATTTTTAATATTACCGGTTTTGAAAAATACAATGCCAGGATCGCTCCGCTATAACCAAACATCCTGCCCAGCCCGGAAACAAACCCGATCCTTTTTGGAGGCGCAACTTTTACCATCAGTGCATTGTAAAAAATTATTGCTTCCTGACAGCCGAAGTTGGCAATGGCAAAAAATACTAAGCTAAAAAATACATTCGAAGATACCCCTAGGCTCATGGTGAAAAAAATGGATAAAAAAGTGAAAAATATCAGAAAAGCTTTATGCCTGTTTTTCATGTCCGCAATTGTGCCTAGAAAAGGCGCAAAAACGGCAACCAGGAACATTGAAACGCCAAAAGCAAGGCTGTAGAAAATTTCGGGAGATCTCTTCTCCAAAGTCAGCCATCGGGGAAAATATAAAGAAACGATATTCAGAGCAAAAAATTGATTCGCCAAATCATATAAAGCCCAGCTAAAAAGCGGTAATTTTTTCAATATGACCCTTCTCCCTATTCATTAGAGAATATATCACAAAATGAGAAAAATGCTACTTTGAAAGAAACGGCGGAGAGGGAGGGGTCCTTCAAGATTCCTCTTCTGCCTTTTCTGCAGTTTTTGAACAGTTCAAAAAGATAAACCAAACAATTAAAAACAAGCAAAAGCCGTTTTCAGTTGAATATCAGCAATGTTTGTAGAAATTCAACTCTTTCAATATCATCATCTACTCAATCCCCGTTTTATAGGGTATACTTTAGCCATGAAAAGATCCAAATATGGAAAAATACTGCCGAAACCCTTAAAAAAAGGCGATACCATAGGTATAGTCGCCCCAGCGTGTTATTTTGATCCCAAAAAATTTCAGAAAGGAGTTAAATGCCTTCAGAACCTGGGTTATACCGTAAAATATGATCCCAACATATTTAAAAAATACTGGTCTCTCGCCGGGAAGGATAACGTCCGCGCCAAGCAGATAAACCGCATGTTCGCCGACAAAGAAGTAAGAGCGATAATGTGTGCACAGGCGGGATACGGATCCGTAAGGACTATCCCCTATTTGGAGAGAAAGATTCTCGCAAAAAACCCCAAGATATTTGTGGGATATAGCGATATCACGGCATTGCTTTCTTATCTCGCGAAAACCGCCAGAATGGTAGTTTTTCACGGTCTTGTTGTATCAAGCGAAATACACGAGCACATGAATGCCGAAACCCTGAATTCTTTGATAAGGGTAATCGCACAGCCCAAGCCGCTCGGAGAAATAACAAATAAAAAGATGGAGTCTTTGAGGCCCGGAAAAGCCACGGGCGAACTCATAGGCGGGAACCTTTCACTTATAATAGATACGATCGGCACGCCTTACGACCTGAACACTAATAACAAGATACTTTTTATCGAAGATGCGGGCGAGGAGCTCGAGGTGATAGATAGTTGTCTGATGCATTTGAAGCTCGCGGGTAAGTTAAAAAGGGTTAAGGGTATAATTTTCGGCAGGATGAAGGACTGTGTGAACTTCTATGGATCGCGATATTCAATTAAGGATATTCTTAATGATATCCTTCAAGATGTCGACATACCAATACTCTATGGATTCCCTTCGGGGCACCGGGAAGCAGGTCAGCCCGACATCACACTTCCATTCGGAATCTCCGTTACTCTTGATGCCAACAAAAAGAAAGTGATATTTAATGAGGCTGCAGTAGGGTCTTGATCTTCAGGCCTTTTTAAGATTAACGGTGTGCCTAAGATAGCTTCAAGCGCAAGAAAACTTCGAAGGTTTAATCCTGCAAGCGATCAAGAATCTCTAGTCTGGCGGAGAGGGAGGAATTAGAGCTCTTTTCCCGAACCTATGTTAAATATCTGGTTAAGCATGATAGCTAACACGGTCGAAAGCGTCAATGCCGACCCAAAAACAGGCCTTAACCATATGGGGATAGAAGTGTAAAGTCCGGGCAGTATATCCACGCTTATGCCAAAAATGAAAGAAATGCCTATAATAAAGATCTTTCTTGTATTCAGATCTCCTGATAAAATTATCTGAAATCCGGAAAGGATCATAAAACTTGTAACAAAAATAAGGATGGCTCCCATGACAGGAGCGGGCATGATCGAAAAAACAGCGGCGATCTTAGGAAAAAACCCCAGGCAGATAAAAATAATACCCGCGGCAAAAGCAATAAACCGGCTTGTCGCTCCTGTGGCGAGTGACATGCCCACATTGCTCGCGGATGTATCGGTGGCCATGCCGCCCAAGGCCCCCGAAGACATCACACTTATCGCATCGGCGAACAGGCCATTTCCTATATTCTTCATGTCGGGCTCTTTCCATTCGGCATCATTTATTTTTTGAGCGGTTATAAGATTACCGAAAGACTTCAGGCTACCGCATAAAGAAACTATCAAAAAAGGAATTAACAGGTCCCATTTGAAGGACAGGTCAAAAATTCTCCCGCCTTCCCCGGGCAAAGCAAATAATGGTGATTTAAAAACATAATCAAAACTATCCGCGTTAAGTATGCCCGTAAAGACAGAAAGAACATAGCCTACGACCATACCTATCAGGACACAAAAGAGTTTTATCTTCCCTTTGCTCCAGATATTAATACCGATCATTGTGATAAGCGTCAAGAGGGAGACTATCAAATGCCGGGATTTTATGGCGTCCCCGCTGATCGAAATGCCGACAAATTTCGAAGCGCCAAGAGGGACAAGACTCACACCGACCATCAGCACTACTAATCCCGTTATCCCTGTAGGGAACAGAAATTTCAGCTTATGGACTACGCGGGAAAAAGCGGCCTCAAAAAAGCCTGCTATCAATGTCATGCCTCTCATCAGTGGTATGCCGCCTATCCAGGCAGCCTGAAGAGAAACCGAAAGATACGACGGACCGCACAAGTTCGGGATAAGATAACCAGATCCGACGATCCCTTTTCCCAGACCCTGCACTATTGTCCCTATCCCCGCAGCTATCATGGAAAAAGACACAACACTTTTAATATCAGCGAAAGTCCCGCCTATTTCCTTAACAAGAACTACGGGCAATATAAGAGTGCTGGACATCACGAACACGTGCTGCAATCCCATGATCAATGTTACCAGCCAGGGCGGTTTTTCGTTAACCCCGTAAATGATATTGGGCGGTTTGGACGTCAAAATTCACCTCTTGTCATAATTTCATCCAAATAGGGTTCGCGAGAAAGATATCCGATCCTACTATATATTCTTCTCCGTCTATTTTTACTTTTTTTACATAAGCTACTTTTTTCGAAGGTGTCGTCTCCCCTATTTTCGGCCACCTGTACAAGACCCAGGCCGAATCCGACCGTTTTAGCTTATCTATCATCTCTCGTACCGCGTATTTACCTACCGCGTCCCGAAAATCAATTAGTTCTCTTCCCACTTTTACTCCTCGCGCTCCTTCTTCCGACGGAAATGCCGGATCCACGACAGCCTTTCCATCCATCGAAAGCACGAAGATATACGTATCCCTAAAAACAAATCTGCTCGATTTCGTGCCGACATCTTTAAACGCCTCTTTTCCTTTTTCTCTTATAAGTTCCACTGCGGAATCCACAGCATCAACTATAAACTGTCTTTCCGGCCTCATGTTATATATTCCGCTGCCGATCACATATTCATTTCCGGAAGGATCCTCTACTTTTAATACATAAGAACTCTTCCACCGGGGAAATATTTCCCCGGGTTCGCACCATAAATAATGGATCCACCCGGACGGTTCGCCTTTCCCTGTAACAGTCTCGATCAAATACTTGATCACGGGTTTACCATCAAGGTCCTCCAGGTTTATAAGGTTTTTCCCTTCGAGTTCCGGGTTCACAGGGTGAAACACACTGAACCCTTTGAGGTCATAAATAAACAGGTATCTTTGCTCGTTGAACCATTTACTGCCCTTTTTTCGAAAATCAGGAAAAACTTTTTCACCTTTCTCTGAAAAAAGCTCGGCAGCTTCATGAACAAAACTCACAAGGTCTTTTGTCTGTTGGTATTCATAAAGAGTAGTATCCGGGTCCGGAAGGCCCTCTTCCCCATGAACCGGAAAGATCATGGAAAAAATAAGAATAATGGTCAATAGAATGAATCCTAATCTATATGTTTTCATATAAATAGTAGTTTATAGCGTATTAAGTTTATTGACAAGAAGTAAACAAAATAATGGCGGAGAGGGAGGGATTCGAACCCTCGGTAGAGCCTTGCAACCCTACGGCGGTTTAGCAAACCGCTGCCTTAAGCCAACTAGGCTACCTCTCCGGGAGTTAGCGTTTAGTTAAGAAAAATTCCTGAATTATGTTGCGGCATTCCGGTTCCATTATGCCGCCGACCACATCGAATGTGTGGTTAAATAAGCCCGGTTTTGCCAGATCTATTACCGAGCCGCATGCGCCGGTTTTTGGGTCGTCCGCACCGTATATAACCGTTCTTATCCTCCCTAAAATTGCGGCTCCCACACACATCGAACAGGGCTCAATTGTAACATAAAGATCACAACCTGACAATCTCTCGTTCTTAAGATACGCCGCTGCTTGCGTAATAACTATCATCTCAGCATGAGCGGTAGGATCTTTAAGTGTCTTTATCTGATTATGCCCTCTAGCTATGATCTGTCCATCATGAACAATCACAGCCCCGACGGGGACTTCGTCTTCATCAAAAGCTTTATAAGCCTCCCCTAGCGCCTGTTTCATGTATATTTCATGCTGATTCATGTCTTTAACTTCATATCTTGCGCTCATTGACTAATATTTCAGATATGATACAATAAAAAATCAATTAACCACCCAGGTGTGCCAGTAGCTCAGCGGATAGAGTAGCGGCCTACGAAGCCGTTGGTCGCAGGTTCAAATCCTGCCTGGCACGCCATTTAATCATGCAGGACTTCTTTTTATCAAAACAAGATTCCTGGAATAGATGAGTAATCCCATCCCCTGGCCCACGATAAAAACTATATCTTTAATATGGATGGCGTATATAAAAAGGAATAAACCGCCTAAAAGACTTAAATACCAAAATACCACCGGAACATGACTTCTCTTCTTTATCTCGGAAGAGATCCATTGGACAAAAAACCTCCCGCCAAAAAAGAACTGTCCTAAAAATCCAAATAAGATCCAACCATCCATAATTTTCTCCCAGTCTTATATTAATATTTGTTAAGTAATAAACCAAAGAATAACTTAACGGTTTCGGGTGCTTTTTTCACAGAATACTTTGAATGCCCGTGTTTTCTAGGGCTATGATTAACTTCTTTTTCGGTAAGGGTAAACCCGTTTCTTTTTAAAATAAACGGTAAATAGCGGTGCAATCCCGCTCTTTCCAATTTTATATTCTTAATCGCTTCTTTTTTGTAAATGCGAAAAGTGCAAGATATATCGTGAATCGGCACCTGCAGAAATCTCTTTTGGAAAAAATTTCCAAGTTTTGATAAGGATAAGGTCTTTGCCGGATCTTTACGGTTTTTCCTCCATCCGCATACAACATCTGCCTTGCTCCCCTTGAATGCCTTAAGCATTGAAGGTATCTCCATTGGATCATCCTGGAGATCTCCATCCATTGAAATTACAGTATCCCCTTTCGCTTTCTCAAACCCTTCTTTTAAACAGGCTGTTTGACCTTTATTTCGAATAAAATGGATAGGGATGATCACAGGATTAATTCTCCTCATTTCTTCTAATTTTCCACGGGTCTCATCCGTTGAACCGTCGTTCAACGCAATTATCTCATACGTTTCTCCTAAACTATCCATGACATTTGAGACCTTGCCCAAAAGCTCTTCTACCGATTCTTCTTCATTATAAAAAGGTATAACAACTGAGTATGCCAATGTTTTTCCCATGTCACTTTCTCTTTACCTCAAGTAAATAAACCTTCTCCTGAAAAGCATTAATAAAATATTTCTTCACTTCCAAAGGATTTTTTATAGTATTATACAGAAAATCCTTAAAATTTATAGTTTTTCTCCACCGCCAGTCGCTGGACAAAATCGAATAAGCAACCGGGGTCCTTTCAGTCTTTTTAATATGTGAAAGAAACATATCAAGATATTCTTGATACTCTTTTTCGGCTAAAATCAGATAAAAAAACGGACTATCGCCTCTTGTTTCTTCTATTCCGACTTTAGAAGCTCCCTCCCCCAGAAAAGCCGACTCTCTCACCACATATACCGGTTTATCTATGTAAAGTTCGATCTCCTGCGGATCCAGTCTCCATGAAACCGCAACTGGAATATTTTTTTCTGTAAGAGAATTCTCTAATTTTACCGAAAGACGGTCCACTCCATCGGTAAAAATATACGGGAAAACAACTATAACTGCCAGAAAATAAACCGCTACTGTCGCTGATAAAAATACTTTAAAGGCCTTTCTTATCCCCTGATAATTAAAATCAAAAAATGATATAAGGTACAGGGAAAGCGCCGGAAAAAACAACAGAACATAGTGCGCTCTTTTTTTGGGGATCAATGTGAATATGATGAACCCGGTGATGATCCAGATAAGTAAAAAACTGCGTTGCGTTTTATATGAGGTCTTTTCCCTCTTCTTTCTTGCATAAAAGAAGGCTGCGAAGAATAGCACCGACCACGGCATATATTCGGCAAAAGCCACAGGCACATAAAAAGAAACATTTTTAAAATAGTGCCAAATATACGCGCCCACCGAAGCAAACTGAGCCTTATCAGTCATCCTATCAGCTATTTCTGCTGTCATGATGTGCCCAAGGAACTTCTCTCCGTAGATCAAAAATACCGGCACGACCCACAAAAGAACAAACGCTAAAACAATAAAAAATCCTTGTACCCAAGGGATAGAGGCAGAAGAAAAATTCTTTCTATTTAACAGGTTGAAAATAGCAATAACTGATACCGGTAGAATAAAACCGATCGGCCCTTTTACCAGCGTAGCTATTCCCATAAACAAGAACGTTAAGTAGAAATCTTTTCGTTTATTTTCATGAAAAGCTTTATAGGCAAAGAATAGTGCCAGCACCATGAAAAGGATAAGCGTCATCTCGGGCAATACTATCCGTCCAAACCTGAAAAATAGTACAGTCGTGGAAAGTATTCCTGTCGCAAAAAACGCTTTTTCTTCATCGAACATCTTCCGCCCCAATAAATAAGTCACTAAAAGAACCAGAATACTTGAAATTACCGTAACCATCCTGGCTGAAAACCAATTAATGCCTAAAAGCTTAAAAGACACAAAGACCATCGAATAAAAAAGAGGCGGTTTTTGGAAGCGGGGGGTTCCATAATATTCCGGAGCATATAAGGTTTGTAAGTTTGATAGGGTCTGACTGCTCTTATAATAAAAGAGCTCGTCCGGATTAAAACAAATCTTCGCTTTCCAGGTAAACAAGGAAAGAATCAAAAATATGCACAGGAGCAACAGCCCCAGTCTCATAGGTCGTGTTCTTATATTCATAATTTATAGTTTTATAATTGTAGCAAATTTGCCGGATTTTCTCCAGTTTCATTATAGAATAACGCCCTCTATACAAATAATCCCCATTAAGTTATAATGACACTTTGAGGAAAATTGAAAATGGATAACACCTTCATAGTTTATGATACATCTCCCGCGGAAGCTCCTGACTTAGCCCGGATATTCCGTGATCCAAAAGAGATCATCATCTGCCAAGACGTGAATGACGTCACTTCCTGCTTTAACCGCCTTGAAGACGAGCTCTCCCGGGGCAATTATGCTGCAGGATTTCTTTCGTATGAACTCGGTTTACACTTTCAGGAAATACCTTTTATAAAAAAATCAATTTTCCCTCTTCTTTGTTTCGGGATCTTCCCATCTTATGAAAAAATTAAAATAGCCGAATTAGGCGCTGAACAACACTCTTTTAACACAACCAATGGATCATATTCCGTACCCGAGAAAGATTATAATAATGACTTGCGGCTGATCAAAGAACATATAAAAGACGGGAATACCTACCAGGTCAATTATACCTTTAAATATAAATTTGATTTTAAGGGGTCGCCCTATTCACTTTTTAGAACTCTCGGAAAAAAACAAGAAGTTCCTTATGCTGCTTTTCTTGACTTGGAGAAGTTTTCGATACTGTCACTCTCTCCGGAGCTCTTCTTTTATAAAAACGGTGATGAAATGTTCGTCAAACCCATGAAAGGAACGATCAATCGCGGCAAGATCGCCGAAGAAGACGACCTTAATAAAAATAACTTATTCAATTCGGATAAAAACCGCGCAGAAAATATCATGATCGTGGACCTCTTGAGGAATGACCTGGGAAAAGTGTCTGAAACAGGGTCTGTTCGTGTCGATAAACTTTTTGATGTTGAAAAATACAGCACTATATTCCAAATGACATCAACCATCCGCTCTCACTTGAAAACCGGAACTCCATGGGAATATATTTTTAAAAGCATCTTCCCTTCCGGATCTGTTACAGGAGCTCCCAAAAAGCGCACGATGCAGATCATACAGGAAATCGAAAAAGAAGAGCGCGACATCTACACGGGAAGTATCGGGTACATTGAGCCTAACGGAAACGCCCTTTTTAACGTCGCTATACGGACCCTTTTGATCGATAAAGAAAAAGGTAAAGGTGAAATGGGCCTCGGCAGCGGCATCGTTTATGATTCGGAAGCTGACAAGGAATATAGTGAAAGTAAGCTTAAGGGTTCATTCCTCACCTGTCCTGATTTTTCTCCTGAATTTGATCTGATAGAAACGATCCTTTGGGAAAATGGTTCCTATTTTCTCCTGGACTTGCATCTCGAACGCATGGAAGCTTCAGTCCGGTATTTTTCCTATTCCTTCGATAAAAAGAAAATATTGCGTTCGTTGGAAAAACTTTCCACCTCCTTCGCCCCGCAGCTGCAATACAAAGTCAGATTGCTTTTAAATAAATGCGGCGAACTATCAACTGCTTCGGATATTATCGAAAAAGCCCCGGATCAGCCGCTAAAAATAGCTGTTTCAAAGAAGAGAACAAATATTGACAATATCTTTTTTTACCATAAAACAACCAACCGTTCTTTATACGACCTGGAATTTAACTATTATAAGGAAAAAGGTTTTTTTGATGTTATATTTCTAAATCAAAAAAACGAGATAACCGAAGGGGCGATAACCAATATAGTGATACAGAAAAACGGAGAATACCTCACCCCTCCTGTTTCCTGCGGGTTATTGGATGGAACCTACAGAAAATACCTTTTAAGGTCAAAAACACTGCCCGCAAAAGAAAAGGTCCTCTATTTAGAGGACCTTAAAAATGCCGATAATATATTTTTAACAAACTCTGTCAGGAAAATGTTCCCGGCGGTCTTACAGATCTGACTCAGGCCTTTTCTATCTTCTCTTTCAGGTGAAACATATCTTTCAAGTGGCGGATCTCGTCTTCTATAAGAGTGTCCACAGTTTCACTTTCCTCTTTGGCGATGTGCTGCTTCAGATCATGCAGAAAAAGCATGAAATCTTTCTCAAATGTTATGCCTGCCTGCAGTGCCTCTTCTTCGCTTATGGTCATTTCCAGTGCCTTTTTTTTAGCGGCATCGCAATTGAAAGTATTCGCGTCAACAAGAGCTTTCAAGTAAAGGGATCTTTCTCCGGGATATGCTTCTTCCCTTTTTTCTCCGCTGAGTTCATCCAGCCATTTTTCCAGCTTTAACTTGTGTTTTTGTTCATCCTTGGCAAATTCCGTAAAAAGTCTTCCGACATGATAGTTTTCGCTGTTGCGGGCAAGGAATATGTATAATTCAACGCCTCTTGCTTTCGCCTGAACGGCCATCTCTATTATATCCTTGGCAGTGTACATCTCGCTCATACTATTCTCCTTTCACATCAATTCTTGCCTGTTAAGTGAAAATATAACACATTTAATATTTTATTTCAATTTAATTGAATGAAGCTTAAGAGAACATTTGGTTTTTTATTTTTAAGCAGGTATAATATTAATACCATGAAGATCAGATTTGCCGTGACACGTTTCTTTGTTTATTTGGTAATACTTTCTCTTACCGGCGCTTTTCTTTTTAACCTTCTTTTAAACAGAATGAGCTCCGTTATGCATCAGTACTTTATTGCAAGGCCTACAAGTTATAACGCCGAAAGGGCCGAACGGCTCTCTTCTTCCATATACCAGAGTTTCAAGAAAGAGGTCCAGGTTCCTTCGGTCGAAAATATCAAGCCCTTTATAGAAAAATATAACGATATCCCTTTCCTCAGCGTCAATTTTGTATATATGGATGAGAACGGTGTAATGAAAAGCGTTATTGAGGATGTCAAAGAAATAGATATATTGAGCGCCGAGTATTTATACCCAATAAAATACGGCAACCGTGATATAGGGACTCTTTTAATATATGACATCAACAAGGAATATGAAATAGGGCTCGCTAAACATAAGCTCATCCTGAACGCAACCCGCGCTTTCTTCGTAGGTTTTCTTTTGCTCATGTTCTCGATATTTATTTATCAGGAATACAGCGCTAAAATACATCATGATAAGGTCATTGCGGAATACAAGGCGGTTCACGACGGGCTTACGGGCCTTTTTACGCATAAATATTTCAAAGAATTTCTGGATAGAGAAGTAAACCGCTCGCAAAGATATCACCGGCCTATTTCGCTTATCATGTGCGATATTGATTATTTTAAGAATTTTAACGATCATTACGGACATTTAGCGGGAGATAAGGTATTAAAAACAGTATCCCAGATCATATCTGGAAATGTACGTTCCTCTGATATAGTCGCAAGATATGGCGGCGAAGAATTCGCTATCCTGCTTATGGAAACAACGCCCGAGGCAGCCAAAAACGTAGCTACACGTCTAAAGTCCCTCACCGAGAAATCTATCGAAATAGCAGATAGAATAAGAGACAGCATTGAACATACCGATATAGAGGTGGATGGCAACGTGTCAGTTCATGTTACTATTAGTATGGGAGTGTCAACATATGACGGGCATGAGGATTATAAGTCCAATTATCTTATCAGTGAAGCGGATCATGCTCTTTATGAATCGAAAAACAGCGGCCGCAATCTAATAACGGTTTTCGACCCGAAGACGAAGCAATTTAAAAGTTTCAAATAACCTACAATGCAATAAGCTTACTTCTATAGATTCTTTCCGTCATCCAAATACTTCATATAATCAGCTATTGATTTCTCAAGTTCCTGGAATTCATAACCGCCTTTTATCTTGGATTGCAGTTTTGACATGTCCGCTTGAGTGAAATATTGATATTTTTCCCTTAAATTTTCCGGCATATCGATGTATTCTATAACCGGCTTTTTTTTAAAAGTCTTGAACATGGCTTTTGCAAGATCATTCCAGCTGCGGGCTTTACCCGTACCAAGATTGTATATTCCAGTAATTTGAGGATTTTTAAAAAGATAATACATTATTTCTACGGCATCTTTTATGTAAATAAAATCCCTTTTCTGCTCACCATCATCATAATCTTTGTTGTAGGATCTAAATAAACGCATTTTACCCTCATCGCGAACTTGCTTGAAAGCCTTGCATACAACGCTTCTCATCTCTTCCTTGTGATATTCATTCGGACCGAAAACATTAAAGAATTTTATCCCCGTAACCTTATCTATCAGATCGTTTTTTATAACCCACAGATCAAAAAGGTGCTTGGAAAAACCGTACATATTAAGCGGTTTTAAATTGTATGTACTCTCCGTATCGTCACTATACCCTTCCGATCCGTCTCCATAGGTTGCGGCGGAGGAGGCGTACATAAAATTCGCTTTCTTCGAAAGCGCCCATTTAGCCAATATTTTAGAATATTCGTAATTGTTCTTGATATAGTACTCTGTATCTGTAAGGATGGTAGAACTGCACGCGCCCATGTGTACAACGAATTCAGGGACAGGCGCTTTGTCCTCTTTGACCATTGCCAGAAAATCATCTTTCTGGATGTAATCACTATAGCTTTTCCCTTCAAGATTCTGGCATTTTCCCGGCTTGTCGAGATCATCAACGATAATTATATCGTTAATACCTTTCTCATTAAGCTTCCACAAGAAACAACTGCCTATAAATCCGGCTCCGCCGGTTAATATTATCATTCTTTTCCCTCACACATTAAAAAACAACAAACATTATACGCCAATAACCGAGAAAAAGACAAGTTTGTTCTCTTCTCACAAAAAAACCGCCTCCATTAGATTGAAAATAGAGGCGGTTTTTGTATCTGGTAAACTATTAGAGACTTGTTGAAAGATTCTTACCAGCTTTAAAGCTAACAACTTTCTTTGCAGGTATCTTGATTGATCTGCCAGTCTGAGGATTTCTGCCCTTTCTGGCCTTTCTTGTCTTCATCTTAAATGTACCAAGTTCTGGAAGACGGATAACTCTGTCTTTTGCGCCACCTTTTGAAAGACGGTCCGCAAGTGTCCAAACTACAGCGTCATAAGCTCTTGCAGCTTCAGCTTTTGTGCTGTATTTTCCAGTTTTCACAACTGAACTGATAAATTGTGCTTTATTCATTCAACACCTCCTTATTATTTTTTAAAACGAATGAATAACATGTTCCAATATACAGAACATTTTGTTGAATGTCAAGGTATATTAGCACTGATAAGGGTTTCAGCGTATAAATCCTCTGAAAGGCTTTTAAAAGAAGTGTTTTAGAACTATGGCGTCCCCGGAGAGATTCGAACTCTCGCAACCGGCTCCGGAGGCCGGTACTCTATCCAGCTGAGCTACGGGGACGCTTTAATTCCCCCGCATTATTCCATCGGATGTTTTAAGGGAACAAGGAACGCTTTGTCTATTTCTTTGACAAGATATGCACAGATTTCTTCAAGCCTCTCTTCTCCAAACTGAGCAACGTCTGTAGAAGGCCTGCTGTAAAATTCTCCCCTTATGTGATATGCAATGCTTATACCCAGTCCATAAAACCGTATCGGCTGTTGTTCAGCGACTGAGAGACCAATATATAAATGACAATCTAACTTATCATCAGTCATCATAACATTGCGGATAGAACTGAATTCTCTTGAAATAATATTTTTTATTCTTCCTTCCAGCCCCGTGTTCCCTCTTATATCAATACAAACTTTTATTTCCTGCGCAAAAGTTAAATTTGCTGAAAGAAATACGATCAATGACAAAGCTAATATAACAATTTTCTTCATTTGATCCTCTCTGAAGATCTTCTGATCATTTTTAGATATTACTTAACTTTAAACGTTAAAATCGTGAAATCATCAAACTGTTCGGGTGAATCAGTGAAGGCAAACACCTCTTCCTTTATTTTATCAACTATTTCCTGGGCTGCTAATTCCTTGTTTTCCATGGCTAGTTCCATCAGACGCTGTATCCCGAACATTTCACGGTCCTTATTTATCGCCTCTATAACCCCGTCAGTATAAAGAATGATTACATCCCCTTCTTCCAGCTTGATCTCGTCCTCTCCGTATTCCTGATCCTCTACAATACCTACAGGGCATCCGTGTGTATTTAACATTTTTATCGTTGAATTTTTATTGTCTATATAAAGAGGGGGATTGTGCCCCGCATTTGTATAACGGAAGATTTTACTATCCCTGTCATAAACACCGTAGAATAAGGTCACGAACATAACCGTGGAAGGACTTATGTCCCTGATCACCAGATCATTGGTTCTTTTTATTACCTTTGACGGTTCCATTTCTTCGGTAGATATTACTTTGAAGATGCTTTTTGAATTGGTCATAAAAATCGAGCTCGGCAATCCCTTGCCGGTAGCGTCAGCTATAACAAATCCTATATTCTTGCCGACCGTATTAAAATAATCAAAATAATCCCCGCCTACTTGTTTAGCGGGCAGACTAAGGCCTGCTAAATCCAAACTCTTTATATCCAGACTGTAGCGTGGAAGCATAGCTTTTTGAAGTTCTGCTGCGATCTCCAGCTCCCGGTTTAACCGTTCTTTTTCTCTTGTTGTTTCGGTAAGATCCTTTATATATTTTTTCAGCTCCGTAGCCATCTTGTTAAAACTTTCCCCGACTTTGCCGATTTCATCCTTTGTCATGAGATCGATTTTATAATCCAGATCGCCGGAACCTATTTTATCTATGCCTTTAACCAGCACGGATAAAGGTTTCGTAAGCCACCACGATACCAGGTTGCCTACCACCAAGGAAAAAATAATGCCTAGTAAAAATACATAAACTGCATTCCGTTTTATAAGATTCCTCATATACGCAATAGTCTGAGCGGAAACATCTATACCTAATATCCCGGCCATTTCTCCGTTTTTTCGAAGTATGGGCGCGTATCCTGAAAGCCAGAATCCCCATTTATCTTGAGCTATTTTATGGTCAGCAGTCGGGCCTTCCGAAGCCTTCATCAGTTCCGGAAAACGTGTAACATCATATTTTTCCCCGCATTCGACCACCTCTTCCGGATCGGCATTGCCGATAAATCGCATCGCTCCCGGCTTGGCAGTATTAACTAAAACATAAACATCGGCAATATCCTCATGCACCTCATTTATGCTCCGCAGCTTCTCAACAAGCACATTGTACTCTTCTGTTCCCATGCTGTCTTTTTTGGGGACAATACTATCAACCAGATCAGCGGGAACTATTTGGGTCCCCAAATAGGAAAGCTGCATGAGTTTTTCTCTGAGTTGTTCTTTCTGGAGAAATATAGTCTTATTATAGAAAAAACCTATCAAATATATGGAAAGGGCCGCGTATGAAATAAAAAAAATGAGAGCGATCTTATTCTTGAACCTCATATTGCGCATATTATAAACCTAAACACCTCTTATCTCAACTGCTTCAACAAAATGACTTAATATATTTTGGAATTTTCTGAGTGTTTCTAAATCGTACGGCTTTACTTTGCGGAACTCTTTATCTAAAGTAATATTAGGGCGGAACTGCTGCAGGCAATATTTCATTGCACCTCTTACGTCTCTTCCAATAGAAAGGATATCCTCCTCATCAACTATCCCCGGAACACATGTCGTTCTGAACTCATAAGCAACAGTTGATAACATAACCCATTGTATGCTTCTAATAACCAGATCTGAAATATTTTTTATATTCGTTACCAGGTCATACTTCGATAATGAAGTTTTTATATCCAATGCAATGTAGTCTACAAGATGATTATAAAGAAGATTTTCTATCTGGTCAGGATTGCTTCCATTGGTATCCAGTTTAACCCTGAACCCCATCTCTTTGATGCGCTTTATAACATCCGGCAGATCATCATAGAGCGCGGGCTCCCCCCCGGTAATAACAACACCTTCTATTTTCCCCCGCTTGTGCGCGAGAAAATCAAAAACTTTTTCCTCAGAAAACTTGAAATCCTTATCGGAAGTAACCAGATCGGGGTTTTGGCAATATGGACACCAGAAATTGCATCCTTGCACAAAAATAACTGCAGACAAATAGCCCGGGAAATCAACGAGTGATAGTTTCTGTAGTCCTGCTATTTTCATCTACTTTTTCAGCTGCTTTATCGAAATTGAACCTATTCCTCTGTCTGAATTCTTCAGTTTTTCCTTTATTCCAAGACTGAACAGGCCTGAAAAACCCTGTGACTCTTGAAAAAACCTCTACTTCACATTTCCCTTTTCTCATATTTTAACTCCTTCCTCGGAATGTTTTTCTTCATGCTCCTCTTCATCGTAAGGGCATGTAAAATGCTCCCCGGGTATATATCCATGAACCGAACATATTGTAAACGAAGGCGAGATCGTAAAATAAGGAAGTTTGTATGTATCGGCTATTTTCCTTACAAGTTTTTTGCATGTCTCGCTGTCTTCCACACGTTCACCAAGAAATATATGGAATACCGTTCCTCCGGTGTAAAGAGCTTGTATATCGTCCTGATGATCCAGCGCCTCAAAAAGATCGTCTGTATATTTCACCGGCAAATTCGAAGAGTTGGTATAATAAGGTTCGTTTTCCCCCTGACTGAAAATGCCGGGATATCGTTCTTTATCTATCTTAGCCAAACGATAAGATGTCCCTTCCGCAGGCGTGGCTTCAAGATTGTAGAGATGTCCTGTTTCTTCCTGAAATTCCATCATGCGTTCCCGGATATAATTTAACAGTTCCAGCGTAAACGCTCTTCCACGTTCGGTACTTATATCCTCTTTTAACAGGTTCACACATCCCTCATTTACTCCCACAAGGCCTATGGTAGAAAAATGGTTTGCCCAGTAAGATCCGAATCTCTTTCTTATTCCTTCGAGATAATGTAAAGAATAAGGGTATAGCCCCTGTTCTGTTAATTTTTCCAGAATCTTTCTTTTAATTTCCAGCGCTTCTCTGGACACCCGTAACAATTCATCCAGTCCTTTATAAAAAGTCTCTTTATCGCCGGACATGTATGCAAGCCGGGGGATATTTAAAGTAACAACGCCTATTGAGCCGGTAAGAGGATTGGACCCGAAAAGTCCTCCGCCTCTTTTGCGCAACTGCCTATTGTCAAGACGAAGGCGGCAGCACATGCTTCGCGCGTCATCGGGGCTCATATCGCTGTTCACAAAATTCGAAAAATAAGGGATCCCGTATTTGGCTGTCATATCCCATAAACCTTTTAAGTCAGGATTTTCCCAATCGAAATCTTTTGTAATGTTATAGGTAGGTATCGGAAAAGTGAATATTCTTCCCTTTGCGTCTCCTTCGCTCATGACCTCACAGAAAGCCTTGTTAATAAGATCCGCTTCGTGCTGAAAATCACCGTATTTTTCATCTTTCAGCTCTCCCCCTATTACAACGGCTTCATCCTTGAACGATCCGGGTATTGTAAGATCCATTGTTATGTTCGTAAAAGGCGTCTGGAATCCCACCCGTGTCGGCACATTGATATTAAAAATAAATTCCTGCATATATTGTTTTACCTGTGCGTATGTCAGTTTATCGTAACGAATAAAAGGAGCAAGCAATGTATCGAAATTTGAAAACGCCTGCGCTCCCGCTGCCTCGCCTTGCAAAGTATAAAAGAAATTCACTATCTGCCCTAATGCAACACGGAAATGTTTAGGCGGCTTAGATTCGACTTTCCCGTATGCTCCGCCGAAGCCTCTCATAAGAAGATCTTTAAGATCCCATCCGCAGCAATAAGCACTGATCGAACCGAGATCATGAACATGAATATATCCTTCCAAATGTTTATCCGCTACATCTTTCGGGTAAATACGATCAAGCCAGTATTTGTTTGATATAGCTGTTGAGATAAAATTATTTAAACCTTGAAGAGAATACCCCATGTTAGCGTTTTCTTTGACGCGCCAGTCTTTCTGCTGGATATAATCATCCACCATATTTACCGCATCGGAAAGCAGCGCTTTTGTCTGACGAAGTTTCGCGTGCTGTTCCCTGTAAAGGATATACGCCTTGGCGGTCTTGGCATGCCCATTTTCAATCAATATTTTTTCGACAAGGTCCTGCACATTTTCTACTGTCGGAACCCTGTCGTCTTTATACAATACTTCAAGGAAAGACACTGTTTGGCGTGTAATTTCCTGCGCTTTTTCCCTGTTCTCTCCGCCTACCGCTTTGGCGGCCGTAAAAACAGCATTTTCAATTTTCTTAGGATCAAAAGGTTCTAACCGGCCGTCTCTTTTTCTGATAAATTTGATATCACTTGAATACATAAAAAATCCTTTCGTTTAAAAATTTGAAACCGTTCAGAAAGATACCATATGTTGACTATTTTGTCAAGGGGCATACTATATATAGTTGTTCGTAAAAATACGGGATTTTCTCTTTCTTCTTTAAAATCGGCGGGTTACGTCAATTCTTTTTCGTGCAGAAAGTAAAATAATATCCCTTAATTCGTCTTCATTTCTAGCATTCATCCAACTATCATCAAAGTTCGGATGCTGCGCGATTTCAGCAATCGCAGCCAGCGCTCTAAGATGGAAATTTCTTTCATCTTTTGAGCCTACCAAAACAAATACTACATTCACTCCTTTTGTTATTCCGGGAAATCTGATGCCTTCTTTACACCGGGCAAGAAGAATTTCAAATTTTTTCTCTCCATCCACTATAATATGTGGTATTGCCAAGCCGGGCCTTATGACAGTGCTGGATTCTTTTTCCCTCTTTATCAGTTTTTCATAAATGCTTTCTTGTTTTACGTTCATTCTGTCAGACAGGGACTTTGCAACTTTTTTGAAAAATTCCTCCATGTCCAGCGAATTTTCAAGATCCAAAATTTGACTTTCTTTAATAACCTTATCGAACCTGTCCTCAATGATATTATCTCTTTCTCTCAAGATGTTCTTTAATTCATCGGACAGATATCCGCCTGTCAATTCCTTGTCTATTATTCTCTCTATGACATGAATGAGCGCGAACTCTTTCTTTACCACCGCTCCTACGAAAATAAAATACCACGCCGCACCTGCAACCAGAAAAAGAGCGCATAATGAAAGGATCAGACCTCCCATTTGCAGAAGAAGAAAGATAGATCCTGCCATGCCCAGTATCTGCACCCACGGGTATAAAGGTGAATGAAATTTAGGCTGATAATTCTGAAGTTTGCTTTCCCGCATTATTACTACGGCTACATTGGCAAAAACGTAAAGCAGTATCAAAAGCGCGGAGGCGACTTTGACCAGAAGTTCCAACTCAAGGAACAATATGGCCGAAACCATAAAGATCCCCGTGAAGATAAGTGAATAGTGCGGAGTTTTAAACCTTTTATTTACCCGTTCAAAAAAAGCGGGCAAAAGTTTGTCACGACTCATGGCCATAGGATAGCGCGAAGAAGCCATGATGGAAGCGTTAGCAGTTGTTATAAAGGCCAATAAAGCCGCGAAAGCCACGACTGTAGCCCCTACCACACCTGAAAAGGTCATGGCGGCATCTGATATGGGAGTTAACGTGGAGTACAGTTTTTCAGGAGGAAGAAGCCCTGTAATGATAAAAGTCACCACCGCATACAATATACCGACAATGCATAACGCTAAGATCATCCCGAACGGTATATTCCGCCCCGGATTTTTGACTTCTTCTGAAATAGAAGCGATCTTTGTCAATCCGCCGTAAGAAATAAAAACCAAACCTGAAACGGCAAAAATGGATTTCACGCCAAAAGGCGCAAAAGGAACATACCTTTCTATATTTATCCGCCCGAACCCTATCGAAACGAATGAAAGTAATACCGTAAAAAGACCTAAGACCATTACAACCTGCCACCTGGCGGCACCTTTTATCCCCAGGAAGTTAATTATCAGAAACCCCACACATATAAATACAGCGATGATCTTTATGGGGACAGGTATGATCATTTCCGCGTAAGCAGCCATGCCTATAAGGGCAAACGCTCCTTTAAGGCTCAAAGGGAACCAGCTGCTGAAACCGGCTATTATGCCTACGACTAAACCCATTGAACGGCTTATATAAAAATAATCACCGCCCGCTTTAGGCATGGCAGTAACCAGTTCTGCCTTACTGAACATGGTAGGTATAGCTATGACGCTTGCAAGTATGTAAGAAACAAACAACGCGGGGCCTACTTCTGAAGAGGCTATTCCGGGTAAAATAAAAAGTCCGGAGCTTATCATGGCTCCGGAGGCTATGCAAAAAACGTCAAGAAGGCCCAGATCTTTTTTTAATTCTGATTTCATAAAAATAGATTTTTTTTATGGCGGAGAGGCAGGGATTCGAACCCTGGGAACATTGCTGTTCACATGTTCTCCAAACATGCGCCTTCGACCGCTCGGCCACCTCTCCGTAAAACTTAATGAACTGACTTTAAAAACTTGCCGCAGCATCCTGGTCTGTATTATATACCTCAAAGATCTTATTAAGCTGTGTTACTTCGAACACGCTGCGGGCTTCTTTTGAGAGGGAGCACAGCTTGACATCCCCGCCTTTATTTCTCACTTCCTTAGCGAAAAAGACTATGGTAGCTATTACTAAGGAGGAAAGGAACCCAACCTTTGAAAAATCTATAATGAATTTCTGCGTGCCAGCAGCGAGAACACTTACAAGATCTTTCTTAAGCTGTTCTCTTTCCTCAAGGTTTATCTCGTTAAAGGAGAGCCTAATAACATCTATGTCATTTATCTTGTCGGTTGAGAAAAACTGTTCCATATTTGATCCCTCCCCCTTATTTTTGCTTTTATATTCTACATTTCCATGCTTACTTTGTCACGTGATTTTGGCGGAGAGGGGGAGATTCGAACTCCCGGTACCCGAAGGCACAACGGTTTTCGAGACCGCCGCATTCAACCACTCTGCCACCTCTCCAAATACAATCCTCAAACAATGTTGAATGGCCCCAGCTCGGAACCTTCCAGACATCCTTAATGTTTAGCACGGTTTCGAGACCGCCGCATTCAACCACTCTGCCACCTCTCCATTACAAACAGTGCCATTGTATCAAATTAATATATATTTCTCCACTTTTTTAGGAAAGCAATTCTTCGAGAACTTTGATGAGTTTTTCCGGGCCTTCTCCTTTATCAACAAACGCATCGGCCTCGCGGGCATATATGGAATGTTTATACTCGGTATATCCTGTATAAATTATTATTTTTGAAGCGGGAGCAATCGATCTGACCGTATCAAAACTGCTTATCCCGCCTTTATCCGGCATCATGAGGTCAAGTATGATCGCCTCTATATCCTGATTTTTCTGGAGGAAAGAAAGAAGCGCAAACCCATCGTGTACGGTATCCACTTTATACCCTTCATCGGTCAAGATAGCGCTTAAAAGTTCGCATAGATCCAAATTATCTTCAGCAATTACTATTCTTTTTTTACTCACTTTCTCCCCGCTTGCCTGTTTTTGAAGGAAGACTTATCCTAAAAGTAGTGCCTTTTCCCAGTTCGCTGATAAACTCTATTATTCCTTTCTGATTCTCGATCATCATTTTTGCGATCGGCAGGCCCAGTCCCGTTCCTTTCGGCCTTGAACTATAAAGCGGTTCAAAGATGAAATTTCTCTCTTCAACAGGTATGCCGGGGCCATTATCCCTTATTTCTATTGTAACATAATCTCTGTCCATAAATGTCCTGAAAATCAATATGCCGTTACCTTTCATGGCAATTATAGCATTATTCACTATATTTACAACAGCATGTGTAACCTGGCTTCTATCGACCTCTATTTCCGGCGTGTCCTGGAATTCCTTCCTTATCTCAATAAACCGCGGCACATTTATCATGGAAAGCACGTCATTTATGATGTCCTTAACATTTATAAATTCAAATTTCGGGGGCTTGGTCTTAGCAAAACCCATTACATCATCTATTACCGAATCTATGGCCGCTATCTCTTTTTTAATCACATCAATATACTTGAGGATTTTCTTGTCAGCATCATCGCTTTTTTTCTCCAGATAATAAGCGGCATTCTTTAGAACCGCCAAAGGATTCCTCAACTCATGTGTTACGCTTCCGGCCAATTTACCTAAAAAGGCGAGCCTCTCACTTCGATGCAACTTTTTGCTTATAGATAAAAGCTCGTCGGTCCTTTCCTTTACCTTTTCTTCCAAGTTGTCGCGCGCTTCTTTAAGCTGCGTGCTCATATCATTCAGGTCTTCTATCATAAAAAACATCGACCTCTGGGTTTTTTTAAGTTTATCGATCTGTTTTTCAAGATCTTCTTTTACGGATAAAAGTTCCGCCTCTTTCTTCTCTACATATCCCATGGCCGTTCTTTTTATGTATTTATTTTCTGCAACTTTTTTCCTTAAAGCCCCGGCGATCTTTTCCAGTTCTTTAGACTTTACCTCAAACCTTTTCTTTGAATCAAGTATGCTCTTTTCCCTATCTTCACTGATCTTTGTAAATAACCCCGTCAAAAAAGACAGGACAAAAAATACACCGCCCCCCACCAGGATACACATCGTTACGAAAAATTGGAAATTCCGGTAGCTCGTGAATTCGGGCAATAAAAATTCCCTATGAGGCATAATGCCCTTATATTCCAAAAAACCCAACGCAACAAAATTTACCATTATTAAACCTGTGACAAACGCTCCCCTGGCCCGAGAAAGTAAAACGTTCCCGTAAACAATATCAAAAACATACAAAATAAACCCTACCCATTCGATCCCGCCCAGATAATGCACTAAGCCTGTCACATAAAAAATGCCTAAAAAATAATAGCTGAAATGCATATTATCAATAACATTTCTTGTGCTGAACCCACTTGTTCTTTTAATAGCTATAAGATAAGCCGCACAAGTCGCGAGCCATAAAAAAAAGAGTCCAAATACCTGCGGTAAAACCGGCATTTTGAAAACATATTTAACGATATATGCCACAAAAAGTGCGAGAAAAATACCCATAATGCGTACTTCAAAAGAAATACATATCATCCTCGCGTGATATCTAAACTCTTCTTCCAAGTCTATGTTAATAAATGCTCTCTTATCCTTCATCACTTTTTGAGCCTTTTAAAAGTTCTATCTGTTTTTGCGCTTTTCGTAATTCCGTACGAACATGCTTTAATCTTTCCTCTCGTTCCATCGACGCTTTCCATAGCTTGTCTAATTCTTTTTTGCGGAGAGCTTGTTCTTCACGTTCCTTAATAAAACGAGAGATGTCCCTTGCGATAGCTATGGCTATTCTCCCCTCTTCCTCTTCGGCTATGCTTAATGTCACGCTTATTTCCCTGTACGACCCGTTCTTGCATACCATAATGGATTCCATGTGAGCAAATCCCCTGAAAATAAGATCCTGTTCATAGTCTTTTAATAATTTCCGGTAAATCGGATGAAAAATTTTCTCAAAAGGCCTGCCGATTAATTCTTCCTTTGTATATCCGCTGATATTTGTTGCCTGAGGATTTGCTTCTATGATATTACCTTCATCCAAGCTGTAAATAATGACCATGTCCCCCGAGTTTTTAAACAAATTTTCGTACCTCTGCTGGGATTTTTTCATCTTTTCATATGAAATTATCTCTTCGCTAATATCTTCTACCCATGCTTCAACCAATTCTTCCCTTGTATAAGGATCTCTGAAGATATATGAATTTTGCAGCATCCATTTATCTTTTCCTTCCAAGGTTTTAAAATGGTATTCATAATTGCGAAGATACCTGTTCTTTTTTATCTTTTGCCTTAACTTCTCCTCATCATCAACATATATTATGAGCTCACTTAATGCCCGGCCTTTGAGTTCCTTCCTCTTTAAACCCATCTCGATAATATCCGCGAAACCCTTATTGACATCAATTACCACACCATCTTTATACCTGTATTTATAATATCCGATGTTGGTATGGTTCATGAGCCTGTATAAAGTCCTCCTGGAGTCCCGATAGTCGAGCAACTTTATTCCCAGGTAAATTATTACCGAGATCAGTGCTATGTTAGCGAAAATTAAATACAACATGAATAGTGTTTTTCCGGAATGGACGATATCTTTATAATAAGCACGAAATAGTATACATCACTTTACTATCTAAGGCAATTTATTCTGCGCTGAAAAATTTAGAATTTTAAGTGTTTTCTTAACAAATGTATATTAGCAGAATAACAAACTTTTCAGGCATATGAACTATTTTAACTATTTATATCTTTTAACTTTATATCAAATTATTATAAAATAACATTAAAAACTTGCCGTATTTTCTTTTTCATTTCTTAACATAATATTTTAAGATATTTAAATTCTTTAAAAAGTTGCATGCAAAAATCAATATGATATACTATAGTTGAGCGTAGGTAAAGATGGCTTTTTGAAATTATATTGAATTTAAGGGTCTTTTATAGCTTTTCTGTCCCCCTCAACCAAACGGTAAAATGAAGGTTAAAGAAAAGCTATTTTTTTATATGCTCATCTAAGTCTCTTTCCCTATCTCTTTTGATCTTTTTAACGCCATTTCAGTAAAGAGCGGGCCGATAAACTCAAACAAAACTGTTGTTCCCAGAATTATATTTAAAAGGATCAGGGAAATATCTGCAAAAATCTTATCTTGTCTTACCAGAAGAGCAAGCCCGACAACGATCCCCCCCTGAGGGATCAATCCAAAAGCTGCGTATTTTTTAACGCTGCTCCCTGCTTTTGATATAACAGCTCCGGTAAAAGCCCCGGATATCTTGCCGATCACACGTAATATAACAAATGCAAGCACTATCCATAACGAGCTCTTCAAAACATCCAGCTGCAAGTGAGCTCCCGCTATAACAAAAAATATAACAAATACTGTTTCTTCCAAATAATCCCTTATCGATATGAAAAATTTATCATCGTCTTTTGCCAGATTAACGACCATGCATCCAAGCGTCATGGTTGATAAAAGTTCGTCTAAATTTAAAATCTGTGAAACCCCGAAACAGGCGAAAAGGGAACCCAGGATCATGACCACCAAAACTCCCTTATCCTGTACATTCCTTGCAGCTATCATCAGTAACGACGCAAAGACAGCGCCGATCAAGATCGAAAATACTATATCCGCTATGGGCTTTATAACAACCACTCCCAAGCTGCTCCCCCCTCCCAGCAATGATACGCCGATCGCAGTGGCGATACTAAAAATGATTATCCCCATGGCGTCATCAAAAGCGCCTATTCCCAATACAGTTGTTGTCACGGGACCGTCAGCCTTATATTCTTCTTTTACTGCAAGAGTGGGCGTGGGATCCGTGGGAGCCCCCAGAGAACCCGCAAGTATAGCTAAGGGAAGATAAAAAACCGGTTTTATGGAAAGTCCTGTATAATGACTCAATAAAGGTAAAGCCAAAAACAGCCCAATTGAAATAAGCAAGAAAGTTATCACGGATTCCAGAATTGTCATCACCCATATTGTATTCCCTAATTCCTTTATGCGCCTGAAATTCAACGAACCCCCTATGGCATACGTTATTATGCAAAGAGCAAAATTGCTTATCCCCGTTGAGTTCTCGATGAATTTCTGGGAAAGAACGCCTAAAAACGCCGGTTCAAGGAGAACCCCGGCAGCAATATAACCGGTCACTTTTGGAAGCTTTAAAAGATTAGCGATCTTCCCGGCTGCATATCCGAAGACCAGAATCAGCCCAAACGTTAGAATAATGTTAAAATGTGCGGATAAATTCTGCGCCATGATCCCTCTTTTCTACTCTTTTCTGAATTGTTCCCATAAACGATCAAAACGTTTTTCGTATATCATTTCAAAAAGATAATCTTTGCCGGGGAACAATTCTTTGCACATATCGCGTAATTTTGATTTTTCTATTTCTATGTCTATTTTCGCATAATCCGTATGCAATATCAGCATCACTATTCGTTCTGCTTCCCGGCTCAACTGCTGGACTTTTTCATCTTCCTCTCTTGCGTCTATCTCCTTGCACAGATCATGTAATATGTTCAAGCTTACATCCCTGATGCGGCCCGTATTTTTCACTATCCAGTCAAACCTTTGCGCGTCATCCATCATATAAGTGTTGTTGAAAAAAACATATATGGGTTTACGTTTGATTTTTTGCGCTTCTTGCTCGCAGAAATCTCTTAACCTTTTAAGATCCATGCCGGTATATCTATAATTGTAATCGCCCTTCCCGTGTAACCGAAAATATCTTATATCCCCGTGCAGGACTTTTCCCTCGAACGGGTCGACGCAATGTATGAGATCCAGCTCATCACACAACTTAATGATATCTTTATCCTCCCAGGCTCCTCTCGCTTCCCAAATAAGTTTATATTTTTTCCTTTTGATCGTTCTGAAAAATTTTCTGATATTTTTCTTGTTGCCGCTATCTGAGCCGAATGAAGCCGGGCATTGAAAAACAATTGTTTTAGCCTTTAAAGCTGCGGCTATTTTTTCTGTTTTTTCCCAAGCTTCAAACACTTCATCTGTCGGCTTGAAAAATCCGTATTTTTCTTCTTTAAAAGGATCTAATTTCAGATTTAACTTCCTGTACGTCGGACTGGAAGTAAGGTGTGTGATGAGTTGCCAGGCTTTAAGAGAAAATTCAAACCCTTCCGGAGCAGTTTCCCTCCATTTCTTGGCAGTTTCCAGTTTGGGAAGCCGGTAAAACGTCCGCTGCAGTTCAACTATCTTGAATTTTTTAAAATATTTTCCTCTGGCAACGGGAAAACCGCAACACCCTATCTTAAGGTTCATGTTATTTTCTTCCCCTCGGGACAATAATATTTCATTTTCCCCTTTCGCCGTGAACCATAGGCACAAATCTCACGGGCAATAATGCTTTCTTTTCGATCCCCTTTTCTTTCCGAACAATTAAATAAAGTTCCTGAAAAAAAGATCCTACAGGAACGACCATTTTCCCCCCTATTTTTAACTGCTTTATCAGATCTTGAGGGATGCTATCAGGAGCTGCCGTTACAACGATCGCGTCAAAAGGCGCATATTCAGGCCATCCCTTATACCCATCCCCCCATTTAACTTTTATATTTCTATACCCCAATCGCTCTAATTTTTCCCGAGCTGAATCCGCAAGCGGTTTTAATATCTCGATCGTATAAACCTCTTTTACGATCTCCGCCAACACGGCAGCTTGATACCCTGACCCTGTTCCTATTTCAAGAACCCGGTCATCGGGTTTAAGTTCAGCAGCTTCCGTCATGTATGCGACAATATAAGGCTGAGATATGGTTTGATCATAACCGATCGGAAGAGGCGTATCTTCATATGCAACTTCCCGTAATTCAGGCGGAACAAAAAGATGCCGCTTAACTTGCCCCATTACTTCAAGGACCTTTCTATCAGAGATGCCTCTTGTTTTTAGCTGCCTTTGCACCATCTGTTTTCTTTTTAAAGCGAAACTATCATTCTGAGCGCATGACATAGCCGTTACGCAAAGGCTCAAGATCAAAACTAAGATAAAGTATCCCGTTATTTTTTTCACTGTTTCTTCTTTCGTTCGCCTATGGATAATTTAGACTTGGCCATGCTCTTTTTTTCTCTTAAAAGCCGCGCTATATCCTTTTGTCTTTTCGTAACTCGTTCCTTTGTCATGATTATCCTTCTCTTCTATATTTTTACCCTTATAAGTCAGAGAGTTCAAGTATTTTATCAAAGACTTCCTTAAAATCATCTGTCTTGCACTCATGATCCACTATTCCCGAAAGTCTTTCACTGGAAGAATTGAAAGCTATGGAATATCCCGCAAGTTTTATCATAGGCACGTCCCCTTCCGAATCTCCGACTGCTATCATTTCCTGCGGCTTAACATTGAATTTCTTTAATATCGTGCGGATCGTCCTGCCTTTTGCCCCATGACTTATATTTATTTTGACCCCTCCTGTCAAATGCCCTCTTCTTGTATTAAGATGATTACTTAAGACATAGTCAAAACCTAATTCATTTTTGATACGATCGGCCATAAACTGTATCCCCGTTGATATTGCCGCGAGCTTAAAGCCCGCCGCTTTTAGCTTTTTTATCGCCTTTTTCGCGCCTTTTGCGTATCTCACTTTCCTGAACACATCTTCAAGCTTTTTAACGCTCATCCCCTTCCAATGCGCTGCGTCTAATTCGCAAAATCTGCGATAGCTTATTTTACCCGCGAGAAACTGTTCCTGGTATTTTCTCGCAAGCGCGTCCCAAAGACCAAGTTTCTCGTGTATATATCTCCAGCTTGAAACGTGCCGGGTAATTGTCCCGTCAATATCAAAAACAATAAGTTTATACTTCATGTTCTTCTTAAAGCCTATGTTCAGCCGCCAATTGTCCGCAAGCTGCAAGAATATCTTCTCCTTTAGATTTTCTGACAGTTACAGCCACTCCTCTTGACCGTAAGATATTCTTAAAAAGCTGTACACATTCGCCGCTTACTGCTTCGCATTCCATCCCGGGGAATACGCTGCATTTTATAAGATTAACTTTAGCGTTGATCTTTTTAGCGACTTTTGCCAAGTCCTCAGCATCTTTCACCAGATCATTTTTTCCCTTGATTAATGTGTATTCCAAGGTGATTATTCGTCCTGTTTCTTTAAAATATTGCTCGCAAGTTTTAATGAGTTCTTCTATAGGGTATTTTTTGTTAACAGGGACCAGTTCATTCCTTGAACGGTTATTAGCGGCATGTAACGATATGGAAAGTTCTATTTGAAGCCCTAAATTCTTTAATTTCCTTATTCCAGGGATGATCCCGCAAGTTGAAACCGTTATCTTTCTTGCACCTATACCAATGCCTTCGGAATGATTAATTGCTTCTATTGCTTTAATGAGATTATCGTAATTATCCAGAGGCTCCCCCATGCCCATAAAAACTATGTTAGTGATGCGTTCTCCGCAGATCCTTTGAACTTTTAATATCTGCCCGACAATCTCAGAAACTGTGAGATTTCTCACAAACTGTTTTATCCCGCTTGCGCAAAAAGGACACTTGAACTTACACCCTGCTTGAGTGGAAAGACACAAAGTCTTTCTATTTTTTTCTTTAATAAGAACGGTTTCGATATGCTCACCATCCTTAAGTCTCCATAAAAACTTCTCCGTACCGTCTTTTGAAATAAGATGTTTGGCGCACTCGAGCGTTCCGATAAAATAGGTTCCGTTAAGTTTTTCGATAAGCTTCTTGGAAATGTCTGTCATGGCCTCAAAACTATGCGCGTTTTTCTGGAACAGCCACTTGTATATCTGCTTTGCCCTGTGGACCGGTTCTCCCAGGGAAATCATTTCTTTTTTGATTTCATTAAATGTAAAGTTTCGGATATCTTTCTTCATATATTAAAAAAAGAAGATCAGTAAATCTTAGAGGTTGAACTTTAGTAACGGTTATATTCATCGAAAAGTATTTTAGCATGTTTCAATATTTTACTTAAAGCAAAATTTTATAAAGTTTACAACTGAAAATTAAAGAAATATCTTATTTTTAGATGCGAATAAATCCTAAAAAGGTAAAACTTGTATTATTTATAAAAACTTTATTCATAAATAATTCCCTTAATGATATAATATTAAAAATTTACCATTAGAGAAAAAATGAAAAAATTTAAAAAGTATTATTTTATTGCCGTTATAGTACTTTTAATAATCCTTGCTTTAAAAACTTTCGGGAAAGGAGAGCTCACTTATTCTGGCGGAGACGATTCAAGACACTTTATGAACGGTGTTTTTTGTCGTGACTTCGTTTCAGATAAAGCCTGGAATATCTCTCCTCTAAAATACTTAAAATTTTATTATACCAAATATCCGGCACTAAGTATTCATCGATATCCTCCATTATTCTATCTACTGGAAGCATTATTCATCTCTATATTTGGAGTTAACATTTTATCTGTAAATATCTTAATTTTTATTTTATCTCTTTGTAGTCTTTTTTGCTGGTATAAATTTATATCAAACAAATTTGACCCCGAATTAGCGCTGATAAGTTTAGTTTTCTTCCTTTCTTCAAATGTTTTTCAAGCCAATTTCCCACAAATCATGTTAGAAATTCCATCTCTTTGTTTTATCTTGATTTTTATCTATTTTTTTGACCTTTGGGAGCAAAACAAAAAAAGAATATACTTAAATACAGCATGTTCAATTTTTGCAATTACTTTATTAATTTCTTTTAAGGTTTACTTTATTGTTTTATTTGCAATATTGCTATTTACTTCAAAAGCAGTGTGCGCTAAATACGATAAAAAAATCTGTATTTTTGCAATAGGCATGATTCTGTTTTGTACCTTTTTGCTTTTTTTTAGCTTAGGAACTATAGCCGAAACTGGTAAGATTGTATATTTATACGGTTCTTTGCGGGGAGCGGAAATGACAAGCCTTTCATACGTTAAAGAACTTATCTCTACAAATAGAATTTATGAAATAATCAGCAAATTAAAAATAATTTCTACTTTTGGAATACCATTATGTGTGATGTCGCTCTTTGGAATTTTTTATCTAAAAAAGAATAAAAATTGGAAAACCATATATAGCTTGATATTTTATGGACTAAGTTTTTATTTTATTTATACTATGTGCCTTAATAGATTCTCCCCAAGATTTAATGTTTTCGGATTGCCAGTTTTTTCTTTTTTAGCGGCTTATGGCACTTATGAGATATTAAATAACTATAGTAAGAAATATTTTTATACAGTAATCAGTTTAATTCTTATAATTTGCTTTGGATATTCCTTAATTAAACAGCCAATATATTGGAAGGGATATGAGAAAGCAGCTAAAGACATAATTTCCATAAATCAAAAAGCATATCCGATACTCTGCGATGCACATTTCAACGGAAATTTTATTGCATATATCCGAAAATATGATCCTCTTAAAAAATATACAATAATCAGAGGGGATAAAATTTTGTTTTCCCTGCACTACATATATATAAGACCAGAATCTGTAAAGAAAACGTTTGTCTTAAATGAAAAAGATATTTACGCTCTTTTAGATGAATTAGGCATTGGATATATTCTTGTCGATAGTGCGAAATTGGATATAAAATCTAAAGTCCTGTTAAGAAAGGTTTTGGAAAATGCTGATAAATTTAATTATTTAAAAACATATACTGTCTTGAGTAATAAAAATAACGCAGCAAGCTACAATCTTAAATTATATGAATATTTAGACCTTAAAACGGATTATGATGGTGAAATGAGAATATATATTCCTACAATAAAAAAACATTATCATCTCAACATTAGAAAAGCCAATGAGTTTTTTCAAGAATTGCGTAAACGAAAGGAGTTCATTAAAAAATAAAACTATAAATATCTCGTATTTTAGAAACTTTTCTTTATAATTATCAGAAGGTCTTTTCGAGTAAATTGGCTGGGATGCCTGGACTCGAACCAGGAACGGCTGATCCAGAGTCAGCTGTGTTACCATTACACTACATCCCAGCGCTATTAATTTTTGCCCAAGTATCACGTAAAGATACTATACGATTAAATATAACTTTTTTTCCCGAAAAATCAACAGGATCTACGCAAAAATATCCCGATCTTTCGAACTGATAACGACTCCCCGGCTTTGCGTCTTTTAAGCTTGGTTCAAGTTTACATGGCTTGATAATCTCAAGAGAATTTGGATTTAGGTTAGATTTATAATCCTCACCTTCTTCTGCATCATTTGGATCTCTTTTTGTAAAAAGATGGTCATATAGCCTGACTTCAGCCTCATGTGCATGGCTGGCTGAGACCCAATGCAATGTTCCTTTTACCTTGCGCCCGTCGGGAGAATCTCCACCTCGTGTTTCGGGATCATAAGTGCATTGCAGTTCGATTATTTCTCCGGTCTTATCATCTTTAATCACTTTTTCGCATGTTATAAAATAAGCATACCGCAAACGTACTTCCCTACCGGGAGCTAAACGGAAGAATTTCTTCGGCGGGTCTTCCATGAAATCATTCCGTTCTATATATATTTCTCTAGAAAAAGGAACTTTTCTTGTCCCCATAGACGGATCTTCGGGATTATTGATCGCTTCAAGTTCTTCAACCTTATCTTCCGGATAATTAACGATAACCACTTTTAATGGGCGCAACACCGCCATAACTCTCCGGGCTTTTTTATTTAACTCTTCACGAATACTGTTTTCAAGAACCACCATATCCACTATACTATTAAATTTTGCCACCCCTATTTTTTCGCAGAAATTCCTGATAGACTCCGGAGTATATCCCCGTCTTCTTAAGCCTGATATTGTAGGCATTCGGGGATCATCCCACCCGTTTACATGTCCCTCATTAACAAGTTCAAGAAGTTTGCGTTTACTTAAGATCGTATGGCTAAGGTTTAACCGCGCGAACTCTATCTGCTGCGGATGGTGAACTCCCAACGCGTCCAGAAACCAGTCATACAGCTGGCGGTGAGTTTCAAATTCCAATGTACAGATGGAATGAGTGATCCCCTCTATCGAATCTTCCAGTCCATGCGCCCAATCATACATGGGATAAATGCACCATTTATTACCTGTGCGATGGTGTTCGGCGTGAAGTATCCTATACATGACCGGATCTCTCATCAAAAGATTCGGGTGAGACATATCTATTTTTGCCCGAAGGGTCTTTGCTCCATCCGGGAATTCGCCCTTTTTCATTCTTTCGAAAAGGTCCAAATTCTCCTCTATGCTTCTATCTCTGGAAGGGCTGTTCTTTCCCGGTTCATTAATAGTCCCTCTATATTCCCTGACTTCTTCAAGGGACTGATCGCAAACATACGCCTTTTCTTTCTTAATAAGATCAACGGCATATTCGTACATTTTCTTAAAATAGTCGGAAGCATAATATAATCTGTCTTCCCAATCCGCTCCCAGCCATTTAACGTCCTCAATGATCGAATCAACGTATTCCTGCTCTTCTTTGCAGGGATTGGTATCATCAAACCTGAGATTGAATTTACCGTTATATTCCCTGGCGATCCCGAAATTCAGGCATATAGATTTGGCGTGTCCGATGTGCAGATAACCGTTTGGTTCAGGGGGAAAACGTGTATGAACCCGGCCTTCATTCTTGCCGGCCGCGAGGTCGCCATCAATAATTTCTTTTATGAAATTCTTTCTAGGTTGGTCCATAAATCTATTCTTGACTCGCTTTTCTCAATCTTTCCAAAACTTTCTCTTTCCCCAAAACTTCCATGATCTCAAAAAGCCCCGCTCCCTGGGTCTTGCCGCTTATTGCCACGCGCGTGGGATGGATTATCTGAGCGGCCTTGAGAGATCTTTCTTCCGATATGCTGCGGCATATCTTTTCAATATTTTCATGGGAAAAATTATCGTCTTTTTCCAATCTGTCGGAAAATATCTTTATATTTTCCTTATTTTCAGGCTTACTCAAATATTTATTTACGCCTTTTTCATCAAGTGAATAGTTATCTTTAAAGAAAAAATCCGTAAGAGGAAAAAATTCCGATAGCGTTTTTATGCGCACCTTATAAAGTTCGATTATTTTCTCTAATCTTACTTCATCTATATCTTCTTCCTTCATGCCGGATCCGATAAGATAAGGTTTTATCAACGCTATGAGCTCTTTGGGAACCTTTGCCATGATGTATTCGCCGTTCATCCATTTGAGTTTTTGAATATCAAATTTTGCCTGTACATCACTAATATCTTTAATATCAAAAATTTTTACCGCCTCTTTAAGCGAAATGATCTCTCTATCTTCCCCGGGCGACCATCCAAGTAAAAGAAGATAATTCGCAAGAGCTTCGGGCAGAAAGCCTTCCTTCTTGTATTCATCTATAGATACTCCTCCATGCCTTTTGGAAAGTTTAGCGCCATCGGTCCCCATCATGAGCGGCATATGCCCGAATTTGGGGGACTCTAATCCCATTGCTTCATAAAAAAGAACTTGCTTAGGCGTGTTGGATATGTGATCATCCCCTCTGATTATATGGGTTATCTCTAAATAAGCGTCATCGACAACACAGCAAAAGTTATATGCTGGAGAACCGTCGGATTTTATCATCACCTGGTCTTTGATCTCGTCCGTGTTGAAGCTGATCTTGCCGTGGATCATGTCGTCTATTTTTATCACGCGGCCTTTTTCAACCCCAAAGATTATAGCGTCCCCCTCTTTATACGCTTTCCCTTCAGAAAGAAGGTTTTCCGCCTCTTTCCTGTAAACATCGAACCTTTGGCTTTGATACACCGGTTCGTTATCCCAGTCGAGCCCCATCCATTTAAGATCGGTAAGTATCTCTTCAAGATATTTATCATCGGATCTGGTTCTATCCGTATCTTCTATCCGCAGCAAGAACTCTCCCTTGCTGCGCCTTGCATGCAGCCAGTTAAAAAGGGCTGTCCTGGCACTTCCCAAATGCAAGAATCCCGTCGGACTCGGAGCGAACCTTACCTTTACCATTTATGTCCCCTCATTTAACCCCTCCCGCTATTTCTATTCCCCTATCAAGCGCTTTTACATTTATCGGGATCAATTCTTTGCGGTTCCCTGCCATTTTTTCTATAACATTAACCAGCGTTTCCCTGTCAATAATATTTTTTTTAGCTGCGTATATACCAACAGCGATCATATTGGCAACTCTTACATTCCCTATTTTTATAGCTTCATCCGTTAAAGGACTTTTTATAACTTCCAGATCTTTTCTTTTGACGTCTCTCTCGACCATTGACTCATTCACTATAATAAGACCGCCTTTAACCACTTTTTCTTCAAACTTATCAAGCGAGGGGGTATTCATAACAACCGCTGTTGTAGCTGAGAAAACTACAGGACTTGAGATCTGATCGCTGCTGATATGTACCATGCAATGGGCTGTTCCTCCCCTTACTTCCGCGCCGTAGGAAGGAAACCAGGTAACATTAAATCCTTTTTCCATGCCGGCAATAGCCAGAACTTTACCTAAAACCATGATGCCTTGCCCTCCAAAGCCGGCACATATTATTGATTCTTTGACATTGCTCATATTTTATTTTCTTACCCTTTGATCGCCCCTAACGGATATTCTTTCACTACTTCTCTCTCTATTCGTTCCATTGATTTAATAGGTGTAAGCCCCCAGTATGTCGGACATGGCGAGAGGACTTCTACCATTGAAAAACCTTTCCCTTCCAATTGTGTCTGAAAAGACTTTTTTATTGCCTTTTTGGTCTTCATTATTTCTTTCGGTGAAGATACAGATGTTCTTTCAAGATAAGTGACGCCTGAAAGCGCGGCCATCATCTCGGTGATCTTTATGGGAAAACCTTCCGTTTTCGCTTCTCTGGCATTTGGTGTAGTAGATGTGACCTGCCCCAAAAGTGTTGTCGGAGCCATCTGCCCTCCGGTCATACCGTATACTCCGTTATTTACAAAAATAACTGAAATATTCTCGCCTCTGTTACCGGCATGTATGATCTCGGCCGTACCTATAGCCGCGAGGTCTCCATCCCCCTGATAGGTAAAGACCAACCTGTCCGGCAGGACCCTTTTAATACCGGTTGCGACCGCCGGCGTGCGTCCGTGTGCGGCTTCAAGAGTGTCAAAATCCCAGTAATCATAAGCAAGAACGGCACATCCAACCGGAGCGACGGCGATCGTGCTCTCTCTCACTCCCAGTTCATCAATAACCTCGCAAAGAAGACGATGGATAAGCCCGTGCCCGCATCCCGGACAATAATGAGTAGGAACATCTTTCATCGACTGTGGTTTTGTAAAATTCTTTTTCATGTATTTTTTTTATTTGCTTTTGATCTTTTTTATTCTTTTTATGATCTCGCCTTCTTCCGGGATCCCTCCGCCTGCTCTGCCATAAAAAAAGACCCGGCTATCATCCTGGACTGCCAGTTTCACATCTTCCAGCATCTGTCCCATGTTCATTTCTGTTACAAAAAACTTTATTTTCTTTCTCCCTAGCTCTTGCAGTTCCCCGTGAGGATACGGCCATAAAGTTATCGGCCTGAAAAGCCCCGCTTTTATATTTTCTTTTCTCAGACTATCAATACACGCACGGGCTATCCGACCCATCGTACCGTAAGCGACAATAATAATATCCGCATCTTCGCATTTATATTTTTCGGATCTAATTTCATTTTCTTTTATTTTTTCGTACTTTTCTTGAAATTTCTTATTTAGCTCCTCAAGCGCGCCCTCTTTAAGAAAAAGGCTTTTAATGCTCTGCGGCTGCCGTCCCTTTGCCCCCCGCATGGCCCAAGGCTTATCAATAATGCCGGAAGGTTGTATATTCTCATCAAATTCTAGGGGTTCCATCATTTGTCCCAACATGCCGTCGCTTAGTATCATTACAGGATTGCGATATTTGTCCGCGAGAGGAAACGCTTCATAAGTAAAATCAAACATCTCCTGCACGCTTGCAGGCGCTAACACAATTAGCCGATAGTCTCCGTGCCCCCCGCCTTTCGTCGCCTGGAAGTAATCCGACTGAGAGGGTGAAATATTGCCTAATCCCGGACCCCCTCTCATAACATTAACTATCACGCCGGGCAGTTCGCATCCTGCCATATACGATATCCCTTCCTGTTTAAGGCTGATGCCCGGACTTGAAGAAGTGGTAAACGCTCTTTCCCCGGCAGCTGAGGCGCCGAATACCATATTAATCGCGGAGATCTCACTCTCGGACTGTATGAAAATCCTCTTCTCTTCAGCCATGCGTCGAGCCATGTACGCCGTAAGCTCATTCTGCGGAGTAATAGGATATCCAGCATAAAAATTACATCCGGCGCGTACAGCTCCTTCACCGCATGCTTCATTGCCTGTAGACAGATATCTTATTTTCATATTAAATATTATTCTTCCCCCGGTATCTCTATACTGCAATCGGGGCACATTATAAAACATAATCCGCATCTGGTACATTTTTCAGGATGCTTAACCACGACATATCTGTGCCCCTTCTTATTTACCTCATCAGAAAGACCGAGAACGCCTTGAGGGCATATCCCTATGCATAGGGAGCAGCCCTTGCACCTTTCTTTATCGATCTTTATCGTGTTCTTTTTCTTTGCCATGTTTTTTGAACCCGGTTTAACTTTAAATTTCCGCTTCAACAGTAGCCGCGATCTCATCCGGCGTTAAATGATACTTCCGCAGAAGTTCATCTCTGGCCCCATGCTCAATGAACTTGTCCGGAAGGCCAAAACATTTAATTTTAACGCCCGTAATATTTTCCTTCTCGGTAAATTCTAAAATCGCGCTGCCGAACCCACCGTCTAAAACCCCTTCTTCTAACGTAAAGACCGTTCTTGAAGAACCTAATACCTCTTCAAGCATCTCCGCATCCAGAGGCTTGATGAACCTCGCGTTCACAACAGTAGTTTCTATGCGTTTTTTGGACAGGACTTCCGCCGCCTGAAGCGCATAATTAACCATACTTCCAACCGCTATTATCGCTACATTCTTCCCTTTTCTGAGACACTCTGACCTCCCGAACTCAATGGGCGTGTACGAGGCCTTGCAGATAAGCTGACTTGCTTCGCCGCGGGGATAACGTATAACAACCGGACGATTATATTCGAGAGCTTTCTCAAGCATCATTTCAAGTTCCGCTCCGTCTTTTGGGGCCATCACGGCAAAATTCGGGAGAGTCCTGGTGTAAGCAATATCGAACATCCCGTGATGCGTAGGCCCGTCTTTCCCTACAAGACCCGCTCTATCAACACAAAAGATAACGGGTAGATTTTGTAGGGCAACATCATGAATAAGCTGGTCATATGATCTTTGAAGGAACGTGGAATATATCGCAACAACAGGTTTAAATCCGCCTTTGGCAAGCCCCGCAGCGAAAGTAACCGCATGAGGCTCTGTTATTCCTACATCATAGAACCTATCAGGGAACTTTTCAGAAAATTCCTGAAGCCCTGTACCGTCAGGCATAGCCGCAGTAATGGTGATTATCTTCTCGTCCTTCTCCGCAAGTTTGACAATTTTTCTCGAGAAGATCGAAGTGAAAGATTTTCCGTTCTCTCTTTCAAGAATTTCGCCCGTTGACACATCGAACGCAGAGACTCCGTGAAACTTTTCCGGGTTCTCTTCCGCGTATTTATACCCTTTTCCTTTTTTTGTGATCGCGTGGATAAAAACCGGCTCTTTCACGTGTAAAGTATTGCGTATGATCGTAACCAGCTCGTCTATATTGTGCCCGTCAACCGGTCCGAAATACCTGAAACCTAATTCTTCGAATAATATCCCCGGGACAATAAGATTCTTTAATCCTTCCTGAAATTTCCGGACTTTTTTATACGCCGAAGGGCCGAGTTTCGGTATACTTTTTACGACCTTCTCCGCTTCTTCCTTGACTCTGATATAAAGGGGATTTGCTATTACTTTATTAAGATACCTGCTCATTGCTCCCACGGGTTTAGAAATAAACTGTTCGTTGTCATTTAACACGACAATAATGTTCGTGTTCATGTGCCCGGCGTTGTTCAGTCCTTCAAAAGCTAACCCTGTAGAAAGAGACGCATCGCCTATAACCGCAACGACCTTAAAATCTTCGCCATTAAGATCGCGCGCGCATGCTAACCCCAAAGCTGAAGATACCGATGTGGAGCTGTGTCCGCAAGTGAATGCATCATGTTCACTCTCGTCCTTGTTCGGGAACCCGCTTAATCCTCCCAGTTCTCTTAATGTATCAAAATATTTTCTTCGTCCCGTTAATAATTTATGCGCGTAACTTTGGTGTCCTACATCCCAGATTATTTTATCCCGCGGGCTGTCAAAGCAATAATGAAGAGCAACGGCCAGTTCCACGGCTCCAAGACTGGCGGCAAGATGTCCGCCTTTTCTTGATGTCACTTTAAGTATCTCTTCTCTCATCTCACCCGCTAGCTCCTTTAATTGTCCCGGATCGAACTTTTTTAAGTCCGCAGGTGATGATATCTGCTCTAAAATTTTATACATGTGTTTTTTTATTTTATAAATCCTTTATTCTTCGCTTCCAAATTCTTCGCGTGAAAAATCGCCTTTAGTATCTTTGAGGAGCACTTCTATCCTGGCCTTTGCTTTTTCAAGTTTTTGCTGGCAAGTACGCGTAAGTTTTATGCCTTCCTCGTATTTTTTTAAAGAATCGTCCAAAGAAAGGTTGCCTTCTTCAAGCTCATCTACTATCTTCTCGAGCTTTTCTAAAGCCTTTTCAAAGCTCAGTTCTTTCATTGTAAATCCTCCCTTTAGTCTTGCCCTTTAATTTTATCACTCTTTATCCAAGTGTTCTACCCTGCTCACAGTTTTTCCTTTTAAAAAGCGGGAATGGATCAAATCCCCTTTTTTCAGCACGGCTGAATCTCTGATTATGCTATCATCCTTAAAAGTTATGCTGTACCCTCTTTCCAGGACCGAAAGCGGACTGAGCATATCCAACTTGCCGGCTACTCTGCCTAAATCTTGTTTTTTGATCTCCATCATGTATTTTATCCCTTTTGTCGCGGTTTTGGTAAAATCGTCTATCTGCTGCCCAAGCTGGAGGACCAAATTCATGGGCGTTCGTAATATATAACTCTCTTTGAGGTTTTTTAATTCGCTCTCGGCAATATTCAATTTAGATCTCAGGGCCGCCCGCATTTTGCCCGCACAATCCTCTACCCTTGCCTTGAGTTCTCTTTTTACCGGAATGACCAGCTCAGCAGCAGCGGAAGGTGTCGGAGCACGAAAATCAGCCACGAAATCAGATATTGTAAAATCTATCTGATGCCCCACAGCGCTTATGATAGGGATCTCTGATTCATATATCGCTTTCGCCACTTTTTCTTCATTAAAAGGCCAGAGGTCTTCCAGGCTGCCTCCACCGCGGCCGAGAATTATAACGTCAACTGGGTGATCTTTTTTCTTTTTTTCGATTATATAATTATTGAATTCGTTGAACTCTTTAAGCGCCTGCACAATGTCGTCTTTGGCTTCGTCACCCTGTACTTTAACAGGGCGTATAGTGATCTCGATATTTGTGAACCTGCGCTTAGCCACGTTAAGTATGTCCCTTATCGCGGCGCCTGTCGCGGATGTGACGACGCCTACATGTGCGGGAAGAAAAGGAAGCGGTTTCTTATGCGCCTCGTCAAAAAGCCCTTCTTTAGAAAGTTTTGCTTTAAGCTGCTCAAACGCTATCTGTAGAGCTCCTTTGCCGCGCGGCTCGATAATATTAACATACAGCTGGTAATCACCTCTTTTTTCATAAACACTTATCTTGCCGCACAAGAGAACATGCATCCCATCCTCAAGTTTAAACTTTAGTGACGCATTCGCATTCCTGAACATGACGCATTTAAGAACACTATTCTCATCTTTTATGCTGAAATACATGTGTCCGGAAGAATACGCCTTAAAATTTGAAACCTCCCCTTCGACCCAAACCTGCCGGAAACTATCTTCCAAGACAAACTTTACATCGCGCGTAAGTTCGGTAACACTATAAATGGTCCTGTCTTTATCTTCTATCATGATGGCTCATATATCTATTTTTTCCTGGATCCTTTTTATGTAAGATGCTTTGCCCGTATTGTCATCCACATCGACTATAACCCCATTCATTCTCAGGTCTTCACCGGCTACCTCGAAACGTGTAGGAAGTTGTGTCACGAATCGTTCAATTATAGCTTCCTTTTTCCTCCCGATAACTGAATCATGAGGCCCTGTCATCCCGCTATCCGTGATATATGCTGTGCCTTGGGGAAGGACTTCCTCATCCGCCGTCTGAACATGGGTATGAGAACCGACCACAGCGCTGACAAGCCCGTCGAGATACCATCCCATGGCTATCTTTTCACTCGTCGCTTCCGCGTGCATGTCCACTATTATTATGGGAGTTTCTTTTGAGACTTTCTTGACCTCTTCCCTTGCCCTGACGAAAGGGCAATCAACGGCATCCATAAAAACACGCCCTACAAGGTTAATGACAGCAACTTTTCTCCCATCGCCTGCATCAACCACGGTAGATCCATTCCCGGGGACACCTTCCGGATAATTTGCCGGACGCAGAAGTCTTTTGGAATTATCAAGATAATCATATACTTCTTTTTTCTTCCAGATATGATCACCTGATGTAATGACATCTATTCCGTCATTTAATAGCTGATCGGCGATCGAAGGAGTGATCCCGCTGCCGCCGGCAGCATTTTCACCGTTCACAACAGCAAAATCTATCCCCTCCTTCTTCCTGAAATCAAGAAGAACATTTTGGATTATTTCCCGTCCCGGCTTGCCGACAATATCTCCCAGAAATAATATTTTCATTCTTTCATCCTTTGGCGTCTAATAGCTTTTCGGCTCTTTATTTCGCGTATTCAATAGACCTTGTTTCACGGATAACCACAACTTTTATCTGCCCCGGGTACTGCATCCCTTCCTCGATCTTGTTCTTTATCTCCTGCGCCATTATCGCGGCTTTTGTGTCATCGATCTTTTCGGGCTGCACGATGATCCGTATTTCCCGGCCGGCCTGAATAGCGTATGTTTTATCAACACCATCAAAACTATTGGCTATATCTTCCAGGTTGTTCAATCTTTTTATGTAGGATTCAAGAGTTTCTCTTCTTGCCCCCGGCCTGCTTGCGCTTATTGCGTCAGCGGACTGGATCAGCACAGCCAAGAGAGTCCTCGGATCAACATCTCCATGATGAGCTTCTATAGCATGGACTACAATGTCCGGTTCACCGTATTTTTTTGCAAGATCCGCTCCCAGCTGAGCATGAGTACCTTCCATTTCATGAGAAACAGCTTTTCCGATATCATGCAAGATGCCTATCCGTTTTGCCAGCGTAACGTCCAATCTCAATTCTCCCGCCATTGCCGCCATGAGATACGCCGCTTCTTTCGAATGCTGAAGAACGTTCTGCCCATAACTTGTGCGGTATTTAAGCCTTCCAAGCAATTTGACAAGCTCGGAATGGACCCCGTGTATTCCCAGGTCTAAAAGGACGTTCTCGCCTTCCTCTTTAATGTTCGCTTCCATCTCTTTTTTGACTTTGGAAACCACCTCTTCTATGCGGCCGGGATGGATCCTTCCGTCTTCTATCAAACGTTCAAGAGAGATTCTCGCTATTTCCCTGCGGAATCTATCAAACCCCGAGATAATAACAGCTTCGGGAGTGTCGTCGATTATGACATCCACACCGGTAGCCATCTCCAAGGCTCTGATATTTCTTCCTTCCCTTCCGATTATCCTTCCCTTTAATTCATCGTTCGCGATATTCACAACGCTGACAGTCGTATCCACCGTATGATCCACGGCGCACTTCTGGATCGCAAGCCCTATGATCTTGCGGGCTTCTTTATCAGCTTTATCTTTTGTCTCCTCCTGGATCCTCTTGATGGCAAGAGCCGATTCATTCCTGGCCGTCTCTTCCATTTTTTTCATCAGTAAAGATTTTGCCTGATCTCTGCTGATACCCGAAACTTCCTGCAGCCGTCTGGTCTCTTCCTGTATCAAGCGATCCAATTCTTCTTTGTGTTTTTTGATCTCATCGCGCTGCCTGTGCATGTCGTCTTCCGCTTTTTTTATTTCTTTTCCTTTTTGATCTATCAGCTCGACCTTTCTGTCAAGATTCTCTTCTCTCTGCAAAAGACGTTTTTCCATTGCCAGCTGTTCTTTGCGTCTCTCTTTTGATTCTTCTTCGAACTCTGTCCTCATTTTGAGAAGAAGATCTTTTGCTTCAAGAATGGACTCTCTTTTCCTTTTTTCAGCTTCAACTTTTGAATTCGTTATGATGGTTTTTGCTTTATCTTCGGCGCGTTTGACTTTCATTTGAGCCGTATATTTTCTCAGGACGTATCCCATCGAAAAGAAAAACAAACAGCCTAGAATTGCGAATCCTATATGTGTCACATTCATATATACCCTCCTTTGATGCGATTATGCTTTGTGTAAAATCCCAGAGTTAAGAACACAAAGTTTTACAATTAAATTTAACAGTTTGTTGCAAATTGTGCAGAAAAAGCGGTTTAATCCGTTATTACCTGTGAAACAGGCATGTCATGAGGGTCTGAGGGTAGTGAGTCGACGATCTGGAAGCTAAAAGCCAGTCCGATTCTTTTGGCTGAAGAAAGATCTTCCTCGGCGAGGAATCTATCGTAATATCCTTTTCCTCTTCCAAGTCTCATATTTTTTTTATCAAACGCGATCCCTGGCACCATAATGAGATCTATCTCCTTCAAATTTACCTTCCTGGCGGGACCATCTTTGGGCTGTCTTATCCCAAAAGGGCCCTTGACCAGATCATTTATCGAAATGAGCTCTGAAGCTACGATCACCTGTTTAGTTGTGTCAACATAAGGAACTACTACCCTTTTACCTTCTTCCAGCGTTTTTTCTATTAAATATGTTGTATCGACTTCCGATCGCATCGAAACATATGTCATTATTACTTTACTTTTTCGGAAATCTTCGCCGGAAATCACCTTTCTCTGTATAATAAGGCTCTTCTGACCCCTCGACACCGGGCCTTGACACCGCAATATACCGAGTATCTCCTTTCTTATTTCAGCTTTTTCCTTCTTTATATTTTCCAATTTGTTTTAACCCTTAGTATTATATATCAATTTTCTATTTATTCCCAACTATTTTTCGCCTGACCGATCCGCAAGATATTTAAGCGTGAATCCCTTCAATGTCTTCTCGATCTGACCGGTTAATTCGTCCCAAACCTCTTTTGAAGCACATTTTTCTCTTTTTGTGCAATTCTTGCCTTGAAGCGTATTGCATTGCCCGGGATAAACGTCCCCCTCTAAAACGCTTACAACATCATAAATGCTTATACCGGAAGGGTTTTTGTCAAGAATATACCCGCCTTTTGGGCCTCTTATGCTCTTAACTAACCCGCATTTTTTGAACTTATGGAATATTTGTTCCAGGAATATAAGAGATATCCCTTCTCTTTTCGAGATAGTGTTAAGCGAAATAGGCTTTTTTGCATCATATATAGCAGCTAAACAGATGAGAGCCCTTATTCCATAAGAAGTTTTGGTAGTAAATCGCAGCATATTCTGATCCTCTTTTACGCCGTTTCAACCTTTTGTATTTCGGGCACTTCCTCTTTTATCATCCTTTCAACAACAGCTTTAAGAGTCATCTGGCTCATGGGACATCCTGCACAAGCACCTCTAAGCCTTACTTTTACAACTCCATCTTCAACGGAAACAAGCTCTATGTCCCCGCCATCCCTCTGAAGAAACGGACGTATCTTTTCAATTGCTTCTTTTACTCTATCTTCCATAAAATCTCCCTTCTTTAAATATTGTCAAAGGTTTAATATTACGATACCTTACCAAAAAAGTCAACTATAATTACGCCTCAGCAATCAGCTTAGTAAGAGCTGTTCTATTTTGAGATGCTTACCAAAAGTTAAAGTGAAAAAAGAAAGGTTTTGCAGGCTCTCTCAAGGGCGAGGATCCGAAAGTATGCTTCTTCAAGATCTTTACCGATAGACACACCGCCGTGCCTTCTCATTAAAACCGCGTTTGCTCCCGCTTTAAACTTATCGGCTACCGCTTGGGCAAGTTGCTGAGAACCGGGTTGCAGGTAATCCACAACCGGAACTGCCTTCTTGATTAAACAGTCAAATTCGTAAGACGGGCTTTCTAATAGGTCGATTTTTGCGGCGGCAGCGATCATCACCGGCGAATGCACATGTATTATAGCCTGGATATCTTCTCGTGCCTTATAAGTCTCGAGGTGCATCGGTGTTTCGGAGCTTAAAGAATCGTTCTCTTTTCCCGCATCTTTAAAGAAAATGCTTAAATAATCGTTTATATCCCCTTTTGACATATCAGCGCACTTTTTTTTGATAATCAATTTACCGTTATCTTTTACGCTGATATTGCCGCCCGATCCTATTACCAGCTCTTTTTCGTGGATCAACTTCCCGTATTTGGCTATTTCCTTTTTTTTCTCCATATTTACTCCAACTTTTGGTAGTTTAGCACGAGTCCATACTGTTTGCAATTACAAGTTGCAAAGAGTTTCTCTTAACCGCCGTAAAGAGTGCAGTGTGTTTCCGTACAGGGAGGATCCACCCCGGGCGGAGGGGCCCTGGCAGGAAACACACTGTGCTCTTAACGGTAGTTAAAAGGCTCTTAACATTGCAAAAAACGGTTATCTTTGCTATTATATGCAAATGCAAACGAACAAATTACGGAGGAAAATATTATGGTGATGAATATATTGCGTTCGAGGAAATTCGCAAAAAAAGTTTTATTCGGGATCCTGATCCTGATAATCCCCGCATTCGTACTTTGGGGGGTCGGGAGTCTCGGCAAAGGACCGAAGCCAATAGGCAAAATAGGAAGTCAAAAAATATATCCGCGCGATCTGATCGAGAGCCTGCAAGGCGTGAAAATCCAGCTTCTTTTTTCATACTACGGAGATTTTGATACGCTGAACAAAATAATGCAGAATGTCTCGCTTGTGAACCAGATGGCTTTTGAAAGATTGGTTCTATTAAACGCCGCGCAGAAAAACCGGATAAAAATATCCGACGATGAGGTAAGGTCCTACATATCTTTCCAGCCGATATTCCAGCGCAACGGTATTTTCAATGATGAGGTCTATAACTACATATTGCGTAATACCCTGTCCCTGCAGCCCCGTTCTTTCGAGGAACTCATCAGGCAAAACCTTAAAGTAATGGTGTTCCGCAACAATCTCTTAAAAGACGTTGTCGTTACCGATGCGGAGCTTCTGCGCTTTTATAAAATGCTTAATGATAAGGTGAAGATCTCTTATCTTCTGGTCGATAAAGAGCTTTTTGAGCAAGATGCGGTGATAGCCCCTCAAAAGGTCAGGGAATCCTATGAAAGTAATAAGGAAAAATTCCTAACGCCCGCTAAAATAGACATTGAATACATCGAGATCTCTTATGAAAACGTAAAAGAAAGAGACGAAGCGATCGACGCGCTCAAAAAAGTTTACCCGTCCTTACAAAAATCTCCCGAAACTTTAAGCCAAGCTGCTGAAGAGAACGGGTTTAAACACGGCACGACCGGACCTTTTTACCGGGAAGAACTGATCCCGGGTATAAAATTTTCAAAGAAAGTGCATGAAGTGGCTTTTAACCTGAAAAAAGGAGAGGTCAGTATTCCCGTGATCCCTTCTTCTGAAAAGGGCGAAATATATATATTGCGTAAAATAGAGGATTATCCCCCGCGGGCGCTTTCTTTTGATGAAGTGAAAGACTTTATTTATTCCACACTTAAAGAACAGGAAAAACTCAAACTGGCCGCAAAAAAGGGCGACGAGATCTACGGAAAGATCGTGGCAAAAAATACCACTTTGAACAAAGCCGCAAAAGAGCTCGGACGGCAGGTAGAATCTACCGACTTTTTAACATCAAACAGTTACATTGAAAATATAGGCCCCGCTAAAACGATCGTAACGATGGCGCTTGAAACCGAGCCGGGCAACATTACTTCGCCTATACAGACCGCAAAAGGCACATTAATTGTAGAGACTGAAAAAATCATTCCAGCGGATGAAGCGAAATTTGAGGAAAATAAGAAGAATTTGCGTAAAGCACTTTTAAATCAGAAGCAAATCTCGGTCTTGGACAAATGGTTCAATGATCAGCGTTCTATTCAAGGAACTTATTGAGTTCTTTCATGAAGTGGGATACATCTTTGAAGCGGCGGTACACTGAAGCGAACCGCACATAGGCAACTTCGTCAAGATTATATAATTTTTCCATGACCAGATTGCCTATTTCAGTATATTTTATTTCCCTGTCGGCTTTTTTCTGTATTTCTCTTTCTATTTCATCAACAACGGCCTCTATTTGTTCCATGCTTATCGACCGTTTTTCACAAGCTTTTAATATGCCGGACTTTATTTTTTCCCTGTTGAAGCGTTGGCGGGTGCCGTCCCTTTTAATGACCATAAGCGGAGCTTCTTCAATATACTCATATGTTGTAAACCTCTTGCCGCACTTCGCGCATTCTCTTCTTCTGCGTATACTTGTCCCCTCGCTGCTCATACGCGAGTCCATCACTTTATCGTCTACCGAACCGCAATAGGGGCATCTCATTGTTTTTTCACCACCAATTCGATGCCGCTGCCGCCCAAAAGTTCCTTTGCAAATTCATCCGGGTATTCCCCTTCAATAACTATTTTTTTTATCCCCGCGTTAATGATCATTTTCGCGCATATGCTGCAAGGTTGTGTTGTTATGTACAAAGTCCCGCCTTCAAGGCTTACCCCGTGTTTCGCCGCCTGCAGGAACGCGTTTTGTTCCGCATGAAGCGCCCGGCACAGCTCATGCCTTTCACCTGAAGGGACATTAAGCTCTTCTCGCAGACATCCTACTTGATCACAATGTTCCAATCCTGTAGGAGCTCCGTTGTACCCGGTAGCAAGGACCTGTTTTTCTTTCACGACAACAGCGCCTACCCGCCTGCGCAAACATGTCGACCGCGTCGCCACCAACTTGGCGATGTTGAGAAAATACTCATCCCATGAAGGACGGTTTATTTTCCTTTTTATTTTTTTCTTTGCTTTTGCCTTAGCTGTCTTTTTCTTCATGTTTTTAAAATAAAGGCCCTTTTGCCTTCAGCTCTTCCATTTCATCTATCAACGTTTTATATACAGGAAAATCTTTTAACATTTCCATTATTTCGGCGCGTATCTCTTTAAGTTTCTCGTTATTATCATGATCTTTTACAGCGCGGTCTATAAAGCCGGCTATCTGTTTCATCTGGTCTTTCCCCATCCCCCTTGTTGTCGCAGCGGGAGTTCCTATGCGTATACCGCTTGTTATGAACGGACTCTTTTCGTCAAAAGGAATAAGATTTTTGTTAACTGTTATGCCTGCTTTATCCAAGCTCTTCTCCGCTTCTTTGCCGGTTATGTTTTTATTGGAAAGATCAACAAGCATCAGATGATTATCCGTCCCTCCGGAAACGATCCTGAAAGCTTTTGAAGCAAGTTCTTCTGAAAGAACTTTCGCGTTCTTTATTATCTGTTTCTGATAATCTTTAAATTCAGGCTCTAACGCTTCCTTGAATGCCACGGCTTTACCGGCTATAACATGCATGAGCGGTCCCCCCTGGATCCCGGGAAAAACAATAGAATTTATTTTCTTGGCGAATTCTTCCTTGCACAAAATAAGCCCTGACCTGGGTCCCCTTAATGTCTTATGCGTGGTAGAGGTCACAAATTCAGATACTTTTACAGGATCGGGATGCAGCTTTGCCGCGATGAGGCCTGCAATATGTGCCATGTCGACCATAAGTATCGCGCCGACTTCATCGCAGATCTCCCTGAATTTATCAAAATCTATTGTCCTTGGATACGCGGAAGCCCCCGCTAATATCAATTTCGGTTTATGTTCAAGCGCTTTCGTTCTTATTTCATGAAAATCTATTTTTTCGGTCTTTTTATCCACCCCGTAGCTTACAACGTTAAAATACATCCCGGAAAAATTCTTGGGGTGACCATGCGTAAGATGCCCCCCGCATGAAAGATCCATAGCAAGAACGGTATCCCCCATCTCAAGCATCGCAAAATATACCGCCATATTGGCTTGGGACCCGGAATGCGGCTGGACATTCGCATGTTCAGCTTTAAAAAGTTTTTTCGCTCTTTCGATCGCCAGGTCTTCAGCCTTATCCACAAACTCGCAGCCGCCATAATATCTGGCATGCGGGTATCCTTCAGCGTATTTATTGGTCATGGAAGATGCGACCGCTTCCATTACGGCCCGGCTGGTGAAATTTTCACTGGCAATAAGTTCAATGCCTTCGTTCTGTCTTCTTGTCTCCTGAAGAACAGCTTCAAATATTTCCGGATCGGTTCTTTGTAAATGTTCCATCATTTACCTCGTCATTTTATTACCTGAATTCTTTTTTCTCGATAGCGGCTATCTGCCTCACTCGTCTTGCATGACGGCCTTTCAGCGCTTTGGTCTTAAGCCACACCTTTACTATTTCAAGCGCTTTTTTTGTTGGAACCTCCTCAGCCGCTAAAACGAGAACATTCGTATCATTGTGCTGTCTTGAAGATATGGCATCTTCTTTCGTATTGCATGCCCCCGCACGAACACCGCGGACTTTATTCGCTATAACAGCCATCCCTATGCCGGTCTTGCAGATAACTATGCCTCTATCCGCTTTCTTGAGTGAAACTTTCTTGGCTGCATTGTAGCCATATTCAGGATAATCGCAAGACTCGGGAGAATCTGTCCCCACGTCTTCAAAACTATATTTCATTCTTTTCAATAACTTCTTTATTTTCTCTTTCAGTTCATACCCGCCGTGGTCCGCTCCGATAGCTATTTTTCTTGCCATCTTCACTCCTTTTTTAAATGAGCAATAAATCCTTCTATGGATCTCTTTATAATATCAAAAGAGGCCTTATAAAAACTTAAAGGCTTGCCTATCGGGTCCGGTATAGTTACATCTCCTCCCGCATCATCAAACTCCTTTAAAAAAAGCACCTTATCCATTGCTGAAGGCGCCATGGCCGCTATCCTGTCTTTATGCATTCTTTCCATTACAAGGATTATGTCTGCCCATCCTATCAGTTCTTTAGTAAGCCCTCTTGATATCAATCCTTTTGAATCAATGTTTTCCATCGCCAGGACTTTGTAAGTTTCATTCATAGGAGGCATCCCCTCTATCCCCAATGTCCCGGCTGACTCTATTTTAAGCGAAAGTCTTTCTTCTTTTGCGCGTTTCTTCAGATATGCCTCCGCCATGATACTGCGGCAGCTATTGCCGCTGCAAACGATAAGGATTTTTTTGCTATTTTGTTTTGCCACTTTTTATCTTCCTGTTTTTCGCGTCAATTTTACGGACAAGCTCCTTTTTATGCGAGCTTATTTTCTTCTCAATAGATGAGTTGCTCAAACCGATTATTTGAGCCGCGAGTATGGCTGCATTTGCCGCACCCGCTTTCCCTATGGAAACAGTCGCTACAGGGACACCTGAAGGCATCTGTACTGTGGACAAGAGTGAATCCATCCCTTCAAGTTTACTTTCCATGGGCACTCCTATTACCGGCAATGTCGTATGAGAAGCTACAACCCCTGCGAGATGCGCAGCGCCGCCTGCGCCCGCTATTATGACTTTTATGCCTCTTTTTCTTGCGCCTTTTGCGAAAAGCGAGGTTTTGTCAGGAGATCTGTGCGCGGAAAGGATCTTTACCTCATAAGGTATATTGAATTTCCCCAGCGTTTTACATGCTTCCTCCATTACAGGCATGTCTGAATCGCTTCCCATAATCACGCTAACCATAGGTTTCTTCATTTTCTCCTCCATTATCTTTCATAGATCTTACGCTTTAACTCTCCCGATCGCCCGATGCCCGATATCTTTACGGTAATGCATATTTTCAAAATCTATTTTTTCAACTGCTTTATAAGTGTTGGCTACCGCCTCTTTTATGTCTTCTCCCATCCCAACAACATTAAGGACCCTTCCTCCCGATGTGACCAAACTATCACCTTCATACCTTGTTCCGGCATGAAAGACCGTTGCCCCTTCCTCCTCGGCTTCTGAAAGACCTTTGATCGCTTTGCCTTTTTCATATTCGCCGGGATACCCGCCTGAAGAGATAACAACACACACGCATTCTCTGTCGTCCCACTCCGGCTCTATCCCTGAGATATCCCCTTCTGCAGCAGCTAGTAATAATTTTGCAAGATCTGATCTCAGCCGCGGCAAAATGACTTGTGTTTCCGGATCGCCGAAACGAACATTAAACTCAAGTACCTTCGGGCCTTCAGAAGTGACCATGACCCCGACATACAAAACCCCTTTATAATGAATCCCCTCTTCTTTCAAGCCCTTTATTGTGGGAGCAACTATTGTCTCTATGATCTCTTTGAACATTGTATCGTCTATAACAGGTGCGGGAGAATATGCTCCCATCCCGCCCGTATTAGGGCCTTTGTCCCCGTCAAAAACACGTTTGTGATCCTGACTTGAAACAAGAGGTATGATATTTTCCCCATCTGTTATAACAAGGATCGATGCTTCTTCCCCCTCCAAGCATTCTTCAACAATGATCTTATTTCCCGCCGAACCGAAAATCTTTTCATCGATCATCGATTTAGCGGCGCTGACAGCTTCTTCAACATTCTCGGCGACAATAACTCCTTTGCCGGCAGCAAGACCGTCCGCTTTCACCACGATCGGAGTTCCCGCAGAACGAATGTATTCTTCGGCTTTCTCCGAATCATCAAATATGCGAAAAGCTGCTGTCGGGATGTTATATTGGCCCATCAGCTGTTTGGCAAATATCTTGCTGGACTCCAGCCTGGCCGCGGAATACGAAGGGCCGAAAACTTTAATGTTCTCTTCTTCTAAAGCATCAGCTAACCCTGAAGCCAAGGGAGCTTCCGGTCCGACAACAACAAAGCCGATATCGTGTTCTTTGCAAAAATCTTTCACAGCATTGTTGTCCGATACGGTAATATCGATATTGGCGGCGATCTTCGACGTTCCGCCATTCCCGGGTGCGCAATAAAGCTTCTCCGTCAATGAACTCTGCTTCAGCTTCCAGCATAAAGCATGTTCCCGTCCACCCGAACCGATTACCATAATATTCATAAACCTTAAACTCTCCCCTCGTTTCAAAGTATTGTTTAAAATATCTTGATCCCTTTTTTCCCGGAATCTATCTCTCCGATGATCCAGCTTCCGAGACGGAAATCTTTCTTCAGCATTTTCATTGCTTTCTTGGCATCTTTTTCTGTCAAAACAAGCGCCATCCCTATCCCCATGTTGAATGTTCGGTAAAGTTCCCTCTCTTTGATATGCGCGGCTTTCTTTATGATCCTAAAAATATCGGGCATTTCCCATGTATTTTTGCATATTACTGCTCTGGCATTATCCGGGAGCATGCGGGGCACGTTATCATAAAATCCTCCGCCGGTAATATTGCTGGCGGCTTTTATCTTAAGTTCTTTCGCCAGCTTTAGAAACGGTTTTACATAAATATGTGTGGGCTCCAGAAACAATTTGTAGTTCCTCTTCAGATATCTTTTAGAAAATATTTTTCTCACCAGGGAAAATCCGTTAGAATGCAGCCCGCTTGACGCTATCCCGAGAATAACATCTCCTTTTTTAACGGTCCTGCCGTCTATGACTTTTTTCCTGTCGGCAGCGCCGACAGCAAAACCGGCGAGATCATATTCATCTTTAGCGTACATCCCCGGCATCTCTGCTGTTTCCCCGCCTAAAAGCGCGCAGTCTGCCTGGCGGCAACCTTCAACAATGCCTTTTATTGCCTCTTCCCATACCTTGGGATTTAACTTGCCGGTTGCGAAATAATCCAGGAAAAATAAAGGCCTGGCTCCGGAGCATAAAACATCATTTACGCACATTGCCACCAGGTCTATCCCCACAGTATCATGTTTCCCGGCGATCTGAGCTATTTTGAGTTTTGTCCCCACCCCGTCAGTCGAGGCGACCAAAAGAGGATTTTTAACCCCCTCCTTTGCGGGATCAAAAAAACCGGCAAACCCTCCGATAGAATCAACGCTCCCTTGCGTCCTTGTAGTGTTGATAAGTTTTTTGACCCTTGTGATCAGCTTGTTCGCCTTATCAATATCAACGCCGGCTTTTTTATAGGAAACTTTTTTCTTCATCTTCCAACTGACAATCTTGCCTTTACAGCCCTATGTTTTTGAATATTTTGTTGACATGCCTTAAATGATAATCCAGCTTAAAACAGTTCTTAAGTTCCTCATGCGTCATATATTTTTTCATCCTGACGCCGGCAGCAAGAAGGTCCATGAACTCCTTGTTTTTTTTGTGTGCTTCAAGCGCGGCTGACTGAACGATATCGTATGCTTCCATGCGTGTAGCGCCTTTTTTTATAAGCTCAAGCATGACAAGCTGAGAATATATAAGTCCCTTCGTAGCCTTTATATTTTCGAGCATCTTGCTTTCATTTACTATAAGTGTAGAAATAAGGTTCGTAGCCTTATCAAGCATGTAATTAAGAAGTATGGTCGAATCCGGGATTATTATGCGTTCCACGGAAGAATGTGATATATCTCTTTCATGCCATAACGCGACATTTTCTAAAGCGGCCGTGGCGTTGCCCCTTAAAACACGGGCTAATCCTGTTATCCTTTCGCATATTATAGGATTCTTCTTGTGCGGCATGCTTGAAGAACCTGTCTGCCCTTTCGAGAAAAATTCCTGGACTTCACCAATTTCCGTCCTTTGAAGGCCGCGTATCTCGACCGCCATTTTTTCAAGCGTCGCACCGACAACAGCGATAACATTAAGGTAATATGCATGCCTGTCTCTTTGCAGAACCTGGCTTGATACCCGGGCCGGTTTCAACTTCAGTTTTTTGCACACATATTCTTCCACAAAAGGATCAACGTTCGCAAATGTCCCTACCGACCCTGAAATTTTCCCATAATCTATTGTTTCACGTGCGGACTGCATTCTTTCGATATTTCTTTGCATCTCTTTATAATACAGCGCCATTTTAAGCCCAAAAGAGATCGGTTCGGCGTGGATCCCGTGAGAACGCCCCATCATCGGTGTCTTTTTATATTTCAAGGCCTTTTCTTTTAAAGCAGCAAGCAATTTTTTCGCATCATTTATTAATATATCCATTGCTTCGGCCATCATCGCTGAAAGAGCTGTATCCAGAATATCGCTGGAAGTAAGCCCAAAATGAAGGTACTTGGCCTCATCCCCGATGTTTTCCGAAATATTCTGTATAAAAGCTACAACATCATGATTGGTTTTTTGTTCGATCGCCTCTATCTTTTTTACATCAAAATCCGCTTTTTCCTTAATGACTTTGACGGCTTTTCTCGGAATAAGCCCCTGTTTGGCAAACGCTTCACAGGCAAGAATTTCAACATCCATCATTTTTTGAAATTTGTTTTCATCAGACCATATCTTGGCCATTTCCGGTCGAGTATATCTTTCTATCATGGGGATCTCCTCTTATTTTTGATTTTCCACACTATATTGGAGTATTTTTTATATCATATATAATATGTGGTGTCAATAAATCCGTGGTGACAAAAAACGCTTGAAAGGCACTCCCTTATTTGCTATAATCGCACATTCAAAAGATTATGTCGCGGGGTGGAGCAGAGGTAGCTCGTGAGGCTCATAACCTCAAGGTCGGGGGTTCGATTCCCTCCCCCGCAACCACTTTACAGATGGCCAAAAAATGAACATGATAGAAGAGATCCGCAACAATGTTGATATGCACATCCGTCCCAACTCTGTGGGAGATGAATATCTTGAAGCTGTGATCAAGAAAAAAGATCTGGATTATATCAATTCCATCTTGAAGAAATATCTCGGAAGTGAAACTAAAATATCTTTTGCAAAATCATACACCCCCGAAATACAGAAGACACTCGATACTATCGGCGGACTTCGCGCGGATCAGTCTTTTTTCTTCAAAAAAGACGACGGGAAGATAATATTTGCTGCGTTATGGCCCTGGGAAACAAACCCCGATAAAATAACTTTAAAGATAGGGATACGTCCTTTGATGTTTCCCGATCTCGGGAAATAAGGTTTCTCCCTTTTCATAAAACTCATCTACAATAGATCTATCATCCAGGATTTGAAAATCCTTTTGACAAGAGATATCGCGCTTATGCCCGCCAGCACGAAAACAACTGTAGCTAAAGTCCATTCGTTTACGACAAAACCCAAAGCAATGCTGGCTGCGGGAGGATGTTCCGTTTCGGTGATCGTCATCAAAAACATAGATAATGCCACAGCTGCTGCCCCGGCCATAATATGTATGCTCTCCAAGGCCAGGTGGTACTCTGCTGTTGTGAAATAATTTTCAGCCGGCAGGATCACAAGAATATTTATCAGACATCCCACGATCGCCCCGATCATATAGCCGCCTATCAGTTTTCTCGGAGAGGAATTGGGCCGCTTCGGGACTGTAAAAGCAATAAACGCGCTTGCCCCGAAAGAAGCGATGATAACAGGCTGTCTCACGACATCAAAAAAAGCAAGAGCGATAGCTACAGCTACCCCGGCAAGACATGCCTGCAGAATATAATGCGTTTTATTTTCTTTGAATTTTTCGTCAAAAAATCTCATAATACCTGACACCTGCTTTAACGGCTTTTTATGGTTTACTTTGCCTCATTATTGCGATAAATTACCTCGCCTTTTTTTATTATGCCGAGTTTTTTCCGGGCTTTGCTTTCAATATAGTCGGGATCCTGCTGCAGCCTGCTGATCTCTTCTTTCAGCGTTTCATTATGTTCTTTCAAAAGCTCTATTCTCTTGAGAAGCTGCTCGTTCTGTTCTTTCAGTTTCTGCACTTCAGAGAACCCCGGCAAAAAAATAATGACAAGGAGCGCCAGAACTATCAGCGCATAGATTATTAACTTCTTCCTTTCCATCCGGGGTCTCCATAAACGGCTTTATCGCCGAGTTCTTCTTCGATCCTTAAAAGTTCATTATACTTGCAAACCCTGTCTGTTCGGGAAGTCGAACCGGTCTTTATCTGTCCCACGCCTGTCGCAACGGCAAGATGGGATATTGTCGTGTCTTCTGTTTCCCCCGACCTATGACTAATAACTGCCGTATAGCCGGCCTCTTTCGCCATCTTTATCGCTTCTAAAGTTTCAGTAAGCGTTCCGATTTGATTGACTTTTATAAGAATAGAGTTTGCTATGCCTTTATCTATTCCTTCTTTCAGTCTTTTTGTGTTCGTTACAAAAAGATCATCGCCGACAAGCTGTATTTTGCCCCCCAACTTGTCGGTCAATTCTTTCCATCCACCCCAATCATCCTCTGCCATGCCATCTTCAATTGAAACAATGGGATATTTGTTGACCCAATTTGCATAGAATTCCGTCATTTCTTTTTCGTTCTTTGTAGGTTCTTTCTCAGCGTTAAGAACATATTTGCCGTTTTCAAAAAATTCACTTGATGCAGGATCAAGCGCCAGGCGGATATCCTTCCCGGGCTCATACCCGGCCGCTTTAATTGCCTCTATAATAACTTCCACAGCTTCTTCATTTGATTGCAGGTTAGGGGCAAAACCGCCTTCATCCCCAACCGATGTAGCCAGCCCTTTACCTGCAAGGATCTTCTTTAAATTGTGAAAGACTTCTGACCCCATTCTCAGGCCTTCTTTGAAGGAAGACGCGCCTACAGGCATGATCATGAACTCCTGAAGATCAACATTATTGTCAGCATGTTCGCCTCCATTTATAATGTTCATCATTGGTATCGGGAGCATGTTTGCCTTTTCCCCTCCAATAGACTTAAAAAGAGATTCTCCGCGGGAAACAGCTGCCGCTTTTGCGGCTGCCATTGAAACGCCGAGTATAGCATTCGCGCCAAGTCTTCCTTTATTCGGCGTTCCGTCAAGATCTATCATATTTTTATCCAGTTCTTCTTGTCTTAAAGCGTCCATGCCGATAACTTTTTGCGCGATCTCACCGTTGACATTCGCAACAGCTTTTGTCACGCCTTTTCCCATATAACGAGATTTATCTCCGTCCCGTAGTTCAACAGCTTCATGCTCGCCGGTAGAAGCTCCGCTTGGTACAGCGGCTCTTCCAACTGATCCGTCTTCAAGCAAGACATCCACTTCCACTGTAGGATTCCCTCTTGAATCCATTATTTCTCGCGCCTTTACTTCTTTGATCTTTGTTGACATCTTTCCTCCTTAAAGCTTTTATTTAAATCTAACCTTTTGATACTTTTCTCCCATCAACCCTGAGTTTCCCCTGAACAAATAATCTTACTGCTTCCGGGTAAAGTCTGTGCTCGACTTTATGTATTTTTTCCTCTAAAGTATCCAGCGTATCATTTTCTTCAACAGAAACACTTTTCTGAAGTATGATCGGTCCTGAATCAAGTTCACTTGTAACAAAATGAACGGTAACTCCCGTTGCTTTCACTCCGTGATCAAACGCATCTTTTATCCCGTGTGCCCCTTTAAACGACGGCAAAAGCGCGGGATGTATATTCATCATCTTGTTCCGGAAACTATTCACAAAATGATCGCTAAGGATCCTCATGAACCCGGCAAGAACAACAAGCTCCACCATTTCTTCTTTAAGTTTTTTAACGATTTTTTTATCGTACTCTTCGCGCGATTCTCCCGCGGCCGCCTTAAGCACAAAAGTTTTTATCCCAGCTTTCTCCGCTCTTTTTAAAGCAAACGCATCGGGATTATCGCTGATAACTATATTTATTTCTCCTCCGGCTAACTCTCCTTTTGCCTGGGCATCAATAAGCGCCTGAAGGTTTGTTCCGTTACCTGAGGCCAGAACCGCTATCTTCATTTTCCCTACATCTCCTTAATGACTTTAGTGGGACATTTGGAAGAAATATCCCTTATTTTCTCTATTCTTTCCGAAGTTTGCTTGGTATAATCGGGAACCGAAAGATTGTCCACTACCTTAAAAAATTCTCCTTGTGACAATTTATCACAAATGCCGCAAGCTATGCATCCTACATCACAGACCTGTCGTGTTCTTAAAGTGTTATCGTGGGAGGAACATGCTATGTAAATAAGCACGTCATTTCTTTTCTCTTCCATTGTGATAATATTTCTCGGGCACGCTTCGGCGCATTTTCCGCATCCGGTACACTTTTTTTGGTCCACTCTCGGAAGGCCTTCTACCATATGTAAGGCGTCAAAAGGACAAACCTCCGTACAGTCCCCGAACCCCATGCATCCATACTGACATTCCAATCCGCTGCCAAAATTCAAATTAGCCGCTCCGCAGGTCTTTATCCCCTTATATTCTGCTTTGTTCTTTTTGTTCTTCCATTCTGCCGCGCAATGTATGACGGGTATATACTTGTAAACTGTCCCCTCTGCTTCACCCATTAACGCAAACAGCTTCTCTCTTGTCTCCTCGTCCACTACACGGCATTTGCCGGGATCGGCTCCCTCCGTTACGATATGCTCCGCAAAATCATGACAGCTCTTAAACCCACACGCCCCGCAGTTGATCCCCGGCAAAAGATTGGTCAACTCCTCAACTCTCGGGTCTTCTTTGATCCGCAATTTTTTATCCGCAAAAGCAAGTATCGCCGCAAAAAGGAACGCCAATCCTGCCATGCTTAATATGGATGTTAAAAATAGTGAGTTTCCCATGCTAGCTGCTTATGATCCCTCCAAAGCCCATGAAAGCTAACGCAAGCATCCCTGCGAGAAGAAGCGTGATCCCGGCGCCCTTAAGAGGTTCGGGGACATCTACATAAACAAGTTCTTCGCGAATGCCTGCCATTAAAACAAGCGCGAGAGTAAACCCCACTCCCGCTCCTAACCCGAAAATTATGGCTTCAATAAAGTTATATTTCCTAAGCACCATGAAAAGCGTAAGACCGAGTATAGCGCAGTTTGTTGTTATAAGCGGCAGAAATATGCCCAGTGCTTTATAAAGCTGGGGCGAAATTTTTCTTATGACCATTTCAACGAACTGTACCAAAGAGGCGATGACAATAATAAATGTAACGTACTGCAAAAAGACCAGGCCGAACTTAACCAAAACAAGATGGTAAATAAGCCAGGTAACGCTGGCCGCCATGGTCATGACAAAAGTCGTCGCTATGCCGAGCCCGATAGCCGAATCGATTTTATTCGAAACCCCGATAAAGGGGCAAATCCCCAGAAAGTACGTTAAAACAAAATTGTTGGTTATGCTTGCGGCTATAAATATTAGGATCAGCTCTTCCATAAATTACCCTGCCTTGTTCCCTGCCGAGGCTTGAATTTTGCGCTGCGTCATTTTTTGATCTATGACATTAAACAGTCCTACTAAAATCCCCAGAGTGATAAACGCTCCTGCCGGCAGGATCATTACGACCCAGTTAGTAAATCCCGGCCAAAGTACGCGGAATCCGAAGACAGTGCCGCTGCCAAGTATCTCTCTTATCGAACCAAGTATGATAAGCGCGCCGGTAAAACCAAGCCCCATGCCCAACGCATCAAGAAAAGACCTAATGACATTGCGTTTGGAGGCAAACGCTTCCGCGCGCCCAAGTATCAGACAGTTAACCACTATAAGAGGAACATACGGACCTAACGCCTTGCTTATTTGAAAAAAGTTTGCCTTGAGAAAATAATCCGCTGCCGTGACAAATGTAGCGATAATAACCGTGAACATTGGGATGCGTACCTGCGGGGGAACAAGTTTTCTGATGGCGGATATAACAATACTGGAGGATACAACTACAAAGGTTGTCGCCATCCCCATGGAAAACCCGAAAATGGCTTTTGTAGTAACAGCCAGTGTCGGGCACATTCCCAATACCTGCACGAACACGGGATTCTCTTTCCATAATCCTTTTACAAAATCTTTTATCATTATTTCTTCAGTATCTCCCTGACCTCTTTTACCCGTTTATTGATGATATTCACAACCGCCCGTGACGAAATGGTCGCCCCTGTTATGGCCTCTATTTGATAAGGCTTTTGAGGCGTCTGGTTCTTTACATATTCGACGGGATGCGTTACCGAAAGTCCGTTGAACTGTTCCCTGAATTTGTCGCTCGCTATCTCAGCTCCCAACCCCGGTGTCTCCTGCGATTCAAGAACATCTATCCCTTTTAACGCAGTAAGATCCGGGCCTATGCCCACCATTAGTTTTATCGTCCCCTGGTAGCCGTTGCCTTCGGCGAGAAACGCGTATCCCAAGAGCTTCATGTCTTTATCCACGATCTCTGCGGGGTTCTTATGGATGTCTTTTACCTTTTTCATTACAACGGCCCTATCCATCTCAGGAAAAAGATCCCATATGGCCCTTGCCATTTCCATGTTCATGTTGTTTTGTATTTTCTGCTGGGTATAAATGTACACGAAAACAAGCGCCGTACCCGAAAGTGCGCCGACAACAACAAGCGCCAATACCATTTTAACGAAATTGCTTTTAAAAAATTCCTTCATAAGCCTATATTTTGACCCCTGATCTTACTACGCCGTAACGTCTTGGTTTTGTAACCCTGTTCACTAAAGGCGTTAACGCGTTCATGAAAAGTATCGAATACATGACCCCTTCAGGCAATCCGCCCCAGTATCTTATGATCATTGTTACAAGACCGCAACCTATCCCGAATATCCAACGCCCTGTTTTTGTAATAGGTGTCGTTACCAGGTCTGTTGCCATAAATACAGCGCCTATCAAAAGCCCTCCTGCCAGAATATGAAAAAGCGGCGGAGCATACTTTGCAGGCGACATAATATGCATAAAAGCGGAAAAAATAAAAACTGTCCCGATATAAGCAAGCGGGATTCTGTAGTCTACTATTTTATAATACAGCAAATACACTAATCCTAAAAGTATGGCAAGCGCAGAAGTTTCCCCTATACATCCGCCCACATTCCCCAAAAAAAGCTTATAGTACGGCGTTAGAACGAAATCGAATTTTGCCAGTCCAAGCGGCGTGGCAGTTGTTATCGTATCAAGGCTGAATGGTTTCGACCATGTAGTAAGAGCGATCGGAAAAGCCGCCATAAGAAAAGCTCTTGATAAAAGAGCCGGGTTAAATATGTTGCATCCTAACCCGCCGAATACTTTTTTGCCCAATCCTATCGCAATAACCCCCCCGAGAAAAGCCATCCATATCGGAGTTGAAGGCGGTAAGACCAATGCGAGCAGTATTCCTGATAATGCCGCGCTGAAATCGTTGATGGTGACATTTTTGCTTCTTGTCCGCTGGAAAGCATATTCGGTAAGAACGCAGCCAGCAACGCACGATGCCAAAACAATAATCGCCTGGACCCTGAAAAAATAAATACCCATAAGTATCGCGGGCACAAGAGCCTTCAGCGTTCCCAGCATTAAATAACGGGTATCTGCTGGCGATGCGATATGCGGTGAAACATTTAAAGAGAGTTTTTTCATTTTTTATCTTTTTTTTCTTCTCTGATTTTCCTTAATGCTTCCTTGCCGCTTTTGATGTAATGCACGAGCGGGATCCTCGACGGACAGATAAACGAACAAGCGCCGCATTCCATGCAATCATCGACGTGAAACTCTTCTAATTGATCCCACATTTGTTTATCAACGTTTTTCATTATACTCGTCGGGAGAAGGTTCACCGGGCATACATCCACGCATTTAGCGCATCTTATGCATTGCCTTTCTTCATAATCTTTCGCGAGATGCTCGGATAAAAACAATATCCCCGATGTGCCTTTTATGACCGGCGCATCTGTTCCCGGCTGAGCAAAACCGGTCATTGGTCCGCCGACGATTATCTTTTTAGGGCTCCTGTAGAGTTCTACGCCGTATCTTTCAACGATATCTTTTATCGTAGTGCCTATTTTTATTAAGTAGTTTCCCGGCCTGCTCAAGCAATCCCCCGATACAGTAACGACTCTTTCAATCAGAGGTTTATCCATATACACCGCTTCATACATAGCATAGACCGTCCCTACATTCTGAACGAGGAATCCGATATCAAGGGGAAGTTTTCCCGGAGGAACTTCTTTCCCGGATATGGCCTTGATCAGCTGTTTTTCCCCTCCTTGAGGATATTTTGTTTTCAAGGATATTATCCGCAAGCGGGATAAAACTTGGTTTCTTGTTTGCTTGATGAGTTTTTCGAACGCAAAGATCGATGCTTTTTTATTGTCTTCGATCGCAAGATAGGTCCGTTCAGGCTCCAGAATATTGATCATTATTTCTATGCCCTTAAGTATCTCTTGCGTTTTACGCGTCATTAGGGCATGATCGCAAGTCAGATACGGTTCGCATTCCGCCCCGTTGATAATAACGGTTCGGATTTTCTTGTCCTTCGGCACACTAAGTTTCACATGTGTGGGGAATGCTGCGCCGCCCATACCGGCAAGCCCGGCAAGTTCCACTTTTTCGACCATTTGCTCCGGTGAAAGATCTGAAATATCTTTTTCCCGATAACTTTTCTCTTCTTTTGTCTTATCCCTATCTATTATTACCGAAAGCGTAGGCCCTAGTGTCGGGTGGAAATATTTTTCTATTGTTTTTACTGCTCCTGATATGGATGAATGAACCGGACTTGATATAAAGCTATCGCTCTTGCCTATAAGCTGCCCATCTTCAACATAATCTCCCTTATTCACAACCGGTTCGTTAGGCGCCCCTATGTGTTGTAATAGCGGTATGGCAACTCTGTCAGGCAGAGGCGCTTTTCTGAGCGGCTCAGCAAGGCTTATATCTTTAAAATATGGCGGGTGTATCCCCCCGGGAAACGTGATCGACTTCATATAATGATGTTAATTATATCATTTATTGCAAACGAATGTTCATTATACATGATACCTTTTCTTTGTCAATGTTCAAGCATTTACTGATTTTAAATTTTCTTAAAGCGCAATATATTTCCGTACAGGGAGGATCCACCCCGGGCGGAGGGGCCCTGGTAGGAAATATATTGCGCTTATATACGAACACAAAATCAGTAAATACTCGACGCTATCAAGGAATGAATGAAATTGACAAAACAAACTTTTTATAATATTATGAATTTAGCAGCTGATCAGTGTTTTAATTTAGGAGATTTGAATGGCCAAAAAGAAAAATAAGAAAAAATTACATTGCTGCGAAAAATGTCAGTACTACTGGACATGTGAAACGAAATGGTACAGGGGCGAACACGGAAAAGAAAATGTCTGCTGCGATCTCTGTATTTTCTACCCCTCTTGCTCAGGCATAGCTTCCGGGAACATCAATCTGAAATCATTAAGATCTACATCTTAAGTCTTATCTCTAAGCAAGATCTTCGCGTTTTCTTACCTGTAAATATCCGGTAACGCCGATAATCGTAAATACCGCTCCGCTTGTCACAAGAATCGTAAAGTTCGTCAGAAATCTGGATAAATAGGCCGTTAAAAACATGAACGCCAAAAAGGCCAAATGCATGATCGCTTCTATTGCGCTGAAAATGCGCCCCCTGGCATTGTCCGGTATGAGTATATGTATGAGCGTATTTGTGCATGTCATGACCGGGGCAACAGCAGCCCCGACAAACATTATAAGGATCCCTCCCATCAGAATTTTAGGATCCCTGCTTGCGTAAAAAGCAAATAAATTTATTGCTGCGCCGCAAAGCGCAATGCTTGCAAAAATCGCGGTTATATGTGACCTTTTCTGCCCGAATTTTCCGTAAAGAATCGTCCCTAAAAATAAACCGACTCCAAGAAACATCCCAAACAACCCCAGATCTTCCGTTACGGACCCGAAAGATTCCTGGATAAACACTATAATTATACAGAAGATCGAACCCGCCCCCGCCATAAGCAAGAAGAGCGTTCCGGTAACGATCTTCATGCGGCTTCTTTTGAACACATATTTAAATCCTTCAACAATGTCCGACCATACATCCCGCCTGATCGATTTCTCGATAATTTCTTTTGTCTTGTGCAGGTCTTCTTTAACGGCGGCTAATTTCTTCTTTGGAGTTATTGCCGCAATAAAAAAAGCGGATACCAGATAGCTTATGCTGTTCAAGTAAAACCCCCACATGTGCCCTATCCATTTAACAATGTATCCGGCAAGCGCAAACCCTAGAACGGTTGCTATCATGCGGGTCGTATTAGACAAAGAATTGGCGACTACAAGTTTTTCTTCCGAAACTATCGAAGGAATGAACGCCATCTTGGAAGGAAGAAAAAACCTTGTCGCGGAAAAGATCAAAAATACTACAAAATAGACCGGCCACATCATATCCAGATGCACAAAAATCGGGATGGCTAATACAAGAAGGGCTCTCACTATATCGGAAATGATCATCACTCTTTTCCGGTCCCATCTGTCAACATATACTCCGGCAAACGGTCCGATAACAAAAACCGGAATGACTATAAAAAAAAGAAGGCTCGCCAGTGCCAAGACCGAACCGGGGTGTTTGGAATAGACCAGAGCGATCAGTGCCATCTGATTCAGCCTGTCTCCGAATTCAGATATGATCTGGCCGGTCCATAAAGAAAAGAAATTTTTTTTAAAAAGTACGTCTCTAAAGCGAACCATAATCTGAATAAAATGGAGCCCGCGAGTGGATTCGAACCACCGACCTAAGCATTACGAATGCTTTGCTCTGCCAGCTGAGCTACGCGGGCTTAAATAAAGTATATGCTTGTTAGATTTTATAGTCAAAAATTTCTTTTTGCAAGGAAACATTTGACTTGCCTTATTTTCTATGATAATTTATTGCACATATATTTACTGATGCCACGGTAGCTCAGCAGGTAGAGCAGAGGACTGAAAATCCTTGTGTCGGCAGTTCGATTCTGTCCCGTGGCACCATAATTTTTATCCCCTTCTCTATAAAAACATTTAAAACCAATTCAAAATTATGTCGGAAAACGCGAATTTTTTGATTTTTAGTTTTGGCAGAACCGGCTCCACTCTCCTTACACATATTTTAAACTCTCACCCTTCAATTAAGTGCTTAAATGAGCCCTTCAACCCCGGGCAAGAAATCAATTGGCAGAAAGAAATAGCTGACTTGGAATCCCTGAAAACCGTTTTAAGAAATATCTATAATTTGTATAACGGAATTCGCCATTTATCCAGAGACCTCGCGTTCAATTACAACAAATACCTTTTACTGAACAAACACATTAAAGTAATCTTTCTGTGGAGAAAAAACTTTCTACAACAAACAATGTCCTGGTATATTTCAAGACAAACTAATTCCTGGTTTGTTCAGACAAAACACAAAATACTCGACCATAAATTCAAACCCGCTGATATTAACGAAATAAAAGAATACCTCAACTCCAACAAAAAAGAATACTCTAAATATTTATCGCTTTTGAAGACGGAAAGGAAAGAGTTTTTTGAATTAAATTATGAAGATTGTTTTTCGTTGGATATCAGCATAGATAATAAAGTTTCAAAGGTAAAAGAAATTTTAACCTTTTTAGGGTATAACACTCTGCTTGACGAAACTATTTTAAAAAGAATTAAGCATCTATTAAATCCGGAGATATACAAGCTTAATTCGGAAAGAACTTACAGATTGATACCAAATGTTGAAGATATAGAAAGAGAATTGGGGTCTTCCGAAAATGGGCATTTATTCTCCGCTTAACCCATTGTCTGTCCTGTTGTTATCCTCTCCTAGAATTTCTTTGATTTTTTTTATCAGTTCCGCTGAATCGAAAGGTTTATGAAAGTAATCGACCACTCCCATCTCGCAGGCTTTTATTTCAGCATCTTTCTGAGGATTAGCCGTTAAAACAAGGACTGGGATCGCACTGGTAGTATCTACCAGATTAAGATTTTCAAGCACAGCAAAACCGCCGCCCCCGGGAAGCCCAAGATCAAGAATAATAAGATTGGGTGTCTCCTGCCGCGCAAATTTTGTTCCCTGCACAGCATCGGAAGCTACAATAGAATTATATCCTTGCCCCTCTATAAGTGTCTTTAAGCTTACGGCAAGGCCCTCTTCATCCTCTATTATCAAGATTTTTTTCCCTTCTGCGTTCATCCTTCTTCCCTTTCTTCTTTTCTTAAACTGCACGGCAGGACAACTATAAACTTACTGCCTTGGCCGACCTGGCTTTCTGCCCATATTTTGCCTTTGTGCAGTTCGACAAGATCTTTTGTGATAGCTAACCCTAATCCCGTACCTTCTCTTGCCCTGTCGAGTCTTTCAAATTTATCAAATATCTTGTGGATCCTGTCTTCAGCTATTCCCGGGCCTGTGTCTTCGCATTCAAATCTAATAAATCCCTCACTGGAAGACAATGAAACCGTAATGGTCCCTTCCGAGGGCGTGTATTTAATGGCGTTATTTATTATATTATAGAATACCCTTTCTATCTTATCCTTGTCAAGCCAAGCTTTAAATTCTCGGTCCGGTATTTTGTTAATAAGATTCAGCTTTTTCTCTTCCAATAATCGTTCGAATTCCTGCAATTGTTTCTTGACCATACCGGTTATATCGCATTCTTGCCTCTCACCTCCTGTTACCCCGGACTCGATCTTATATATATCCAAAAGGCCCATGACAAGACGGGACATGTTCTGCAGGATGTCATAACACATGTCCAGGATCTTTTTCTGCTGCTCATCGACTGTCCCCACAAATCCGTTGATCATATTGAAAAGGTTCGATTTTATGATCGTTATGGGATTTTTCAGCTCATGCGACACGGTCGCGACAAAATCTGATTTTAATTGATCGCTCTGCTTGGCGGCAGCCGCGTAATACAAGATGCGCCCTAATATATTGCGTATCGTGACATAGGAAGCGTAATATCCCACGAGTGTAATGAAAATCGTGGCGGCAAGTATTAGCCCTATTCTTCCTATAAGGATCTCGACACCGAATAATTCCGTAACGAGAATATAAAAGAAAACCAGAAGCGGGATGATACTCATCAGGGCAAAAGCCTGGTTGAACGTCCGGAAAGGATCTTCCCTGAGCTCTTGAAAAACTATATGCAGTTCTTCGGATATCTCTTTCTGTTTTAGCTTTTTCATGGCAAGTTAGCCTTAAACCTGTCCCTTCGAATAGATCTTCTGTCTTTAAACTTTTATAATACTACTTATAAAATTTTGCGTCAATTTTAAAGTTCTTAGCGCATTTCAAGAAAGAAACGTCTTTTTCAGATATTCCATGGAAGCAGTTTTGAGGGTGAGTTTCTTGTTCTGGTAAAGATTTGTCTGACGATGAAAAGCTTCTATTTCTCCGATTTCCCGTTCAAGCCCTTCAACAAAATCATCCGGTGCATCTATCAATTTTGCGCCTATTAATCGATAACCGTCTTTATGCGACATGGCGTGAACAACAAGGGCTTGGAGATTGAACATTTTCTTCTTCATGTAGATGTGAACATCTATTTTGTCATCTTTATTAAGTTTTTCGCCGGTTGTAAAGGCAATTCCTTCCCTGCTTACATCTATCAGTGTAAGGGGCTGGGATGTATAAACTCCCTTATACTCGATCGGATAAGCGATCGTGTACCTTTTCCATCTTCTTCTTTCATTCATGGTTGTCTAATTATAGCAGAAAAATATAACCTCGTAAAGTAAAAATATAAAAATCTTGACTATTTTAGTAGGGTTATGCTGCTTCATACAAATCCAGGAATTTTTTGGCGATCACTTCCGGCGAATTACATCTGACATATTTATCCGCTCTTTCCAGGAGTTTATCACGCTTTTTTTCGTTGTATAAAATTTCTATTAGCTGTTTGTTGAGCGCGGTAATATCTCGATAATGCATCACCTCATCTTTCCACGTATGAAAAAAATCAGATTGCTGGGGAACGAATATAGGACAACCCGCGCCCAGGGCCTGAAAAACAGTAGATGATACCACGGCATGTTCTCTGCTCAAAAATTTGTGAAAAATAGCGGCATCGGAAGCGAAAAGATAATCGTCAAACATCTGCGTGGTTACGACCCTCGGCTTGTGCACTATTCTCCACTTTGTGGGGGTTATTTCTTCCAGCATCTGATAATCAGGGGCGACCACATGCAGCAGGATACAGTCTTTTTTCATCTTCGGTGGCATGTCTCTGTAATAAGAGTGGTATCCTCTGTGGCTGAAAGAATATATGATCTTCTTCTTTAAAGGAAGTCCCAGCCTTTTCCTGGCGGCGGTTTTGCTCCCCCTTCTTCTGGGGAAACAAGGGAAAGGGATCCAAACAGCGTCCGGATAGATCTTTTTAATAAAATTCTGCCTGTAATCAAAATATGTTATTTTATCAAAATCCAATTTATAGAACCATGAATGTCTGCAGGATCTGTTTTCATGTACAACATGCACAATTTTGGCTTTTTTCTTTATCAAAGGAAAAACATTGTATAATTTCTCCACGGGAAGCATCCCTATATCTTCAACAATAAGATAATCAAAATCCTTTTCCAGAAAAGGCCTGGAGTCCAGAGCATACGTATCGACTCTTGTGCCAAAACATCTATCTACAAAGCTTTCATCTTTGGCCGTGATCCCTTCTCCGTGATAATCATTTTTCGAAAAAGTGAAAACCGTCACTTTATGCCCCATTTTTATCAGGGCTTTCCCGATAGGTTCTGCGTGCATCGCGACTCCGCTTGTTGTGTTCCATGCCGCCATAATAGCTATCTTCATTTACATCCTCCTTCTTTCTTAAATACAGAATACCATGTAAAAAGAGGTTTGACAAGCCGGCAAAATAGAAGAATAAAAAGGTGTCGTTAAAATCCAAAAGAAATCAATTGCAAATTTATCATAAAATGGTTAGAATATAATATAGGAAGAAAGTTTTTGTAACATATGTAGCTTATTTTCTTTTTGAATAACACGGACAAAATTGCCATGAATGACAAACTGTTAAAAAAATATAAGGAAAACCCTTTCGTTACTACCACTTTCAAATTGTGGTTAGCCGGTCTGATTATTTTTCTGATATTTGTTCATTTGTTTTCTATTATATACTTCCCTCGCAATGAAATAATCCCTCCCGAAATTCTTTTAGGCGTTACATTGGTATTGGGAGCGTATCTTTGGGTGCAGGAACTGCGGGATAAGCATCGGATCAAAACGCTTAATGCGGTTTTTCTTGATACGCAAGAACAGCTGGAAAGCGCCGAAGTGAACACTATTGCCAGCTTGATCCTCTCCGAGGAAGCAAAAGACCATTACACGCAGGGTCACTCCAAGCGTGTAACAAGATGCGCCGTAACCCTGGCTGAAAAAATGGGGCTGCCGGAATCGTTCCAAAAAATAATTTCGCGTGCGAGCATCCTTCATGATATCGGGAAGGTGGGCATAAGTGACTCTATACTGAGAAAACCGGATAAGCTCACCGACGAGGAATGGGCTATTATAAAGAAACATCCGCGGATCGGTGCCGAAATTTTAGAGCCTTTGAAATTCCTGGAAGAAGAGAAAAACATTATATATCATCACCATGAAAGATACGACGGGAAAGGTTATCCTGACGGAATAAGCGGGGAAAACATACCGCTGGGGGCGAGGATCATCGCTATTGCTGATACTTTTGATGCCATGAACTCAGCGCGTCCTTACAGGACGTCTTTGCCTGAAGAAGAGATTACGGCGGAGATCGCAAGGGTCGCGGGAAGTCAGCTTGATCCCGGAATAGTTGAGATATTTTTAGACCTGCTTAAAAACAAACCCAGCCTCTGGTCAAGAGATTCTTTTTTACACTAATTTCTGCAAATGCCCCAAGAGTTCTTTTATTATGCCCGGTCTATTGTCCACAGAACAACCGGCAACGTCTAGGTGCCCTCCCCCATTATAAAGTTGCGCAACTCCTGCAACATTAATATTGTCCTTGGACCTAAGGCTTATCCTCAATTTATTGTTGGGTTTTTCCCTGAATAAAACCGCTATCTTTACATCCCTGATAGCCCTCATTTCATCAGCAACGGCATCAACGTCTTCGTCTTTTCCTCTTGTTTTTTCAAAATCTTTTCTGCGGATGATCGACCAGACTATTTTGTCTTTTTTCAAAAATTTACATCTTGATAGGCATAGACCGGAAAGAACGGTTTTTTCTTTAGTGCTTACCCAAAAGACATTATTTGCGATAGAGTAAAAATCTACGCCTGTCTTGACGAGCTCTTCGCATACCTTGAACGTATAAGGCCTTACGTTAGGAAGCCGGAAAGAATTTGTCTCGACTATCAATGAAGTAAGAATATTTTGCGCAATATCATGACCTATCTCTATTTTCAACTTGCCGAGAAGAAGAAAGATTTGCTCTCCCACAGCGGAAGCTTCCGCATCGATCAGTTCAATGTCAGCGAAGGGTTCCCTCACTTGATGATGGTCGATCTCTATCGTGGACTTTGCCTGTTTAAAAATTTTGAATGCGCTTCCCAGCATTTCTTTTGTATTAGAATCCACGGATATCGCCAGGTCCACCTCCCCTTTAATCTTTCTTGCTATTTTTGAAGCGCCGCCTAAAAACCTGTACCTTTTAGGAACGCCATCCGCGCTTACAAAATAAACTTTCTTGCCCAGTTTCTCCAACCCCAGCCCCAGCGCTAAAAGAGAACCTATGCAATCGCCGTCCGGGTTTATATGGCAGACGATCGCTATACTTTCAGCCTCTTTAATTTTATCCAGGGTCTTTTTTAATCCTCTCATGCTCTTTTTGTTTTTTATTTAAGATATTCCGTTAGTTTGGCCCACGTCTGCTTGCCGACGACGCCGTCAACTTTCAGCCCGTTATCGGCCTGAAATTCTTTTACAGCTTTTTGAGTCATCGGGCCTATCTTGCCATCGATGGCGCCTTCGTAATATCCGGCATTTTTAAGCGCTTGCTGGATCCCTTTGGGGGTCATTTTTATGCTGGTAGGGCTCGTCTGCTCTTGTTCCATTTTGTCTAACTGCGCCTGGATGCTGTCCAGCGCCTGTTCATTTTCATTTATACGCGCCTTAAGTTCTGCGATCTCGGCTTTATAATCCGCTACGGATTTTTTGCCTGTTTGTGTCTCGGTGGTCGCACAGCCTGCCAAACAAATGATCACTAATAGCCCTATCAAAAGCTTATTGCGCATAATTCCCTCCCATGATAATTTAGCGCAAGATTATTCTCACGCCTTCTGTTTAACAAAATCGTCCCCCACACACTGTTTAAGGACTTATAGTCAATCTCCCATACGCGCCTTTATGGTAGCGCACACCT
>Ga0180432_10000111_pt1 | contig 122104 bp, 141 predicted proteins | sample SS_ome_10_FD_132414 | JGI IMG/M metagenome (GOLD analysis project Ga0180432, IMG submission 132414) | Hypersaline lake sediment archaeal communities from the Salton Sea, California, USA - SS_1_MS_2 metaG | ecosystem: Environmental > Aquatic > Non-marine Saline and Alkaline > Hypersaline >... | reverse complement strand
TAGCCGCTTCTCTCGACAGTTCAAAGTCGAGCCTTGACAGGTGTGTATAACCGGAGACTACTGCGCTTTTTATCCTCATGACACCATTATAAGTGTCACCAATCTATCTGAACTAGCTCAGATTCGCTGGACAGCACACCGCCTGAAGCCCAGTTCTCCCTGGCAACATCCTCGAATATGACGATGGTGGATTCCGGCGTTGTCTCGGCGATCCTGACGACCGCATCGGTGATGGCCTTTGCCAGTTCCGCCTTCTGCTGTTTCGTCCTCCCGGGCCACATCTCGATTTTGACTATCGGCATATGTTTCACCTCCGGTTGTCAATCATGGATACAAGTAGTATATTATAGAAACCCTCGGAGGTTAATATGGGTCCCGGTCCGTGGCACCGACTGAAGCTGAAGATCAAGAAGGCACTGGGCAGGAACATATTCCTGTGCGACAGCTGCAAGTGGGACTGGCGCAGCACCTGCCACAACCCGGCGCGGCCCAATGCCACCTGGTGCCCGGATTATGAGAAGCGCGGCAAGTAGTCACCAGCCGTCGCTCAACCTCTGTATCAGGAATTGCGGCAGCCCGGCCTCCATCATCCGCCGCTGCGTGCGCTCCACGTCGTACGTTACCCGGTAGTGGCTTATGCGACTTTCGTTCGTATCGTAGACGGCGTATGCGGCACGCGGGTCGCCGTCCCGCGGCTGCCCCACGCTCCCCGGGTTTATCAGCAGCCGTTCGCCGCCCAACTCCAGTGTGGGGTGCAGCTCCAGTTGTCGGCAGTTACCTTCGCAGAGATGGAAGACGGCGGGCGCGTGCGAGTGGCCTATGAGACAGTATCCCGTGTCGAAATGGGCGAAATTTTCCCCGGCTGTGTGCGCCGACAATACGTATTCCCATATTGGGTCGCGGGGACTGGCGTGCACGATGGTGAAGTCGCCGCGCACGAGCGTCAGCGGCAGGTTGTCCAGGTACGCGATATCGCCGTCCGACAGCTGCTCGCCGGTCCAGCGACAGGCTGCGGCGGCATGGGGATTGAAATCGCTGATATCTATCCGGCCGATAGCTCCCCAGTCGTGGTTGCCTGCCACGCACAGGTGTGAATGCCGCCGCAAAAGGGCGATGCAATCAGACGGCTCCGGGCCATAGCCGACGATGTCGCCCAGACACCACAGCTCATCGCATCCACCGACACGCTCGATATCGTCCAGCACCGCTTCGAAAGCTGCAAGGTTGCCGTGGATGTCAGCCAGTATCGCCGCTATCATTGTATTGCCGCCATGGTACAACTATATCAGCTTGCGTTCAGCCTCGCTAGATAACTGTGTAAAAAGCGGGTATAATCAACCCGTATGAAGATATCCGAGATGGGCGAGTTCAAGTTAATCGAGTCCCTGTCAAAACTGGTGGGAAAGCCCCGGGACGATGCGGTGATCATGGGCATTGGCGATGACGCTGCCTGCTGGCGCACCGAGGACGGAATGCTGCTGGCTACCACGGACTCGCTTGTCGAAGGGGTGCACTTCACCTTGAAGGTGACCACCTGGCGTGAGCTGGGATGGAAGGCGCTGTCGGTAAACCTGAGCGATATCGCGGCCATGGGTGGTATCCCCAAGTATGCCATGATATCGCTGGGCGTCCCGCGCGATACCGACGCCGAGAACATCAGCCGGCTGTACCAGGGGATACTGGAGCTGGCGCAGGCTTTCGATGTCGATATCATCGGCGGCGACACGGTGGCCTCACCGGTCATGATGATAAACATCACGCTTATCGGCGTTGTGCCTGGCGGACAGGATATACTTACCCGCAAGGCGGCTGTCCCCGGGGACCAGGTCGCGGTCACCGGGCACCTTGGCGCCTCGTCGGCCGGGCTGGCAATGCTCAACCGCGAGATCGAATTCAACTACCACATAGCTAAGGCCCTCAGGGAGGCGCACCTGAAGCCTAGCCCCCGCGTGGCCGAGGGGCAGGCGCTGGCGCGCTGCGGTGTGAAGGCCTGTATCGACCTCAGCGACGGCCTGATGGGCGACCTTGAGAAATTATGTAAATCCAGTGGCGTGGGCGCACGCGTCTTCATCGACCACATACCATGCCATCCGGCAACCGTAGAATCGTTCGAGGACGCAGCCGTAACCTTCGCGCTCACCGGCGGAGAGGACTACGAACTCCTGTTCACCGCAAAGGCCAGTGTTATCGAGGGTGTAAGGGAGGCGGTCTCCTGTCCGGTAACGGTTATCGGGGAGGTGGTCAAGGGGCGTGGCATACGGGCGCTGGACGAGGCGGGCATCGAGGTCCACGTTGGCGACAGGGGATGGGACCACTTCGGCAGGAGAGGTCGGTGACGGCCATCACCACAGGCAGTCCCGAGGAAACACAGGGACTGGGCCGTGAGCTGGGGAGGCTGGCTCAGCCGGGCGACATTTATCTCCTCGTCGGCAACCTGGGCAGCGGCAAGACGTGCCTGACGCAGGGCATCGCCTGGGGGCTGGATATCGATGGCTATGCCACCAGTCCCACGTTCGTGATCGTCAACCAGTACCGCGGCAGGCTGCCGCTATACCATATCGACCTGTACCGCATCGACAGCATGGCGGCGGCGCTGGACCTGGGACTGGACGATTACCTCTACGGAGATGGCGTTTGCGTGGTGGAATGGGCTGATCGCGCTATGGATGCCCTCCCCGCCGAGCATTTACTGATTCAGATAGCCTATGCCGGCGATAACAGTCGCAGGCTGGAGTTCAAGCCGGGCGGGGCGCGCTACCGCAAACTGCTGTCGGAACTGGTCGGGGCAGAAACGTGGAACTAGCCATAGACACCTCCACCGATATCGCTAGCATCGCCCTGTCCGCCAGCGGTGTGGCCGTAGCTGAGATGACCTGGAAGGCGGGGCAGAACCATACCGTCGAGTTGATGCCAAATATCATTCAGCTGCTGGCTCAGGCAAAAATCGATATCAACCAGGTAAAGGCGATCATCGTGGCAAAGGGACCCGGCAGCTTCAACGGGCTGCGCGTGGGCGTGGCGACGGCCAAGGGTTTCGCCCTATCGCTGGATGTCCCCATCGTCGCCGTCGGAACGCTCGAAGTGCAGGCCTATCCGTATGCCCCTGCCCTGCTGCCAGTCTGTTCCATACTCCCCGCCGGGCGAGAGGAGATCGCCGCCGCCACGTTTCGCCAGGTCGACGACGAATGGCGCATGCTGGTTGAGGAACACATCACCACCGTCGACGAAGTATGTCGCCAATCCGACGGCACCACCATATTCTGCGGGCGCTTCCCCGCCGGGCTGGTCGACCGCATACGCGATTTGCTTGGAGGTCGGGCTATTGTGAAGAACGATGCACTGCGCCGCGCCGGCTTTTTGGCGGAGCTGGGCTGGCGCCGGCTGGCGCATGGCGACGCTGACGACGCGGCCACGCTGCAGCCGCTGTACCTGCGGCGGCCGTCGATAACCACACCACGAAAGGGTAAGAGATGAAACTGAAGGACATGCCTCCCATAGATGTGGAGAACTACACCTTTTGCTTTGGCTGCGGCCAGGACAATCCCATCGGGCTGAAGCTTAAGCCGTACCAGCAGGGCGACGAGGCGCACTGCGAGTTCGTCGCCGGCGAGCACTATCAGGGCTGGCCCGGCATGGTGCACGGCGGCATCATCAATACCATGCTGGACGAGGTGATGGCCTACGCTGCGGTGTACCGCGGGCTGCACTGCGCCACGGCGTACATGGAGGTGCACTTCCGCGAGGGCACGCCGGTGGGCAACAGGTTGCATATAAGTGCGAAGGTAACGGAGGTGCGACCCCGGACCGCCGAGGTCGGGGGTCGCCTGACCGACGAAGACGGCACGCTGCTGGCCGAATCGCGGGCAACCATGTACATAGTCAGGGATGAAAAGGGTAAGAAGGATGCAGATTGAGGATGGAGCACTGGCGATGAAGTCGAACACCGGCTCGCGCATCGTCGCAATCGCTCGGGCGCGAGCCGCGCCGCATCAGCAGCATACCGTACAAGGACAGATGCAGATATGATCGAATGGCAGGGACCCCCGCTGCGCAGCGTTGACCTCAGCACCTACACGGCGTGTTACGCCTGCGGCCGCGATAATCCCATCGGCCTGAAGCTGCATATACGCCGGGACGGTGACATCGCCAGGACCGAGTTCGTCGCGGAGGAGCATCACCAGGGCTGGCCCGGCGTGCTGCACGGCGGCATACTGAACACCATCCTCGATGAGGTCATGGCCTACGCCGCCATTTACCGCGGCCTGTACTGCGTCACCGCGAAGATGGAGGTCAGGATCAGGAAGACGCCGCTGGTGGGGCAGAGGTATCTCGCCGGCGCGTGGCTGACGTCCCATCGGCGGAAGCTGGTGGAGGCGCAGGCGGAGATAACCCTGGAGGACGGCACAAGGGTAGCCGAGGGGAAAGCTACGATGTACCTCGTAGAGGAGATCTAGAAAGGAATCAAGATGACAGTACAGCGCACGCTCGTTCTATGCAAACCGGATGCCATACAGCGCAGGCTGGGCGGCGAGATACTGGCCCGGCTGGAGAAGACCGGCGTGAAGATTGTGGCGATGAGGATGCTGTGGATGGACACGAAACTGGCAAAGCGCCACTACGCTGTCCACGAGGGCAAGCCGTTCTTCGACAGCCTCATCAAATACATCACATCGGGCCCCGTCATCGCCGCGGTGTTCGAGGGGGAGAAGGCCATAGCCACCGTGCGCCAGGCCATGGGCGCCACCGATCCGGCGACGGCCGCTGCAGGCACCATCCGCGGCGACCTCGCCGAGAGCATCGAGCGCAACCTGGTGCATGGGTCGGATGGCGAGGAGACCGCCAGGGTCGAGATCGCCAACTTCTTCAAGGCGGGGGAGATTTTAGACTACAAGACGGTGGTGTGACTGTCGCCCCATCGCTACCTGCAGCCCGAAGGCTTGCCCTCAAAGCGGCTGAAAAATCGGACTGTCGAATCGGGCATCGATAACTGGTTGAACGAAATATTGAAATGTTCAATCAGCTACAAGAGGAAAATATAGCGTTTGGTTTAATCGCTCTGGAGAATTCCTTTTTATTGCTAGCCACCGCTTAAAACCATTTTTTATCCATAATACACGGTAGAGCCGTTGATTTTACGTATTTTGGCGGATTGACGGGGGTATTGACTTAGTATAAAATGCAATCTCTTCTTCTATTTGATTTGAGCGAGTTTGGGTAGATATAGGAGCATGGTGAAGTAAAGTTGCTGGTACCGGGCCTTTGGAGGTGTGTGCCGGATCACATTTTTACCACTGAATTGATGGAAGCCTTCCAATGGATTCGGAAGGCTTTTTGGTTATTGAGCAAGGATACAAGGAGGCAAACGATGCGTAAGAAAACACTGGGAATAATGGTTCTACTACTTGTTGCGGGATTACTATTAAGTGGCTGTGCAACACCGGAAGCTGAATATGAAAAAGCTAGAGTGCAAATCCAGGATGCTGTTACAGAATACATGGTGTGGCATGATGGTCTTGAACCTCCTCACGGAGAAATAATAAATACGACAGAATGTGATTGCATAGTTATTATCCCACCCTATCCCCAAGGCGGGTGGATATATGGCGGCTATGTGTTGGATTTATGCTATTTATTACATTATTGCACAGAGTGTGAAACTCTCGATTATTTCCCTTTTGAACTGCCCCTATGCTGCTATGGACAATCTGGTGAAGAGGGCACTAACTTCTATACCGGTAATTGCTCAAATCCATATAAAGGCCACTATGTCTGGCTTATTGATGAAGTAGGTACGGTCTGCTCGGTATGCGTTGGAGATGAGTGCTGGGCAAATAACGAGAGCGGCTACCAGGGGGTTTGGCCGTGAAATTTACCCAGGAGATTTATTAGACTTCCGAATTTCGATGTGGTAAGTATTTTCAAACTTACAAGGAGGAGAGCAGATGATGGCTACAGGAAGATGGGGAATCTGGATTTTGGTGATGGTTTTTAAGAGACTTTTCAGTGAGGAGAGATCGCCTGAGATTATAGCCTGTTACGATGATAGATAGCATGGGGGGCTGGCAACCTTCCCCCACGTGAACGAAGCATAAGGTTCAGCTAATCAGACGTGGACAGCTTCCAGCTGAAGCGTTTCCTGAAGCGGTCCAGCACCGCAATGGTTTTGAGCCCGAAGATGCCGAGCAGTATGGCATTACCCATCGCGTGGAAGGCATCGAACCAGACGCTGGTGAGCTGGTAGGTGAGGAAGGTCTTCCATGTGAGCGGGTAGATGAAAGAGGCCCAGTACCACACGTTCATGATCCAGCCGAATAGGAAGCCCCACAGGATGCCGAAGGCTATCAGGCAGACGGCAAGGGCTGTCCCGTGCAGGTTGAGGCGGCGCAGGCAGGCGGCGGAGAGGCCGACAAGCCCCCATGCCATCATCTGGTATATCGTCCACGGCCCGTGCCCCAGGAAGAAGTTGGACACCAGCGCGGTGACGGCGCCGACCATGAAGCCGGCCACCGGCCCAAAGACGTAGCCGGAGCATATGACGAAGAAGGTACACGGCTGCACGCCGGGGACGGCGGCGAAGGGTACCCGGGACACGGCCGAAAGGGTGCCCAGCATGGCCACCAGCGCTACCTCCTTGGAGCTCAGAGCCGCCGCCTCGAACTCGAAGAAGAAGGCCGCGATGGCCAGGACGGCGATGATCGTGGCCAGCAGCCCCCAGTTCATGAGCGAGTTCAGCGGGCTGGATGGGAACGCCGGAATGACGAAGGTGGCGACGCCCACGACGGCCGCCAGCGCCAGGAAGATGTAGCTTTTCTTTATCGACTTTATCTTGCTCATGACAGCACTCGCAGAGCCTCATCCACGGTGAGTATATTGCCGGGCACGCCGTACTTGCCGAAGGACTGCACCAGCCGGTTTATCTGCGGGGAGAAAAGTAAGGATTTTGACAGGACGTCGTGCTTATTGCCGTCGACGACCACTTTGCCCTCGCTGAGCAGCACCACCCTGTCCGCGTGCTCCGCCACCACCTCCACGTCGTGCGTGACCAGTATGACGGCATTGCCCTTACGCCGGTAGCTGTTCAGGTAGTCCATCAGTTCGCACTTGAGCCTGAAGTCCAGTCCCCGCGTCGGCTCGTCGAGTATGAGTATCTCCGGCTGGGCTACCAGGATGGAGGCCAGGGCCACCCTTTGCTTCTGGCCCACGCTCAGCGACCGGGGGTACTGCCCGCGGCAGTCCGATATGTGGAATGTCTCCAGCGCCTCATCCACGCGGCGCTTTATCTCGTCACGGCCAAATCCGAGATTCGTTAAGATGAAGGCGATCTCCTGCTCTACGGTATCGGCGAACAGGTGGTCGTCGGGGTTCTGGAACACCATGCCCACCCTGCGCGCCAGGCCGGCCACCGTGACATCGCGGGTATCGATGCCGGCGACGGACACCCTGCCACGCGTGGGCTTCAGCAGGCCGTTGATATGCTTTATCAGCGTGGTCTTACCGGAGGCGTTGCGTCCCATGATGGCTACCATCTCTCCACGGCGGACATCCAGCCTCACCCCCTCCAGAGCGCTGATGCCGCGGGGGTAAACGTGCCAGACGTTGTCCACCTGAATAACAGGTGGGGTGCCGTCGTAATCGGTCGCTGCGGGGATATCCTCGTCGGCTGGCCTGTGCGCTGCCCTGAAATACTTATCCAGCATGGAGCGCCCCTCTTTCACCGTCAGGGGGACGCCGTTGGGACAGCCGGCGATCGAGTCCAGGTGCCGCACCAGCCGCACCACGGGCGGTGCCCCGACGCCCATGCCCTCGATGCTGGGGTCTGCCAGCACTTTGCGGGGGCGTCCATCGGTCTCGATGCGCCCGTCATTCATCACGATCATGCGGTCTACCAGGTGCACCACGCGGTCGAGCCGATGTTCCAATAGGATGACCGTCAGCCCCAGCTCATCGTTAAGCCTCTGCACTGTGGACAGCACCTCCTCGGCCGCCTGTGGGTCCAGCTCGGATGTAGGCTCGTCCAGCAGCAGCACGCCGGGGTGCAGTGCCAGCACTGCGGCGATGACCACCTTCTGCTTCTCGCCGCCGGAGAGCTCATGCACTTGCCGGTAGCGCAGGCCGGCTATTCCCAGCGTGTCCAGCGCCTCCTCGACGCGTTTGGCGATGACGTTGCGCGGCAGAGCCAGGTTCTCCAACCCGAAGGCGATCTCCCGCTCCACATCCATCGACACCAGCTGGTTCTCCGGGTCCTGGAACACCATGCCCACTTTGCTGGCCAGTTCCTTTGTCGAGCTGCTGAATGCGTCGATGCCATCGACCTCTACCCTGCCGCTGATCCTGCCGCCGTAGAAATGGGGTATCAGGCCATTGACGCAGCGGCACAGGCTGGACTTGCCACAGCCCGACGGGCCGGTTATCAGCACGAACTCGCCCTCTGCGATGTCGAGGTTTATGTCCTGCAGCGCTGGCCTGTCGCTGTCGCCGTAGGAGAAGGTCAGCCCCCGGATCTTAATCAAGGTCGATCCTCCTCTTGATGAGGCCCATGGCCGCCGGGGCGCACAGCAGCAATGCCAGTACGGCCAGCGCCGCCCAGCCCGCGGCGCACAGGTTTATGGCTCCCAGCGTGGGGTAGTACCGGTACGAGCTGTAACCCAACGTGGCGACGAAGATGCCCAGGGCCAGCGGGGCAAGCGCCATCACGATACTGGCGACGTCGACCGCGCTGAACCTGATCTCGCGATAATAGGTGCGCCTGGATCAGCTGCCGAAAGCCCGCGCATCCATGGCCTCGGCTACCTGCATGGTGCGGTCCAGAGAGTTGGCCAGCAGCGGTATGAGGATCGATATGCGTCGCCCGATGCGCCGGTGCAGCCGCCCGCTGTCCAGCTCCACGGCTCGCGACCGCTGCGCATCCGTTATGCGCTCCGCATCGTCGATGAGGGTGGGCATGAAGCGTGTAGATAGGGAGGTGACCAGCACGGACTTGTAGGGCAACCTCATCTTTATCATGGCCAGCATCATGTCGTCGGGGTGTATGGTCAGCGTGGTCACGGCGAAGGCGGAGATGATGGCTGCCAGACGCAGGGACATCCCCAAACCGTAGATTATAGATTCCATGGCGATACGGGGCTGGCCCATCGCCGGTATGGTGAACGGCGCCTGCCACAGCACGGTCTCGCCGTGAAAGCTCATCAGGGCGTTAATCACGATGATGGCCATCACCAGGAACGGGACGAACTTCATGAAAGAGAGCCACTCCTTCATGATGTCGGCGGAGAGCACGACCGGCAGCGTGGATAGCAGTATGAGGAGCAGGAATAGCGGATGGTCCATTATCAGGGAGAGCACCAGGATGCTGACCAGCCACAGTATCTTGCAGAAAGGGTTGAGGCGGTGTATGACGCTGTCTTTCTGGCTGTAGCGAAAGCTTATCATTGCGGTATCCTGATAACGGAATCACCGACCACCACGGCAGCGAAGGCATGCTCGATGGCGTCCCGTCGATGGATGAGGACATCGACTGCGGCGGCTACCCCTGCCGCGTCCGTGCCGCAAACCATCCACGCTACGTTCTCGCAGACGCCGGTGCCCTTCGGGTTCCACGGGCTCTGGGTCGTCTGTAACAGCCCTGTCCCTTCTCCGTACACGGACGAGACGCTGCCATCGCCAGCGTAAGTCGTGATGCTGCCATCGCTGTACTCGGCGAAGAAGCCCAGCCGGCTCCAGGCGCCATTCATCTCGGATAGCAGGGCATTGCTGCCCAGCGTGCCGATGATGATGAGGTTGGCGCCCTGCCTGTCGCTTTCCGACAGCTGTGCCATGGTCCGGGTCGACACATCTGCCACACCCATATAAGCCAGTGAGCCCCTGAGCTCATCCGCCTTCTCTGCGTAATCCTCCTCGTATACGATGACGGTAGGTTTAAGGTTACCTTCATATCCGCTGAGGAATGGCTGCGGGTAACAGCCGATGGTAGCCGGGGTGAACTGGCGGAAGCTCCAGTCGTGGAAATCCCACTGCTGTGTGTCGCCGTTACGCAGCGCGTAATCGGCTGCCCCCTTCTTGGACTGGATGCCGTTCATGTATACCAACCAGTCGCATTGCCCGCCCTGCCCGCCGGTGTACTGCGAGCTCAGACCATCTATCGAATTGATGAAGCCCCCGCCGTACTTTGTGGTGACATCGGCTACCCCTTCCAGCGCAGACATGGCCGAGCAGCCCGCGGGCACCTCGATAATGGTATCCAGCAGCACCTGCTGCCCGAAGTCCCTGGTGACCACCACCCGCACGGCCATATCCTGACTCGCGTTCGGCGCCGGCTGCGTAATCGCTGCCGACTCAGGGGAACAGCCGCCCAGCGAAACGGCACAGGCCATCGATACTAAACTCGCGATGATTATTCTACCGGGTCGCAAGCTTCCCCCTGCTCAGGCGTCTGTTGCTGCGCCAGACGAGATAGGCGATCGCCGCCAGGATCGACAGCGCCGCAGCCGATATGCCGATGGTCAGTGCCGGCACAGGCCTCTTCACCGAGATGTACACCGGCACCTTGATGCCGGCTCCGACGTGCAGATCAGATGTCGCCTCGGAGGATTCAATGCAGATGTTTACCGTATGCTCGCCCTGGATGGACCCGGGGGAAGTCGCCGTTATCCTGACCTCGGCTACCTGGTTGGAGGAGAGCAGGAACTCCTGCGGCGCGATGTCGAACCAGCTTGCGTATGTCCCCTCGGCGTAAACCCGGTACAGCGAGTCCTCGTCGCCGGTGTTTATCACATGAATGGTGCCGTTGAAATCCGAGGCATTGTCTACAATCTCCAGGCGACTGGGGGAGGCGCCGACGCCTGAAGCATAGGCGGGCGTCACGGGCAAAAAGAAAGATGCGGCGATGAACAGCGCCAGCACGCCCGCCGACCAGCGCAGGGATCTAAATATCGACATATCGTTATCTTTGCAGGGGGAAGCGCCTGCGGCCTCCCCCCTGCTTTATCGCTTTCGATGATTACGGCGCCTCGGTGGCCCAGAAGATCACGGTGCCGCTCTTCTCACCGACGCCGCTGTATCCTTCCGGGACGTGGAGCGTGGCGCTGGCCGTAGAGTTGCCGTCCCTCAGTATGATCTGCGAGAAGGAGCTCCACAGGCTGCCATCGAGGTGCAAGCCCTGTACGAAGAGGCCGCCGGCGGTGTCCGTCACCTCGGCGGTCACCAGTATGTTCCAGGCGCCCACGTTGGACAGGGTTATAGAGTGCGCTGGGCTGATGTCCCGCGGGCCCAGGTCGCCCCCGAAGTCTATCTCGGCGGGATTGACGTTGATAGCGATGGCGGGGATTATGCTTGCGCCCAGCGACACTGCGCCGCTGGAGTCGCCACCACCGCCGGTGCCAACGGTGACTTCCTGTGTATCGCTGCGGACGAAGCCGGCCATCTCGGCGTATACATCGAGGGTGGTGTCGTGGTCCACCGATATCGCCACCGTACCGTTGACACCGGTGATGTAATCCGAGCCCGCATGAACGGTGGCTCCTTCAAGCAGCTCCCATGCCGCTGCGCTGTCGTTGTAGAAGGTTACCGTGGCGGTGAACGTCTCGTTGATAGCTACTGCGGCCTTGTCCAGCTCTATCTTAAGCGGCTGCTCGCTCCACGTGGAGCTGGTATAGAACAGCACCTCGTGGTGAGGAGGCGCCGGCGGCGATGTCTGGTTCAGGATGAATGTATCGGCACCTACCGAGGCGCTCATGTAATCCACGCGATACAGCCACCACGGGCCGGTGTCCCAGTCACCGATACCGTTGACTGCCGTAATGGCGAGCCCCCAGCCGAAGTCCTTGACTGTATACGGAAAACCGCCTTCCTGTGAGGCTTCGTCCAGCGCCCCGAGGGCGGTGGCATCAGCGATGTAATGCGGGTTTCCCAGATCGTCCATGATGGTCGAGTCGGTCACGGCGACCGTACCGCGCCATACCGTTGCGTCCGGCCCCTCGATGCGCACGTAGACGGTCTCGCCCGCCGCTTGCTGCAACACCGCCATTGGGTAAGGCTGGCCCAGCAGGGCGATTATGGCATCGGCGGTCATCTTCTCCGGGCTGAGCGGGTTTCCAACCTGCCAGTCGAATGAGCCGCTCACTGTCTGAAACGATAGCAGGTCATCTACTGAGCTATTGCCGGTGCCGCTGAGCCACGCGGCAGCGGTGGGGTCCTGCCCTGCGGCCACGATGGCGTCGATGCCCCATGCATCCGTCCCGGCATTGGTCGATCCCCAGGACTGGAAACCGCCGTTATCCATTTGCTGTGATTTGATGTAGGCCAGCCCGTCCTGTATCGCAGTCGAACCCTGAGCCTCGCCGGCTGCGATCAGCGCCATTATGGCGGCCGCCGTATCGTCAACGTCGCTGTCCTGTCCCACCCCCCAGCTCCAGCCTCCATCGACATTCTGATTGGTCTTGATGAAGGCGACGCTGTCGACCACAGTGGTATTGCTGGAGGCTGTGCCGGCGGCTATCAAAGCCATCACCCCCCAGAAATCGTCATTTAAAAACGATGGATTGCCTATCTGGCTGGCGTTATACTCCGCATGCAGCAGCGACACGAAGTCCCTCCCTCCGAAGCTGGTGGGGTCCTCATCGGCTGCGACAATGGCCAGTATCATACGGGCGTAGTCGCTGGCGGAGGCCGCCTCGCTGGCGTTGGCTGCCAGGTAGTCGACGACCGACGGCCCACCGGCGTTCCAGGTATCGGGGTCCTCGCCGGCAGCGGCTATAGCCATAACCACCCAGGCGGAGCTGCCGAACCCCCCTATGTTGCCATCTGTCCCCTGCGCGCCGCGCAGGTAGTTCAGGGCGTTGAAAACCTCTGCGTCCGAGGTCGTCAGTGGGTAAGTGGTCCAAGCCCCTGCCGGTGCCGCCATGATTGCAGGCAGCAGCGCTGCCATGACGATCGTTAAGCACAGCAGCGAATTAATTAGAGCCAGAGTTCTCGATTTCACACGCAATCTCTTACCTCCATAAGCGTTTTTAGATGCTGTCTGATTTACAGGCGCAGCGGGAAGTCTCCCGATACTGAATGTACGAATTTGCCCCATCCATTTCAATTTGCAATCTATTAATATGGATTATAATCCACTTATCCGTAGTTTAGTCTTGTTTTTGAGATTTGTCAAGGGGTCACTGGCGGGCTGGAAATAAAAAAGCCCCTGGATTTTATATCCAGAGTGCTAAAACGATTGTTATGTAAATAGTTGTCGGGTGGTCTTATTCCCTGCTGAGGTCTATTAGCTCGTATTCGATCTCCTTCTCCTCCAGCCTGTGCAGCAAGTCCGTCGTATCGTACTCTACGCAAAGCACCACGGGGCTAATGCCGCACCTGGCGGCCTCGACCACGGCGTCCTTCACCCCGTACACGTACGCTGGCTCCACCCCAGCCTTCCGCAGCGCCACCAGCGCCTCTATGCCTATAGCGCCCGCGGGTCGATCGTCTTTGATAGCACTTTTCAGCTTCTTCAAAGCGATTCGCCTCGTCCCGCCCTTCTGTATACCGGGGATCCTGATGACGGTAACCCGTCCCACCTTGAGCGGCACTATGCCTTCTATACTGGTTACCCCCACGTCATTGCCTTCCTTTACGCTGGAAGTGGCAATGCCCCTTGCCTCGGTATGCGTGTCGGTCGTGGCGAACAGCAGCCCGTCCTGCATCACAAGCCCTACCGCCTGCCCCTTCGATATGTCGCTGTCAGCTATAGCGGCCGATACCGCGACGCCAGCAATATTCTTCAGCACCGCGTCGGAGTAGCTTTGCCAGTCCCTGATCCCCTTGAGCATCCAGTCCACGCCCTCGCGGGTGACGCTATACCTCGAGCGCCCCTCCGAACTCAGCCAGCCGGCGCTGACCAGTTCGCGCATGTAGTCGGAGACCGCCTGCGGGCTGAGGTCGAGTTTTTTGGCGATGTTCCTCTGCTGGATGTCAGGCTGGTTGGCCGCCACCTCGGCCATGATCTGGAACTTTATGGCCAGATTCTTGACTTTAAGCAATTCCATCAGCTTACAGTTCCCTTCCGAATATGTAATGACTTCGCAGCGGTAGTTTAATACAGTTAGCGAAAAATTGGAAGTGCCCATCAGAAGGCTGGCTGCCCGCCTGAGGCGGGCCGGGGGAATTGAATCATCCGTTTTAAACCTCTGCAGGCCAGCCAGTCGGCGCTCCTTGCAAGGCAAGGGGCGGGAGACTATAATTCGGTTATACCGAAATACGGGACAGGAATAATCTCCGATGAAGAAAGCGCTGCAGATCATCAATAAGTTGAAAAGCGAGGGGCTAATCCAGGATTACGCCATCGGCGGCGGCGTCGGAACGATGTACTACACCGAGCCCATAACCACCTATGACCTGGACATCTTCATCACCATCAGGGAAAAGGGGCAGGGCATCATCCTGCTTACACCCATATTCGAATATCTGAAGGAGAAAGGGTACAAATGGTCGGGGGAGCATATCATCCTCGATGACTACCCGGTCCAGTTCATCGTGGCCGACGAGCTGGAAAAAGACGCCATCGAAAATGCCAGGGATATAACCTACCAGGGCGTCAAGACCAGGGTCATGGGCCCCGAATACCTGATAGCCATCCTGATCAGGGCTGACAGGGCAAAAGACATCCTGAAGGTCAGGATGATCCTTGAACAATACTCTATAGACCACAGGCGCCTGTCAGGGATACTGACCAAGTACAAACTGAGAGAGAAGTACAGGGAAGTCACAGGAAGCGACAATGGATAATAAAGCCAAAGAGGAAAGGCAGCGCATCTTCACTGCCAAGGACACCTACCACAAGAAGCTGGCGAAGCTGCCGTTCGAGGAAAAGATAAAGATCTCCAAACGATTATCCCGTGTCGCTAAAAGCATCAAGTCTCGCTAGCCTTCAATCCCCTTTGGCAGACGCCCTCCTGCGGCCAGTGCCGCTTCCCCCTCTCTACTATCCCCAGGCTTTCGAACCTCTTATTCGTTTATATGACCTTTATACCCCTGTCACACATGATTGTCAAGCAACACGGGCATATCAATCGTCAAATGGTGCACGGGTGAAAAAGGGAGTGAAATCGTTTCGATGACCCCGGCTCTACTGTATCCTGACCAGCGGCGTGGCCTTGACCCACAGCTTTTCCAGCATGTAGTAATCACGCACTGCGGCATCGAAGATTAAGCCCTTGTCTTAGGGATGGGGATATCCAGCTGGCGGCACATCTTCCTGACTAATGAAATGTCTATCTCGCGATGGCGGGGCACTGTGGCCATATGGCCGTTCTCAACGTTCAGATAAACCGAATGCCTGGCGCCCTCCCGATGAAGAACACAACCCTCTTTGCCGAGGTGGTCAATGAGGTCACGGCGCTTCACCGCCTATACCTGCACCCGGATTTTTCTTTTCAGAATCCTGTCAGTCCCTCCCCTAGCTTTCAGATCCTGCTGACTTTCCAGTATAAGCTGAACGGCTTCCTCCAGGTTCTCTTCAACCTCTTTGATCGTTCTCCCCTGGCTGAAAGCTCCGGGAACCGCATCTACCCATCCGATATACCATTTGTCACTCTTTTCAATAGAAGCTTCAAATGTCCGCTCCATAGCAGGCCTCCTTGTCAACAACATTATATAACATAGTGCCCAAAGAGTCGAAAATAGTTACGGACTTTAAGACAGGAGATGCATTGATTGAGTTTAGCCGATGGCGTTTTTTAGAGCCGCTTCGAGGAACCTTGATCTACTGTATCCTGACCAGCGGCGTGGCCTTGCCCCACAGCTTCTCCAGCATGTAGTACTCCCGCATGTCGGCATCGAAGACGTGGATGATCACATCGCCGTAGTCTAAGAGCAGCCAGCCGGATTCGGTGTCGCCCTCGCGCCGTACGGGCTCGATGTGCTCCGCAACCATTACCCTGTCGATCTCCTCGGCTACGGCCTTCACCTGGCGGCTGCTGTCGCCGCTGCAGATGACGAAATAGTCGGCCAGGTTGCACACCCCGCGCATGTCCAGGAGGACGATATCGATTGCCTGCTTGTCCGAGGCGGCCTCCACCGCTTTGCGTGCCAGTTGCGATGCTTCCATCATCCGCTTCTTCACCGAGGTATTATATCATGCCAGCGCAATGTCGGTTGAATGTTCACTGGCGTTCTGCTAGACTTCCCGCAAAAGAGGCGACATCGCTCGCCGCTCGAATCTCAGTATGGCGAGGTGAAGCATGAAATGGCAGGACTACTCAGCGAAGCTGAAGGGGCTGCTGGGGCTGGAGGGCAGCCCTGTGGCGGTCACGTACTCTATGAAGCCGGCGTTGCGGGCGAGGAAGGGGAAACACATGGTGTGCCGCGCCCTGCTGGATGCCGCGGGCGGCGACATTGTGAACCTGAGCGCTGAGACCAGCGCTTGCCCCGGCGGGGCGTGGCACCTGGGGCTGGCGCCCCGGCCCAGCGGCGAAGCGGACAAGTTCCTCAAGAAATTTCTGGTCGATGGAGAGAAGCTGTTCTGCTCCATAGCCACGTTCAACCGCACCATGACGCTGTCCACGCAGCCGCCGTACGGGCTGGCGGACTATGTCGTCTTTTCGCCGCTGGAGAGGGCAGAGCTGATGCCCGACCTGGTGGTATTCCTGTGCAACGCGGAGCAGGCCTGCCGGCTGGTGACGCTGGCCACATACATGGACGGAGTGCCGCCGCGGGCGGAGCTGGTCGGCTCAGCGTGTCATATGGCTATCGCCTACCCCATCGTGTCCGGCGAGATCAACGTCAGCCTGCTGGACTATACCGCCCGACGCTGGCAGAAGTACCGTCCCGACCATCTGTTCGTCAGCATCCCATACTTCAGGATGCACAATCTGATGGAGAGCATCGACGCCTGCAGCGCCGGCACCGCCGAGGTGGAATTCCCCGACGGGCGCAGGCCGGGAAGGCGTTAGTGGATAGTTCGAGGTCTGTATGGCCGATGTTGTAGCGGTAGCCTTAAGCGGCGGCGTGGACTCCTCGGTGGCTGCGGCCTTGCTGCGAGACAGGTACGATGTCTTCGGCGTGACCATGCAGCTGGGAAACGACGATTGTGTCGAGGGGGCGTGGGAGGTATGCCACAGGCTGGGCATCCCCCTGCACGTCATCGACCTGGAGCGCCAGTTCGAAGATGAGGTCATCGGATATTTCTGCGGGGAATATCGTCGTGGCAGGACGCCCAACCCGTGCGTCGTCTGCAACCGCCGCATCAAGTTCGGCCGGCTGCTGGAGGAGGCCGTGAGGCTCGGCGCGGCATTCCTGGCGACGGGACATTACGCCCGCGTCGATAAGGCCGGCGATCGCTATCGCCTGCTCAAGGCTGTCGATCGGGGCAAAGACCAGTCATACTTTCTCTACTGTCTGGGACAGCATGAGCTTGGCCGCATTTTGTTCCCCCTGAGCGAGCATACCAAGGACGAGGTTCGAGCCATAGCTGCCGATATGGGTTTACCCACCTCCAGCGCGCGGGAGAGCCAGGAAATCTGCTTCGTTCCGGGTAACGATTATCGTCGTTTCCTTCGGGGGTGTCTCTCGCCGCGTCCGGGACGTATCGTCGATATCGATGGCGCGGTTGTCGGCAGGCACGATGGCGTTGCCGGGTACACCGTTGGGCAGAGGCATGGCCTGGGCATCGCGTCCGGCGAGCGCCGATACGTCGTCGGGATCGACGCCGATGCGAATACAGTCGTGGTGGGTCCGGAGGATGCGCTGTGGAGCCGGGGACTGCTGGCCGGCGACGTGCGTTTCGTCTCCGGCGAGGCGCCGCAGGGTGAAATTGCGGTCGAAGCCAGGATACGCTACCGTGCCGCCGAGGCGCCGGCTACAGTGTCGCGTCGCGGCGAGCTTTGGGAGGTTCGCTTCGAGAATCCGCAGCGGGCAGTCGCCCCCGGGCAGTCGGTGGCCTTCTACCGCGGCGACGAGGTGCTCGGCGGGGGTATAATAATAGGGGGTATAATAATAGAAGGTATCATCTGATATGCGGGTGCGACCGACGTTCGATGAGGAGAGCCAGCTTATCCGGCAGGGCTATCGCTTCATCGCCGGGATCGATGAAGTGGGACGTGGCCCGCTGGCGGGGCCGCTCATCGCCGCCGCCGTGGTCCTGCCGTTCGACATCTCTGAGCCGTGGCTGCCGCTGGTTCGCGACAGCAAGCAGCTTACCGCGGACATGCGGGCGCACCTGTACCCGCTCATCGGCGGGGCCGCCGTCTCCATCGGCATAGGCTCAGCGCCGCACAAGATAATCGACGCCATGGGCATCAGCCGGGCGACTGCGTTCGCCATGTCCGCCGCCGTCTCGCATCTCTACCCGCGCCCCGACTTCCTGCTCATCGATTACGTGAAGCTGGGCGAGATCGATATCCCGCAGAAGAGCATCGTCAGGGGCGACAGCCTTTCGATGTCAATCGCCTGCGCCTCCATCATCGCCAAGGTGGTGCGCGACCGCCTCATGGTGGAAATGGACCGGGTGCACCCCGGCTACGGCTTCGCCAGCCATAAGGGCTATGCCACCAGGGAACACCTGGAATGCCTGAGGCGGCTGGGGGCCTGCCCCATACACCGCAAGCGCTTTTCACCGGTCAGGGAATGCCCAGTCCATCAACGAAACCTCGAATTGTTTTGAGATACTCCTCGCCGCCTACGATGTAGGTATCGTTGTGGCCCGCCCCCCGAATGATGCAGAATCGCTTCGGCTGATTGGCCGCCTTGAACAGCGTGGCCCCAGACTCGAAGGACACCACCTCGTCGCGGTCGCCGTGCAGCATCAGCAGCGGCGCCTTTATACGCTTGATCATGGAGAAGGAATCGTATTTTATGGGGGCCATACGGCTGCCCATCTCTGCGATGTCGATGGGCACCTCAAAAATGTCTACCAGCGAGGTGAATGTCGATTCCAGTATCAGACCCAGGCACTGATGTCTGCTCGCAAGGTCGACGGCGACCGCGCCGCCCAGCGAGCGCCCGAAGATCACGATCGAATTGCTGTCGACATCGGTTCGTGAGTGGAGATAGCTCAGTGCCGCTTCGGCGTCGAGATATGTCCCCTGCTCCGATGGTCTGCCCTGGCTGCGGCCGTAGCCACGGTAGTCGAAGATGAAAACGTTGATACCTATGCGGTCGTGCAGCAGCTTCAGATTGTCCAGGCGGTGGCTGATGTTGCCGGCGTTGCCGTGGCACCACAGCATGGTCTCGCGGCGGTTGCCCGGAACGAACCAGCCGTGCAGCGTCAGACCGTCGCTCGTCTGGAAATTGACATCGTCGAACGGCATGTCCCAGTCGACGGGATCGCCGATGAAGAGGCTGTCGGGGTAGAATATTAGGTCCTCCAGCATTTACGTGCCTGGCGGAACATCGCCACGTAGCTGTGCAGCGGAACCCCCAGGGAGTCCGCCACCGGCTGGCACTTGGCCATGGTGCAGAACAGCACGCGATCGTCGGCCGGTAGCTCGGATAAGCCCTCGTAATAGCCCATGCCCTTGGCCAGCACCAGGTCCGCCGTCTCATACGCCCGCTTGAACTCATCCGATGCTGCAGAGTATATCACCCCCGGAGTGGCGATGCCCGTGGTGATCACCCTGCTCAGCTGACCGTCCAGCCCCGCTATCATCAGGTCGTGCAGCGTGGCGTCGTTCTGCACCGGCGCACCCTTCACCACGTATGTCACCGGCGCGTAACATTCCAGGTGTTTGACCAGCGGCACATCGAAGTACACCTCGCCGGCGTTGTCAGCCAGGAACAGCACGCTCCTTGCCCGGGCCAGCCTCTCCTCGAAGCTGGCGGATTCGTTTACCAGAAACGTCAGCGGGGATTTCATGTCCTTTCTGATATCGTCCAGCCCGCGGAAGAAATCGATGGAATTTCCGACGGCCGATAGCGCGAGGTATCCCTTGAAGTTCTTGGGATATAGCGCAGCGACGTCGCTGATAAGCTCACACGACAGGCGCATCTCCCCGTCCTTCATGCGTCGATAGGGGTCGGGGTTGCCGGTGATGCTCTTGACTTCACGGTGTATCTTTGTGGCGATATCGAGGGTCAGCGTATCCGGGAAGAAGTTATCGTCGACGATTTTCAGGCCCGCCTCGATCGCCGTGGCACGCAATCGCTCGTCGTCGGTGGCCAGGGTGGCTGCCTGCTTCGCCAGGCGGCACAGACAGGGGTAGCAGATATCGATCGCTTTCATTCGGCTTCATTATATACAACGGGCTTGCCCCCCGGCAAATCTGTAGCTATAATTTTAGGTATGAATCGTTCTGAAACCGGAGCGCTTGGCGAGAAGATCGCAGCAGATTACCTGGTCGCGCGGGGATATGCCATCCGCGAGCGCAACTTCCGCACGCGTGAGGGCGAGATCGATATCATCGCCGACAGGGACGGCTCGCTGGTCTTCGTCGAGGTGCGCACGCGAAGGAGCCGCACCTGCGGCACTCCTGAGGAATCGATAACACAGAGGAAGAAGGAACGCATGGTCTCACTGGCCGAGGCGTACATGGAAGGACACGACGATATGCCGCAATCGTGGCGCATAGATGTGGTCGCCCTTGAGCTGGATGCGAACGGTAAAACTTCACGCATCGAGCATATCGAGAACGTTACCGACTGGGGGATGTGAATATGAGCGTATCAGTCAGATTGAGAGCGACATTGTCGGCATCGATAATCGTTCTGGTATCGGTTGCAGCGTTTGTCTTTACCCTGCAGTGCGCTCCCCCATACACATGCACCTTCGATGACCTTAACGCTAGTGACAAGGTTCAGAAATGGGTTATGGAGGACATCCAGCGGAAGGGCATGTCGCTAACCGATGAAATGGAGATCATCCTGTATTTCGACCATCGTGTCAACAACTCCGAGATCGCCCAGTTGGAAGATGTCGTCGTTGTATTTCGCGAGGAGTCGGCCTACCCCACGGGTTGGGAACCTGTATGGCTGTACTCTGCGAGATGTCTGGTGCAAGACATCTGCAAGCTCATCGACATGGACCTGGTGCTGCAGATAGGCTCCGGCGAGGGTGAGCCCAGCCTTCCCCTGCCATAGAAACGGACAAGTTCGATGAAACGCCTCATCAAATCTAAACTGTCCTGGATAGCCGCAGCCTACGTCTGCATATTTGTCGTGGCGCTGGTTTTTGCCATAAACACCGAGCCGGAATCTGCCCCCTGCGAATGCACGCTGGAAGATATCAATAATAATGAGAAATTTGGTGCTGGCGTCTATTCCGATGCCGTGGATAAAAATATCTCTGATCAGATGGCACTCATTTTGTACTTCGATCGAGAACTCTCGCATAACGAAATCCTGCAAATTGAAGAACTAGGACTCGACATCGACGATGACTCTTGGCTTCCTGCTCCCGCTGTAGGAGGTTCCTACACAACCAAATGCAAAGTAGAAAACATTTGCAAGCTCGCTTGTTCAAACTTAGTAAAAAGAGTTGTTTCTGGAGAGACAGAGGCCTACCCTCAATAGTATTAGCATAATACGAAATTGTATTTACCTGCCCACCCCGATATGCTAAAATTACCTTTGATAACATGCCAGTCTACGAATACATGTGCAACGATTGCAAACGTCGGGTGAGCATATTGCTGCGCGACCCCAGGGCGAAGGCAAACTGCCCCATCTGCGGCGGCCAGGACCTCTCGCGGCGTTTCTCATCGTTCGCCGTGCGCGGCACCTACAAGGATGTCTACGACAGCATACTCAGCGACAACCAGCTCACCTCTGCCATGATGCGCAACGACCCGCGGGCGCTGGCGGAGTGGAACAGGCGTATGCAGCGCGGGATGGAGGAATCCTATGGGCCGTCTGAGTACGATGAACACGTGGAACGCATGGAGCATGGTGAGTGGCCCGCGATACCCGGCGTAACTGCTCCCCGTACACCACCGCCCGGCAAGCTGGAAGAGACGAAGGAAAAGGCGGAGAGGAAGAAGAAGGACCGGGGAAAGGTGAAGGATTAGCGGATATGCCCGTTTACGAATACAAATGCGGGGGATGCAACAAAAAAGTAAGCGTATTTCTCAGGAATCCTGAGGCTGTGCCTCTTTGCCCCGACTGCGGCGGCAGAGATCTCCAGCGGATGGTTTCGACCTTTGCCTATCACGGCATGTCCAGGGTGTGGAGCGATGAGAAGGGACCGCCGCCGCGTTTCGGCGACGCCGATTACTACAGCGACCCGCGCAATATCGGGCGGTACACCGAGCACCGGCTCAAGGAACTGGGGATGGACATGCGCAGCGAGGAGTACAGCAAGACCTTCTCTGAGGTCAACGAGATGATCGACAAGGCGAGAGGGGGAGAATTGCCAGACAAGTTGAAGGATATATAAGTAGATGCTGCGTGTCATCGATGCCAACATAAACCGCCTGAACGAGGGGCTGCGCCTGCTGGAGGACGTGGCCCGCTTTTTGCTGGATAATGCCGATATCAGCACCAGGCTGAAATCGCTGCGACATGAGCTTTCCGCAAGCGTATCGCCGATGCACGCGGCGCTGCTCTCCGCCCGCGACGCGGCGGGCGATGTAACGGCCTTCGCCGACGAGGACATGGTGCGCGATGATGTACCTGCCATCGTTGCTGCCAACGCCCGGCGCGCCACCGAGTCGCTGCGCGTCCTCGAGGAGTTCGCCAAGCTGCCTGGCTCGGGCCTCAATCCGCAGGTTTTCAAGCGGGCGCGTTTCGCCGTGTACCAGATAGAGCGCGATCTTATGGGCAAGGTTCTGAGACGAGATAAAAAAATCGCCGGGCTGTATGTCATTATAGACACGGAGATGCTGGGAGATAAGGATGAGGTTGACACCTGCCAGCAAGCGATTCGGGGTGGCGCCAGCGTGATTCAACTGCGCGATAAGAAGCGTGACAGGTTGGACGTGCTCAAGTCGGCGCGCCGGCTCAGCGAGACCTGCGCCAGATCGAATGTGCTGCTGATAGTTAACGACTTCGTCGATGTCGCCATCGCCGCCGACGCCTGCGGTGTTCACCTGGGCGAACATGATTTGCCCATCGTTGAGTCCCGATGTTTGTTGCCTATCGATAAGCTCATCGGGCGGTCGACCAGAACGGTAGAGCAGGCTAAACAGGCGGAAAACGACGACGCGGATTACATCGCCGTCGGATCGATGTATCCCACGAAATCCAAGGAAAGTTTCACCGTCGTCGGGTTAGAACGGCTGCGCCAGATACGGGAGGCGGTATCGCTGCCCATCGTGGCCATCGGCGGTATCAACGCTGAGAATGTCGCCGACGTAGTGGCTGCCGGCGCCGACGGAGTCGCCGTTATCAGCGCAGTGCTGGCAGCAGATGACGTCGAGAAAGCTGCACGTGAATTGTCTGGAAGGATGGAGGCAACGTAGATGGGTAAGATAACGAGTAAGCTCGAGGGGATCGCTGACAGGATGCGGGTTGCCTTCTCGGATAAGGACAGGGCGCGGGAGAAAGCGCTGTCCGACTCGCGTGAAGCGGTGCGCTACTGCTCCGAGTCCATCCGCGCCACACACCGCGGCGAGTACGACGAGGCCAGGAAGAAACTGGAAAGCGTCAAGCGGATGCTCGCAGTGCTGGACGACGATCTCAAGGACCACCCTGACCTGCTCAACTCCGGCTTCGTTTACAGCGCTCAAAAGGAGTATGTGGAGGGGTGTGCCACGCTCAGCCTGATCATAGAGAGCACCATTCCTGACCCCGATGATCTTGGGGTGGGGCCTGCAGCATACCTGAACGGCCTCGCCGAGGCTGTAGGAGAGATGCGGCGCCACATCCTCGACCTGATACGCAAGGGGGATATCGCCCGCTGCGAGGAGCTGCTGGCAGCCATGGACGATATCTACGGCGTGCTGGTCACCATGGATTTCCCCGATGCCATGACCGGCGGTCTGAGGCGCACCACCGACGCCACGCGGGGTATACTTGAGCGTACTCGGGGGGACCTTACGGTAACTGCCCGGCAATGGGAGCTGGAAAGAAAACTGTCCAAGTTCGACGAAAAAATTAAATAGGAGGTGCACATGGAGCCAATCTTTTATGCGGCTATAGCCGGAGTCATTGGACTGGTGGTAGCCGTAATCCTTGTTTCCTTCGTCATGAAACAGGGGCAGGGAACCGAGCGCATGAGAGAGATCTCGGCCGCCATAAAGGAGGGAGCGATGGCCTTCCTCAAGCGGGAATACCGCATTCTGGCGATATTCGTCGTGCTGCTGGCTATCGTTCTGGGATTGATTCCCGGACTGAACTGGTGGGTATCCCTGGCCTTTGTATTCGGCGCCGTCTGCTCCGCCGGAGCGGGGTTCGCCGGTATGAACATAGCCATCAGGGCTAACGGCCGCACGGCCGCTGCCGCTGAGAAAAGCCTGAACCACGGCCTGCGCGTATCATTCCGCGCCGGCGCAGTGATGGGTCTCACGGTGGTCAGCATAGGTATATTGGGCCTTACCATTCTGTATTTTGCTTTTCACCTGACCCCCGATGACTTCGTGAAGATCGTCCCCGGGTACGGGTTCGGCGCATCGCTGGTGGCGATTTTCGCCAGGGCTGGAGGCGGCATCTACACCAAGGCAGCCGATACCGGCGCGGACCTTGTGGGTAAGGTGGAGCAGGGCATCCCGGAGGATGACCCGCGCAATGCCGCCGTTATCGCCGACTTCGTTGGTGATAACGTTGGTGACGTGGCCGGCATGGGCGCAGACCTGTTCGAATCCTACGTGGACTCGATCATTGCCACCATGACTCTGGCCTCAGGGGCGCTTCTGGTCGGTTACTTGAACCAAGGTTTGTTCCCCGATCAGGCTACAGGCTGGTATCTGCCGATGATGCTAGCTACAGGTGGCATCATCGCATCGCTGATCGGCATATTCCTGGTCAAGGTTGGCGAGAAGCCCGAGATGAAGGCGCTGCTGATGGCACTGCGTCGTGGAACTCTTGGCGCTTCTATAATAGTGGCTATTTTTGCGGCACTCATTGTACATTTCATGGGTGCCTCCTGGGGCATATTCGGCGCTATTATGGCAGGGCTTGTCGGTGGAGTGCTGATCGGCGAGAGTACCAACTACTTCACTTCTTACAGCTTTGGCCCGACGCGCGGCATAGCCAGGGCATCTCAGACCGGGGCGGGTACGAATATCACCAAGGGTTTTGCCACAGGCCTTATGAGCACAGTCCCAGCCATCGTGATCATCGCTGTTGCTATCATGCTGGCTTACTACTGGGGCGGCATGTACGGAATCGCTATAGCCGGCGTTGGCATGCTTTCGACCTTGGGTGTAACGCTGGCAACCGATGCCTACGGTCCGGTGGCCGATAATGCTGGCGGCATCGTGGAGATGTCCGACCTGCCGGATGAGATCAGGCATCGCACCGATGCACTGGACTCTCTGGGCAACACTACTGCCGCTTCGGGCAAGGGGTTCGCTATCGGTGCGGCGGCGCTCACGGCTCTCGCTTTAATGCTTTCCTACGCTAACGCTGTAGGCATCACAAGCGTGGCGGCTACTGTTGACCTGATGAAGCCGGAAGTTATAGCGGGTTTGTTCCTTGGCGTGATGATGCCGGCACTATTCTGCGCCCTTACGCTGAACGCTGTGGGACGTGCTTCCTTTGCCATCATTAACGAGGTGCGCCGCCAGTTCCGCGAAATCGTGGGGCTGATGGAAGGCACCGCGAGACCTGAGTACAGCAAGTGTGTCGATATCTCTACGAAGGCAGCCCTTAAAGAGATGATATTGCCCGGAGTGCTCACCGTCTTGATCCCGATAATTGTCGGGTTCACGCTGGGCAAATTCGCTCTGGGTGGTTTCCTCATGGGAGCCACAGCGGCGGGTTTCCTTATTGCCGTGATGATGGCCAACTCAGGCGGCGCATGGGACAATGCCAAGAAGTGGATCGAGACTGGCCAGTTCGGGGGCAAGGGCTCGCCGGCTCACAAGGCAGCTGTTGTCGGTGATACGGTCGGCGATCCGTTTAAGGATACGTCAGGGCCGTCTTTGAACATCATGATCAAATTGATGTCCATCGTGGCACTGGTTCTGGCGCCGGCACTGGTGAACTTCAACGGGATACTGGACTAGGCGACAAGGAACGGGTTGTATTGCCGTTCGTTGCGAATTGTAGTTTTTGGACCATGCCCGGGGTATACTACGGTATCCTCGGGCAGGTTCATTAATTTGGACTTGATGCTGTTTATGAGCTGCCGGTGACTGCAGCCGGGGAAATCGGTGCGCCCGATGCTGAAATTGAACAGCGTGTCCCCCACGAAAACCACGCCGTGGCCGTAGAGCGATATGCCGCCGGGGCTGTGCCCGGGCGTGTGCAGCACAGTGAAGCTGAGATCGCCCACGTCGATTACGTCGCCGTCTTTAAGGCGTATCTGGGGCTTTGGCGGTGAATCGATAGGTCCTCCCGCCATCATGCTTATCATCTGTGAAACCTCATCCAATCCTCTACCGACAGGTTCTGCCTCATGTGCGGCAAACGTTGCACCGGTCTCCTCCATCACACTGTTCAATGCCATGGTGTGATCGGGGTGAGCGTGTGTGAGGACGACGATTTTGATCTTCAAACCCATCTGCCGCACGTAAGACAGGATCGTATCAGCCTCGGCGGCAGGGTCGAGTATCATGCCTTCTCTGGTGGCATTCGAGCCAACTATGTAACAGTTGGTTAGGAATGGGCCGAGCTCCAGGGTTTTCAGCAGCATAGGACTATTTTTCTCGATTAGGCGGTTCCCTGTCAAGCCTTTCAAGCTGCCAGAGTCCCAACCTCGTTTTTCGAGTGAGCGTTCTCTCTATCGTTACGATGTCTATTAGGCGTAAGTGCGTTAATCTCGATGCTTTGCATCACCGCCGGGATTGCTTCGTCGTTCGCCAGGGGCGAACTCCTCGCAATGACAGAAAGGAATGCCGGATATCGTTTGTTAAAGGCGGGACTCCTCGCGATGACAGAGAGGAATGCCGGATATCGTTCGTTAAAGGCAAGACTCCTCGCAATGACAAGTCGCGATGGGGATTGCCACGTCGTTCCGCATGTGGTGGGCAGACTCCGTGCAATGAGTAGGGTATAGGTTCGTATGAGCAATCCCATGTTTGACAAATGCTACCCCCGGTTGTATGCTTGCGGCACATGGCGCAACACTTACTATGTACGCTTCTCTAGCAATGGATACGCTTTATCAGTTCCTAGCCACTGCAGGGTTAATCGCGGTAATTATTATTATCTGCTATATTTCTAATCGTAGAAGGAAAAGGCAGAAAGTTAATTTAGAGGATGTTGACAGAAAAGGTGGCAGGCGGTCATTCAATATTATCAAAGATTCTACTAACTCAAAGATACAGCAGCCTGGTGAGACGACAGAGGAATGGACACGACGGGTGTATGGTATAACACAGCCATATGGACATGGGTTTATATCCAACCGCCCATCATATGAAATAAGTATATTTCTAGGTTTAGCTATATTTAGCTACAGTATCATAATAATGTGCAAAGAGGTTTTACATCCTGTACTCCTGATACCGATTATCACATCTATATTTCTTTTTATGCCGAATGATTATTATCAGCGCAAGATTGTATATGTTGCAGCTTTCTTTTTCTGGTTATTTCCTCTTATCCTGAGTGGCTTTGCTGGGTTTGCTGCATCACTTGCATTCGCATTAGATGTATCATCGTCACATGCGGCATCTATCTTTGCATATCTCGTAATTCCAACAATACTTCTCTTGATAAGCAGTATTATTATCTTGTATAGAGCCTTAAGGATGCGCAGGATTGCAAGAGCAATGCTGGATGATATTCAAAATATAGAAAGCACGAATACACAGGTTTCATCATAATCATACACCGGCTATTACCCACAACGGTGTCTTCTTGTACCTCACACACTACCAGCCGTCACTATTGCTAACGATTCCTCACCTGAAGGCCAATCGTAAGTACAAGAGAAGACATCCCTTTGACAATTCGATACAAAACTGGTAATTTTGGCTAAACCGTTATCGATTCGGGGGAACGAACTTGAAAGTAGACATGGACAAGCTGGTATCGCTTTGCAAGCGGCGGGGATACATTTTTCAATCGAGCGAGATATACGGCGGCATGTCAGCCTGCTGGGATTACGGTCCGCTGGGGGTCGAATTGAAACGCAATGTAAAAGAGGCATGGTGGCGCGCCAACGTCCGTGAGCGTGACGACATGGTGGGGCTGGACTGCAGCATCCTGATGCACCGCGCCGTGTGGGCTGCCAGCGGACATGAGAAGGGATTCGCCGACCCGCTGATGGACTGTAAGGCGTGCCGCCAGCGCTGGCGCGGCGACGATGTAGACGGCAACCGCTGTCCTGCCTGCGGCGGCGAGCTTACCGAGCCGCGCATGTTCAATCTGATGTTTCGCACTTACGTGGGTCCTGTAGATGTCGAAGCTGAGTTTACTGGTGCATGGAATTTGGCTTTGGCAGACCCAACAGCAGCGCACATTTATGTCGATGGTCTTAAGGAAAAATTGGACAAAGCCATCGCCTACCTGCGGCCGGAGACGGCGCAGGGCATATTCGTCAACTTCGCCAACGTGGTTGACACCACGCGCAAGCGCCTGCCGTTCGGCATCGCCCAGATAGGCAAGGCCTTCCGCAATGAGATAACCACTGGCAACTTCATCTTCCGCTGCCGCGAGTTCGAGCAGATGGAGATCGAGTACTTCGTTAAGCCGGGCAGCGACGAGGAGTGGTTCAACTACTGGGTCGAGCAGCGATTCAGTTGGTACACCAGTCTGGGCATAAAGGAAGAGAACCTGCGGCTGCGCGAGCACGAAAAGAAGGACCTGGCGCATTATGCCCGCGCCTGCACCGATATCGAATACCTGTTCCCCATGGGCTGGTCAGAGCTGGAGGGCATCGCCAACCGCACCGATTTCGATCTGAAGCAGCACTCGCAGCACAGCGGCAAAGACCTGAGCTATTTCGATCCCGAAACCAGCGAGCGCTATTTGCCGTACGTCATCGAGCCGTCGGCAGGCGTTGACCGCGCTGCCCTCGCCCTGCTGGTCGATGCTTACGATGAGGAGACGGTGAAGGGCGAGACGCGGGTGGTGCTGCGTCTGCATCGGGACATCGCTCCGTTCAAGGTGGCCATCCTGCCGCTGAGCAAGAACGAGAGGCTTATTCCATTGGCAAAGGAAGTCCACAATGCCGTCCGCCGGCGCATCACTTCCATGTATGACGATACGCAGAGCATCGGTCGGCGCTACCGCCGTCAGGATGAGATTGGTACACCCTACTCAGTTACCATCGATTTCGACTCGCTGGAGGACAACGCCGTCACCATACGCGAGCGCGACAGCATGAAACAGATACGCGTACCTGTCGCCGAGCTGGTATCGACACTCGAGCGAAAGCTGGATGGCGAACCCATGGAGGTACTGCCACCCGGAGGCAGGTACTGGCTGGGGTTCGAGGGATAGCTACGAACGAAGTCGAGGGCGATTACAATTTCGCGAAAGTATGGATTAGTAAATGTCTGCAGTAGTTGATGCGACGTCGGAATTTACATTGGGAATCAATAATTCTTCACTATGCTTGTCAAACGTGTTATAATATTGGCGCTGGAATTATTGAGTAAAAAACTATAAAATTATATTATAGCAAAAGTATCCAGTAGGTTTGAAATGAAGAAGAAGCCGCAGACTAAAAATGTAAAGGTCCTGCTGGTCGAGGATAACCCGGGCGATGCCAGACTTATCGAGGAACTTATGAAGGAGGCGGAGGAGACCGCTCATTACGAGCTGGTACAAGTCGGAAGCCTGGGCGAGGCGTTGCGTCGCCTTGGGGAGAACTCCTTCGATTCAGTGCTGCTTGACCTGGGGTTACCTGATAGCCAGGGACTTGATACGCTGACCCGCATGCGGACAAAGGTTCCGCAGGTCCCTGTGGTGGTGTTAACCGGACTCGCTGACGAAGCAGCGTCCGCCGAAGCTATGCGTATGGGTGCATTCGATTACCTGGTCAAGGGCAGGGTGGATTTCAATGTGCTGTTGCGCACTATACGATATTCTACTGAGAGCAAGTGAGGGGGTGGAATAAATGACCACCGTGAGCACTGCTGAGCAGGAAATAAAGGAAATAGCCGATCGTTATTACGCCATGAACCCGGCAATGGCGTTCCGCCACTGGGCCCTGACATGCCTGCTGGCGGACCAGAAACCGGACGATTTCGAGATCAAGAAGCATATCGAGCTGGGGACATCGGGCAATCTGGACATCGACGGTTACTGGATAGACGAACTCAACAGCCGTCTCATATTGCTTAAATCAAGGTATTCTTCCGATGACAGCGTCTACGTTGCCAGGGGATTCGTGCACTGGTTCCGGGTGGCGGCCCAGAAGCTTAACGACGATGAGTATATCAAAGAGAGCGCCAACGCCAAGATGAAGACCGTTCACGCCCAATTAACCGAATTCCTGCTGGATGATAATTATTCGATGTACCTGGCGGTTATCACCAATCGCCGCATAGAGCCCTCGGCGAAGGAATATGCCGAGAGGGAAGGTTCCACTCCATGGCAATTCGAGTATGAGGGTGGCAGCTATAACAAGGACGTGGAACTCGAGGTGCTCGACATCCCTGAACTGGAGCAGATACGCGAAGACCTGACTAAGCCTCCACCGGTGCCGGAGCCGGAAGGACCTGTCGCGCCGCAGGTAGAGCTCACCATACCTGATGGGATGTACCACGAGATACAGGGGCAGTTCCGCGCCGCACAGGCTACCGTGCAGGCCAAGGAGGTTGTCGAGGCATATGCCAAGTACAGGGCGGCCATCTTTGAGTTGAACGTCCGTGGTCCGCTCGGCGCTAACAAGGTAAACAAGGAGATCGTTAAGTCTCTCGAGTACCCGGTATACCGGAAAAATTTCCATGTGTTGAACAATGGGATTACCGTTCTGTGCCAGAGCTTCGACTATGATCCGTCTACTGGCAAGCTCAAGGTCAACGATTTCCAGGTTGCCAACGGCTGTCAGACTACGTATACGCTGTATAAACACCGGAACAAGGTGGATGACACCGTATGGCTGAAGATGACCATGGTTGAAGGCCATAGCTGGGCCCCGATGATAGCCAAGTCTACCAATACCCAGACCACCGTAAAACCGGAAGACTTCGCCAGCCTGGATCGCATACATTCTGACCTGAAGCGGAGGTTCGCTCAACTGAACCCGCCATGGCTGTATGAGGTACGGCGCGGGGAGAGCAAGTTCCATACTACCGAGCAATTGAAAACCGAGACTGATAGATATGGAGATCGCAAGGTTTCCATGCGCGAGGTAGCCCAGAGCACCCTGGCGTTTATGGGGGAGCCTGCCATGGCGACGTGGAGACTACACAATCTGTTCGACTCGCGAAACGATACCGGAATATCTTTATACAGGAAAATATTTAATGATGACGTTGGTCCTGAGCAGCTGATCCTGGCGACGCTCGTTACCCGTGCGGTTAACGATAAGGTAAGCAATATAGTCAGCCGCAGCACGGACGACGAGAAAATAGGACGGCTGGCTAATGTGGATTGGTTACCGATAGCGCGGCCGTTCATCGCTGGACTCATTGCCGAGTGGATCAAGATCGATAGTGCAGTTAATCTGGAAGAGGATCAGTTATTACCTGTGGATATCGCTAAATCCCGTATCCCCACCCTGTCTGAGTGGTTCGAAGAGGCGTTCGATGCTAGCATGGAGGCGGTTATGTACCGCATGGATGTTACCACAGCATCTTCCGGATCGATTAAATACCTGCGCGAGTTCTTCCGCAATCCGGAAAACTACAAGATGATGATCGAGAGACTGCGGAAACAGGTTCTGTACTCATCATCCAAGGCAAAACGCGCCGGGTCCCAGTGAAAAAGTCGTCGTATTCCCTAACTTCAATTCAACCCTGCCACATGCTATAATTACTTTGTGAAAATGTGCGCAATGCGCAAATGTGCTTCTGTTGACATCGTATTCACCTGTAAACTATAATCATTTGGTGCATCTGACGCATAATTCATAACCAAAATAAACTGGGGAGAGAGTATGACGATCGAAGAGAAACAGAAGAAGTTGATCAGCCTGGACCGCACCAAGAGGCCGGGCATCATCAAGACCACCACTGAGAGCGGCATCCAGCCCAAGCCCAACGCCTACACGGCGGAGGACATCAAGAGCCTGGACTACAAGAAGGATCTAGGCAATGACGGCGAGTATCCCTATACCCGTGGTCTGTACCCCGGCATGTACCGCAACATGCTGTGGGTCAGCGCTCAGGCGCTTACGCGCGAGACGGCGGAGAAGAGCCGCAAGGACCGCGAGATGGTGTGGGCTGGTGGGGCCGACACCGTCTACCTGGCCTCCGGCGACGTCAACCGGACGGGCTGCGATCCCGACCACCCGCTGGCCAAGTACGACATCGGCTACTGCCCGGAGCAATACTCCTGGCGCAGGCTGGAGAAGGATCTGGAGGGCATTGACCTGTCGACAGCCATCGTCACCTTCCACGGCGCATCCTCCCAGCAGGACGATGTGCTGTGCGTGGCGCAGCTGGCCACCATCGCCGACATGTGGGGCATCGACAAGAAGGTGCTGCGCGGCTCCTGCATTAACGACCCCATCTCCAACGCCGCCACCAGCTTCAGCATAGATTTCCCGCTGGACATCGGTCGCCGGCTCAACGGCGACCTCAGCGAGTACGTGTGCAAGGAGATGCCGACGTTCTCGCCGTTCGCCCCCATCGCCTACGACCTGTGGGAGGCGGGGTGCAATTCCATACAGCAGCTGGGCATCATCATGTCCTCCACCAAGGCCTACTGCCAGGAGGTGGTGGACCGTGGCGTGCCCTACGACATGATTGGCCGCAGGGTGACCATCAGCATCGCATCGTCGCTGGACTTCTTCGAGACGGTGTGCAAGCTGCGGGCGGCGCGGAGGATGTGGGCCAAGATCGCCCGCGAGCACTTCGGCGCCAAGGACGACAAGCTGTGCCGGCTGCGCATTGCGGTGCGGACGCCGGGGCAGACCATCACCCGGCAGCAGCCGCTGAACAACATCGCCCGCATCGGCTTCCAGGCGCTGGCGGCGATACTGGGCGGTGCCAATGCCGTCGACTACGCCCGGCACGACGAGGCCTTCTGCATCCCCTCCGAGGAATCATCGCTGATAACGCTGGCGTTGAACCACATTATTGCACAGGAGACCGGCGTGGGGCTCACCGCCGATCCGCTGGGCGGCTCGTACTATGTGGAGTGGCTCACCAACCAGCTGGAGGAGAAATCCTGGGATCTGATGAAGGAGATAGAGGATATGGGCGGCATCTGGAAGGTGGCCGAGAATGGCTGGTTGCGACAGCTGGCCAACAACGCTCGCGACGAGAAACTGGCCGCCATGGAGAAGGGCGAGCTGATTCAGGTGGGCGTCAACTTCTTCCGCCAGTCCGAGGATAAAGATCCCGAGATCGAGGAGTACGAATTCGACGATATGGGTAAGGTGCAGTCAGACCTGCTGAGGGAGTGCAGGGATTACAAGCAGAACCGCGATATCAAGAAGACGCGCCAGGCACTGCTTGCACTCAGGGACAAGGCCAAGACCAAGGAAAATCTCATGCCCTACATCATCGATTGTTTCAAGGCGGATGCCACCCGCTCCGAGATACTGGGCATGATACGCGAGGCGTTCGGATACAGCTACGACACCGTTGGCATGCTGGAGCGGCCGGACTTCCTTAATTAGAATTCTATCCTTTCATAATAATACCGGAGGTGAAAGTGGCTAAGTCACAAGACAGAAAAATACGGGTTCTGGTGGCCAAACCCGGTACCGACTCCCATTACAGGGGGGCCGAGTTGCTGTGCCAGATACTGAGGAACGCCGGGATGGAGGTGATCTACACCGGCAGGTACCAGACGTCGGAGATGATCGTGAACACGGCAGTGGCCGAGGATGTCGACGTTGTTTGCCTCAGTTCACTGGCATGGTCTCAGGAAAAATTCTACAGCGAGATCGCCAAAATGCTCAGGGACAAGGGCACCGACATCTGCGTGGTCGGCGGCGGCATCATCTCCAAGAAGGCCATACCGGCACTGAAGAAGGCAGGTGTCACCGGTTTCTACGGTCCGGGAACGCCCAACGATGTGATCATAAACCATATAAAAGAGCGTGTTAAGAAAGAAAGATGGCACGAGAAATAGTCTGGCATCGCGATCGTACTGGAACCCAGGCGAGGAGGCCGATTAATGCAGCAAGAACAACACTATTCTGCTTCAGGGATACCAATAAAGGATATCTATACCCCTGAGGATACCAAGTCCCTTGATTACGATAAAGATCTCGGCATTGCCGGAAAGCCGCCATTCACCCGCGGCCCGTATCCCTCGATGTACCGCGGGCAGGTGTGGACTATCAGGCGGCTGAGCGGTTTCAACACTCCCGAAGACTCCAACAAGCTTTACAAGGAAGAATATGCCCTGGGACAGACGGGCTTCTCGGTGGCGCCGGATATCACTACCGCTATCGGGGTGGACGCCGATGACCCCATGGTGGAGTACGAGATCGGGCACTCAGGCCTGCCGCTTAACTCCATCGACGACGTGGAGGTGGCGTTCGACGGGCTGCCCATAGACCGCGTCTCGACCTATCTGGCGGAGCGCGGTCCGATAACCACCATGTACTTCGCCAACGCGGAGAAACGGGGCATAGACCTCAAGCAGCTCAGGGGTACCACCGCCGGCTGCATACTAAGCTGGGCCTGCCTCAACATCCCCAAGCAGCCCACGCCCAAGGGATACCTCAGATACGGCACCGATTTTATCGAATGGTGCGCTGAGGTGGCACCCAAGTGGAACCCGATATGTCACGATTCATATAATCCACGCGACCTGGGGCTGAACGCTTACGAAGAGCTGGGGCTGCTGTTCTCCGCCGCCATCGACTTCGTCGAGGAGGAGAAGCGTCGCGGCAGGATACCCCTCGATCGTTTCGTCCGGCGCTTCGCTTTCAACACAGCTGTCCATAACGACTTTTTCGAGGAGATAGCCAAGCTGCGGGCGGCGCGCCGCATCTGGTACAAGATAGTCACCGACAGGTACAAGGTACAGGACCCCAACTGCGCCAAGTTCCGTGTGCATGTCCAGTCGTCAGGCTCCACCCATACAGCGCAGGAGCCGTACAACAACCTCATACGCATCGCCTACCAGACGCTGGCAGCTGTGCTCGGCGGGGCGCAGTCGATACATGCCAACGGCTACGACGAAGCGGTTTGTCTACCCTCGGACCAGTCGATGCTGCTCGCCATCAGGACCGAGCAAATCGCCGCCCTGGAGACGGGGGTGACCAACTCCATCGACCCGCTGGGTGGCTCGTACTATCTCGAATCGCTTACCAATGACCTTGAAGAGCGCACCTGGGAATACATCAAGATGATCGAGGACATGGGCGGCATGGCACAGGCGATGGAGGATGGCTGGTACCACCGGCTACTTCGTGACAAGCCGATAGAGCGGCAGCGCAAGATCGATTCCGGCGAGATACCTGTAGTCGGCGTCAACGTATTCCGCTCCGAGAAAGAGCCGTACAAGGTACCCATCTTCAAGCCCGATCCTGCAAGCTCGCGTGAGATCCAGTCTGAGAAACTCAGAAAGCTCAGGGAGAAGCGTGATAAGAAGAAGCACGACGCGGCGATGAAGAAGGTTGTAGAAGCCTGTAACAGCGATGAGAACGTGTACCCCCACGTTTTCGAAGCAGGAAAGGCATATGCCACCTTCGGTGAGATAATGAAGGCGCAAGTAGATGCCTACGGGGAATGGCCCTACCCGGTAGGACTGTAGAAGGAGATCTGCTAATGGCTAAAAAGAATATTAAGATCCTTATGTCCAAGGCGGGACTGGAAGGCCACTGGGCCGGGCTCATCGTGGTCAGCAATGCCCTGCGGGACGCCGGTTTCGAGGTCATCTATGGCGGAAATATGACGCCAGCGCAGATCGCTGCTACAGCCGCCCAGGAAGATGTCGATGTAGTCGGCATCAGCAGTTTAACAGCAAATTACATGCTCGTAATGCCGGCAATAATCAGGGAACTCAAGGCAAAAGGTAAGGGGGATGTGATGTTGATGCTGGGTGGCATAATCTACGACGATGATATCGACGAGCTCAAGAAAATGGGAGTGCAGGGCATCTTTAAGCCCGGGACGCCATTGAATGAAATCGTGGATTTCGTACGGGAGAAGACTGCGGCAGCGGTGTAGTGAGCACGGTAAAAGCTGTACAACAGGAACGGCTATCGTCACGATAGCCGTTTGTAATATAAGGTGTAATCGTATGAACCAGATACTTACAAGCGTCAGCGTTCACGTTCAACCCAACGCACGGCGGAGCGAGATTGTCGGCATCGAGAAGGGGTCGATCAGGCTGAAGATTGCCGCCCCTCCCGAGAAGGGCAAGGCCAACAGGGAACTGCTCAGGTTTTTAAGTCGACAGCTTAAGATAAGCCAGTCATACATCAGGATAGAGCGGGGCCTGCACGGCCGAAACAAGGTGGTCTGCATTTCAGGTCTCGATTATGACCAGATATTGCAACGTCTGGCAGGCCATTCACTGTCATGAAGATATTGCATTTTGCCGACCTGCACCTCGGAGTGGAGAACTACAGCAGCGGCATCGACTCCGGAAGCGGTTTGCCCACGCGGCTCCACGATTTCCTCGGCGTTTTCGATGAGGTCGTGGATTACGCCATAAATAGCGAGGTCGATCTGGTGCTCTTCTGCGGGGATGCCTATAAGAGTCGTGAGCCATCGCAGACGCATCAGAGGGAGTTCGCCAGCCGCATCTGGAAGCTGGCGTCAGCCGGCATACATGTTTTCCTCGTCGTTGGCAATCACGACCTGCCCAACGCCATGGGACATGCCACCACCATGGAAATTTTTCGCACGCTGGACATTGATAATGTCACCGTCGCCGGCAGGATGGATACGTATCGCGTTGAAACAAAGGCCGGTACGGTCCAGATAATCGCCCTGCCCTGGGTGCGCCGGAACGCAATTCTCGCCCGCGATGAAGCGAAGGAACTGACGTCTTCCGGGGTTAACGAGCGGATCGAGCACATAATAACGGAGCAGCTCAATCATCAGATCTCCGGGCTCGATCCGCAATTGCCAGCGATATTCGCCGGCCATATCTGCCTGTCGAATGCGACATTTGGTTCGGAGCGAGGTATGATCATGGGTCAGGACCACGTCATGCTGCTGAGCAGTGTCGCTAGGCAAGAGTTCGACTACGTGGCTCTGGGCCACATTCACAAAAAACAGGTATTATCTGAGAACCCGCCGGTGGTCTATCCGGGGAGCCTGCAGCGCATCGATTTCGGTGAGGAGCGAGACGATAAGGGTTTCTATATCGTAGACATCGATAACGGCAGACATGTTAGCTACGAGTTTCGGCCCGTGAAAGCGCGGCGGTTCCAGACTATCGCGGTTGAAATTGAACCAGGTGAAACCGGTCCATCCGATGCCGTCCTGCGGGCGATCAGCTGTTTCGATATTGACGACGCTATCGTACGGGTACAGATATCGGTTCCGGAGCAACTCGAACATATGATAAGCGACAGTGCGATACGCAAGGCGTTGAAGGGCGCCTACCACGTCGCCGCCACCGCCCGCGATGTAAAGCGGGAACGGCATATGCGGATGCCGATGGAATCGGCGGAGAGCCTTGAGCCGCTGGAGGCGCTGCGGGCATATCTGTCAACGAAGAAGGCACGCATCGATGTCGATACGCTGCTCCAGTATGGTGAGAGGCTGATTCATGAGGGAGAGGGCGAAATTGAATCGCCCGCAATCTGAAGGCGGATATGAACGGGTATGTGGGTTCGTGGATATTTGTGGCGCAGTACTGCGCGTTTGTGTTTTTTACATTTGTCGGACTGCTGCAAATAGTCGCTGCCAGGTGGCACTACAGGGGCATCGCTTTCTTTCGTATAAGAATGTGGGGATATGCTTCTGGGACTATCGCCATCACTGGCGTATGCATCTGGTTTTTCGGGTTCACCGGCCTCGACCTGAGTCAGCCGACGTTCGATACACCGCCAGAGCTCTGCTGGCTGGCAGTCAGCGTTGCCTGCGCTTTTATCTTTACGCTGGCGTTGTCCTCTATTATTAACCGACGTATGGGTTCACACGAAGCACAGGGTAGTATCGATGCGGGAGGTTTGGAGGTTCTTAAGCAGAATACATACTGGCAATGTATCCGAAAGTATCTCCATCGGAGCGGTGAGCGTTGATATCGGCTGACGAGACCTTATTTTTCTGGATAAACGGGCTGGCGGGCAGGGTGACGGAGATCGACGGTGTCATCCGGACTCTTGCCTGCGACCTGTTCATACCGGTGCTGATGTTCGTCGTTCTTGCGGCTGTGTGGTTCGCCGGGCGTGATGGTGGACTGCGGGACAGATACCAGCGGTCGGTCATATGCTCGCTGACGGCCATGGGTTTCTCCAACCTGGTCGTATTTGTATGTAATGCCGTGTTTCCCGATCGTTTTCGTCCATTCGAAGCGTTCACCGATAAGGTTAACCTGATATTTTACCCACCAACTGACCCGTCTTTCCCATCGAATTCCGCAGCCGCCGCTTTTGCTTTGGCAATCGGGATATGGCTATACAATCGCAAGCTGGGATATCTCCTACTCATACCGGCACTGATAATCTCGTTCGGCAGGGTGTACATGGGGGTGCACTACCCGCTGGATATTTTCGGCGGTTTTCTGGCAGCTGTCGTGGCGACTGGCATCGCCTGGCTGGTGTTGAAAGCGGCCGAACCCATAGTCGCTCGATTTCTGGGCCTGATGCGTAAGGTGTACCTGGCCTGAACTGTGTCTACAGCCCTGCGACGATCCTGTCGTACTCCGCAACGATGTGCTGTACCACCTCGCCTGCGCTGACTATGTCGCGGACCAGGCCCGCCCCGGCGCCGCACGCTGCGCGGCCACCGTCTACGTCGCCATGGAGCAGCGCCGCAACCGATAGCTCAGAGAACATGGCGATGGACTGCTTATCCTTGCCGCCGGCCTTTTCCTGATCCAGCACTCGCTCGGTGAGCCTGTTCTTCAAGCCGCGAACCAGCATCGAGCTGCGCCCGGTGATTACTGTGGCTGTGTCGTCGGCAGCGACGATGGCGTCTTTGTACCTCTGATGTGCCAGGCACTCTTTTGTAGCGACAAACCTCGTGCCCATCTGCACACCCTCCGCGCCTAAGGCGAACGCGGCTGCCAATCCGCGGGCGTCGGCGATGCCTCCGGCGGCGACCACCGGTATGCCTACGGCATCGACGACCTGCGGTATGAGGACAAATGTCGTAAGCTCGTCCGGGCTGTTGATGCCGCCTGATTCGTAGCCCTCGGCGATGATGATGTCGACCCCCGACTTTTCTGCTCCTACGGCGTGCCTCACGCTGGCCACCAGGTGCAGGACTTTGACGCCGTGCTCGTGGAAATATGGAGTATGAAAAGCCGGATTCCCCGCTCCCGTCGTCACGATCTTGACCCCATCTGCGATAGCGATGTCGATGAGGCTGCGGTCCTTGCCGATCATGTGTATCGGGAAGTTCACACCAAAAGGCTTGGAGGTAAGGTTTCTCGCTTTCTTGATGTGCTTCTTCAAATTTTCGCCGACATTCGTCCAATCTGGCTCCCCGGCGTTGGGGCTGATGATGCCCAGCCCACCGGCCTCGGATACGGCGGCTGCCAGCTCCGCGCCGGCGATAAGCCCCATCGCCCCCTGTATGATGGGGTACTCGATGCCCAGGATTTCACATACTCTGGTTTTCTTCACGTTGAGCTCCTCATTTTTAAACTGGATATGATATCGTCGTATCCCTCGATCATGCTGCGAACGATATCGCCCGCACCTGTGACATCGCGTATCATGCCAGCGACAGCGCCGGCGTAGGCTTCGCCCTCGTCCACTTTACCGTCGATAAGCGCCATGCGCGCCCGGCCTATACCGATGAAAGCCAGCAGCTCGTCGGCGGTGACGCCGCGCTGATCCATCGTTGACACCTGCGCCGCAAAGGCGTTCCTCAGCCCGCGCGTCGGCGAGAGGCTGCGAGCGGTTACCACCGTCCCGGTGTCAGTGGCAGCGACGATGGCCTCCTTCATCGCCCGGTGAGCGATGCACTCGCGGGTGGCGATGAACCGCGTCCCCATATGCACGCCCTCGGCACCCAGCGCTAACGCTGCGACCAGGCCTCGCGCGTCGGCAATGCCTCCGGAAGCGATCACCGGTATGCCCACCGCATCCACGACCTGCGGCACGAGCGCCATCGTCGGCAGCTCATCGAAACCGCCGTGTCCGCCGGCCTCGAACCCCTCAGCGATAACTGCGTCGACGCCGCAGTCCTCGGCGGTCACAGCCTGCCTCACCGATGATACGAGATGCAAAACCTTCAAGCCTGCAGACCTGAGGCGCTGCGTGTGCCTCTGCGGGCCGCCGGCAGAGGTGGTGACAACTTCCACCCCTTCGCTGGCTATGACATCGATCAGTTCCTCGATGCCCGGGATGAAGACCACCAGGTTCACAGCAAACGGCTTATCGGTGAGGCGTTTGGCTTTAACGATCTGCGCTCGCAGGTTGGCCACAACATCGTCCTCCAGCCGCATCCCGGCGTTGGGGCTGATAGTGCCCAGACCGCCAGCGTTGGACACGGCGGCTGCCAGTTCGGCGCTGGCGATCCATGTCATGCCGCCCTGGATTATGGGGTATTCGATATTCAGTAGCCGACAGAGACGATTATTCATCAATGGCATATAAATAACAACTATTCGAATTCTATGGTTTAAGTCGACGAACTGTCAAGGAAGCTTACCCCATATTGACGGCGGCAGTGCTGTAGAGTAGAATTCTACCCGTGTAAGGAGGCAAGATGAAACGTGATCTAATGGAGATCCTCGCCTGTCCGGTGTGCAAGGGAGACCTCGAACTCACTGTGGATGAAGAGGATGAGAAGGAAATCGTCAAGGGCTCGCTTTTCTGCAAGAAATGCTCGGTAACCTATCCCATCGAGGAAACAATACCCAACCTGCTCCCGCCGGAGCTCCAGAAGTAGTCTGTCAGGAGGTAAGTATTATATGTCTCGCATCGTTGGTGCTCTCATCTGCCTGGGGGCTGTATTGGCCGGGGCGGCTTTCATCGCCGGCATTGTTCTCCAGATCGATAAGGTGGTATGGGCGATCATGGTGCCGGTGGCTATTGGGGTGGTGGTCGTGCTGGCGCTGGGATTCTGGATCGGGTGGATCATGGCGGTCACCCGGATCGAGGCGCCGCCGGAGCAAAGTGAACAGGTCGAATCCAAGGATAAATCCTAGCTATCCGGTACAAAGGTTACACACGAATCAGGCGATTCACATATTTTGACGCTGAATACGGGGAGCTTGCGCTTGCGGAGCTCCTCGTATACTGTCGATGCGATGTTCTCGGATGACGGGTTAATACGGCCGAAAGGCTCGATATCGTTCAGCGACGTATGGTCGAACCGCGCCAGCACCTCCCGCAGGTGCCGCTTGATCTCGGAGAAGTCGTACGCCAGCCCGATGTCATCCAGCCCGTCGATCCTCACCGTGACCACGACGTCAAAACGATGGCCGTGCAGATTCTCGCACTTGCCTTTGTACCCCCGCAGCGCGTGCGCCGCGTCGAAATGCTCGCGGACCGATACTTCATACATCTGTGACCTCCAGTCTGCCTATCTTCTTAACCCCTTCCCTTCCTGCGACCTCCTCCGCCATATCTGCAATCCTTTCCCTGGTGAACGGATGGATCAAATCGGCCGGGGCGATCTCCGCAAGCGGGATGAGCACGAAGGCACGCTCGCTCATCCGCGGGTGCGGGATGGTCAGCTCAGGGTCTATCACACTCATGTTGCCGAATAATATTATGTCTATATCTATGATACGTGGACCGTTGGGTAAGCCTGTCTCTCGTCCCATGCTCGATTCTATGCTCTTGACCAGAGACAGGAGTTGCAGAGGACCGAGATTCGTCCGTGCCAGACACACCGCGTTGAGGAACTTCGGCTGGTCGTCATACCCTACAGGCTCGGTCTCGTAGATCGAGGATACCACATTGATCTTCACTCTGTCACCGAGCAGTGTTAGCGCTCTGCTTAAATTCGCTTTGCGGTCGCCGATATTGCTCCCCAGCCCCAGGTAGACCTTCTTCATTTGTGATGTCCCCTGATTATCGCATCCGACATCCGGGCAACCCGCCTCATCTGACGCACATCGTGCACGCGTACGATGTCGGCACCGTCGGCGATACCGATGGCGACGGTGGCAGCCGTTCCCTCCAGACGCTGATCCGGAGGCAAGTCCAGCACCATGCCTATCATCGACTTGCGCGACGTTCCCAGCAGTATCGGCCGTTCCAGCGACCTGAGCTCGCCCAGCCGGCGCAGCACCTCCAGGTTGCCCTCCAGCGTCTTCCCGAAGCCGATGCCCGGATCGATGATGATGTTCTCGCGGGCGACGCTGGCTTCAAGTGCCAGCTCCATCCCCCATTGCAGCGAATCGATGACGGCACGCATTATGTCGGCGTACTGCGACTCACGCTGGTTGGCCGAGATGACGATGGGTACTCCCCTGTCGGCAGCCAGGCATGCCAGCTCGCGGTCGCGCCGCAATCCCCAGACATCGTTAATCATGGCTGCCCCTGCATCCAGCGCGCGGCGTGCCACGTCGCACTTGTAAGTGTCGATGCTGATGGGCACATCGGTTTCATATGCCAGCCTCTCGATGACGGGTATGACGCGGCGCAGCTCCTCGTCGGTCGATACCGGCTTCGAGTCCGGACGTGTCGATTCGCCGCCGACATCCAGTATATCGGCGCCCTCATCTATCAGTTGCCTCGCCTGTTTCACTGCTGCCTCGACGTCGCCGCCGATACCATCTCCGGAGAAAGAGTCGGGCGTCACGTTGAGAATGCCCATGATGAAGGTGCGTTCCCCCCAGCGGAACTCCCTGCCACCGCACACGGTCGTGCCGATATCGCTGCCCATCGCTCCAGATTGTAACACATTCGTGACACGTTTGAGAACACTTGACAACTGCCGCTGGCAGGCACGATACTAACACACGGGGTCAAAGTTGGAACTGCTCAGAACGCTCCTCTTTGTGCCGGCCAACCGGCCGAACATGATCCAGAGGGTGATACATTTGCCTGCCGCCGGGCTATTGCATTGGGAGGTCATGACTAAACTATGAAAATTCCCCCCCGTCTGTGGATACTTGCTTGGCTAGCCGGGTTGTTTATGGTAGCTTGCCAGCCGATCAATACTCCTGTCTCTGCACCGACCCTCGTACCGGACTGTATTGGATCAGGGCAGATAGTGCATGACGCAGCTCCATCAAAGAACAGCTCCCAACCTATCGCTATGCAGGTTTATCTCCCGCCTTGCTACGATTCGCAGGCTGAGAGTGCCTACCCTGTGCTGTATTTGCTCCATGGGAGCGGCCATTCAGAGTCCTCTTGGTTCAAGGCGGGCGTAGACCAAATTGCAGAAGACCACATTCTGAGCGGGAACGTTCCCCCCTTCATTATTGTCACCCCTCGCCTGATAGAGGACGATCGGCGGGCGAAATTCATGATAGAAGATGTTATTCCTTATGTCGACAGCCACTACAGGACTTTGAACGACCGCCAGTACCGGGCTATCTCCGGTGCTTCTCTGGGGGCAATCCTGTCGACCCAAGCTGCCCTGCAACACCCCGATATGTTCGCCAACCTGGCTTGTTTCGGTGGTGCGGCTGTTAAATCTGATAAGGAGTTGCTCGCTGGATGGATTAATGGCATACCCGAATACCAGCGCCCGCGTATCCTGATCGATATTGGACAACAAGACCCTTTTCTCTACACTGGACAGATCCTGATGGATATACTCAATGCGGCGGATTATCCATATCGGTATAACAGCGAAGAGGGAGGGCACACATATACCTACTGGGCTGGCAACTTCGATGAGTTCGTTTTGTCTTGGATCGCCGAGGATTGGGAATAGCGATTCCCATCCTGACTCTCTACACTTATAAACGAAGCAAAATACTCCGCAGGGTCTTGGTTCTGCTGGCAAGTCTGGTCTTCTGTAAAGCTAGGCAGGGTATCACTGATCCTGGTTACCAATCGCTCCAGATTGTAACACATTCGTGACACGTTTGAGAACACTTGACAATTGCCGCCGGCAGGCACGATACTAGCACACGGGGTCAACGTTGGAACTGCTGAGAACGCTCCTCTCCGTGCCGGGAAATCGGCCGAACATGATCCAGAAGGCTAAGCACCTGCGTGCCGACATGATCGTCTTCGACCTTGAGGATTCCGTGCCTCTGGCGGATAAGGATGCTGCAAGGGCGACGGTGCGCCAGGCGATCGCGGAGCTCGCCGGTGCCAGGCAGCGTGTCGTCGTGCGCATCAATTCGCTGGCCACCGGTCTTGCGTATGATGACCTTGAGGCTGTGATCGTGCCCGGCCTCTGCGGCATTAACCAGCCCAAGCCCGGTGATGCCAGCGATGTCGCCGAGGTTGCTGAGATGGTCGACAGGCTGGAAAAAGAGCGGGGTATCGAGAAGGGGTATGTTGGGATTCTGCCGTGGGTGGAGACCGCCAAAGGCATATTGAATGCTTACCACATAGCCAACGCATCTCCCCGGGTGCTAGGCATCATCTTTGGTGCTGAGGACTTCGCGTTGGACACGGGCATCATCCGCACCGCACCCGGCGACGAACTTCTATACCCTCGAATGGCAGTGGTCATTGCCGCCAGGGCTGCCGGCGTCTGTGCCATCGACACTCCCTACAACGATTTCAAGAACGAGGCCGGCCTTATACGTGAGGCCATGGTGGCCCGCGGTCTCGGTTTCGAGGGCAAGTTTCTGATACACCCCGGGCAGATAGAGTCGGTGAACCGCATCTTCCGGCCAAACGCTGACGAGGTGGCGAGGGCGAAGGAAGTGGTCGAGGCCTTCGATGCTGCAGCGGCGCAGGGCATCGGCGCTACGTCCATAGATGGCAGGATGATAGATGCGCCCATTGCCAACCAGTCGCGGAGGCTGCTGGCGATTGCGGACGCCATCGAGCGCAGCGAGGGGAATCGTTAAAACATTCCTTGCATTCTACATTTACGAATTATATAATTAAAAGTGACGGCTTTCACAAACTACAGATGGGGAGGGTCTATGGCGCTTGAAGATAAACTCGACATGCTGGCCAAAAAGAGGGAGGAATCGCAACAGGGCGGTGGTGAAAAGCGCATCCAGGCGCAGCACGAAAAGGGCAAGCTCACCGCCAGGGAACGCATAGCGCACTTCCTCGACGAGGGCACTTTTGTGGAACTGGACCCGTTCGTCACGCATCGTGCCACCGAGTTCGGGCTGGCCGGGACCAAGCACCTGGGCGATGCGGTGGTCACCGGATACGGCAAAGTGAACGGTCGTCCTGTATACCTGTTCTCCCAGGACTTCACCATCTTCGGCGGCTCGTTATCGGAGGTGATGTCGGAGAAGATCTGCAAGGTGATGGACCTGGCATTGAAGAACGGAGCGCCGTTTATCGGTATCGCTGACTCCGGCGGCGCGCGTATACAGGAAGGGGTCGAAAGCCTTGCCGGTTACGGCGAGATATTTTTACGCAACACGCTGTGTTCCGGTGCTATCCCGCAGATATCGGTGATAATGGGCCCCAGCGCCGGCGGTGCGGTGTACTCCCCTGCCCTCACCGATTTCGTGTTCATGGTGCAGGGCACGGGGCAGATGTACATCACCGGCCCTGATGTGATCAAGGCGGTCACCGGCGAAGAGGTGACACACGAGGAGCTGGGTGGGGCCATGGCCCAGGCAACGCACAGCGGGGTATGCCATTTCGTAGCCCCCGGCGACAAGGAATGTCTGGCTATGGTGCGCCACCTTCTCAGCTTCCTGCCTCAGAACAACATGGAAGACGCGCCGCTTCAGGAAACCGGTGACGATCCCGACAGGATGGATGCGACGCTGCTGGACTGCGTTCCCGTGGATCCGACCAGGGCCTACGATATGAAGCAGGTCATCCAGAAGGTAGTGGACAACGGCGAGTTCGTCGAGGTGCACGAGCACTATGCAGCCAACATCATCACCGGCTTCGCCAGGCTCGGTGGTCGTTCGGTGGGCATAGTGGCACAGCAGCCCATGGTCGCTGCTGGCGTCATCGACATCGATGCCTCCATAAAGGGGGCGCGTTTCGTGCGCTTCCTCGACTGCTTCAACCTGCCGATAATTACCTTCGTCGATGTGCCCGGATACATGCCCGGCGTACAGCAGGAATACGGCGGGATAATCAAGCACGGCGCCAAGATGATTTACGCCTACTCGGAGGCGACTGTGCCCAAGATCACCGTTATCACCAGGAAGGCCTATGGCGGCGCCTACGTAGCCATGAGCAGCAAGCACCTGCGCGGCGATATCAACTACGCCTGGCCAACTGCAGAGATCGCGGTGATGGGGCCCGAGGGCGCGGTTAACATCATCTATCGGGATGAGATCAAGAAATCGGAGAAGCCTGCTGATACCAGGGCAAAGCTGATACAGGAATACAAGGATAAATTCGCCAACCCGTATGTGACAGCCGCTCGGGGCTATATCGATGACGTAATAGACCCTCGCGAGACGCGCCCAAGGCTCATAAAGGCGCTGGATATGCTCCAGAACAAGCGGGATTCGAACCCTCCCAAGAAGCACGGTAACATTCCACTCTAGAGACTGGAAATGAAAAAGGAAGATAAGGTCATGGCAGCCATCGCGGCTGCTGTCGACATGTACCAGCAAGAGGAGGCTCAGGCAACAGCCGCAAAGCCCCGGTCCCAGTTGTCCAGCAACTGGAAATACTGGGGGGTCGGGGAGATGATGAGGATGCGTACGTTGTGGCAGTTGCGGTTGTGCTCACCTGCCTCCCATGTAAGGAGATGATACTCGATGGCTAAGAGAAACCCTTTAAAGATTACCGATACAACCTTTCGCGATGCGCACCAGTCCTCTTTTGCTACCCGGATGCGGTTCTCAGATATGGAGCCCATTGCCCCTGAGATGGGAAAAGTGGGTTTCCACGCGATGGAGGTATGGGGCGGCGCAACATTTGACGTTTGCACGCGCTTCTTAAATGAGGACCCCTGGGACAGGGTGCGCGTACTCAAGAAGCTGATGCCCAACACACCGCTGCAGATGCTGCTGCGCGGCCAGAACCTGGTGGGCTATCGCAATTACGCTGACGATGTGGTGTACGCCTTCGTCAAGCATTCCGCCGAGGTCGGCATAGACATATTCCGCGTCTTCGATGCGCTCAATGACGAGCGCAATGTGCAGGCCTCATTCGATGCCATCAAGAAGGCTGGCAAACACATCCAGGGTTGTTTGAGCTTCTCGCTGACGGAGAGGAAGCTCGGGGGCCCGGTATACACCATAGATTTCTTCGTCAACAAGGCCTGCATCCTTCAGGACATGGGTGCCGATAGCATCTGTATCAAGGACATGGCCGGACTGTTATCGCCATACGATGCCTATGACCTGATAGTCGCGCTGAAGAAGAGCCTGAAGATACCGGTCGAGCTGCACAACCACTATACCAGCGGCATGGGCTCGATGACCTGCCTCAAGGCCAGCGAGGCCGGCGTGGACATCATCGACACATGCCTGGCTCCATTCGGTCTGCGTTCTTCACAACCGGCCGTCGAGCCGATAGTGGCCGCGTTACAGGGGACAGCGCGGGACACGGGGCTGGACTTGGATATGCTCCTCAAGATGGGAGATTATTTCGAGTCCATCGCCCCCAAGTACCGCGATTACTGGCGGAGCGAACAGATGTCGGTGATCGACACCGGCGTGCTGTCGCACCAGATACCCGGTGGCATGACCACTAACCTTATAGCTCAGCTCAAGGAGGCCGACGCTCTCAATCGGCTGCACGATGTGCATGAGGAGTTGCCGCGCGTCCGCAAGGAGTTGGGTTATCCGCCGCTGGTGACGCCGACCAGCCAGATCGTTGGTATCCAGGCGGTACAGAACGTGCTGTTCGGGCGGTACAAGATGATCTCCAAGCAGGTCAAGGACTATGTATATGGCATGTATGGTCGCCCGCCTGCTCCCGTCGACCCGGAGGTGCAGAAGCTGGTTCTTAAAGGTTATGAAAAGGGCGAGGAGCCTATCACCTGCCGGGCTGCCGACCTGCTGGAGCCTGAGATGGAGAAAGCCAAGGAAGCCACCAAGGGTATCGCCAGGGACATCGGTGATGTGCTTGTGTATGCGATATATCCCGAGACGGGGATGCGCTTCCTCAAGTGGAAATATGGGCTAGAGCCGGTTCCCGATTCTGTAAAGCCCAAGACGATCGAACAGATTAAAAAAGAGGACGATCTGGTCAAGAAGGCACTGGCGGGGAAGCTCGTCGAGAAGGTGGAGAAGCCCGCCCCAGCTAAAGGTCCGGCTACCAGGGTGTATAATATATTCGTCAACGATGAATACTACGAGGTGGCGGTGGACCCGGGCAGCGGATCGCCGGTAGTGGTCCGTGGTGCAGGAAACCCCGCCCCAGCCAGTGCTGCTGGTTCGAAAGCGACAGCTCCCCCACCATCTCCCGGTGCGGAGGCAGAAAGCAAAAGCGCTACCGATGCAGCGCCGGCAGGGGCACTCAAGGCCCCCATGCCGGGGATTATCATCAGGTATCAGGTCCAGGTGGGGCAGAAGGTCAAGGCAGGCGACACAATTGTGATCTTGGAAGCAATGAAGATGGAGAGTGCCCTTCCTTCCTCCATAGACGGGGTAGTCAAGGAGTTGCGGCCTAAGCCGGGAGAGCGTGTGGCCAGGGACCAGGTGATCGCAGTCATCGAAAAGGCCTGAGCCCGATGTGTCGACCATCTCCACATCTGTTTTGTAGTAGCTCATCAGTCATGTGGTGAGGTTTATCATGGGTAAAACCATCTCCGAGAAGATACTTAGCGATAGATCAGGGACGGATGCCCGCGCCGGAGATATAGTCATCGCCGGGGTCGATCTTGCGTTCGTGCAGGATGGCACCGGCCCTCTGGCAATACGTCAGCTAGAGGAGAGCGGAATCGAAGGTGTGGCTAACCCTGAGCGGGCAATCCTTTTCCTCGACCACGCAGCACCAACACCATCCAGGGAACTGGCCAACGATCACATGCTCCTGCGACGGTTCGCACAGAATAGCGGCGCTGTTCTAAGTGAGGTGGGCAGGGGTGTATGTCATCAGCTGGTGGCCGAGGATTACGCCAGCCCTGGAGAGGTCATAGTCGGCGCTGACTCGCACACGGTGACTGCCGGTGGGGTCGGGGCCTTCGCCACCGGCATGGGCTCCACCGATGTCGCCGTTGCCATGGCGCTGGGCAAGACCTGGTTCCGCGTGCCCGAGAGCTTTAAAATATCCGTCGATGGTCGCTTCGCAGCAGGTGTATGTGCCAAGGACCTTATCCTGTATCTGATCGGCATGCTGGGTGCCGACGGCGCCACCTATAAATCGCTGGAGTTCTGCGGGGGAGCCGTCGATAGCATGAGCATGGCGGAGCGCTTCACTATCGCCAACATGGCGGTAGAGGCTGGCGCCAAGGTAGGGCTATTCCCTGCAGATGGCACTACGCAAAGCTATCTTAAGGCGCGTGGCCGCAGCGGTAGGTTCCGCAGCATCAAAGCCGACCCTGACGCGATTTACGAGCGCTCCATCGAGATCGACGCATCGAAACTGGAGCCGACGGTCGCTAAGCCTCACACGGTAGATAACACAGCGCTGGTTCGTGATGTGGAGGGAACGAAGATCGACCAGGTATTGATCGGCACCTGCACCAACGGTCGGCTGGATGACTTTGCCATAGCGGCTGAAATTATCAAGGGAAAGAGATGCAATCCGAAAGTCAGGCTGTTGATAGCGCCGGCATCTGCGGAGGTGCTCAGGGAAGCTATCGACGCCGGATATATCCAGACCTTCATCGATGCCGGGGCGACCATCCTGCCGCCGGGCTGCGGCCCTTGCGTGGGTGTGCACCAGGGCATCCTCGGAGACGGCGAGGTGTGTATCTCAACGGCCAACCGCAATTTCAAGGGGCGCATGGGAAACCCCGATGCCTTTATCTATCTGGGAAGCCCGGCGACGGCTGTCGCCAGCGCTATCACCGGACAGATCACCGATCCCAGGGAGTTTGTCGATGCTTAAAGGTAAGGCTCACAAGTTTGGCGATGATATATCGACTGACCTGATCTGCCCCGGCAGGTACTTCCACCTCAGGAGCAATCTGCCAGAGCTGTGCAAGCACGCCTTGGAGGATGCTGCCCCCGATTTTGCCTGCAGCGTGAAGCACGGTGACTTCGTCGTCGCTGGCGCCAACTTCGGGCTGGGCTCAAGCCGTGAGCACGCCGCTGTGGTGCTGAAGATGTCAGGTGTCGCTGCCGTCCTGGCTAAATCGGCTGCACGCATATTCTTCCGTAACGCCATAAATATTGGCTTGCCGGTGCTCATATGTGACACTGACGGCATCGCCGCCGGCGACGAGCTGGAAGTCGATCTCAAGAATAGTATGGTGAGGGATTTTACCACGGGTGCTGAGCTGCAATTCGGCAATTTCCCGGACGTAATGCTGCGGATACTTGAAGAGGGCGGGCTGATACCGTATATTAAAAGGCACGGCGGCTTCGATCAGGAGATTGGAGTTTAATTGGCATACAGCATTACTTTCATCCCCGGAGACGGCATCGGTCCAGAGGTGGCGGAGGCCACCAGGAGGGTACTCGAGGCGACCGGTGTCAAATTCAGCTGGGACCGGGCGCATGCAGGGGATCGCGCCCAGGATCTCTTTGGCACTCCACTTCCCGACTATCTCCTCGACTCAATACGACGGAACCAGGTAGCCATCAAAGGGCCTATCACCACGCCGATAGGCTCCGGGTTCCGCAGCGTTAATGTAGCTATCAGGAAAGCTCTGAATCTCTACGTTTGTCTGCGCCCCTGCAAACTTTACCCCGGTGCGCCGTCTCCGTATAAAGATGTCGATGTGGTGATAGTGCGCGAGAACACCGAGGACCTGTATATGGGCATCGAATATGCTCAGGCCACCCTGGAGGCTGCCCGCCTGCTGCGTTTCATCGAGGACTGTGGCGGCAGGGTGCAGCCGGATTCAAGTTTCACAATAAAGGCTATATCGACTACTGCATCCAGGCGCATAGCAAGATGGGCTTTCGAATATGCCCGGGCGAACAGTCGAAAAAAGGTGTCCGCCATACACAAGGCAAATATCTTGAAGGCAACTGACGGATTGTTCCTATCAACCTGTTACGAGGTGTCCAAGGAATACCCTGACATCAAATTCGAGCCGCACATTGTCGACAGCATATGTTCGCAACTGGTGCGCAATCCGCAGAGCCATGACATACTGGTTTTGCCTAACCTGTACGGCGATATCGTATCCGAGCTGTGTGCCGGCATCGTCGGAGGATTGGGGGTAGCACCCGGTGCCAATATAGGCGATGAGATCGCGGTGTTCGAGCCTACCCATGGCAGCGCTCCCAAGTATGCGGGGAAGAATAAGGTGAATCCCATGGCGATGATGCTCAGTGGTGTTATGATGCTGCGCCATCTGGGGGAGAAGGATGCTGCCGATATGGTGGAAGATGCTATATCGAGGGTTATCGCGGAAGGCAAATCGGTCACATATGATATGAAAGCCGACAAAAACGATCCTACGGCGGTGGGCACCGCTGAGGTTGCCGAGGCCGTTATCAAGAAAATGAAGGAGTAAGGACATGAAAAAGAAGGTAACAGTTATCGGCGCCGGTAACGTGGGAGCTACCTGCGCCCAGCGAATTGCAGAGAAGGGCTATGCGGATGTAGTCCTTGTGGATATCATCGAGGGACTACCACAGGGGAAGGCGCTGGACATCCTGCAGAGCGGGCCGGTTCTGGGCTTTGACTCGAAAATCGTAGGAACCAACAGCTATGAAGAAACTGCCAAATCGGACATCGTCGTCATCACGTCAGGCATAGCCCGCAAACCGGGCATGAGCCGCGACGATCTCATTCTTACCAACATGAAGATCGTCAAGGAGGTCACTGAGAACGTAGTAAAGTATTCGCCGAAGTGCTTCATCATCGTGGTGACAAATCCGCTGGATGCCATGACCCAGTTGGCGATGCACGTCAGCAAGTTCCCCCGGAACCGGGTCATGGGGCAGTCGGGGGTGCTCGACTCGTCCAGGTTCAGGACATTCATCGCAACGGAGCTGGGCGTATCGGTTGATGATGTCAACGCTTGTGTCCTCGGGGGCCACGGCGACACCATGGTTCCCCTGCCGCGTATGACCACCGTCGGCGGCATACCCATCACCCAGTTACTTTCCAAGGCCAAGGTGGACGCCATCGTCGAGCGCACGGTCAAGGGCGGCGCCGAGATCGTCGCACTGCTCAAGACCGGCAGCGCGTACTATGCCCCGTCGGCGGCGACGGTGCAGATGGTGGAAGCCATCCTGTTCGACAAGAAGAAGATCCTTCCCTGCTCCGTTTACCTGAATGGCGAGTACGGGATCAAGGGTGCCTTCGTCGGCGTGCCGGTGAAGCTGGGAGCCAGAGGCGTAGAAAAGGTCATCAGGCTGAAGCTGAGCAAGGAAGAAAGCGCCGCGCTGCAGAGATCGGCGGACGCAGTGCGCGAGCTTTTAGCCGTCATGAAGCTGGGTTAAGCATGAGAGATATATCCGCCACAGATATTATCGACACCGTATCGAGACTGTGCAAGGAGGCCAATTACTATCTGGGCGACGACGTATTGACGTCGTTAAAGAAAGCCAGAAAAGAGGAGAAATCGCTGGTATCCCAGCAGATACTGGACCAGATACTGGAAAACGCCGCTATCGCTGCCAGGGAGCAGATGCCCCTGTGCCAAGACTGCGGACTGGCGATTGTCTTCCTCGACATCGGCCAGGACGCCCATATAACCGGCGGCGACCTGTACGAAGCGGTTAACGAAGGGGTACGGCGTGGCTATCAGGAAGGCTATCTGCGCAAGTCGGCGGTCAGACAACCGTTCTCCGCCAGGGTCAATACCAAGGATAACACGCCTGCCATCATTCACACGCAGATCGTGCCCGGCGACAGATTGAAAATCACCGTTGCTCCCAAGGGAGGCGGCAGCGAGAACATGAGCCGCTTCACCGTGCTCAAGCCGGCACAGGGGCGCAGGGGAGTGATCGATTTCGTGGTGAAAGCGGTGGAGGAGGCCGGCAGCAACCCGTGCCCCCCGACCATCGTCGGAGTGGGCATCGGCGGCAGCGCTGAGAAGGCCATGATACTGGCCAAGCGGGCCCTGCTGCGTACCGTAGGCCAGCCCTCCCCCGACGCGGAGGTGGCTGAGCTGGAGCGTGAGTTGCTGCAGCGCATCAATGCGACCGGCGTCGGCTCAGGCGGCGTAGGTGGCACCATCACGTCGCTGGCGGTACATGTCGAGACCTACCCGGCGCACATCGCCAGCCTGCCGGTGGCGGTCAACCTACAGTGCCACAGCGCCCGACACAAGGAGGCTGTCCTGTAAAAAAATCGAATGCGATCTAGTTAAAACTTAGCCATCGGAGAACGATGTAATGGAAGCAACACACGATGTTTTAATACTGGGCTCCGGCTTGGCTGGCCTGAGGGCCGCCGTGGAAGCCGCCCGTGTCAGCAACGATACTCTGGACGTGGCCATAATCTCACGGGTACAGCTGATGCGCTCCCACTCGGTATGTGCCGAGGGCGGCACGGCCGCGGTGATGAACCCGGAGGAGGGCGACAGCCTGGAGCTGCACGCTTGGGACACGGTGCGAGGCAGTGACTTCCTCGCCGACCAGGATGTGGTGTGGCGTTTCGTACAGGAGTCGCCCAAGGAGCTCATCCAGCTGGACCACTGGGGCATCCCCTGGTCGCGGCGCACCGACGGCCGCATCAACCAGCGTCCCTTTGGCGGACATAGCTTTGACCGCGCCACCTTCGCCGAGGATAAGACCGGCTTCTTCGAGATGCACACGCTGTACGATACGCTGCAAAAGTATGCCCGCGTCACCAGATACGATGAATGCTATGTTACTTCCATCGTGATAGAGGACGGCGTCTTCAAGGGGCTGACCGCGTGGGATCTGACCAGCGGCGAGTTCATCCTGCTGCGGGGTAAGGCACTGGTGATAGCCACCGGCGGCGCCTGCCGCATGTTCGGCTTCACCACCTACTCTCTCACCGCCACCGGCGACGGCACGGCGATGGCGTATAGGGCCGGCATGCCGTTGAAGGACATGGAGTTCGTGCAGTTCCACCCCACCGGGCTGATACCGTCGGGCATCCTCATAACCGAGGGCGCCAGGGGCGAGGGCGGCTACCTGAAGAACAACAAGGACGAGCGCTTCATGGATAAGTACGCCCCATCCAAGATGGAGACCGCGCCGCGAGACATCGTGTCACGCTCCGAGATCACCGAGATACTGGAGGGGCGCGGCTTCGAGGGGCCGGACGGCCTGGACTACGTACATCTCGACCTGACCCATCTCGGTGCGGATAAGATTAATGAACGCCTGCCGCTCATACGCGAGGTGACGATCAAGTTCGCCTTCATCGATCCCATTGAGCAGCCGATACCGGTGCGGCCAGCGGCCCACTACTTCATGGGTGGCATCCACACTGATATCGATGGGGCCACGCCGATAGAGGGGATATGGGCGGCGGGGGAGGTGGCCTGCGTCTCGCTGCACGGGGCCAACCGCCTCGGCTCCAATTCGACCGCCGAGTGCCTGGTGTGGGGCAAGATCGTCGGGGAGAAGGCCGCCCGCTACGCCATGAACGGGAAAACGCTGCCGGATGTGCCGACAAACAGGTTCCGCGACGAGGAGAAGCGCGTATTCGAGACCATAGGTGGCGGCGACGGCAGCGAGAGCGTATTCGCCATCCGCACCGAGCTGCAGCGGACCATGGACCACAACGTCGGCGTCTTCCGCACCGAGGCAGACATGAAGAAGGCCCTGGAGAAGATAAGGGAACTGAGAGGCCGGATGAAGCACGTGAAGGTTGTCGACGGGAGCCGAATCTACAATACCAATCTTATCGCCGTGCTGGAGACGACCAACCTGATCGATGTAGCGGAGACCATTGTGGTCGGTGGCATAGCCCGCGCCGAGTCCCGCGGTGCCCACTCTCGCCGCGACTTCCCAACCCGCGACGACGTCAACTGGATGAAGCACACCATGGCATACTTCAACCCCGCCGGCGAGCCGCGCCTTGAATACATCCCGGTGAACATCACCATGTGGAAGCCGGTAGAGAGGAAATATTGATGGAGGGGACTAAAGCTAGCGCCAGCCAAGGCCAGCACCTGCCTAACCGTCTCGGCATCAAGGGCTGGATCTGGGGCGGCAACTATACCCTGGAGCGGTACCTGTATACACTGCACCGGCTGACCGGACTCGGCCTGCTGTTGTATATAACCATGCACTTGGCCGCCAACGGCTTCCGCCTCGGCGGTGTGGACAGCTGGGAGGACCTGATGTCGGTGCTGGGCATGTCCGGATTTAAGGTGGGCGAATACCTGGTGATGGCGGCCTTCGTCATTCACGCCCTCAACGGCGGCCGGCTCATCCTGCAGCACCTTGGATATACTCTGGGAAAGCCCAAGCCGCCGATATACCCATACGTGGACTCGATGCGCCGCAGGCGCCCCATCACCTGGCTGATGCTTGTGGGGGTGGTGGCGCTGCTGATATACGTCCTGGTAGTCTTTGTAACGTAGGAGAGCGAGATGAGTGAGACACGTTTGAAACTGCTGCAGTACATTACAGGCATTGGACTGTTCTTCCTCGCCGGTATACACCTCATCGTCTCGCACCTGAGCGGCGGCGAGCCAGCGTCGTGGGAGTCGATATCCGAGCGGGCCGCCAGCGGGGGGTGGCTGGCGCTGTTCCTGCTCCTGCTCATCTTCGGGCTGTACCACGGCATACACGGCCTGCGAACCATAATCATCGAGTCCACCCCCCAGCTGCCAGCCAGGTATGTCGACTGGACGCTGATAACCGCTGGCGTGGCGATATTCATCTACGCCGCCTATATACCCATAAACGCATTCTTATAGTGATGAGGCAATAGCGATGGAACATGAGAACAAACAGCTGACATTCAGGGTGCAGAGATACCTGCCGGGCAAGGACAGGCGGCCCTATATGCAGGAGTTCAAGGTCCCCATGAGACGGGGGCTCACGGTGCTGGACGGACTGCTGTACATCAAGGAAAACATCGACAACACCCTCTCTTTTCGCAGTTCCTGCCGCATGGGCATCTGCGGCTCCTGCGGCGTTCTGGTCAACAACTTCCCCATGCTCGCCTGCCACACCCCGGTGGAGGAGCTCCATACGGACAGGATCACGGTGAAATCCCTGCCCAACTTCCCCATCGTCCGCGACCTGGTAGCCGACCTCAGCCCACTGTTCGAGAAGCACAAGTCCATAAAGCCGTATCGCATAAGCGCCGAGGAGGTCAAGGAGCCGACGGCCGGGTTCCTGCAATCCACCGATGAGCTGCATAGCTACGTGCAATTCGCCTACTGCGTGAAGTGCGGGTTGTGCATGGCGGCCTGCCCTACCGTGGCCAGCGACGCCCTGTTCCTCGGCCCGCAGCCGCTGGGGCAGGCGTACCGCTACTGCAGCGACCGCCGCGACAGCGGAGCGAGAGAACGCTTCAAACAGGCGGACACTCGGCATGGCGTGTGGCTATGCCACCTCGCCGGCGCCTGCTCCGAGGCCTGCCCCAAGGGGGTTGACCCGGCGCTGGCGATACAGCTGCTCAAGCGGGCCATGCTGTTTGACAGCATACGACTGCGCAAACAGCCGGCGCCGGCGCCGATAGCGGGGCCAGCCAAAGAGAGTAAACCCAAGGTAGCGGTACCCGAGTTCACTGTTAAATAACCAGCGATATGCCGGAGGGACAAATGACCAGGAAGATCACATCGCCGATGAGCGAGGATGTAATTAAGGGGCTGAAGGCCGGCGACCAGGTGCTGATAAGCGGGGTGGTGTACGTAGGTCGCGACGCCGCCCACAAGCGCTTGGTGGAGACCCTCGATCGCGGCGAGAAGCTGCCATTCGATGTAAAGGGGCAGACTATATATTACATGGGACCTTCCCCTACCAAGCCGGGCAAAGTCATCGGCTCGGCGGGTCCCACCACCAGCGGCCGCATGGATGCCTACACTCCGCGCATGCTGGAAGCCGGGCTCAAGGCGATGATCGGCAAGGGGCTGCGCACGCAGGAGGTGAAGGACGCCATCGTGAAGCACAGGGCGGTGTACATGGCTGCCACCGGCGGCGCTGCGGCACTGATAGCCAAATCAATCACCAAATCCGAGGTCATCGCCTATGAGGAACTCGGCCCGGAGGCCGTCCTGCGCCTCGAGGTTAAGGACTTCCCCGCGGTGGTGATCAACGATTGCCATGGCGGCGACCTGTACCAGGAGGGCAAGGCCAAGTATGCGAAGTCGGTAGCCTGATACCCGGTACCGACACGAGCCTGTTCGCAAGACGGGCTCGAACTGTTTATATCTAATGAGCGCGAAGACGGAACTCAACCACGACCTTATCGACCTGGAGTGGGGTGACGAGGGGGTAGTCCCCGAGACGATCCATCCAGATACCCTGTTTATCTTCACCATGATGGGCCGTGTAATCATCGACATGGTCGATGTCGGGGATGGCGATCGTGTGCTGGATGTGGGCTGCGGCCGAGGCATCGACATCCTGACACTGGCGAAGCGCGGGGCCAGGGCTATCGGTCTCGACCCGTCGAGCAAGATGATGGTTGGAGCCCGGGAGCACCTGGAGCGCAACCGCCAGCATCTCGATGGCAGGGGTGATGTGGTGCTGGTGCGCGGCATCGGTGAGGCGCTGCCCTTCAAGCGGCGCTCGCTGGACAGGATAATCTGCAAGGGCTCGCTGGACCACTTTGCAGACATGGAGCGGACGATGGCTGACATGTCGGGGTCGCTTAAGACCGATGGCGTGGCCATCATCGCGGTCGCCAACTTCGACAGCCTCGCCTGCAGACTGGGACGCTGGTGGTTCCCCATCATCAAGCGCCTGCGCCACGCCGATGGTGAGCGCCACCCGTGGCAACCCCCCGACGACCACAATTACGAGTTCAACCGCCCGTTCATCAGGGAAACGGTAAAGAAGGATTTCGAGGTAAAAAAGATAAGGGGCATGTCCCTGCTGTGGACCGCCCCCTACTGGGGAAAAACGTTGTCTCTGATGCCCAGGTGGGCTTCATCGGCCGTATTGAAAATCCTCGACTGGGGCGCCTGCCTGCTCCCCTCCTTGAGCGACGTCATTATCGTCAAGCTCGTGCCGAAGGTAAGCTAGCTCTGTCAAATACCATACTTGTCGATCAACTCAAGCAGTCCAGCCCGTCCTATACCTGTCTGCCTGACACCCAGGATGGCAGCCAGCGTGCCCCTGGGTAAAGATGCTCCAGTGTTCTCTACTACTGTGCGTCTGGTTCTATCGCCGAAGGATTTCTTAAGGGAAATGTGGCTGCCCCTCCCCCGAACCTCCACCCACCCATCCTTCTTGAGCAAATCGATCAGCTGCTTGCCGGTCAGGGCAGGAAGCCCGGCCGCCATTACGCGGGAACTTTCACCCTATCGGTCTTCTGTGGCAGGGGTTGAATGAGGGGTTGGAAAAACACATCTTTGTCGGCTGCTACCGGAACTAACGTATCTCTACTGGGTTTAGTGCGATGGAGCTTTATGTTGTGTTCCTTAAAGAACCGCTCTCGTTCACCTACATCCTCAAGCGTCTCCAAATCAAGCACCACGGCTTCCATAATCTTTTCCTGTGCCTCTTTGAGTGAACGCCCGAAGGTAGCAGTGCCCAGCTCCTCGCAATAAGCAGTCCACCGCCTGCCTTCTTTATTGAACTTAAGGGTTAGTATCACATATCCGCTGGTATTCACGCTTAATCACCTGCAGATTCAAGTATAAACCATCAGCTATATTTGTCAAATTGGGGCGACTGCCTGCTCCCCTCCCTCAGCGACGTCATCATCGTCAAGCTGTCGCCGAAAACCTAAAACGACTCCGTAATAATTGCATTCATAGGATCAGGGAATAGTAAACTACCGAAGTGATATTGACTCTTTGATGCTGCTTCGTTCAATGGTTTGACTCGTTCTGACCACGAATCTCGAAGCTGTTGCCCAGATAATCCCATAGATTTGGCAATTCCTTCAAGATAAGTATTCGAGAGGCTTAGCCTACTGCAAAGAGAACTCATCGCACGACTAGCCTCAGGAAACCAACTATACCCGGGATAAATTGGATGACCATACTCACTTAGAGGGGTCGCCAGTGCATAAACCATAAGGAATTTGGCTACCGCAAAATGATAGTCTTTTTCGGAATCAAATAATCCCTGTAAGTGCGGATTAACCTTCCACAGATTCTTAAGATAATCTACCGTATGGTCTGCATAACCGAGAAACGTTTCTGAATAAAACAAATCTCGTCTCTGCATAAAAGAACGATTACTAAATTTGCCACTTAGTTCTTCAGTCTCAATTGCTTCGCTCAAGATCGTATGTAATATATCGAAATTCTCTTCTGCAAGAGCCTTTGCACCACTTAATACAAGTAAACGCCATGCTAGTAAAGCTGGCAAGCCTTGTGCGTATTTGATAGTACCTCCGAGAGCAGGGGTTTCAGCAACAGATATAAGTTCACCAGCCAATTTAATCGGTATTATAACTGCTGGCTCTATCCCTTCATCGATGCTAGTCAAGACAAATTGTTCAGTCTTCCAGATAATATTTTCAACTTCGTCAATATAAGGCTTGGCACGTATCGAGATTTGGTCATGCGTAACACTGCCAGCCTCCTTGCGATTATTAAGTGTTGCAACCTTTTTCCTCAGCATTGGCAGAAGCTCGTAACGTGTTAATTTAAGAACTGTCTTATAATCTTTAGGATTAGCCTTATGAGCCAGCTTCTTGGCAAATTCAACCGCGTCGAGACCCTCGGAAGGCGCACCTGCAAGTGATTGAGCCACAGTGACTTCATCAACGGAAACTTCTACAGGTACTAGAGTGGATGGAGCTTTAGATGCACGAAGAAAATCACTAACAGGATTATCTGGTTTTTCAAAATTAGCATCAACGTCAGATAAGAGATGACAGAGCTTATCAGCTAATTCTTTTCGACCCTCATCAGTTTTCCAATCATATATATGGTATGCATAAGCCTGTAAGTCAGATGGGATATCTTCTCTTCGCTGTGACAAAAGTATTGTACGATCTTTGAGAGTATGCCTTACGCCTAGCTCATAGAAAACATTTGCATTACGATCTGTCAAATCAGCTACGACTACATGAGCATCGTTAAGGTCTCTCAAAATTGCACCAACAATATTCCCTCTCGTCGCCACCGAGCGTCGGCACTCATATCCCAAGCCAGCATTTTCTACAGCAGGTTTGATAACATTGTTAAACACCGCTGTCCACTCTGATTCCGTACACGTCTGAGTCGTAGAAAATGGCATTATTACGAAACAAATGCGTGAAGCATTAGTCATATTAACCTCTATAATTCAGTCAATTAGAATGTTCTTTTAACTACACGCTTTCAAAGCCGTTCACAACTTTGACGTAGCTATCAGTGTTTGGCAAGGGCGTACTGTAGCGTAGTTTAGTGGATTAATATATTTCATATCAATGCAGCGCGGCTGTCGTCGTAAAGACCCGCGGCTTTGCGTACCATTCATGGGCATTACCCATATCGCAAATCTCTAGAGATGTACTGAAGCTAAAGTTCCTCAGCTGATATCGGTGGCTTGAGCGGGGAGTGCTTCACGCGCATGTCCCTGACGGAGGGTATCCCCTCAGACGTTGTGCCGGCTATAGATTCCGCCGCCACCTCCTCCCTCATCGCCGCGACCAGCGCCTTCAGTGTCGTGGCAAATATCTCGGCCTCTTTTTCCCCGCCGCCCGGCTTGTAGTTGGGGTTGGCAATTATGGCTACGGTAATATCCCTGGCTATCTCTGTCGGGTCCATATCCTCGCCTCCTGACCTATGTTTAATACCACACTTTGGAACTTATGTCAATGGCTGTTTCCCGTGTCATTGCGAGTCCGCTAAAAGCGGGCGAAGCAATCTCTTATACTCGCCCCACCTAGATTGCTTCGTCGCTTCACTCCTCGCAATGACAGGTTGTGTTGGGGATTGCTTCGTCGTTCGTCTCAGGCGAACTCCTCGCAATGACGTTCGAATCTTTTCAGCCCCCCTTTGCGAAAGGGGGATTCAGGGGGATTCCGAAACAGGGATCAAGTCGGGCAATGACGGTAAAACGGGCTGTCACCCGATGACTTCGCGGTAGACATCGACGATCTGGCGCACGGCGTTCTCCCATGAGAACAGCGTCTCGATGCGCTGGCGACCGGCAACGGCCAGTCGGCGGCGCAGCGCCTCGTCGTCGATGAGGCGCTTGATGGCGTCAGCCAGCGCCTGCGGGTCCTTCGGCGGGACGAGCAGGCAGCAGCCGTCGCGGCCGACGACCTCAGGCAGGGCGCCGGTATCGGTGGCCACCACCGGTATGCCGCAGGCCATGGCCTCGGCGGCGGGCAGGCCAAAGCCCTCGTATACCGAGGCGGTGACGGCGATATCGGACTGTGAGTATCTGCGCACCAGCTCGTCCGGCAGCAGCCGACCGGTGAACTCCACCATGTCGCCGATGCCGTACTCAGCGACGAGATCGGCGGCGTAGGTATCGTTCTTCTCTATCTCATCCACGATCGACAGCCTGACAGGGACGCAGTCGTTCTTGAGCAGCCGCAGCGCCCGCAGCAGGTACAGGACGCCCTTCTTGCGGTCGCTGGTGCGCCCCACCATTATCAATTGCCATTGGCGCGAGCCGTTGCCATCCGTGGCCGCGCGGTGACCATCGACGTTGCGAAAGATGTCGCCGTCGATGCCCAGGTACACGCGGCGCATCCTCTCCCGCGGAACGCGGAATGCCTGCTCGATCTCATTTACTGAGCTGTCCGAGTCGGTGATGACGGCGTCCAGCCGCCGCGCCACGATGCCCTGCATCATCGGTGGGTACAGCAGCAGCTGGCGGAAGCGCTTCCACGGATTCGATTCCTGCGCCAGGTCGGCGCGCGTGTCGATGGGCAGCGGGTGGTGTATCGTGGCGACCACCGGGATGCCCAGCGATCTCATGAGAAGAAGCCCGTATGCCAGGCACTGGTTGTCGTGGATCACATCGTAACGGTGGGTCGGCAGCATCGATTTGATCTGGCGAAAGGCACGCAGGCTAAAGGTCAGCATCTCGGGGAACATGCCCAGCTTGTTGCCGCCGAACTCAAACAGGTTGAATGGTGACAGCAGATCGTATGGCTGCCGGCCGTGCAGCGGGCTCCTGCCGTCGTGGCGGCGGTCGTACAGGTTCAGGCTCTCCAGGCGGAACTCGCGAGCGCCATCGGGCACATCAGCGTACGGCGGGCCAACCATGACGTCCACCTCATGCCCCTGTCGCACCAGCTCGCGGGCCAGGTAGTACAGGTATATCCCCTGCCCTCCGCAGTATCTGTTGCCCCGGTAGCACAGCAGACAGATCTTCATCGCTCGTTCTTTACAGTGTAAACCACGATGCTCTTGGGGAATACGTGGTTGAATATGCGCTCCACCGCGCCGACGAACCGGGACTTGGTGGTTATCTGCAGCTCGAGAAATCGTAAATAAAGGGCGGGTATCCGTGCCTCCTCGTTCTTCAGCCCGAAGATGCAGCGCATGTTCCAGTAAATGGAGTGGAAGGCGTGCTCGTGGCGGATGGCGTATACCCTTAGATTATGGCGTCTCAGGGCGGAGATCAGGCTCCGGGCAGTGAAGATACGTACGTGCCCGCCGGGGTGGTTGTAATAGTCCGAGTCGATCATCCAGCAGGACTTCTCCGGTACGTAGGTCGGCACGGTCACCGCCATCAATCCGCCGGGCCGGAGCACCCGCACCATCTCCTCGATGCCCTCGTCCGGGTCGGCGACGTGCTCCAGCACCTCGGAGCAGATGACCTTATCGAAGCAGGCATCGCGGAACGGGAGACGCAGAGCGTCGCCCATGAGCACGTTGCGGTTCCCGCTGTGCCCGTTCTGCTGGTCCATGTAGTCCAGCACGTACTTGGTCTTCTTCAGGCTGTAGTTGTCCGGGTCCAGGGCGCAGGTCAGCCCGCTGCCGTTGTTCAGGCGATATGCCTCGTAGCTGTGGCGGCCTTCGCCGCAACCTACGTCGAGGAAGCGGTCGCCATCGTTTATGCGGAACAGCTTAAAATTGACGGTGAGCAACTACATGACCTCCCGATAAACTTCCAGCGTCTTCTCGGCGGCTGCCCTCCAGCTGAACATCTGCTCCACCCTCTGCCTGCCCTTCCTGCCCATCTCATTGCGCAACCCCTCATCGGTAAGCAGTCGCCTGACGGCTGCCGCGATGGCGTCCGGGTCGCGCGGCGGAACCAGCATGCCGCATCCGTTGTCGCCGACGACCTCGGGCAGCGCTCCCGCGGTGGTCGATACCACGGGCACGCCGCAGGCCATTGCCTCCGCAGCCGGCAGTCCGAAGCCCTCGTACAGCGATGGCACGACGGCCACCTCGGCTCGCGAGTAGTGCCGCACCATCTCCTCGGTGCTCACCTTGCCGGTGAACTCCACGCACCCGTTCAGCCCGAGGCGATCCACCAGTGATGGCGTGTAGTCGTTATCGGGGCGCCCGCGGTCAACGATGGTCAGCTTCACGTCAATCTCTTCGCGCAGCTTGCGCACGGCGCGCAGCAGGTACAGCACGCCCTTCTTGCGGTCGGCGGTGTTGGAGACCACGATCAATCGGCCTCGTTCCCGATTTTTGCCATTGCTGCAACGAAACGTATCCGTGTCGATACCGTTATATACCACCCTCATCTTGCGGTGCGGCACCTTGAACGAGTTCCTGATCTCCGCCGCCGCGTTCTCCGATACCGTGATCACGCGATCCATGCCCCACGCCGCCAGGTGCTGCATAACCATGGGGTAGAACAGTATGCGCCGTATCTTGCTCTCGATGCCATCGATATAGGGCAGGTCGCTCTTGCGGTCTATCGGCAGCGGGTGGTGTATCGTGGCCACGACCGGGATGCCGAAGGATTTCATCAGCAGGTTACCGTAGCCCAGTGTCTGGTTATCGTGGATTATGTCTATCCGATGCTTCTTCGTCAGTTCACGCAGCTTGTTGAAGGCGCGGAAGCTGAAGGTGAACATCTCGGGGAACTTGCCGATCCTGACCGATGCCAGCTCGTACAGGTTCAGTGGTGTGAGCACCTGCAGGTGGTCCCGTTTGGGGAAGCCGTACTCCACCAGGTTCATATTGTGGACGCGGTGCTCTATAACGCCCTCGGCTACGTCGGGGTACGGCGGCCCCACAATGGTGTGCACCTCGTGTCCCAGGCGCTGAAGCTCCCGCGACAGGTAGTACAGGTAAACCCCCTGCCCGCCGCAGAACATGTTACCCCTGTTGCACAGAAGGCAGATCCTCATGTCTTACGCTTCTCCATGCTTGCCAGCAATATCAGCAATCCTATGACGCTCTTGCCGTCGCAGATTTCGCCGGACTGGATCAGCCCGCGGATGCGCTTGAGCGGCACCGATAAAACCTCGATTATCTCGTCCTCCTCCACCCTGCTGGAGCCGGGCACCAGGTCGTAGGCAAAGAACAGGTGCATGAACTCGGTGGAGTACCCCGGTGCGGCGAACACCCCGCCGATGCGCTCCAGCTTCCCGGCGTGATATCCCGTCTCCTCCTCCAGCTCGCGCAGGGCGGCATCTCGCGGCTCCTCCCCGGGGTCCACGCCGCCCGCCGGCACCTCCAGCAGCTCGCGCTCCACCGGGTGCCGGTACTGGCGCACCAGAATCACGTTTTTGTCGGCGTCGAGCGCAACGACAGCCACGCAATTGGGGTACTCGGCTACCTCCCGCGTGGTTTGCCTGCCGCTGGGCAGTATCACCGTATCGACGCGGAGGCCCATGCGCCGCCCGCGAAAAACCTGCCTGCTGTCCGTAACCTTTTCCTGCATCATCTCGATGATTCCAGCTTATATATCAGGGCTACCTCGTCGCAATCGGGAAACTTGGGGCAGCGCAGGCACTCCCCCCACACCTTGCGCGGCAGCTCGTTCTTGTCCACTTGCTGGAAACCCTGCTTCTCGAAGAATTTTGGACGATAGGTAAGGCAGAAGATGGTCTCGATCCCCATGCCCTTCGCCTCATCGACGCACGCTTTGATCAGCGCCGCCCCGACGCCTTTGTCCTGCAAGCCCTCGGTTACCGATACCGCCCGTATCTCGGCAAGGTCGGACCAGAAGATGTGCAGGGCAGCGCAGGCGACAACCTTATCGCCCTCGCGGACAACGAAGAAATCCCTGACGTTCTCGTATATCTCGCTCAATGCGCGCGAGAGCATCTCGCCCTTGTTGGCGAAGGAGTTCACCAGCTTGTGTATCTGGGGAACATCCTCGATAATCGCTTTTTCTGCCTTCATCTGGGCACCAACCTTTTCACCAGCGTACTGTAGAAAAAAGTGTGCGGTTGCAGCCTGAGAAACCTCGCCACACGCGGGCTGAGGCTGGCTCTCATTGTATCACCATCGTTCAGCGCAAGGTGCACCTGCCCGTCTATGCTGAGCACCGCCGGCTCGTCCGTGCCGACCTTCATCTGAATGACGGATGTCGGTGGCAGCACCAGCGAGTTGTCAAAAGTAGGATGCGGCGCGATGGGGGTGAGCACCATCTCATTAGATTGTGGATACAGTATCGGTCCGCCCAGCGCCAGAGAATACCCCGTGCTGCCTGTAGCGGTAGCGATGATCACGCCGTCAGATTTGTACGTGGTGAGCGTCGCATCGTCGATAGTAATGTCGATGTAGATGACGCGGGGGATGGCTCCGCGGCCGATAACGACATCGTTGAGGGCGTGCAGCGGTTTCTTGCCTGCAAGCTCTGCCTGCAGCATGGCGCGCTCATCGATCCAGCCTTCGCCTGACAGCATGGCGGGCAGCCTGTCACGCGCGTCGGCAGCGCTCAACTCGGTGAGGAAACCCAGCTTGCCCATGTTGATACCGGCGACGGGGATGGCCAGCGGTGCCGCTACCCGTGCCGCCCGCAGCACGGTGCCGTCGCCCCCGACGCTGAGCACCAGGTCGGCCTGCTTCATGCGTTCCCTGGCGCCATCCTCATCCCACGCCGACCATACCCATGCGGATGCGTCCAGCGAAGGCAGGAACGCCTTCAGCTCCTCAGCGAATTTGTGGGTGCGTTCAACCTTGGGGTGGTACAGTATGCCTATGTGTTTATACAATCGCGTTCGATCCCGATGCGTGAGGTTATCCAGCTGCCGTGGGAAAGTCTATCATTTACGAACGTAAGCTGTCAAGTCGGTGTAATCGTTCATATGATTAGCTACAGGTTTACACGGCAGGCGTTGACCGGTGCCGTAGACTTGGGTATCATTGAACCTGCGAGGTATATATTCCTGTGCCCCATACTGATTTAATCTTACTGCATGCGCCCAGCGTCTATGACTTCCGCCACAGGACGATACTGTACGGCCCCTGCCACGACCAGGTGCCATCATCACCCATCTTCGAGCTGTACCCCATCGGCTTTACCAGCATCGCCGATTACCTTGAGCGCGCCGGCTACCGCGTGCGCATCGTAAATTTGGCGGTGCGCATGCTGCTCGACGACAGGTTCGATGTAGAGAAGTTCATCGCCGGTCTGGAGGCGCCGGCGTTCGGCATCGACCTGCATTGGATGCTGCACTGCCACGGCAGCATCGAGGTGGCGCGCATCGTTAAGAAATATCACCCCCGGTCGAAGGTAATGTTCGGCGGGCTGTCATCGTCCTACTTCCACCGCGAGCTGATGGACTACCCGGAGATCGACTTCGTCGTGCGCGGCGACACGACCGAGGAGCCGGTGAAGCAGCTCATGGACTGCATAGTAAAGCAGGTCGACCCTGCCGATGTGCCCAACGTCACATGGCGCGACCGGTCGGGCGCGGTGCATGAGAACCCGCTGTCGCACGCGCCGGAGACGCTGGATGACGTGTTCATCGGTCATTACGAAAGCGTCATCCGCTCTGTGGTGCGCTATCGCGACCTGAAAAGCCCCCTGCCCTTTCGGCACTGGCTGCGTTATCCTATAACCGCCGTCCTCACCGTCCGCGGCTGCACGCAGAACTGCGTCATCTGCGGCGCCTCGCAGGCGACGTTCCGCAACAGCTTCGGACGCCAGTCGCCCGCCTACCGCACGCCGGAGGCCGTGGCGCGTGACGTCAGGAACATCCAGCGCTTCAGCCGCGGGCCCATCTTCATACTGGGCGACCTCCAGCAGCCGGGAGAGGATTACGCATACAGGCTGCTCGACCTGCTGGACAGTCAGGGAGTTAGTAATCAGATCATTATGGAGCTGTTCAACCCGGCGCCGAAGAAGCTGCTGCAGCGCATGGGGGAGGTATGCCCCGGCTTCTGCCTGGAGTGGTCGCCTGAGTCGCACGACCCCGAGCTGCGCAGGTCATGCGGCCGCAACTATAGCGACGCTGATTTTGAGGACACGGTGCGCTGGGCTCTGGAGGCCGGGTGCGGCCGCATGGACATCTTCTACATGCTGGGCATCCCGAAGCAGGACCGCGCATCGTTCATGGCAACGGTCGATTACTGCGACCACATGTGGGACAGGTTCAAAGACAGGCGTCTCATGCTTTTCACCGCGGCCATATCCCCCTTCCTCGATCCCGGCAGCCTGGCCTTCGATTACCCCGACAGGTTCGGTTATCGCCTGCTTTGCCGTACCGTCGAGGAGCACCGCCAAGCGCTGGTCAGGCCGAGCTGGAAATACCACCTCAATTACGAGACAGAGTGGCTCACGCGCGACGACATCGTCAATACCGCCTACGACGCCGAGGAGGCCATGAACCGCCTCAAGGAGAAGCACGGCATCATACCGAAGGCGCAGGCCGAAGCTACCGCAAGGCGGCTGTGCCTAGGACGGGAGATGCTGGAGCTCATCGATGAAATTATCGCTTCAGGCGACGATGGCCGCCTGGCTGCGCTCAAGCCAACGGTGGACACGGTCAACATGTCGCGCGCCGGAGGCAAGACCGAGCTGGAGCTGCCGGTAAGCGGGATCAAGCTGAGGCCGCTGAGCATGATAAAGAGTTTGCTGATGAAGCTATAGTAAATTTTCTATAGGCCTCCGCTACTGTTCACGGCTCGGTAATAACCAAGTTATCAAAGGCAACTTTATAAAACTCACCGTCTACTAGTGAAGCGCCTAAGGCCAGGGTGCCATTAGTAAAGGAGAAATCATATTTCGTGCATAATAGATGCCCGTTGACCGATATGCTTAGGCTGCTACCGATACATTCGATACGAATTAGGTTGACATCATTCTTTTTCTTGTTAACATAGTTTGACTCATAAAACGTAACAAGATTAAAATAATTTTCATCAATGCGTTTTACTATTGCGCAAGTGCCACAGGGAGAGATAAGGAAAAAATAACCGTCCTTGTTATAACTCATACGGCATGAGATAAAAGTCCAGCCTTGCATAGTTTGTCCAAGCCACTGAGTCTCAACCTCTAGGATAAAATCGCTGAAACTACGATTGAGAAGTTCACTCTGAGCCAGCATTGTTTCAGATGTGGAATTTATTACGAGCTGACCGTTGTCATAGAAAGCCGAACCTAACCAAGCTTCACCTGTATACCACCGCCTGCTTTCATCACTGAAGTCATCTGAAAACAGAGCTGTTGGTGTAGGCATCGCAGTTAGTACAGGAGTAAGTGTTGGTGTTGGCGTAAGGGTGGATGTAGGTGTTGGATTAGAAGTCGAAGATGAACCACAAGCACTAGTAAATGCTATGACAACGCCTAGTAGTGAGATCAGGGCGATTCTTGCTAATCTCATAATGCCCTCCTAGTAAGAAGCCTATCTGGGTCAAACATAAGACATATGAGGTTTTAATACTTTAATGTAGCCGAGATGGTATGTCAAGGCGGATTAGCATGCAGACTTGAAATCACAAAGTGTGAATTCAAGTCATTCCGCAATACCCGCCGCATCGTTACCATTGGGTCGTATTGAAAAGGAACTAATGCAATGAACAGGACAGTATTGCTGTCTGCGTCGTAGTAGTCATCGCAATGCTGGTATTGACTATAGTTATACCTTATGTTATACTAATCGGTAATCCAAGGGTATAACATATGTCCCACATTAAAACAGCCATATCCGTGAACAAGCCTCTCTTCGATGAAGTGGAAGCTCTGGCTAAGGAGATGGAGGTTTCCAGAAGCGAGATATTCGCGCGCGCTGCTCAAGAATACATACAGCATCATAAGAGCCAGAAAATCATGGAAGCTATAAATGAAGCCTACGGCGACGTGCCTGATGAGAATGAAGAGACCTTGCGCAAGCGGATGCGCCGCAAGCAGCGCAAGATCGTCGAGAATCAATGGTGATCAAGCAGGGAGAGATTTACTGGATAGACTTGGGTGAGCCCTCAGCATCCGAGCCGGCCTATCGCCATCCCCTCGTGGTAATTCAGAACAACGTCTTCAATAAAAGCCGCATCAATACGGTGATCGTTTGCTCTCTTACCTCAAACCTCAAACGTGCGCAGTCGCCCGGCAACGTGCTGCTGGAAAAGGGCGAGGCCAATTTATCCAAGCAGAGTGTGGTGAATGTTACGCAGGTCTTCACAGTCAACAAGAGCGACTGCATGGAGAAGATTGGCGCGTTATCAAAAGAACGCATAAATGAGGTACTGGAAGGCGTCCAGCTTGTGATGATGCCGCGGGACATTGATGAATAAACTTGGCGGCAAGACCGAGCTGGAGCTGACGGTGAGCGTTATCGGCATCAGTCCCCGCGGTGCCCTGCGCTCGCTGCTCGCCCGGCGGTGATGGCATTTTGTGTGTCATTGCGATCCGCCATAGGCGGAAGCGTGGCAATCTCAACGCCTTGCACTACCACCGAGATTGCTTCGTCGCTTCACTCCTCGCAATGACAGTGAGGGGAAATAGGGATTGATTCGTCGTCCCGCCGGAGGTGGACTCCTCGCAATGACGAAGAAGAAGGCTTTTGGCTGCTACACCCACAACGTCATCACCCGGCTTGACCGGGTGATCCAGGGAATTAATATACGCACTGGATTGTCCGATCAAGTTGGACAATGACAGCGGTGAGTTGCGTGTGATTCTGAGGCTGCCAGCCTCTGGTGGGTCCCTCTCAATGGCGGGGGAGTAATGTCGAATGGCTTCGCCATCATGGACATCTCCTATTGACCTCATGCCCCGCAGGACATTACTATAATCAGGTATTTCCATTGGCGAACCCTGCAGGAGGAATAATGACCCAGCTCAAGCACCTGTTTTCACCGATAAAGCTTGGCAGACTGGAACTGAAGAACCGCATCGTGATGACGTGCGCTAATGCCAGCGGAGGCGGCGGCGAGCATGTGTTGCGGTACTACGCCGAGCGAGCCGCCGGGGGCTGCGGGCTGCTCATCGTCGGCGGCATGTACACCTTCGATACCGGACCCGGCAAGACGTTCTACGGTGGGCGCAGGGGCGTGACCGAGGAGGAGGCGCGGGCGATACGCGAGTTCGCGCTGTACGGCGAGGAGCTGCTGCCCTTCCTTCAGCGATTCACCCAGACGATGCACGACAACGGGGCGAAGGTCGCTGCGCAGCTGCTGATGACCTACGAGTGGAAGCGCGACTGGAAGGCGAATAAAAGCGGCCCCACCGAGCTGGTCAGCGCCTCGGACGGGTACAAGCCGGCCAGGCTGGGAGAGGCACGCGGCATCACTATCGATGAGATAAGGCAGATCGTTGGGGAGTACGGCGATGCTGCGCTCGTTGCGAAGAAGGCTGGCTTCGACGCCATTGAGATCCACGCTGGCATCGGCTATTTCCTCAACCAGTTCCTGTCGCCGCACACCAACAAGCGCACCGATGAATACGGAGGCCCGGTGGAGAACCGCATGCGCATGCTGATGGAGATCGTTGAGGATTGCAGGCGCAAGGCGGGCAGCGACTACCCCATAATCGCCCGCATATCTGCCGAGGACTTCATGGAGGGCGGCAACACGCTCGCCGATACGAAGCCGATAGCGGTGGCGCTGGAGCGGGCTGGCATCGTCGCCATCGATGTGGAGACGGGGTGGCACGAGTCCTCGACGCCGATGGTGCAGCAGTGGGTCCGGCCGGGCCAGTACGTCTACCTTGCCGAGGCGATCAAGGAGGTGGTAGATATCCCGGTGATGACCGCCTACCGCATCTGGGATCCCCGTCACGCTGACCGCATCGTGGCAGAAGGCCGTGCCGACCTGGTCGGTATGGCGCGGGCGCTGGTGGCCGACCCCGAACTGCCGAACAAGGCCAGGGAAGGCAGGTACGACGATATAAACTACTGCATCGCCTGCTGCCGCTGCCTGGATACCGCCATCAGCGGTGAATGCCCATCCTGCGCTGTCAATCCCCGCGTTGGCCGCGAGGCGATCTATCGCATCGAGCCTGCGGTGCAGAATAAGAAAGTGCTGGTCATCGGAGGTGGCCCGGCTGGCATGGAGGCGGCGCGGGTGGCTGCCCTCAGGGGCCACAGCGTGACCCTGTGCGACAGGTACCCCCGTCTCGGCGGGTCACTGCTGCTGGCGAGCATCATGAACCCAGAATTGCCGCGTTTCCTCAAATATCAGGTGCGCCAGGTTCGTAAATTGCCAATTGATATCAGGCTCAGGACAAATGTCGATTTCAATCTGGTTCGAAAGATGAATCCGGACGCGGTTGTGGTGGCAACCGGTGGCCTTCCGCCCAAATACGACATCCCCGGCGCCGACCGCGACAACGTGTTGGGCAGCCATGACCTGCTCACAGCAATAGTTCGCCCGCCGCGCAAGGGCGGCATGGCGATGCGTCTGATGTGGAGGGTGGCGTCGCTGGCGCTGCGATATGTCTACAGTCCGGCACTTTTCAGGTGGAGCCTGCGATTCCCCTTCCCGTTCAAGAAGAAGGTAGTCGTTATCGGTGGGGGGTTCGCCGGCTGTGAGCTGTCGGATGTCTTGGCGGAACGCGGTAAGAAGGTGATACTGCTGGAGGAGTCGCGTCGCCTCGGCTTCGACATCGGCATCACGACGCGCTGGGTGCAGCTCATGCGCCTGTGGCAGTTCGGCGTGACCATGGAGCGCGGTGCAAAGGTGACGGCGATAACCGACAAGGGTGTCAGCGCTGTAGTCGGCGACGAAGGCAAGTCTTATGAGGCGGATACCGTAGCACTGACCATGCCGCTGGTGACCAGCGGGCGTCTCGCCGATGAGCTCGAGCGCGAGGGCTTCAGGGTCTATCGCGCCGGCGATTGCGCTGTTACCGGCGGCCGCATCATGGAGGCCATGGCCGCCGGCTTCAAAGCCGGGTATGAGATATAATCGCCACACAGTGTATCCGGCAGTCGTTGTGGCAATCCCACGTATTTACTACCCACCGAGATTGCCACGTCGTCCCGCCTGAGGCGGGCGGACTCCTCGCAACGACAGATGTCTCGAAACCATTGCAAGCAGCATTGCATATGCTATAATTACCCGCATGAAAGGAAAGGGGACAAACATGGAAAGGATCAAAGTAGGGGTTCTCGGCGCGACCGGGATGGTGGGGCAGAACTACATCAGGCTGCTGAGCGATCACCCGTGGTTCGAGGTAGCGTATGTGGCAGCGTCGCCGACTTCCGCCGGTAAGCGATATGTGGACGCTGTGAAGGGACGCTGGCATATGGATGAGCCGCTGCCAGATGCCGCAAAGGACCTCGTCGTCGGCGACGCCAACATCATCGACGCGGCGCAGGGCAAGTGCAGCATGGTCTTCTCTGCCATCGAGGCTGACAAGGACACCATCCGCAGGCTGGAGGAGGAATACGCCAAAAGTGGCCTGCCGGTGGTGTCGAACAACTCGGCGCACCGCTCGACCCCCGATGTCCCCATGATCGTGCCGGAGGTTAACTGGCAGCATGCCGAGATTATCAAGGCGCAGCGCAAGAAGAGGGGCTGGACCAGGGGACTTATCGCCGTCAAGCCCAACTGCAGCATGCAGAGCTACGTGACCCCGTTTCACGCCCTGCAGCAGGCGGGCTACGCTATCGAGTCAGCGATAATATCCACCATGCAGGCGGTATCCGGGGCGGGCTTCCCCGGGCCGGCGTCGATTCAGATGATAGACAACGTCATCCCGTACATCGGCGGCGAGGAGGAGAAATCCGAGGAGGAGCCGCTCAAGATATTCGGCAATATCGCGGACGGCAAGATTGTGCCGTCTGATTCGATGAATATATCGGCGCACTGCAACCGCGTCCCCGTGATCCATGGGCACATGGCGTGCGTGAGCCTCAAGTTCGCCAAGGCCAAACCTTCGATGCAGGAGATCATGGATATATGGAAACGGTATACCAGCGAACCGCAGCGGCTGAAGTTGCCCTCCGCTCCAGTACCGCCCATCATCTACCGCGAGGAGGTTGACCGTCCGCAGACGCGGTGGGACCGGGATGCCGGCAGGGGCATGGCGGTGACCGTGGGGCGGCTGCGCCCGTGCAACGTTTTCGACTGCCGCTTCGTGGGGCTGTCGCACAACACGGTGCGTGGCGCCGCCGGCGGAGCCATCCTCATGGCCGAGCTGCTCAAGGCACAGGGCTATATTTAGCCGATACCGACTAATTCCATGCCATTGCCAGCGAGCGTTGTATTCGTTACAACCTCACGTTTGTACCTCTGACATCGTCGAGATTGCTTCGTCGTTCCCGCCGGAGGCGTGCGGGTCTCCTCGCGATGACAATGGAGGAAAGTAGGGCTTGCTTCATCGATCGCCTGAGGCGGACGATCCAGCAGAATTGTAGAAAGACTGGATTGCCCGATCAAGTCGGGCAATGACAGCAGGTCGTCAGGTGTCGAGATTGCTTCGTCGTCCCCGCCGGAGGCGTGCGGGTCTCCTCGCGATGACAATGGAGGAAAGTAGGGCTTGCTTCATCGATCGCCTGAGGCGGACTCCTCGCAATGACGAATACGAAAACCTCCTCGGTCCCCCTTTGACAGAGGGGGATTTAGGGGGTACAAATGTCATTGCGAGTCCATCCGCCTCCGGCGGAGGCGAAGCAATCTCAATGCCAGTGAATTGAATTGCCTCCCCGCTAAAAGCATGCAGATTGTAGAGTCGCAGTGATGGCGATGGATAGAATCCTGTATGCTTATTACTAATGGAATCCCGCTTGGCTTTACTGCCTGATCCAGTTTCGAGCTTCGACTTTGCCGCCTGTAATGATTAAATGTTAAAATGAATCGGAGTTCAAAGCAGGATAAACATGATCGAGCTTCATATCGGCAGGCAGACCTTCGACTTCGACTGCGGGTCCCAAGCGTTGCAGACAGTAATGGCCTACTACGGCATCGACGTACGCGGGGACGAACTGATGGGGGAATTGAACATCACCAAAGATGGAACCCGTCCTGCAGACATGAAACGGGTCGCGAGAAGCAAGGGATTCAAGGTCAGGTCTGGAACCGGCTGGACGATGGAAGACATCAAGTGGTATGTAAACGCAGGAACGCCGGTGATAGTCCTTCTTCAAGCATGGGCTGAAAGATTTATGACGCTGGAGGACTGGAGCAAGGACTACGACGACGGTCACTACGCGATCGTGATCGATACATCCCATGAAATCGTGGTGTTCGAAGACCCGTCTTCGTTCCGCAGAACATGGCTTGCCGAGAGCGAGTTCCTTCTGCGCTGGCACGACAGAGACCCCAAGACACGCAGGAAGCTGGAACGTTTCGGCATGGTATTGCTGGGGAAAGAACCTGCCGTGCCTGCCACAAAACACATGGACTGAAGACGAATAGCCTCATATCGCCAGCCCAACGCTCGAAGTAGCTGATGAAATGCCCTATTGACCCCCGCCTCCATCGACCGTTAGTATTATCTCGGACCGGTTGTCCGTCGATATACCCGACACAGGTAATTGCATGACCGAGCTGGAACATCTGTTTACTCCCGCAGCGATCGGCAACCTGAAACTCAAAAACCGCATCGTTTTTCTCGCCGCTGCCACCGAGTACTGTGACAACGGCTACGTCAGCCAGCGCGAGATCGATTACCTGGCGGCGCGTGCCCGCGGCGGCGCAGGCCTGCTCATCACCGGCATGATGATTCCCTGCCACATGGGCGGCCTGCCCCTGAGCGTCCTCTACGATGACAGGTTCGTCCCGCGCCTGCGACAGATGGTCGAGGCCGTCCACGGCGGTGATGCGAAAGTAGCTGCCCAGATAGGCATACAGTATTTCTGGGCTAAGGGCGAGGGTGCACCGATCGAGGAGGTCGGCCCATCGGGGGTAGCCACGCGGCGCAATTCCAAACCACGGGCGCTGACCGTCGAGGAAATACGCCAGATCGTGGGCGACTTCGCGCAGGCGGTGCGCCGCGTGCGGGATGCCGGCTGCGACGCCGTCGAGTTGCACTGCGGCATCGGCTACCTCATCAGTCGCTTCATGTCGCCGCTGACCAACAGGCGCGACGATGAGTACGGCGGCTCGCTGGAGAATCGCCTGCGCTTCCCGCTGGAGATCATCGCCGCTGCCAGAAAACTGGTCGGCGATGGCTATCCCATCATCTGCCGCATCTCCGCCGACGATTTCATGGAGGGAGGCAACGGTCTGGAGGAAGCCCGGCAGATCGCGATAGCCTTCGAGAAAGCAGGCGTCGACTGCATCGACGCCTGCGCTGGCTGGCACGAGAGCCGACGGCCGCTGGTGCACATGTCGGTGCCGCGCGGCGCCTTCGTCTACCTGGCCGAGGCGATAAAGCAGACAGTCGCAGTGCCGGTTATCGCCGGCTACCGCATCAACGAGCCGCTGCTGGCTGACAGCATCGTTGCCGATGGGAAGGCAGACTTCGCCGGGATGGCGCGGGCCCTTATCGCTGACCCGGATTTCCCCAACAAGGCGCGTGATGGTCGCTTCGGCGACATACGTTCGTGCATTGCCTGCGGTCACTGCCTGGACACGGTGATGCTGGGCGCGCCGATGTCGTGCGCGGTTAACCCGGAGGCTGGCAGGGAGAGCGAGTACACGGTCGCGCCGGCTGCCGAGTCGAAACGGGTTTACGTCATCGGTGGGGGGCCTGCCGGCATGCAGGCCGCCGCCGTAGCAGCCGAGCGCGGCCATGATGTTGTCCTGTTCGAGAAGTCCGACAGGTTGGGTGGCAACCTGCGCCTGGCCGCCGTCCCGTCATATAAGCGGGAGATTATCGATCTTGTCGCATACCTCGAAAAGCGGCTCAGCAACAGCGGCGCCAAAGTGAGGCTCAAGACGAACGTGGATGAGGATATCATCGCCAGGGCAAATCCGGATGTGGTTATCGTGGCGACCGGCGCCAGGACTGTCGCCCCGCCCATACCCGGCATCGACCGCAAGAATGTGGTCATGGCGCTGGACGTCCTGGCCGGACGCAAGCAGGTAGGCAAGCGGGTGGCGGTGGTCGGTGGCGGGCTGGTCGGCTGCGAGGTTGCGGAGCACCTGGCCGAGCAGGGCAAACAGGTATCCATCCTGGAGATGCTGCCGCGCTTGGGCAGCGATATCGGCATCACCACACGGTGGGTCATACTCAGGCGATTGCGGGAAGCCAATGTCCAGACGCATACCAGCACCCGCGTGGTGGAGATAACCGATGCTGGGGTTGTCGCCAGCCGTCACGACAGCATTGCCATTTTCGAGGTGGATAGCGTGGTGCTGGCGGTGGGGATGAAGCCCAACGACGAGATCGCTGCAAAGCTGCAGGACAAAGTGCCCGAGTTGCATTCCATAGGCGATTGCGTTCAGGTGCAGCGTATGGCGCAGGCCATCAAGGACGGGTTTGATGTCGCGCGGGGGCTCTAGGGCAGGGGCGCATCGCACCTGTCATTGCGAGTCTGCCCGCCTTTGGCGGGACGTGGCAATCTCAATGCCCCGCAGCACCACCGGGATTGCTTCGTCGCTCCACTCCTCGCAATGACAGAGGAGAGAGGGGATTGCTTCGCCGTCATGCTTGCGGCGGACGGACTTCTTGCGATGACGGCGGGGGAATAGAGGAGTTATGTTAATCGATATGCATACCCACACCCTGCCGCTGTCGGAGGATAGCGAGCTAACGCCGAGCGAGATGATCGTGCTGGCTAAGCGCGCCGGATTGGATGCCATCTGCCTCACCGAGCATGATGCCTTCCGCAGCGACGACGAGATCGCCGCGCTGTGCAGGCGACATGACTTTACGGTGATCCCCGGCGTCGAGATCAACACCGAGAATGAGCACCTCATCGTCTTCGGGCTGAAGCGATGGGTGGTAGGTATGAGCCGCGCCGATATGGTTAAACAACTGGTCGATGAGGCGCATGGCGCCCTGCTGATCGCTCATCCCTACCGGCGCAAGGTGCTGCGCGCCGGGGACCCTGATGGCCTGCGTTACCGCAGAGAGCTCGACCGTGCTTGCGATAACCCCCTGTTCCGCGGGGCCGATGCCATCGAGGTATTCAACGCGCGGGCCAACGACAGGGAGAACGCCTTCTCGCGGGAGCTTGCCGCCCGGCTGAACATCAGGGGCTTCGCCGGCAGCGACGCTCATGAGCCTACCGCCGTCGGGCGGGCGGCCACCTATTTTGAGCGCAGTGTGTCGAATGCAGCCGAACTTATCGCCGAGCTGAAGGAGGGCAGGTTCCGCGCCCTGTCTCAGGTGGAGGTCGGAGATTGTCTGCATCCCATAACCGCCAGTCGAAATTCCAAGAGGGGCGACATCGATTTCTGGGGTGTTGAAAGGGTTAATGGCACAGATCCGCCATCAGCAGGTCCAGCGCCAGATCGCCCTTGAGCCAGCCCCGCTTGATGGCGATATCGGTCTCCAGCAGCTGGCGATACACTTGCTCCAGACGCTCCATCGTATAGCTGCGGCACTGCTCCACGGCCCTGTCCAGCATGAAATCCTGGTATATTCCCAGCCGCTTCATCATATCGGCACGCCTGTTGTGCGACTGGAGTAGCTCTTTCAACTGCAGGAGCAGTCGCACCTGCCGCGTGATCATGAACAGGAGGAACGGTGCGGCGGCGCCTTCCTGCAGCAGTTGGTGCATCAGCGGGGCTGCCCTGGCGGCGCGCCCCTCGATAAGAGAATCCACCATGGTGAAGACACTGGCTTCCCTGGCATAGCTGACCACCTCCCTGACGTCATCTTCCTTTATTGTCCGTCCCGCGGTGTACAGCAGCAGCTTCTCGATCTCGTTAGCCAGCACCCCCAGGTTCTCCCCCGCCGTCGCTGCCAGCAGGTTCACCGCTCCCGGCGATATCTCCCCTCCCTCCTGCTTCACGCGGCCCCTGATCCATTCCTTCAGCCTACCGGCCTTGAGCCTGGGGAAATTCCTGACCTGTGCGTTCTTGGACAGGGCATTGAGCAGGGCGTTGCCCTTCCTGATATCGCCGTCGACCAGCACCAGCACCGTGCTCGGCGGCATCTCGGACACCTTCTGGCCGAGCGATTTCCATTCACCCGTCGATTTCCCCGGTCTGGCTTCCGTGTCGCCGTCCGCTGCTCCGCCGCCGAACCTGCTCAGCAGCCCCTCCACTACCACCAGTCGATGCGTGCCGAGGAACGGCAGAGCCATGCAGGCATCCATCAGCTGATTCGGTGTGACCTGCTTCCCCTCGAAATACGTGGTATTGGAGGCCAGCGCCTCGCGGTCGCCGAGCCCGTTCTTTATCCGCTCCAGCTCGTCGCGCAGGGAGAAATCGTCCACCCCGTAGAGAACGTGGAATTCAGCCATGTCGCTACCATTTTAACCCAGGTCGACGTTAACAGCCAGACCGCTGGCGTATTTGTGGTATCATATTCATGCCGGCGCCGGCATACTTCATCGATTGTAATCCCGCACGGGCGCTATCGTGCCGGGGCGGCAGCGGATAGATATGGAAATCGGGATAGTGGGACTCCCCCGCAGCGGCAAGACTACCATGTTCAATGCCCTGACCCGCGGCAAGGTGGACGTTGGTGGCTACAGCGCCGAGCCAAACGTTGGCATGGCCAGGGTGCCCGACGCGCGCCTGGAAAAGCTGGACGAGATGTTCCGCCCCAAGCGCCGCGTGCCCGCCGAGGTGAAATACATCGATGTTGCCGCGCCGACCAAGGATGAGCGCAGCGGCGCTTTCCTCACCCACCTCAGCCAGTCTGATGGCCTGCTGCACGTGGTGCGCGCCTTCAGTGACGACAACGTGCCGCACATCGAGGGCAGCGTGGACCCTGAGCGCGACGTTCGTTTGATCGACATGGAGCTGAACTTCTCCGACCTGACCATCATCGAGAGGCGCCTGCACAAGATCTCCGCCTCACTCAAGGGGACTAAACCCCACGAGCGGGAGGCGTATGACCGTGAGGAGGCGCTGCTGTCGAGGCTCAAGGCCGCGCTGGAGGGCGATACGCCCATCCGCGAGCAGGCGCTCAGCGACGAGGAGCGCAAGGCTATCTCCGGCTACCAGTTCCTCAGCGCCAAGCCTTTGCTCATCGTGTTCAACATTGGTGAAAGCCGGCTTAAGGAAGCAGCCTCTCTGGAGGAGGGCTGGCGCGGCAAGTTCAAGCGGCCGCATGTGGATGTGGCTGCTCTGTGCGGCAAGCTGGAGATGGAGCTGGCGCAGCTTGAGGAGGATGAGGCGCAGGCCTTCCGTGCCGACATGGGCATCCCCGAGGCGGCGCTCAACCGCATCATCCGCCTATCGTATGACCTGCTGGGGCTGATCTCCTTCTTCACCCACGTCTCCGACGAGGTCCGGGCATGGACCGTACACCGCGACACCCATGCCGTCCATGCCGCCGGCAGGATACACACCGACATGGAACGCGGCTTCATCCGCGCCGAGGTCGTCAGCTACGATGACCTGATGAAGTGCGGCAGCATCGCCGAGGGCAGGAAGCACGGGCTGGTGCGCGTCGAGGGGAAGACCTACGTGGTGCAGGACGGGGACGTGATAACGTTCCTGTTCAACGTGTGAGAGGCAGTCTGGCCTGTAGCTTTCCTACGTGAATAAAACAAGCTAATGTAATCTAGCCAAACCTTCTAGACAAATGTGATCTGCCGGATCAAGCCTTCGGCTTGTCTGGTGTTGTAGCTGCAGCCTTCTTCTTTTTTTCACCACGGTAGCTGAAATAGAAATAGGGGAAGAGCAAGATGAACGAGAGAAGCCCCAGACTCATCCCCATGCTCAGCGACTTTAGGCCCTCTTCCGGGGTTATGATGACGTCCATCGGCATTTGTCCCAAAGCCAGTTGCTTCAAGACCAGCTTGTTGCCATCGCGCTTTATGCCCTGGAAAACTGATGCAACTGTGCCATCCGGATTGTAGACTGTCATACCCATTCTGAATATCCCCCTTTCAGTCCCGAGATTTTCCATATCAACTTGTAGTGAGTCGACCTCTTATCTCTTTTGTCCCCACGGTGGATGATATGCGCATCACATCATATTGTCAAATCGTAAAAACAGCCACTAAAGTATGAGAAAATAGTGGTATGGCGAACTAGCAGATTGGAGATGGGGAAGAGCCATGCATGACTTTGGTACACATCTATGAAGAACAGCCGCTATTTTTTGATAGTGTCAGGCGCTCCAAAAGGGATATGCCTTCACGTATAGCTAGCAGAGACGTTAAATAGGCCGTGCTAAAAAGGACTTCTTGCTAGAGGAGCGTTAAGCATTCCGAAAACTCGTTCACTCAGAGGATTCATATCCACTCAGAGGATGAATGGTCTTATCTTTCATATAGCCCGTACCTGCCATTGAACTCATCCACTATCTCCATCAGGTCATCTTCAAGCAGTTCTCTTGCTTTTGCAGCAATGTAATCAGGAATATCTCCGTAGAATGCTTGCGCGATGGCACCGGCTATGCAAGCCTGCGTGTCGCTGTCGCCTCCGAGCGATACTGCCTTCCTCACCGCATCCTCGTAATCGGTCGAATCCAAGAAGGCGATTATGGCCTCAGGTACTGATCCCTGGCAGGTTACATCGAAGTGGTAGCCGGGGCGTATCCCATCCACTGTCCGGCGTAGATTGTAGCCAAATCGCCCTTCGATGTACTGTGTGATTTTATCCTTCGGTTGTCCTGTTCGCGCTAGGAATATAGCTGCCGCTACCGCCTGGGCACCCTTTATGCCCTCGGGATGGTTGTGGGTCACTTCGGCACTTCGCTTGGCTTCCGCTAGGACTTCTTCCAGCGTGTCAAAGGCGAATCCTACAGGACTGACACGCATCGCCGATCCGTTGCCATAACTATTATAGGGAGCCTTTCCTGCACTGAAAATCCAGCTGTAAAAACTCCCACCATAACCGGCATCCGGGTAGCGTTTTCCGTATTCCTTTAAGGTATCGGCGTAGTCCTTCCCGTGAATGATGCAGTCAGCTACGGCAACCGTCAGCACGGAATCATCAGTGAATGTGGACCCGGGGGTGAAGAGCTGGAAGTCGGTTGATTTCATCCATCCGGATTCGTAAACCGAGCCGATAATGTCACCTGCAATTGCGCCTATCATGTCTCACCGCCTGTATGATAACCCATTTCTTTCACTATAACCAATCTCATAATAGCTAGTCGCTGCTTGAAAAATTGTAACCCATCCATTGTTCCGCAACGCAAAAAGGGGCTGCACATTAGCCACTTCTCTACTGCACAAAACAGCATTTATTTAACAGGTTCATTCACGCATACTCGGTGAATTACCTAAGCCATTCGCTGCGAAATTTTGCCTTAGAAACGCAAGCAGCAGGCCGTCCATTTCGTAACATTGTCCAGCGCAGCGAACTGCTGGTATAATCCCCTGTGATATCGTCCCTTTGTATTCTAGGAGGTCGCCATGCTGGTAACCAGATTGGAGCAGGTGGAGAAAACCATACCGCAGATGGAGGGTGCCGAAGGCGTCATCAAGCAGGTGCCCCTCTCCGTGAAGGACGGGGTTCCCACGTTCTCATTCCGCGTGTTCACCATCGTGCAGGGAGGACACACGCCCTTTCACCAGCACCCGTTTGAACACATGAACTATGTTATCAAAGGCAGGGGCGCTCTGATTGCGGCAGATGGGGAGCATGAGCTCACCGAAGGTGATTTCGCCTTGGTGCTGCCGGGTGAAGCGCATCAGTTCCGGAATACGGGGAAGAGCGATTTCGTCGTGATCTGCGCTGTGCCGAAGGAATACGAGTAGCGCAGAGCCCCTCCCCTATCTCTCATCCCACATATTCGATTGCAGGAAGGTCGCCAGGTTCACGTCCTGGTTGGTGATATTGAGCTTGCGCCGGATCTTCTCACGGTGGCGGTTTATGGTGGCCTCGGATACGCCTCTCATTTCGGCGATCTCTTTGGTGCGCATCCCGTTCCGAATCAGGTTGCAGATGGCTATCTCAGTCGGCGTCATCGAGTGGTAGGAACGGGACAGCCTGCTAATGAATGGCGACGTAATTTCCTCGAGGTTGGTCTGGAGCACATCCAGGTATTTTTTCTGGGACGGGGATAGTTGCAGGGACAGGGCATGCAGGACGGGCATCAGGATTTTTTCCACATTTGTGCCGATGTCTCGATGGATTTCCTGTTTCTCCTGCTCGATCCGAGCCATGACTATCCTGATGGCGGTGTTGGACTCCTGCAGGGCCTGGCGCTCCAAGGTCAACTGGCGGTTTGACTCCTGCAATTCCATCTCCGCCGATATGCGGGTGGCGATGTGGCCGATCTGGTCGGCAACCGCATCCAGCAGGGCTCGCTCCTCTTTCAAGAATGGGCCTTCATCGGCCGGCGGGCGTTCTTCCAGGTAGAATATGCCGACCTCGCCCACCGGCTCATGGTACATGTATATCCGTGACAGCTGGCGCCAGGAAGTCACCTCGAATCTGTTGCTGGTATAGGTTCCTCCCTTGAACAGCACCCTGGCGCAGGCGATATCCGGATGCTGCCACGAATGGGGCAGGAAATCCACCAGCTCGTGAAGCAGATTCTCCAGCGAATGAAGATTTTGCTCTGCCAGCTGGGAAATCCCGTACAGGCAGTTCAATTCCTTGATGCGCTCGCGCAGGGCGAACTGGATTTTATCCGCCTCGGTTTCGGTGGAAAACGGGATCTGCCATAAGAGGGCCAATTCTTGCGAGGGGAAGGGGAGATGTTGCCCGTCAGATGAAGGTGTATAGGATCGTACATTATCCATTAAATTACTTGACCAGAGTACCTATTTTACATAGGCAATATGTGTGTAATTATTCCGTATTTACCTTGGTGATACTATCAGGTATCTTGACAATAGTCAAGGGGATTTATGATCTAAGGAGGTAAAGATGCCGTCCCAAACGTTGGCTCAAATTCTGGAAGGGCGTCGCAGTCAGCCCCAGCAGCTCATTGAAGTGCTCCAAGACATTCAGGATAGATTTGGCTATATTTCCGAGGGATCCATGCGGGCAGTTTCCAGCGAACTCGGCGTGCCTCTCATGGAAGTCTATCGCGTGGCATCATTTTACAAAGCATTCAAGCTGAAACCCTGCGGTAAAAACCACCTCATAATGTGCATGGGCACAGCCTGCCATGTAAGGGGCGCAAACCTTCTTTCCGAGCAGGCAGCAGGACAACTGGGGGTCAAACCCAACGATGTTACCCCGGATGGTCTGTTCTCCATCGAACACGTTAACTGTCTGGGCGCCTGTGCTCTGGGTCCTATCGTTAGGGAAAATGGCTCCTATCATCACCACATGACCCCTAAAAAGCTCCGCAGGCTTATCGAGTCGCTGCGCTACCATGGAACGAAAGAAGTCCTTCATGCCCAGACTTAACAGTTTTCGAGAGCTGGAGCACCTGCGCAGGCGGCTGTGCGATGAACGTCAGCGTATCGCGACCACTATCATAGTGTGCGGCGGGACAGGCTGCCAGGCATCGCATTCGCAGGCTCTGGTCGCTGCCATAAACCACGAATTGGCACAGCAGGGACTGGAGGGAAAAGTACGCCTGCGTGTCACCGGCTGCCACGGTTTCTGCGAGCAGGGACCCATCGTTATCATTGAACCGGGAAACGTCCTCTATTGCCACGTTACACCAGACGACGCCTTCGAGATCGTCTCCCAGACCGTGGCACAGGGGGAGGTAATCGAGCGGCTGCTATACACGGACCCGATCTCGGGGGAAAAGGTTCGCACCGAATCGGATATCCCGTTCTACCGGCAGCAGGATCGGCGGGTTCTGTCGCTGAACCGTCTGGTAGACCCCTGCTCGATAGAGGATTATATTGCCGCCGGCGGCTATTCAACGCTGGAAAGGGTACTCGGTAGGGTGGCTCCAGGGGAGATCGTCAGGGAGATAATAGCCTCAGGCCTGCGGGGGCGCGGGGGCGGTGGTTTCCCCACCGGTCGCAAGTGGATCGAGTGCCTCGAGGCTCCCGAGAGTGAGAAGTATGTGATATGCAATGCGGACGAAGGTGACCCCGGAGCCTACATGGACCGCTGTGTTCTGGAGGGCAACCCCCATCTGGTGCTGGAGGGCATGATGATAGGTGCCTGGGCCGTCGGCGCTCGCAAAGGCTATATATACGTCAGAAACGAATACCCGCTCGCGGTCAAACATACTCGCATCGCGATAAAGCAGATGCGCGATCTGGGGCTGCTCGGCAGCAACATCTTGGGCACGTCCTTCTCGTTCGATGCCGACGTCGCCCGTGGCGGGGGGGCCTTCGTCTGTGGTGAATCGACCGCTCTCATGGCCTCCGTGGAAGGAAAGGTCGGCGAGCCAAGGCCCAAGGATGTCCATACGGTGGTGGATGGCCTGTATCACAAACCCACGGTGCTGAACAACGTCGAGACCTGGGCCAACGTGCCTGCCATCATCCAGAATGGCTCTGCCTGGTTCGCCTCGAAAGGGACCGGAGGCAGCAAGGGCACCAAGATCCTCGCGCTCACCGGCCGCATCAAGAACACCGGTCTCGTCGAGGTGGCTATGGGCACCCCCATCCGAAAGGTGGTGTTCGACATCGGTGGCGGTGCCGTCAATGGCAGGCCGATAAAAGCGGTCCAGATAGGCGGTCCCTCGGGCGGGTGCCTGCCGGTGGACAAGTTTGACCTTCCGATCGATTTCGATGTGCTGTACCAGGTCGGCTCCATGGTCGGCTCCGGCGGCATGGTGGTCATGGACGAGGGATCATGCATGGTGGACGTCGCCAGATATTTCCTCACCTTTTTGCAGGATGAGTCGTGCGGCAAGTGTGTACCCTGCAGGCTGGGGATCGATCGCATGCTGGAGATCGTCACAGACATTATCGAGGGACGCGGCACGCTCAAACAGCTCGGCCTGCTGGAGGAGCTGGCGGAGACGGTTGCCGAGACCGCCCTGTGCGGACTGGGCAAGACCGCTCCCAATCCGGTTCTCACCACGCTGCGCCACTTCCGTTCCGAATACGAGGCACATATCATTGACAGGAAATGCCCGGCCGGAGTATGCAAAGCCCTGATCACCTATAGGATTGACCCTGAAAGGTGCAACGGGTGCGGTGTTTGTCGGCAGGCCTGCCCCCACACGGCCATCACCGGTAAGAAAAAGGAAGCTCATGTAATTGACACCCAACTGTGTCAAAAGTGCGGCATCTGCCTCAGCGAGTGCAAGTTCGATGCGGTACAGGTAGTCTGAGAAAGCGAGGTAGCATCAGGATGCAGCAGTACGTTAACGTCAGTATCGACGGCGCCATCATCCGTGCTGTCAAAGGGACCACCGTGCTGGATACCGCCATAGAATACGGCATCTGCATTCCCCATCTGTGCCATGTCCCCTACCTGTCGGATATCGGCGCCTGCCGGCTGTGTATCATCGAACATGTGGTCGACGGCCGTTCCAGGGTCACCACTTCCTGTACCCTTAATGTGCAGGAAGGCATGGTGATACTCACCAACACTGAAAAGATACGTAAGCTGCGCCGAAATATCGCCGAACTGCTGGTGGCACAAGCTCCCAACTCCCGCGCCATTCAGGATATCGCGGTGCGCTGCGGCGTTAAGGAGGTGCGCTATCCGTTTCGTAACGCCGACTGCGTTTTGTGCGGACGCTGCGTGCGGGTTTGTACCGAGGTGTGGAAGGCCAGGGCAAAGGGCTTCGTCGGGCGCGGCAAGGAACGGCATGTGGATTACCCTTTCGGCATCCGCCCTGACTTCTGCAAGCAGTGCGGTGCCTGCATACAGCTTTGCCCCATGACCATTCCGCCATGTAATGGCCCCATGAAGCCCGGTGAGGAACGCCTCTGCGGTAACTGCGAGTCACAATTGCTGATATCCGAAAACATGCCGGGCAGTTGTACCTGGTGCGCATTGGGTGAAGGTTTCGCCTGCGGCCGTTACGTATAGAGAGTTTGACTTCTCGAACGCTACCTCAGCCCTCCCCTGTTTAAGGGTCTATCTATAAATTCGCCGTAATGCCGAATCATGTTGTGGAGTCTGGTAGAAATACACCTTCTACATATGAGAAATCTGGCGCGATCGAGCGAACACGAGACGCTATCTGGTTCGACTATCCCTGTAGCAGGAACGCCAGCAGCAGGCCGGCCACCGTGGCGGAGCCGATGACGCCGGCAACGTTGGGACCCATGGCGTGCAGCAGCAGGAAGTTATCGTAGTTGGCGCGCTGTCCCTCAATCTGTGCCACACGAGCCGCCATAGGCACGGCGGACACGCCGGCAGCGCCGATTAGCGGATTAACTTTGCCCTTTGTCATCCAGCACATCACCTTGCCCATCAGCACGCCGCCCGCCGTGCCGACACAGAATGCGGCCAGTCCCAGCACAAATATCATGATGGTATCCATGTGCAGCACCTGACTTGCTTCCATCTTTGTCCCCACGATGAGGGCGAGGAATATGGTAGCGATGTTTATCAGCTCATTGCTGGCGGTGTTCGCCAGTCTGTCGGTGACCCTGCATTCGCGCAGCAGGTTGCCGAACATCAGCATGCCGATGAGCGGGGCTGCCTTGGGCAGCAGCAGGACAACGAGTATGGTGACAACGATGGGGAACAGTATCAGCTCCAGCCGGGATACCGGGCGCGGGTACTCCATGACGATCTTCCGCTCGCGCTCGGTGGTGAGCAGGCGCATGATCGGGGGCTGTATTATGGGCACCAGCGCCATGTAGGAATAGGCGGAGATGGCTACCGGGCCCAGCAGGTGATCCGCCAGCCTGTGTGCGGTGAAGATGGCCGTGGGCCCGTCGGCGCCGCCGATGATGCCGATGCTGCCTGCCTCCTTGAGATCGAAGCCCCATGCCAGCGCCAGCAGTATGGCGATAAAGATGCCCAGCTGGGCGGCCGCCCCGAGGAAGAAGGTCCTGGGGTTGGCGATGAGCGGGCTGAAATCCGTTAAAGCGCCGATGCCGATGAAGATGATCGGGGGGAAGATAGGCAGGCCCATGTCGATATAGTGCAGCAGTCCTTCCGTGTCGAACAGGCCGGTCGCAGGGAGGTTGGCCAGTATTATGCCGAAGCTGATAGGGATGAGGAGCAGCGGCTCGTATTTCTTCTTGATGGCGAGGTAGATCAGAATGCCGGCGACGATGAACAGGACAACATGCCCCCAATACAGGTTGGCGTAACCCGTACCCTGAAAGAACTCACCGATCCGATCCAGCAATTGTTATCCTTGGTCAGTCAACATGCCTGCCAGAAGTTAAGACGGTTTTGAGATTCACCAGTGACATCGGCACGCTACACCTTTCCCTTCCTGCCAGCCCTCGCGATACGCTGCAGGATGTGGACCACAATCACAAAGCCTGTACCGATGACGGCCAGGCTAACGAAGGCGATGACGATTATCTCCAGCGCGCCGGTGTACCCTTCCATGTCACTCGAAATGTAAATCTGTTGTACACAGTTTATATCTTTTTACTACAATGGGCAACAGCCGAAATGCCTGTTTTTGATTAGCCTTTGACTACGCCGATGGGCTTCATCCGGGCTACCTTCCGCGATATGCCGGCATTATGCGCTACTTCCACCACTTCGGCGACATCCTTGTACGCGTCGGACGCTTCCTCTGCCAGAGAAGCCATGCTGCCCGTCCTGACGGTGATGCCCTTCTTGGCGAGGCTATCGGCGATGTCGGAGCCGCGCTGGCTGCGCTTGGCGGCGGAACGGCTCTGCAGCCGTCCCGCTCCATGGCAGGTGGAGCCGAAGGTCTCCTGCATGGCGCGTTCGGTGCCCACCAGCACGTAGGAATAGCGTCCCATGTCGCCGGGGATGAGCACCGGCTGGCCGATGTCGGCATACATTGCGTGCACGGCGGGATGCCCTGGCGGGAACGCTCGCGTTGCCCCCTTGCGGTGTATGCACAGAGGCGTCTTTTTTCCCTCCACCTGGTATGTCTCCATCTTGGCGATGTTGTGCGCCACATCGTAGATCATGTCCATGCCCAGCTCGCGCGGGCTCATGCCGAGCACCCGGCTGAACGACTCCCGCACCCAGTGGGCGATGCACTGACGGTTGGCCCAGGCGTAGTTGGCGGCACAGGCCATCGCAGCAAAGTAGTCTTGCCCTTCCGGAGATCTCACCGGGGCGCAGGCGAGCTGGCGGTCAGGGATTTTGATATTGTATCTGGCGACCGCCTGCCCCATCGCCCTGACGTAATCGTCGCACACCTGGTGCCCCAGGCCTCGGGATCCGGTGTGCACCAGCAGCATCACCTGCCCCGGCCGCTCGATGCCCATGACCGATGCCGCCTCCGGTTCGTAGATCTCGTCGACTATCCCCACCTCGAGGAAGTGGTTGCCGGCACCCAGCGTGCCCAGCTGAGGGGCGCCCCGCTGCTTGGCCTTGTGGCTCACACGGTCCGGATCGGCGCCCTGCATGCTGCCGTGTTCCTCGGTGACCTCCAGGTCGCGGGATTCGCCATAGCCCTTTTCAACAGCCCACCTGGCGCCATCGACCAGCACACGGTCTATCTCCTTTTCCTTGAGCCTCAGTTTGCCCTGAGAACCCACTCCGGATGGAACGCTGCTGTACATGGCGTTGACTATGACCTCGATTCGCGGTCTGACGTCGCCTTCGCTGAGGCTGGTGCGCAGGAGCCGCACGCCGCAGTTGATATCGAAACCGACGCCGCCGGGCGAGATAACGCCATCCTCGACACGGGTCGCCGCCACGCCGCCGATGGGGAAGCCGTAGCCCCAGTGTATGTCCGGCATCGCCAAGGAGCGGGAGACGATCCCGGGCAGGAATGCGACATTGGCCACCTGTTCCATGGCCTCATCTTGCTGGATGTGCTTAAGCATCGCCTCGCTGGCATATATAAGGCCGGGCACCCTCATGCCCGCCTTATAGCCCTGCGGGATCTCCCAGCGGTAGTCGTCTATCCTCTTCAGCACCCCGGACCCTGCCATATTAACACCCCTTAAATGTCGAACAGTACCTGGACCCTGTATCCGCCGTCCACCTTATCGATGCGAACGTTGTGATAGGTGGCTGCCTTGATTCCCGTTTTAATTCTGTGCCGCTGTGGGTCGATCCTCTCCCCGTAACATGTCGCGTCCATCTCTCGATGGGTCAAACGGTTTACCTCGAAGCGGCTGAACAGCATGCCATCCACCTCGCACCTGTAGATCATCTCATTGAGCCAGGATACCAGCAGGTCTTCCCGGTTGTCGGCATGGATGTCGATTGTCTGGCTGACGGCATCGCTCACGCTTTCGATGTCAACCATCAGGCTGAACATGCCGCGTGCTGCACTGGCAAATGCCTCCGCCATATCGGATCCGTAAGCGGCTATCCCGACGTCGGCGGTATGGTCGATGATCTCGTATCTGGCCTTCATATTAGAGGACTATTATATCAGAATACGGGCTACATATGAATTTCATCGAGCGGCGTCACTCGATCTCCCTTATTGACATTGCGCTGCTTTTTTGATTTCATATACTCTTGGAGGTGCTGCTCTGAGATTCCCCTTTATTCCCAAAGAAGAGAAGTTCTTTGACCTGCTGGAGGAAAGCTCCCGAAACCTGGTGAAGGCATCCAATCTACTGTCCGAGCTTATCGAGAAATGGGACAACGTGCCGGACAGGGTTCAGGAGATCAAGACGGTGGAGCACGAGGGGGACGAGATCACCCATCGCATCGTCGCCCAGTTGAATGCGACGTTTGTTACCCCTATCGACCGTGAGGACATCGCTCGCCTGGCCGAACATCTGGATGATGTCCTGGATTACATCGAAGAGGCTTCTACCAGCATGCTCATCTACTGGGTGGCCAAGCCTACGGAGAAAGCCCATGATCTGGCGAAGATAATAGCTAGGATGGCCGCCGAGATCGAGGCAGCCCTGCCCTGCCTGCGCCGCAGCAAGCTGTTGCGCCAGTTGCCCAAGTGCTGTATCGAGATAAATCGTCTGGAGAACGAGGCCGACGCCATAGTGCGCTCCGCTGTGGCGGGGTTGTTCCATGACAACAACGTTAACGTCATTGATCTCATAAAGTGGCGCGAGATCTATGAATACCTTGAAACTGCCACGGACCGCTGCGAGGACATAGCTAACGTCCTCGAAGGCGTTATGATTAAGCGTGCCTGAGTCCTGATTTGTTCATCTTTATTATTATCCTTGCCGTCGGATTCGCCATAGTAAACGGCTTTAACGATGCCGCCAATGCCATCGCTACTGTAGTAGGCACTCGTGTATTATCCCCGGCCAAAGCTATAGCTATGGCAGCCGTGCTCAACTTCGTTGGTGCTACCACAGGTCTGGCCGTTGCCATGACTATTGGTAAAGGCATCGTTTCTGCGGAGTTTCTGGACTACAATGTGATGATCGCTGCCCTGGTGGCGGTTATAATCTGGGGATCGATCGCGACACGTCTGGGACTCCCGGTGAGCATAAGCCACTCCTTCATCGCCGGGCTGGTCGGCGCAGGCATGGCCGCAGCGGGAAGCAGCGCCATACTGTGGGGCAAATTCGACATTGTGCTGTCCTCCGTTGCCATAGCCCCGTTGATCGGGTTTACCGGTGGCCTGTTCGTGATGGTCAGCCTGATGTGGCTGCTGCGCCGGACTGCGCCGCTGAAAGTCGAAGGGGCATTCAGCAAGCTTCAGATATTGTCCGCCGCTTTCATGGCATACAGCCATGGCAAAAACGATGGACAGATGCCTATAGGCGTTATGGCGATGGCATTGATGCTCCACACAGGCGCCACGGAGTTCGACGTACCCTTCTGGATCATCGGGCTTTCTGCCGTCTCTATCTCGCTGGGCACTGCAGTGGGCGGCTGGCGCGTCATCAGGACCGTAGGGCTCCGTATCACTGCGCTGAAGCCGGTGCACGGCTTTGCCGCCGAGTCATCAGCCGCTGCGGTAGTGGAGGCTGCGTCGGTTCTGGGCATACCGGTGAGCACCACGCACTGCATCAGCTCCGCAATCATGGGCGTCGGCGCCACCAGGCGCATATCGGCGGTGCGCTGGGGCGTTGCCGGCAACATCGCACTGGCATGGGTCCTCACCTTCCCCATATGCGGCGTGATAGGATATGTTGCCTTCCTGATCGCCAATCTCGCATAATATCTGGAGGCATAATGGTGGTCAAGATATGAAACCTGTTAAATGGCAGATACTCCTGGCCTTATCTCTGATTGTGCTATCGATAATGCTGTATACGATGCACTATGCCATATTCAGGGATCCGCATCACATTTTTATATACATGCTGGGCGACCTGGCATTCGTGCCCATCGAGGTGCTACTGGTCACCATCATCGTACACCGATTGCTCACTGAGAGGGAGAAGCGCAGCAGGCTGGAAAAACTTAACATGGCCATCGGGGTCTTCTTCAGCGAAGCGGGAACGGGATTGCTGGCTCGGTTCTCGGATTATGACCCCGGGCTGGATGAGATCAGGAAGAACCTTATTCCTGAAACTGGCTGGTCGGACAGGGAATTCTCATCCCTGAGCAGCAAGCTCAAGGGCTACCCTTTCGGCATCGACATTGGCAAAGCTGATGTGGAAGGGCTGCGACGTTTTCTGCTGGAGAAGCGCGATTTCCTGCTGCGGCTACTGGAGAACCCCAACCTGCTGGAGCACGAGACCTTTACCCGGCTGCTGCAGGCGGTGTTCCACCTTACTGAGGAGCTGGCGGACAGGGAAAACGTGGAGCAATTGCCGGACAGCGACCGCCAGCACCTCGCAGGAGACATCAAGCGGGCGTACGTGCTGCTGGTGAATGAATGGGTGGACTACATGAAACACCTCAAAAACCACTATCCCTTCCTGTTCTCGCTGGCGATGCGGACGAACCCCTTCGACCAGACTGCGTCGGTGATAATCAAATAGCCATCTTCAGATACCGCAGTCGAGTAAGGCGGCAGAACAACATTCGGCAAGGGCAATATGCGCTTGACCTGTATTTCCAGTTATAATGGTATAGTTACGGCGGATCCACACCCTGACTATTACATAGAAAAAATAGTATGAACGATGCGGCTCTGGCTGGCCTGAAGATCCTGGAATACGCCCATATGGTGTCTGGTCCTTATTGCACCCGTCTCCTCTCTGACGTGGGAGCGGAGGTGATCAAGGTTGAGCCGCCGCTGGTCGGCGACCCTGCCAGGAGACGCGGGCCATTTTTGAACGACGTCCCGCACCGGGAGCGCAGCGGCCTGTTCTTGTACCTCAATACGAACAAGATGGGGGTAACCCTGGACCCCGCCAACGCTACCGGCAGGAGGATATTTAAAGAGCTGGTTCGTGAGAGCGACATACTTGTCGAAGATACGACGCCGGGCACCATGGAACGGCTGGGGCTGGAATACGAGAGCCTGCAGCGCATAAACCCGCGCCTGGTCATGACATCCATAACGCCCTTCGGGCAGGATGGGCCATACAGCCGTTACAGGGCATATCATCTGAATACGTATCACGGTAGCGGCGTGGCCCGGATATTGTCATCCATCCTGCCCCATGAAACGCCGCAGCCTGTCAAAGCCCCCGGTTTCCTCAGCGATTTCGATTGCGGGTTAAACGCGGCAACGGCCACCATGGCCGCGCTGTACTCCCGACTGTTCACCGGCTGCGGCCAGCATATCGATATCTCGGCTCAGGAATCGCTGATAGCCCTGGAGCGCGTCGAGATCGGGATGTATGGCAACGAGGGAGACAATAGATTCTCCACCGTCTTCATGCAGCATATGGTCGGCGGACTGCAGCGCTGCCGGGATGGCTATGTGCTGATCACGCTTGGTGGGGAACACCACTGGGATGGTCTGGTGAAGTTGCTCGGCGAGCCGGAATGGACTAAAGATAAAAAGCTGCGCGGCGAGATGGCCAAGTACCGGCATGCGAGTGAGATAAACCGTCATATCGCGGAGTGGATGAAAGATAAATCCGTTCAGGAAGTGTATCACAAGGGGCAGGCTTTCAATTGCCCTGTTGGCATAATCGCTACAGTGGAAGACCTGGCGCGGTCGGAGCAGTTGCAGGCTCGAAATTTTTTCGTCGATATAGAACACCCTGAGATGGGCAGGGTCAAATTTCCCACAACCTCCTATCGTTTTTCGGTAACGCCCGTCCGATATACGATGGCAGCACCGCTGCTGGGGGAGCACAACGAGGAAATCCTGTGCCATCGACTCGGTTATGCCAGCGGCGATCTGGTAAAAATGAGAGCGGCAGGCATTATCTGATGGAAGGCAAAGGTCAGGAACGGCTTCCGCTGCAGGGCGTTCGTGTGGCAGATTTTACATGGGCATGGGCCGGTCCCTATGCCACCATGCTGCTCGCTTTGCTGGGAGCCGAGGTGATCAAGGTCGAGAGCAAACACAGGCTGGACCATGCCCGCATGCGCACGCTGGCCAGCGGTTTTTCGGCAGAGGATATCGACAGTTCAGCCGTGTTCAATGACCTCAATCTTAACAAGATGGGCATAACCCTCGACCTTAAACGGCCGCAGGCAATAGATCTTGCCAGAAGGCTGGTATCCGTCTGCGATGTCGTTGCCGAGAACTTTCGTCCCGGCGTCATGGATCGATTGGGCCTGGGCTACCAGATGCTGCGGCAGGTAAAAACCGATATTATAATGCTTTCGTCGTCAGCACTGGGCGCCGTCGGACCGGAGCGGAACTATATCGGCTTCGCTCCCACATTCGCTGCTATGGGTGGGGCGGCACATCTTACCGGCTTTCCCGACAGTCGCCCGGTTCCGCTGATGGGCTCCAGCGACCTGCGCAGCGCCGCCACCAGCGCCTTCTCCATCCTCGTCGCGCTGTATCACCGGGCCGTCACCGGAGAGGGGCAGCACATCGACCTGTCTTCCACCGAGACTATTGCGGTAAATATAGGCGATGCCATCATGGATTACTTTTTAAACCGGCGGGTCGCTGAGCGGCAGGGCAACCGCGACGATATCATGGCTCCTCACAACTGCTATCCCTGCAGGGGAAAGGACGCATGGGTTTCCATCGCTGTCGCCACCGATAGTGAGTGGAACGGACTGTGCGACGCAGCGGGACATTCGGAGTGGGCCTCCGATGACAGGTTCTGCGACAGCTATCGACGGTGGAATAACCAGGAGGAGCTTGACCGGTTGATCGCGGAGTGGACGCGCGGTTTTACGCCGATGGAGTTGATGGAGAGGCTACAGCGATGCGGCGTCGCCGCTGTGCCCTCGTTCCACGGCACCGAGCTGTTTGGCGACCCCCACATGCAGGCGCGTCGATTTCACGCCGAGGTAACGCACCCGAATCTTGGCAGGCGAATAACGATCGCGCCGCCGTGGCATCTCTCGGGGACGCCGGCCAGCATCAATCGCTGCAGCCCGCTGCTCGGCGAGCACAACGAATATGTGTTCGGAGAACTGCTGGGGATGTCGAAGACGGAGATAGATCGCTTCAGGGAAGAGGGCGTTTTAAGCTAAACGATCTCGCTCAAGGTCAGGTTACCTTTGGCTCGATCCACGGCGTACTGGCAGGCCTCGAAGGCCTCCTGTCGATGACGGGCAGCTACAGCCACCACCATTATCACCTCGCCCACCTCGATGCGGCCGACGCGGTGGCATATGGATGCTGCTTCCAGTTTCCACTTCGATCTAATCTCCTCTCCGATCTGACACAGCAACTGTCTGGCCTCCTGACGGTCGCCGCTGCACTCGGCATATTTCAGCGGATGGCCATCCAGTGTCTGTCCGCGGAGCGACCCGATGAAGCTGATGGTGGCACCGATGGATGAATCCACTCTGACGCTGTCTATAATGGCATGCGGGTTGATGGGTGATGAGGATATATCAAACACGATTTTTACTCCGTTTCCGAACCTTTATACGGACTGTCGACTGGATCGGCTGCTGCGCCGGCAGCCGGGTCATCCGCACTGACTGCGACCGCCTCGCCAACAGGGGCGTTGAATAGTTCCTCAAGGTCTTTCCCTTCGATGGTCTCTCTGGCGGTCAGCGCTGCGGCTATCTGCTCCAGCTTGGCTCTGTGCTGGGTTAATATTTCCTTCGTCCTCTTATAATTTGAGTCGATTATGCGGTGGACCTCTTCATCGATCTCGTCGGCAACCCTCTCTCCGTAGTCTTTCTGTTCAGCAACCTCTCGCCCGAGGAAAACCAGTTCCTCCCTGCGGCCAAACGTGCGGGGGCCCAGCCGCTGGCTCATGCCGTACTCGGTGACCATCCTTCGGGCGATGCGCGTAGCCTGTTCGATATCGCTCTCAGGCCCCGTAGATGTCTCGCCGTAGATGATCTCCTCGGCGCAGTGTCCGCCCATCATGGTGGCGATAGCGTCGTTGAACTGCGAGTTGGTCCACAGGAAGCGGTCCTCCTTGGGCAACAGCCTCGTGTAACCGCCCATCATGCCGCGGGCGACGATAGATATCTTATGTACAGGGTCGGCGTTAGGCAGCATGCGGGCGACCAGGGCGTGACCCGCCTCGTGATACGCTGTGATCTCTTTCTCCTTCGGTGATATGATGCGGCTCCTCCGCTCCGGCCCGGCGATGACGCGGTCTATGGATTCCTCCAGTTCTCGCATGCCGATCTTCTTTTTATCGCGCCGCGCCGCCAGTATGGCTGCCTCGTTGACCAGGTTGGCCAGGTCAGCGCCGGAGAAGCCGGGGGTCTGCTTGGCGACGTTCTCCATCTCGACGTCGTCTTCCAGCGGCATGCCTTTGGCGTGGACCTGAAGTATGCCTTTGCGCCCCTTGATGTCCGGACGGTCCAGCACCACCTGGCGGTCGAAACGCCCGGGGCGCAGGAGCGCCGGATCCAGTATATCCGGGCGATTGGTCGCTGCCAGGACGATGACATTGGTGGAGGTATCGAAGCCGTCCATTTCCACCAGTATCTGGTTCAGCGTCTGTTCACGCTCATCGTGGCCGCCGCCGAAACCGGCACCGCGGTGACGCCCCACGGCATCTATCTCATCTATGAAGACGATGCACGGGGTGTTGCGTTTCGCCTGTTCGAAGAGGTCCCTGACACGTGATGCGCCTACACCCACGAACATCTCCACGAACTCGCTGCCGCTGATGGAGAAGAACGGCACCCCCGCTTCACCGGCTACCGCCCTCCCAAGGAGTGTTTTGCCCGTGCCCGGGGGCCCTACCAGCAGCACGCCTTTGGGTATGCGGGCTCCCAGCGCGGAAAACTTGTCCGGGCTCTTGAGGAACTCTACCACTTCCTGCAGCTCCTGCTTCGCCTCATCCACTCCGGCTACATCGTTAAACGTTACAGCGGGCTTGGTGCTGGGAAACATGCGCGCCCGGCTGCGCCCGAAGTTGAGCGCCTGATTGCCGGCCCCGCGCATGCGGCTGAATATAAACCATATAAGCCCTATGAATATCATTAGTGGTAAAAGTGTAAACAGCAGACTGGTCCAATCGAACCCGCTGGGGGGGCTGTATTCCACGTCGACGGTGCTAATGTCGACACCCCTGGCGATCAGGTAGTCTTCAAATTCAGCCTGATTAGCGAAAGAGCCGACCTCCACCCTGAGCAACGCCTCTTCGACTCCCCATCCCGTTATAAAATTCCCCTCGGAAGAAAACTTTTTAACCTGATCATTTTCATATCTGCTGATCAGCTCGTTCATGGTGCCGATCTCGATACTGGGAGCCGATGGCAGCCGGGCGACGAACATGGCTACCAGGGAGCCGATGATGATTATGTAAATTATACCTCTTCTTAACAGCTTTGCACCCATTCCGTCCCCACTGTGATAACGTATTGTTTTATGTCACGCAGGAATATTATACCAGAAACACATCTGGATTCAAATCACTTCGGGCTGTTGTCTGGCTATCACACCTGTATTATACTGTATCCATATGGGGCTTGACGACTCTTACCAAAAAGCGCTGGCGGATATGGCAGGGCTCAACCCGATTATAAGTGCATCCAAGAGCGGGGTCAAATTCGATAATGGACAGTTTATCATACCACTGCTGAATCGAAAGTTCTCAATGACCTTCCCCGGGATGACAGTAACAGAGATGGATGGCGATGCACCGCCGCCGAAGCTGATTTCCATCTTGCTGATGCATTACCTGACGAACGCCGACGGCACACCTGTTGCCGGTACGTGGATTGCCTATCGCCAGCTGCCGGGCGCCCACCTTTTCGGGCAAAGGTTCGATAACCTGGTGCTGGGTCCCATGCTTGAGAGCTTCGGTAACGATGTAGAGGGTTTCAGGCGGTCAGCTGTAGCTATTGGTGGCCAGCCGATGGATCGCAGCGGCGATGCCGGATTCAGGTTCACCGTTTTACCCAGAATTCCGATGGGTTGCATTCTGTATGAGGGTGATGAGGATATGCCGTCATCGATAAATGTCCTCTTCGATGCCGCTGCGCCTCACTATCTCCCCACCGAGGATTTGACCATCCTGGGCGGCTTGCTGCATTCAGCCTTGAGGAAACATCGTAATATCACAGTAGAGCGGGGTAAGAAATGAGCGAGCATAAGACAATAGCCGAGGCGGCTACCGATTTCCTTGCCAGCCTGAACAAAGAGACGAGGGATGAATACAGGCAGGAGCTGAACAAGTTCATTCGCTGGTGTGGCACCGAACGCCGGATGCAGGAGCTGCGTGCCCCCGAAGTAGCCAAGTACGCTGAGAACATCGATTCCGCTGCTGAGAAAAGGATACCACCCATAAAAGCTTTCCTTACATATGCTAAAAAGGCGGGGCTTGTCGATAGCAATCTGGCAGTACATCTTCGCCCGAAAAAGACGATCAAGAGGAGCTTGCAGAGGTCGCCACGGCTCGAAACGGCTAAGATGACGGCAGAAGGTTATCGCATGCTGCAGGAGGAGCTGGAGTCGCTTAAGAATGAACGCCCCAACATAGCTGAGGCCATCCGCAAAGCGGCTGCGGATAAGGACTTTCGGGAGAATGCACCTCTTGAAGCAGCCAAGGAACATCAGGGAATGGTCGAGGCCCGCATACGGGAACTTGAAGCTGTGCTCAAGTCGGCGGCAGTTACCACTGAAACCACCGATAGCAGCCGGATCTCGCTTGGCAGCACTGTGATATTGCATGACCTTGTCCACAAGGGTAAGTTACGTTATCAGCTGGTGAACTCGCGTGAGGCTAATCCTCTGAATGGCAAGCTGTCGGTCGAGTCGCCTACGGGGAAAGCCCTGGTGAACCGGCGGCAGGGGGAAGAGGTCGAGGTTATAGCTCCGGCAGGCACCCTGAGATATCGTATTGAGACAATCGAAGGATGATCGTATCTGTAAAAGTGTTGTATTGCAACGGCATAGCTGATGGCGATGAGGATTAAGCTTTTTTAACCGGTTGAACGCTTGACTTTTAGGCTGATATCGGTTACTAAATAAGGTTACTAAATCCAAAAACTGGAGGTTGTTGTGAAATTATTGACGCAAGAGATGATCGATGAATTAATCAAACGATCTAAAGAGCCGGAGGTGCAGGAATCGCTAAAAGGTTTGGAGATCAGGCTTATCATGCTGGCCACCGATTGCCCGGATAACGATGATCGGCAGGCCGAGCTCGTCCTTGAAAACGGCAATATAGTATCGTGCAAGGTTGACTCCAAGCCGGCGCCCAGCGACCTGAGGACGGCGCCGCTGGACAAGGCTAAGTTCGATGCCAAGGTCACCAGCCCGTTCAAGCCGCTGGTGGACCTCATTACCGAGAGGATGAGCCTTGTGGCGGCTTTCGGGCATGTAAAGATAGAAGGCGATCTGCCCAAGATCATGACCCAGGTTGAAGGTTTTGTGGCATTTCTAAAGTTGATTGGCTCATTGCCTGTCGATTGGGATAAGTAGACTGCATACCAGCACAGATTGACGCAGTTAGAAGGGGGTAAATATGAAATACCGATTGGGTTCGCAGGAACTGGCTGACCATTTCTGGGAGCTGCAGGAGACGGGCGATCCCGAGTATGTAGAGGCTATGAAAGGCCTGAGCATAAAGTTGATCCTGCTGGGGACGGACGCTCCTGGAAACGAGGATAAACAGCTTTCTCTGGATATCGAAGACGGCAGGTTTGTGGAGATCGTACCGGAGACAAAGCCGGCACCCAGCGATTTGAGGACCAAGCCTTTCGACCACACCAAATACGAGTGTCGGGCTATTGCTCCGCAGAAGGTGCTGGTAGACCTGTGCAGTGGTAAAATAGATCTTCTGGATGCTATTTCAACAGTCAAGATAGAGGGAGACATAGCCAAGCTGATGACCCAGATGCGGGGTTTCATGAACTTCATCGAGTTCCTGGGAAAACTGGGGATAGAGCCGTAAGAAATCGAACAGGACAATGAATGGGCAGCGGTTATTGCCGATGCCGCAGGGATAATACCGAAAAGCAAGAGGAAGATGAAATATGGGACTTGCACTGTTCACTGAAGATTTACGCGATGAATGCATGCGGCGGCAGGATCTCGACCCTGACCTCCGAATGCGCCTGAAGGGCCTTACCTTTCGAGTGCTGCTGGTGGGCATAGATGCGCCTGGAGGTGAGGATAGGGGACTGGCTATCAATCTGCAGGCGGGCAAATTCATCAACGTTGGAGTGATCCGAAAGCCGGCTCCGAGCGAGGAACTGCGAAGCCCGCATTTCGATAAGACCAAGTTCGATGCCAAAGTCATCGGGGACCACATGATGTTCTACGACCTGGTTACCGGCAAGATGGACCTGGCATCGGCACTGGGTAAAGTGCAGATAAACGGCGATATCACCAAGGTCACGGTACAGGCGCCGGGGTTTATCGCCCTGCTCGAATTTCTGTCCACGATGGATATAGATCCTTAGAGCAAAGGGGAAAGAGATGGGACTCAAACTAGGTTCACAGGAACTGGCCAATGAGTGCTGGCGGCTGCAGGAGATCAATGACCCACAGTTCATGGAAGCGATACAGGGGCTGAGCCTCAGTTTACTTTTTGTGAGTTGCGACTGCTCCGGAAACGAAGATAGGCAATTGGCTATTGTATTCGATGAGGGCAAATTCGCTGAGATAATCGTGAGCATAAAGCCAGCCCCCAGTGATCTGCGAACGGCGCCTTTCGACCACACGAAATATGACTTTCGGGTGCAGGCTCCGGTGGATGTCTTGATCGATATGATAAAGGGTCAGGCGAATATGCTGGAGACATTGCCCAAGGTTAAAGTGGAAGGTGACTTTGGCAAGCTCATGGCAAACGCGCAGGGATTCATGCGCTTCATAGAATATCTGCAGAATCTGGATATCGAACCCTGACCTGCCGTCGTTGATAACCCCGTGTGATCGGCTATGTCGATAAAGCTATTTTCGCAGGAAATGGTGGAGGAGGTGTTGCGCCTGCAGGAAGTCGACCCTGAACTGCGGGACAGGATGAAGGGGCTGACATTCAGCTTGATACTGGTGGGAACCAATGCCCCCGGAAACGAAGATCGGCAGCTCACCATACACATGAAAGACGGCAAATTTACCAGCGTTATCGCTGATGCCAGTCCTGCCCCCAGCGATCTCAGGTCACCATCCTTCGATAAGGATGTATTCCACGCCAAGGTCATCGGTGAACATCAAACCCTGTTCGACCTTGTAAGCGGGAAACTGAACCCCATCGAGGTGATAAGTAAAGTAAACATTGAAGGGGACTTTGGCAATTACATCAGCCAGATAGCCGGGTTTACACGCCTTCTGGAGTATCTTTCTAAAATGGGGCTTGAGCCTTGAGACTGATTTTAGTTGATACAAAGGATAACTTATTTTCTATTATATGGGTGTCATGATAAAATAGAATCGGCGAAGTTTTGCGTATATTTCTACCACGCATTGAATTATAACTTCTGGCAGGTATGTGTTTTATGGGGGTGCACTATGGGATACAGTCTGGGCTCACAAGAACTGGCTGATGAGGTAATGCGACGGCAGGACACAGACCCCGAATTCAGGGAGAAGATTAAGGGGCTGACCTCAAGATTACTCATGGTAGCTAATGACTGTCCGGGGAATGAGGACCGCCAGATGGCGATAGACTGGGAGGACGGACGTTTTAACCATATAATAATAACCATTAAACCGGCGCCCAGCGACCTCAGGACTGCACCCTTCGATCATACAAAGTACGATTTCCGGGTGCAGGCGCCGCAGCAGATTTATCTGGATATGATAGGCGGGAAGACGAATATGCTGGAAGTGATGTCCAAGGTGAAGATCGATGGGGATTTTGCAAAATTGATGGCCAGTGCCCAGGGTTTCATGGGCTTTATAGAGTATCTGGCTAACATGGATATCGAGCCTTAGGATAGGATGAATTAGTTCATTACGTATCACATGATTATTTCATAGGAGATTTGATATGGGAATTGTACTGGGTACACAGTCAGTACCGGACGAGGTGAAGAGGAGACAGGAAACGGACCCTGAATTTCAGTCGCGACTGAAGGGCCTTGATTTCAGCCTGATACTGGTGGGCACCGATGATTCCGAGAATCACGACTGGCAGTATTCTATCGTCATCAAAGACGGTAAAATAGTGCGCCAGGACCTGGAAAGGCAACCTGCCCCCAGCAAGCTGAGGGAACTCTCCTTCAATAAAAATGAGTATGACGCCAAAGTCGTTGGCAGCCACGAGACGGTTTATGAATTCGTGACGGGGAAGATTGACATACCCGGTATGCTGACTAGAGTGAAGATCGAAGGCGATTTCGGCAAATTCATGGGTCAGATGAAGGGGTTTTCTGAGTTTATCGAATTTCTGAAATCGATGAATTTTGAACCGTAAGGCACGTCATTTTTGAATAAACCTGTTAGCCTGTTTGCCGACGCCTTCTATGGAGGGGATTGTGGGCTTTAAGCTGGGCTCAAGTGAATTGAATAACGAGATCTTTCGCAGGCAGGAATCAGACCCGGAGTTCCAGTCAAGTCTCAAGGGACTGACTTTCAATTTACTACTTGTGGGAACCGACGGCCCTGGTGAGGAAGACTGGCAGTATTCGATCAAGCTCCAGAAAGGTAAGTTTGTCAGCGTTGGCGTGGACAACCAGCCCGCTCCAAGCATACTCAGAGAAACCACATTTGACAAGAAGGAGTTCGATGCCAAAGCCATCGGCAGCCACCAAACGCTGTATGAACTGGTCAGCGGTAAATTATACCTGATTGATGCCATAGGTAAGGTTAATATCGTGGGTGATTTCGGCAAACTGATGTCACAGCTAGATGGATTTTTAGGTTTTTTAAAGCTGCTATCAACCATGGATATAGAGCCCTGAGTCGATAGCACACACAGGTTCAAGTCCGTATAAATTGAGGTGACAGTGGGACTGCAACTCGGTTCACAGGAACTGGTCGATGCAATCATAAAGAAGCAGGATGAGGACCCGGAATTTCGCAAGGTATTTCAGGGTTTAAGTCTTAATGTCCTGTTTGTTGCCACCGACGGCCCTGAAAACGTTGATCGCCAGTATCATATCACAATCCAAAACGGTAAATTTACCAAAGTCGAAGTAAGTACGGAACCTGCCCCTAGTAAGCTAAGAGAGCCGGCTTTTAACAAGACAGAATTTGATTACAAGGCTATAGGAGACCACAAGTTATTCTTCGATCTGCTGCAGGGAAGGATAGACTTGGTACAATGGATTCCCAAGGTGAGACTCGAAGGCGATTTCGGCAAGCCGATATCTCAGCTTGCTGCGTTGGGAAAACTGCTGGAAGTCCTCTCCAAGATGGATTTGGAACCTTGATTAAACACTGGTCGGGGTGAGTGGATTTGAACCACCGACCTCTTGCACCCCATGCAAGCGCGCTAAGCCGAACTGCGCCACACCCCGTTACACCAGCCCACACATTATAGCAATGGAAGGGAGTTGTTTCAAGGCAAAATGTTCAGGTTGCTTCCAGCTATGGGAAGTGTTATAATTTCATTCTAGAAAAACAGAAGTGATATGCCTACTTACGAATACGAATGCAATTTATGTCATCATCGCTTCGATGTGAGGCAGGGGTTTAACGATAAGCCAGTCAGCACCTGTCCCCGCTGTAAAGGCGAGGCGCGCCGCGTCTTTCACGCCGTACCCATCATGTTCAAAGGCAGCGGCTTCTACTGCACCGACCATGGTCGTGGGACAGCCGGTATCGACAGGAGGCGTGAGGATAAATCCGAGAAGCAGCCGGTTTCCAAGGAAGGTGGCGGGAGCAAACCTGCAGAAGAAAAAAAGAAGCCGGATGCGGGTGTTTCCAAGGCTTCATCCAAGAGCGAACCACAGAGCGTTGCCGCATAAAGGCAGGCCATCTGAAATTGAAAGCACTGCTCCAGCGAGTACAACAGGCTTCGGTAAGTGTCTCCGGCGAAGTGGTTGGGAGTATCGGGCAGGGTTTGGTGGTACTACTCGGCGTATCGCAGGGTGATACAGAACGCGATGCACAGTACCTGGCGGATAAGACGGTGAACCTGCGCATATTCGCCGACAGTGAAAGTAAGTTTAACCTCTCTGTCCTGGACATAGGCGGCGAAATCCTGGCGGTGAGTCAGTTCACCCTCATCGCCGATACCAGGAAAGGACGACGCCCCAGCTTCACCGAGGCGGCACCGCCGGAACAGGCTGAGGCCCTGTTCGAAATGTTCATCTCGTTTCTGTGTTCCAGCGGGTTGAAGGTCGAGAGTGGCCGCTTTCAGCAGCATATGCTGGTGGTGATACATAACGACGGCCCGGTCACCGTGATGCTGGACAGCAGAGAAAAGTTCTCACAATCATCTCCGTAATGGCATAGATTGCCCGCCTCAGGCGGGCAATGACAATGTTGTACTGTGTCATTGCGAGCAATCTCAGTGCCCTGCACTACCACAGGGATTGCTTCGTCGCTTCACTCCTCGCAATGACGTTCGAACCCCCTCAGCCCCCCTTTTCCAAAGGGGATTCGGGAGGTTTCCAAAACGGGATCAAGTTGGACAATGGCAGTAGGGTTACATGTCATTGCGAGCGAGCAAATCGAGCGTGGCAATCTCAATGCCCCGCACCACCACCGAGATTGCTTGGTCGTTCCCGCCTATGGCGGGCGAGTCTCCTCGCAATGACAAAACGGTACCGTCGACTCGATTTAAAAGCAAAACGAATGTGGTAAAACAGCGGGCTGTAGCTATCGCTTGCTCTCAAGCTCCAGGCTGATGTCGAGGGACTTGGAGGAGATGGTGATGGCGCCGACGGAGATCAGGTCGACGCCGGTCTTGGCCACCTGCCGCACGTTATTCAACCGGATGCCGCCTGAGGCTTCGATCAGCGCCCGTCCGTTGACTAACTCGACTGCCTGCTTCATCTCATCGATCGGCATGTTATCCAGCATGATGATATCGGCACCCGCATCCAATGCTTCCTTAACCTCGTCGATGTTGGTCACCTCCACCTCGACGTTGAAAGTCGAATTTTGAGATGCCATCTCCACCGCATCCTTCAGCCTCAGGCCAAAGGAGCGTATCGCCGCCAGGTGATTGTCCTTGATCAATATGCCGTCGCCGAGGTGCGCCCGATGGCTCTTGCCCCCACCCACGCGCACGGCGTACTTCTCCAGCTGTCTCATCCCCGGCGTGGTCTTCCTCGTGTCGGTGATCTGCACATCGAGTCCTTTCACCGCCTCAACGTACCGCGACGTCTCGGTGGCGATGCCGCTGAGGTGGCACAGGAAATTGAGCGCCGTGCGCTCCGCCTTGACCATGCTGGCCACCCTCCCCTCGATGACAGCGGCCACATCGCCCTTCTTCACCTTCGTTCCATCCTGCTTCAGTATCTCCACCGATAATTCGGGGTCTACGTGCCTGAATACCGATTCCGCTACCGCCATCCCCGCCAGCACGCCGTCCTCCTTGATCAGGATGCTGGCATTGCCCTGCAGGTCGTGCGGGATTATTGCCTCCGTAGTGACGTCGCCGGACTCCAGGTCCTGAGCCAGGACCCGCTCTACCATATCCTCAACCTGATCCCACTGGCTGACTAAAGGTTCATCCATGCATTTCTCCCGCTTTCTTGCTTAGGCTTTTCCTGAATCAAAAATAACGATACTCCGTAGTCGAGTTATTCAAAACTATCATCAGCGTAAAGATTGGATCTGTGAGAGCCTATCTCGACTTCCGAAATACGATGTGCTTAAGCCACGCGTTTGAATGATCGGGGAAGTCGGAGCGGTAGTGTGCACCGCGGCTCTCCTTCCGGATCAGCGCTGCCTCTGCCATTATCCTGCCGGCAAGGACAAGATTGGCGATCTCGTAGCTGGGACGATCCGTTGGCTCTGCCAGCTTCTTCTGCCAGGTAGCCAGGGTCGCAGCCGCCTGCTCCAACTCTGCCCCACTGCGCACTATGCCCACCTTGTCCCACATCAGATTCTGCAGCTTGGCCATGCTCGGTGGAGGCACGTCGCGAGAAAGTTTGCGCTGGCTCAGGGTATGGCATCTTTTCTTCGAAGGCGTTGGCGTGTCGTTCCTATCCTTCACCCTGTCGACTATCCGCTTGGCGAAGACGACCACCTCGAGCAGTGAATTGGAGGCCAGTCGATTGGCGCCGTGCACGCCGGTCACTGCCACCTCGCCAGAGGCGAACAGCCCGGCAATGTTGGTCTCGCCCCACGTGTTGGTTTTTACACCACCCATCATATAATGTGCTGCTGGTGCTACCGGTATTAGTGATCGAGTTATGTCCAGCCCGTTCACGTAGCAGAAGCGGTAGATATGCGGAAAGCGGGCGGTGATCTTGCGCGGGTTGAGGTGGGTCACATCTATAAGGACGTGGTCGCTGCCGGTCTTCTTCATCTCGGCCACGATGCTGCGAGCCACCACATCGCGCGGTGCCAGCTCCCCATCAGGCGTGTAATCGAGCATGAAGCGGCGCCCCTCGACGTTGCGCAATATGCCGCCTTCACCCCGCACTGCCTCGGAGATAAGGAACGGCGTCACCCCCATCAGGCGTGTGGCGGTGGGATGGAACTGGAAGAACTCCATGTCGGTGATCTCGGCGCCGGCGTTATATGCCAGGGCGACGCCATCGCAGGTAGCGATATCTGTATTGGTGGTGAAGTTGAAAAGCTGACCCCCGCCGCCGGTGGCCAGGATGACCCCCCGCGAGTAGAACTCGCCCAGTTTGCCGGTACGTATGTCCAGCGCCTTTACACCCCTGCATACGCCACGCTCGACGATAATCTCAGTTACCAGGCTGTATTCCATGATAACGATCTCGGCTTCCTTCGCCAGCCTACTCAGGGTTACTTCGATATGCTCGCCGGTGGCATCGCCGCCGGAGTGCAGTATGCGCGGCACGCTGTGCGCCGCCTCACGGGTGAGGGCCACCTCGCCGTCCACGCTATCGAAGTGGATACCGAAATTGACCAGCTCAGCGATGCGGTCTGGAGCTTCATTGACCAGGATGCGCACCGCTTCCTCGTCGCACAGGCCTGCGCCGGCAGCTATAGTATCCTTGAAATGCAACTCCGGCGAGTCGCTATCGCCGATGGCAGCCGCTATGCCGCCCTGGGCGTGCCGTGTGTTGCAATCATCGATGCCGGCTTTGGTCAGCACCAGCACATTGCCGTAACGGCGCGCCAGCAACGCAGTGTACAGCCCGGCGATGCCGCTGCCCACGATGATGAAGTCGTATTGATTAGCCATAATGTCATGCCTATGCTACCGCAATCATGCGGTCGAGGGCAAGTTTGGCTTTAGCGCGCACCTCTTCGGGGACAGTCACACGATTTCTCCGCTGCTCCATGGTCTTCACCACGCTTTCCAGCGTGGTCTTCTTCATGTTGGGGCACACCAGTCCCTGCATCAGCAGGTGGAAGGTCTTCTGCGGGTTGTCCTTCCGCAGGCGGTGCAGCAGGCCTTCCTCGGTGCCTATGATGAATGTGCCGGCGTCGCTCTCGGTGGCGTAGCGCACCATCTGTGAAGTGCTGAGCGCAGCGTCCGCTTTGGCGATCACCTCCGGAGTACACTCGGGGTGCACCAGCACCACGGCGTCGGGGTGCTGCTCCCTGGCGAGATCGATATGCTTGGGGAGCACACGGTTGTGCGGGGGGCAGAAGCCGGGGTACAGGATCATCTTCTTATTCGTTTTGGTGGAGATGTAGTGCCCCAGGTTCTGGTCGGGCACGAACAGTATCTCGTCCTGTGGCATGGATTCCACTACTTCCACACCATTGGCCGAGGTGCAGCAAGCGTCGCTCAAGGCCTTGACCTCTGCCGATGAGTTCACATATGTGACCACGGCTGCCTTGGGATATCGCCGTTTCCACTCGATAAGATCGTCCGCGGTTATCATGTCCGCCATGGGGCAGCCGGCCTCTTTTTCGGTCAGGAACACCGTTCGCTGCGGGCTTAAAATATAGGCGCTCTCCGCCATGAAGTGCACGCCGGCAAAGACGATGACCTCGGCGTCGACCCTTGTGCAGATGCGAGCTAGCTCCAGCGAATCGCCGACGTAATCGGCGATGTCCTGAACCTCGGGGCGCTGGTAGTTGTGCGCCACGAGCACCGCATTCAGCGATTTTTTCAACCCATCGATTTTATCTCGAATCTCGGCGGTGATGGTCGAGCTATAGATCATCTCAGCTCTCTTTGTCTTTGTTCTTGCCACCACTGGTATACGCCGCGGCGCAGTGCTCGCAGCAGAAAACGATCTCCCGCCCATCCTCCACGATTCGCACCGGACGGTCGACAATAGTACGCCCGCAGGCAGCGCAGGCCATCGCCCTGCCCTTTTTGCGTGCCCATATCTTCATACCCTGAGTATACACTATCAGGCACAGCAAGACGATAGCGCATGCAATTGCCAGAGTTTCGTTAATCATAGCCACCCCGAAAGTCCAAACAGATAAGCTATCGCTATGGACAACGCCATTATGGAGATGATATACAGCGCGATGGTCTTCTTCCCCATGGCCTTCCCGATTACCAGCACCGTCGACAGGTTGGTCGCCGGCCCCAGCATCAGGAAGACGAGACCGGCTGAGGGGTCCATGCCGCTGGCGATGAGGGCAGCCACAAAGGGAACAGAGGCGGTGGAGCAGATGTATATGGGCGTGGCGACGATGGCCATTATCACCAGCGCCAGCACCCCGCCGCCCAGGTATTCCGCGATGTAGTTCTCCGGCACCAGCGCCGCGATGATAGCAGCCGCCGCAAGGCCAATCAGTATCCAGTGCCCGATATCACCCACCATGTCGATGAAGCCGTAGCGGAACGTGACCACGATTCGCTCTCTCAACCCAAGACTATGCCCAACCCCTGACACTTCGCAGTCTCGAGATGAGGAGCTGCTATCAGCCTCACAGCTACAGGACGACTTATCGACGGGGGCCTGCCGCACCGTCTCCTTGAGGAACACCAGCGCCAGCAGCCCGCTGACAATGGCTACTGCGAAAGCAACGATGATATAAGCCATGGTGAATTTCCACCCCAGCATTCCCAGCGTGAGCAGTATGGCGGTCACCGTCGTCGCCGGGGTGGCTATCAGGAAAGCGATGGTGGCTGCCCGCGAGGCGCCCTGTTCGTACAGCGCCACGCCTGTGGGGATCACGCCGCACGAGCACAGGGGCAGCGGTATGCCAACCAGCGTGGCAATGAGTACCGATTTCATGCTGCCTTTACCGACCAGACGAAATATGACGTGCGAGGGCACAAATGCCTTGAGCAGGCCGGCAAACAGAAAACCGATGAGCAGCCACGGCGCAGCCTCCATCAGGAAATGCCAGAATCTATCGAGTACTTCCACCGGCATACACCTTTTACGAAGGGTATTGTCCCGCTACGGCTGATACGCTATCGCCGTCCACCTTAATATTCTATGCTAGCTCGATAGCGCCCTGCAGTGACCAGGGTCTCGTTTTCTCGATCTTCACCATAACCAGTTGCCCCAGACGATTGGCCTCATCCTCGAAGAACACCAGCTTGTCCGTGCGCGTGCGTCCCCACCACCTTCCCTGCTTGCGACCCTCCACCAGCACTTCGACCGTTTGGCCTAGAAGCCCCGCGTTTATCTCAGTGGCGATGCTCTCCTGCAGTTCCTCCAGCAATTGGCGACGGCGCGCTTTCTCCGCCGGCGACACGTCGTCCTCCATCTGTCGTGAAGCGATTGTGCCAGTTCGCGGCGAGTAGGCGGCTATGTGTACCGTGTCGAACCTTAGCTCGTGCAGCACGTCGTATGTTCCCTGAAACTGACGCTCGCTCTCTCCGGGGAAGCCCACGATGACGTCGGTGCTCAGGGCGATGTGCGGGACTGCGCGGCGTATGCGCTCGGCAAGCGATCTGTACTGCGCGACTGTGTAGCCACGGCGCATCGCCCGCAGGATATCGTCGTCGCCCGCCTGGAGCGGCAGGCTCAGGTGTTCGCACACCTTGTCGAGGTGTGCCATTGCTGAGATAAGGCCATCGCTCATGTCCTTGGGGTGCGAGGTGAGGAAGCGTATGCGAGCCAGCCCGTCGATGCGATTCAGCTCCGTGAGCAGGTCGGCCAGCGTTGGCTTATCGGGCAGGTCGTGTCCGTACGAGTCAACGTTTTGCCCCAGCAGCGTCACCTCGCTCGTGCCCCGCGCGGCCAGCGATGCGACCTCGCGCACGATGTCATCCATCGGTCTGCTGCTCTCTCGCCCTCGACGGTAAGGGACGATGCAATATGAACAGAAATTATCGCAGCCGCGGATTATATTCACGAACTCGCTGGGCCTGGGACTGGAACTGATCGAAGCGGCGTCCCAATCTCCCGACGCTATCCCCCTGCCTTTCAAGAAATCGAAAAACGTAACGAAGTCCTGCGGCGCGAACCATACATCAACGCGGGGGAAACGTCGTCTCAAGCCAGCGACATCGGAGTCAACGAAGCAGCCGGTGAGCGCAAGCACCTTGCCCCTGTCGAGAGCACGCAGGGAGTCGAGCTTATGGGTAACGCGGTCCTCGGCGCTCTGTCGCACCACGCAGCTGTTCAGCACCACTACGTCCGCGTTGTCGGGCCGTCGGGCGGAACGAAAGCCCATCCGCTCCAGACCGAGACAGATGCGTTCAGAATCAGCCCTGTTCATCTGACAGCCGATGGTCCAGATATGATAGTGTGGCATCAATCTACTTATACCCTCAAATCGATTTTATCGACAACCTTTTCGTAGCTAGCATGGCTCGACGTGTTGTAATCCAAATCGACATCGACTTATACTATAGTTTAATGTCAGCTGGCCCGATATGCAAAATCGGTATTTCAGCGAAAAAATATGTCGAGCGAAATATTTCACCTTACTGTGGGAAATATTTTAGAAGTATGACGATATCTTTCACTAAAGCACAGGTCGAAATTTAGCAGGGGGGAATGGATGCATGCGCTGTTTATTATACTGATATCAACGTTGCTCGCCGTATTCGGTTGTGTCAGTGACTCGTCATCACCCAGCTATCCGGACGTTGATCGCAAGGAGAAGATACCCGTTGATATCACGAAGCGTAGTCCTGATACAGACCAGTATCCACCGATATTGCACTCAGATGAGTATGAAGAGCCTATTCCTTTACCATATCCTGTAAACACTGCGGGGGCTGAGGATTCTCCATTCATATTGCCGGATGGCAATACGCTGTATTTTTTCTTTACGCCAGACGTGCGGATGCCCGTCGAGCAGCAGCTGGTTGATGATGTTACCGGCGTGTGGGTTTCCTTTAGGGGAAGTGATTCGTGGACTGAGCCGCAGAGGGTCTGGTTGCAGGACCCCGGCAAACTATCCCTTGATGGGGCTGTCAGTATTCAAGGCGATGAAATGTGGTTCGCTTCCGCCAGGGAGGGCTACACGGGGGTAAACATGTTTGTTGCAGAGATGGTGAATGGAGAGTGGACGAACTGGAGATATTGTGGGGACCGGCTGATGAAGGAGATCCAGATTGGAGAAGTACATTTACATGGTGAAGAGCTTTACTTCCACTCGGATCGTCTCGGTGGCAAGGGCAGTTATGACATATGGGTTACAACAAGGGATGGCGATTTTTGGTTAGACCCTGTAAGCATCGATGCAGTAAATACCGATTCAATGGATGGGTTTCCTTTCGTTACCTCGAATGGGGATGAGTTATGGTTCACCAGGACGTACATGGGAACCCCTGGGATATTTCGCTCTGTAAGGATTAATGGTGGATGGGGCGAACCGGAACTGATGGTGTCACAGTTCGCTGGCGAACCTACAGTCGATGATGGTGGCAATCTGTATTTCGTACACCACTATTACGAAAATGGCATTATGATTGAAGCAGATATATACGTTACTCATAAGAGACAATGATCGCGTTTCCTTAGGTATATATACCTCAAGAAAGGTGAGTCGGTTATATTACAACTCTATACACGGGGCGATTCACAATTCTTCTCAATGGTTTAATCCATTTGCGGCGGGTACCCCGATATCTCATGTAGAAAATGTTCACTTGTCGCCAGCGATCCCTATTGAGGTGGCGGAGGGAGTGGGATTCGAACCCACGACCCCAGTTTCCCAGGGTAACCGCTTAGCAGGCGGCCGCACTAGACCACTATGCGATCCCTCCTGTGGCCCAATATAGCATACAATAATTTGAATTACAACGATATTGTGTCGGTCGCATACCTGTGCTATACTATGCAGTACTGTACTCAAGCACATGATTACGACTAATAAAAGGGGGAGCATGGAAGAGGAAAGGACAGAAACAGAGGAGGTATCCATTAAATCTTTACTAGCAGCGGGTGCCCATTTCGGACACCAGACCAGCCGATGGAACCCGCGGATGAAGAGATACATATTTACGTCGAGGAACGGTATTCACATCATCGATCTGGAGAAGACCGCCGAGATGCTCACCAGGGCCTGCGAATTTGTGAGGGGCCTGGTTTCGAAGGGCGACAATATCATTTTTGTCGGCACTAAAAAACAGGCCAAGGAAGCGGTGGAAGAGGAGGCCAGGCGATGTGGTATGCCTTATGTAAATCAGCGATGGCTTGGTGGTATGCTCACGAATTTCGGGAACATCCAGTCGCGGATCGATTACCTGGTGCGCTTAGAGGACCGAAAAGCGCGGGGAGAGTTCGAGTATCTGACCAAGAAGGAAGCCATGAAGATGGCCAAGGAGATCGAAAGGCTTAACCGTCAGACCGGTGGCTTCAAGGAAATGACCAAGTTCCCGGGGGCGTTATTCATTGTCGATCCCTCCAAGGAACGCATTGCCGTCACCGAGGCGAAAAGCATGAAAGTGCCCATCGTGGCCGTAGTCGATACCAATTGCGATCCTGACGAGATCAACCATCCCATCCCTGCTAATGACGATGCGGTAAGGGCGGTTAAGCTGGTGTGCTCCAAGATAGCCGACGCGGTGCTGGAAGGCAAACAGGAGCACGAACTATCCAAGATGGTTGCTGACGAGACTGAGGATACACAGTACTTGGAATCGCTGACCTTCAGCCCTGAAGGTGAGGAATAAATATGGTAACTACTGATACGATCAAAGAGCTCCGTAGCCTGACCGGTGCGGGGATTATGGACTGCAAGCGTGCTCTAGAACAGACTGACGGGGACCTCAAAGAGGCCACCGATATCCTGCGGCAACGGGGTTACGTCAGGGCGGAGAAAAAGGCCCATCGTGAAGCTAGAGAGGGATTAGTGGAAGTCTATATCCATACCGGAAACCGGATTGGCGCAATGGTGGAAGTAAATTGTGAGAGCGATTTTGTCGCCCGCACGGACGACTTCAAGAAACTGGCTCACGATATCGCCATGCAGGTGGCAGCCAGTGACCCCAGGTACATGAGTTCCGACGACATCCCCGAGAATGAGACCTTCGATGAGGGTGTCGATCCCGAGCAACTGTGTCTGTTATCTCAGCTTTTTATCCGTGACCCTCAGAAAACAGTGCAAGACCTGATAATTGAAGCTATATCTAAGGTGGGAGAGAACATCAAGGTGCGGAGATTTGCCCGCTTCGAACTGGGCAAAGACTAGGCCATGGAAACGCCTCAGTACAAGCGTGTCCTCCTGAAGATAAGTGGAAGTGCCCTCATGGGGGAGGACAAGTGCGGTATCGACATAGCTGTCCTCAGACATATCGCCCAGCAGGTAAAACAGGTTGTCGATATGGGTGTGCAACTGGCTATCGTGATCGGGGGAGGCAACCTGTGGCGTGGAGCAACATGGGAAGCGATGGGCATGGAGCGCACTAATGCTGACTACGCTGGAATGCTGGCGACATTGCTGAACGCGCTGGCGCTTCAAGATGCCTTGGAGAAGGCTGGCGCCATAACTCGTGTGCAGAGCGCTTTGACCATTATGGCGGTGGCGGAACCCTATGTGCGGCGCCGGGCTATGCGTCACCTGGAGAAGGGCCGTGTGGTAATATTCGCCTGTGGCACGGGCAATCCGTATATGACTACCGACACAGCGGCGGCGCTGCGGGCTGTCGAGATCAATGCTGAGGCCTTGCTTATGGGCAAACATAAGGTAGACGGAGTTTACAGTGCTGATCCGGCAATCGAATCGACGGCCATGAAATTCGACCAGATCAGCTATTCTGAAGCCCTTAAGTTGCGACTCAAGATTATGGATGCCACCGCTCTATCACTATGCCGGGAACACAACCTGCCTATATTGGTATTCGATATCGGGGCTCCTCATGGAATCATGCAGGCGATTACGGGAGAGGTTGTGGGCACAAAAGTAACCAGTTAGAGGTGCATTATGATTGAAGACATACTTGCTGATTCCAGCACGCGGATGGGTAAGACAATCGATGCATTTAAAAGGGACCTGGCTACCGTGCGCACCGGGCGGGCTGCACCGGCGCTGGTGGAGAACATCAAGATCGATTATTATGGTGCCCCTACCCCTCTAAAACAGATGGCAACTATCACTGCCCCTGAGGCCAGATTACTGGTGATTCAGCCATGGGACAATACTACCATCGGGGAGATCAAGAAGGCGATACAGAAATCGGAACTTGGGCTCAACCCCAGCAGCGATGGTCATCTGATTCGTCTGTCCATCCCCCCTCTGTCAGAGGAACGCAGGAAGGATATGGTGAAGTCGGTACATAAGAAGGCGGAGGATTGCCGGATCGCTTTGAGGAATATACGCCGGGATGCCATCGAAATGCTGCGGGATATGGAGAAGGAAAAGGAGATTTCGCAGGATGATCAGAAGCGTGCCCAAGATCGTCTACAGGAGATAACCGATAGCTTTGTGGAAGAGGCGGGCGAACTGGCGAAGGTCAAGGAAGCTGAATTGCTGCAGGTGTAGAAAGGCTGCAAGCCTACTATCACACTGATGAACGAGTCATTTCCTAATATGGAGCACACACTAAAACATGTTGCCATCATCATGGATGGAAATGGTCGCTGGGCCAGGGAGCGAGATCTGCCGCGTCTGGCAGGCCATCGTGCCGGGACGGATAATATCCGTCCCGTCCTGCGCTGTCTCAACGACCACGGGATAAAATATGTAACGCTATTTGTCTTCTCAACCGAGAACTGGACTCGCCCACTGCAGGAGGTGCAGGGTCTCATGAACCTGCTGGAAGAGGTCATAGATCGAGAGGCTGCCAGCCTGCATCGGGATGGTATCCGCCTTCTGCACCTCGGTAGCCTTGATGAGTTGCCGCACAGCATCCAGCGTAAGGTGCAGGAAACCATCGAGTTAACCAAGGCTAATAAGAACGCGACCCTGTGTATTGCGCTGAACTATGGCGGCAGGTCTGAGATCGTGGAGGCTATCAGGCGAATAATACTTGACCATGTGCCCCCTGAAGATGTCGATGAATCGCTGGTTTCCAGCTACATGTACACTGCCGGGCTGCCTGACCCCGACCTCATCATCCGCACCGGCGGGGAGATGCGTCTCAGCAATTTCCTCACCTGGCAATCGGCGTACAGTGAGTATTACACGACGACGACCCTGTGGCCTGATTTCGGTCCACGCGAGATAGAGCAGGCACTCGAGGCATACAACGCCAGGGAGCGACGCTTCGGGGGAGTGAAACAGGAAAGCTAGGGCGCAACGCATGATGCGGCAACGGGTGCTCAGCGCATTGGTCCTCTTCGCTATTGTCTTCCTCGCTGTCTGGTACGACGGCCCGTTTTTTTCCGTTGTCCTGGCTGTGTGTGCAATATGGGGAACACTGGAGTACTTCGGTATGGCGGGAATGTCGCCGAGACACCCCATGACTATTTTCGGACTTGTCTGGATCATCCTGTTTGTCGCTGTAGCCCACTTCTCCTATAACTATGACAGGTATGCAATGTTTCTGTTTACATCGGCTGTGGGACTGTCTTTAATCTGCCTCCTCTTCAGCCGCGACATCAGGAAGGCTGCCACATCCTGGGCGTGGACTGTTGCCGGCATCATATATATCGGGTGGATGCTGAGCCATTTCATCTTGCTGCGCCAGCCTTCCGTCTCCGGCGGGGCGGATATCGGCAGGGACTGGGTGCTGTTCGTCCTGTTCGCTAACATCGCGGTAGACACAACGGCCTTTTTCGTTGGTCGTAAGTGGGGCAGGCATCATCTGGCCACGCGCATCAGTGCCAAGAAGACGTGGGAAGGCAGCACTGCCGGCTTCGCTGCCGCCATCGCTGCGGCGATAGCCTTGAAAGCTATCCTGCCGAATATCGATATCACTTACTGGCATGCGGTTATCCTCGGCGGGCTTGTCGGCGTGTTCGCACAACTGGGTGATCTGGCTGAGTCCATGCTGAAGCGCAGCGCCGGCGTCAAGGACGCCGGTGACATGATCCCCGGGCATGGTGGGTTGCTCGACCGCATGGACAGCATTATCTTCTCCGGGGTAGTTGTATATTACTACGTAACCTACCTGCTTACCTAAACACAGGTTACGCTTCTGCTCAGCACCTTATTATCTGTCACTGCTAGGCAAATCGCTTTATGCATTTTGTATACGGGTATAAAGCTGTGTTACAATGAACCTGCTTTAATTTGTTAAGATAGAGATCATGGTCAGTCGAAAGAGGCGCATCGCTATCCTTGGCTCCACCGGCTCCATCGGGCAGCAGGCGCTGGACGTTGTGCGCAAGTTCCCTGATCGGTTCCAGGTGGTGGGGCTGGCCGCCGGCCGCAATGTGGCGCTGTTACACCAGCAGGTCGAAGAGTTCAAACCGGATGTCGTATCAATCGATGCTGCTGATTCGCGTGGGCGGTTAGCAGATGTCGATTGTGAGATAACCAGCGTAGGGCGGTTAGCGGCACACCCCGATGTAGATATCGTCGTTATCGCTATCGCTGGCAGGGCCGGGCTGGCGCCAACGCTGGAAGCCATTCGCAGCAGTAAAAGTGTTGCCCTGGCCACCAAGGAGGCGCTGGTCATGGCCGGCAATATCGTCACTGCAGGAGCAAGGGCACATGGCGTGGAGATCATGCCCATCGATAGCGAGCCCAGCGCCATATGGCAGTGCCTGCGCGGTGAGGGGCGGGAGATCGCGCGCATCATACTCACCGCCTCCGGTGGCCCGTTTCGACAGCTCTCGCCAGACGAGCTCAGAACGGTGACCCCGGAGCAGGCGCTGGATCACCCCACGTGGAACATGGGGCGGAAGGTGACCATTGACTCTGCCACACTGATGAATAAGGGATTTGAGGCTATCGAGATAAGCTGGCTGTTCGATGTGCCGATCGACCGCATAGAAATCGTCGTTCATCCTCAGAGTATAATACACTCGATGGTGGAATTCGTCGACGGCTCGGTCAAGGCGCAGCTCAGCCTGCCCGACATGCGCTATCCCATACAGTATGCGCTGTTTTATCCGGAGCGTGCGCCTGACAGCTGGCTGCCACATATCGATTTTAACGATATCAGCGCCAGGGCTTTAACTTTTGAGACTCCAGATATGGAGCGATTCCCCTGCCTGCGGATGGCGCTGGAAGCGGGGCGCAGGGGCGGGACCTGCCCGGCGGTGCTATCGGCTGCCGATGAGGTGGCGGTTGAGATGTTCCTGCAGGGCCACATCGGGTTCACCGATATACCATCGCTGGTCGAGAGAGCGCTGGGTAAGCATCGCAGCATATCGAATCCATCGCTTGACGATATCCTTTCCGCCGATGCCTGGGCGCGGGAGATGATGATCCCATGAGCATATTCATTAGTATAGTCGCTTTCTTCCTGATAATATTTCTGGCTGTGCTGGTACATGAAACCGGCCATTATGTAACTGCCAAGGTTTCGGGGGTCAAGGTGGAAGAATTCGGCATAGGGCTTCCGCCACGGATCTGGGGATTCCACAAGGGCGAGACACTTTATTCGATTAACTGGATACCGCTGGGCGGTTTCTGCCGCATGGCCGGTGAGGTAGATCCTGACGTGCCGCGCAGCCTTGCCGGCAAAAGCGTCAAGGTCAGATTGCTGGTCCTCAGCGCCGGCTCAATCTTCATGCTGCTGTTCCCCCTGTTTCTGCTGCCGGCATCCTACATGACGCCAATACCTCGTCCTGCAGAGGACGGAGGCGTATACATCGGCAGCGTCGATCTGGGGTCGCCTGCGTGGGACGCCAGCCTGCAGTCAGGCGATATCATCCTGCGAATCGACGGACAGGACATATATACGCTTGAAGACGTTCATAAGGCTGTCGAGGCAAAAGAAGGATCAGAGGTCACGCTTGTGATAGCGCGGGCCGGCTCCGAATTCGAAGTTAATCTGGTTCCACGTACGGAAGATGAAATCCCTGAAGGTCAGGGACCTCTGGGCATTCAGATGAGCCTGTTGATGGAGACCAGGATATACCCACCATGGGAAGCTATCCCCCAGGGGTTCCGTGATTATGGTGAAATCTATCTTAATGTTGGCTCTGCCTTCGGTATGCTGTTCCGCGGAGATGTGCCGCTGAAGGATGCGATAGTGGGGCCGGTAGGCATCGCCCATATTACCAGAGATGTAGCCAGCACCGGCACCGCAAACATGATCCGGTTGACAGTCATAATACTGGCATTGATGGGCATATTTAACCTGCTCCCCATACCCGGGCTTGACGGAGGGCATCTTGTGTTCGTAGTTATCGAGGGGATCAGGCGCGGCAAACGCATATCGCCACGGAGGGAATCGCTGGTCCACTTTGTAGGTTTCGCCCTGCTGATAGGGCTGGTGGTGGCTATCACGTATAATGATATCTTGCGGCTGGTTGAAGGAAAGGGCTTTACGCCATGATCCGACGACGTATGTCCCGTCCTGTCGATATTGGTGGCGTCGCAGTGGGTGGTGGCGCACCGGTGGTGGTGCAATCCATGACCAAGACCGACACCCGGGACGCCATGGCGACGGTGAATCAGATACGTCGCCTGGAGCAACACGGCTGTCAGATAGTGCGTGTTGCCGTACCAGACGGCGAGGCGGCGGCGGCCATAGCTACGATCAAGCCGCTGACCAGCATCCCCCTGATCGCCGATATACACTTCGATTATCGGCTGGGCATACTGGCTATCGAGGGCGGCGCCGACGGGTTGCGCATCAATCCCGGCAACATGAACGACCCGCAACATGTTACAGCCCTGGTGCTGGCGGCAAAGGAGAAACAAGTACCCATACGCATCGGGTTGAACGCCGGTAGCCTGCCCGCAACGTCGGATGCCGGGTTGAGCTTCCCGCAGCGCATGGTGGATGCAACACTCAGGTATATCGATTTCTTCAACAGGCTTGATTTCGATCAGATTAAGGTATCACTGAAGGCGTTCGATGTGCCCGACACAATCGAGGCCAACAGGATGATCGCCGAACGCATGCCGTATCCGATCCATCTGGGTATCACCGAGGCGGGCACGCCCAGGAGGGGCATGATACGCAGTGCTGTGGGCATTGGCATACTGCTCAGCGAGGGCATCGGCGATACGATACGCGTGTCGCTGACCGGCGACCCCTGCGAGGAGGTTTATGCCGGCTATGAGATACTCAAGTCCCTGAACCTGAGCCGACGCGGCCCCACCCTGATCAGCTGTCCCACCTGCGGCCGCACGGAGGTGGATGTGGTGGCGCTGGCGAACGCTGTAGAACAGCGGTTAGCCCTGATCGACAAGTCGCTCACAGTGGCGGTTATGGGCTGCGTGGTCAATGGTGCCGGCGAGGCGCGCATGGCGGACGTGGGCATCGCCTGCGGCAACGGCCGTGGCGTAATCTTTTGCCGCGGGGTGCAGGTGAGAACAGTGGTCGAATCCCAGTTCCTCGATGCCCTGATGGAAGAGATCGAGAAATTCGAGATTGACCGACTGGATACTGGCGGTTGATATCGATGGACACAGAAAAACCGGATATCGATAAACTGGCATCAGCAAAAGACATCGGTAAACTCGTGGAGTGCTTGATGCATGCCGACAATAGCGTTCGCTACCGCGCCGCTGGCGCGCTGGGCAGACTTGGTTCCGAAGCTAAACTCGCTGTGCCTTATCTCATCAATGCGTTAGAACACTGGGACTCGATGACGCGCGCCGCGGCCGCAGGGGCGCTGGGTGCCATCGGTACCGACGCTCGAGAAGCCGCCCCAACACTCGAAAGGCTGCTCACAGACCCTGACCCAGTGGTGAAGATGTGCGCTGCCAGCGCCCTGCGCGATATCTGCCCCGGATCGGGAAAGGGATTGCAGGATCTGTCCACCATACTGAATCAAAAGGCTAGACCCAGGCCCAAGGGTATATTACAATCACTGGGCGAGAGCCTGAGTACGGAAGTTGACCCGGCCCTGTTTCTTGTAAACCCGTTTTTTTAAGTTTTAAGTATCGTTACTCGTCAGAGAGGTTCAAAGAATGAGACTATCACATTTGTTCGGTAAGACGTTGCGGCAGGCGCCATCGGAGGCGGAAAACGTTTCCCATCAGCTGTTGCTGCGGGCGGGTATGATTCAGCAGCTGGCATCGGGCGTTTACTCTTACCTGCCGCTATGTCTGAGGGCGATCAACAAGATCGAGGCCATAATCCGTGAGGAGCTGGACGCCGTCGGTGCCCAGGAATTGCACATGCCGGTGCTGCAGCCACTGGAGATGTGGCTGGAGACGGGGCGCGACGCTGCTTTCGGTGAAGGCCTGTTCCAGCTCAACGACCGCCGCGAGCGTCAACTGGTGCTAGGCCCGACGCATGAGGAGGTTATCACCGATTTGGTGAAGCGCAATGTGCAGAGCTACCGCGACCTGCCTCTCATGCTATACCAGATACAGACCAAGTTCCGCGATGAGCCACGTCCACGCGGCGGGCTGATGCGCGTCCGCGAGTTCGACATGAAAGACTTGTATAGCTTCGATATCGATGAGAAGTCGCTGGACGATAGCTATCAGAAGATGGTGCAGGCATATAAGAACGTATACGAAAGGTGTGGGCTTGAAGCGGTGGCAGTGGATGCCGATAGCGGTGCCATTGGTGGCAAGGACTCACACGAGTTCATGGTGCTGGCGGAAAGCGGAGAGGATATCATACTCATTTGTCCCCACTGCGGCTACGCCGCTAACGTAGAGAAGGCGGAGGGCCGCATACCGCCAATCCGCGGCGGTGATCCCAGTCCCATGCAGGAGATATCAACTCCAGGGATGACCACGATAGCGGAGGTGGCAGCTTTCCTTAAAATACCCGAGGGGCAGACACTTAAGGCGGTATTTTATTGCGCCGGTGACGAGGTGGTTTTTGTCGCCATACGGGGTGATCTTGAGGTTAATGAGGTTAAGCTGAAGAGAGTGCTCGGTTGCAGCGAATTGAGGCTGGCTACAGATAAGGAAGTGAGCTCAGTTGGTCTCGTGGCTGGCTACGCTTCGCCGCTGGGTCTGAGGGGTATCAAGCGTATCGCTGATACGTCTATCACACTGGGCACCAATTTAGTCGCAGGGGCTAACAAGGCCGATACCCATATCAGGAACGTTAACTACCCGCGGGATTTCGAGGTCGACGCTATAGCTGATATCGCTACCATCAGGGCTGGCGACGGCTGCCCTAAATGCGGCGAGGGGCTTATAGCCAAACGAGGTATTGAAGTGGGGCATGTATTCAAGCTGGGCACCTTCTTCTCCGAGCGGATGGGAGCTACATTCATCGATAAAGATGGCACGGAGAAACCGATAATCATGGGCTGCTATGGAATCGGCATAGAGCGGTTGCTGGCGGCAGCAATCGAGCAGCACCATGATGTCAAGGGCATCATCTGGCCAACACCAATCGCGCCGTACCAGGTGCACCTGTGCGGGTTTTCCATGGACAACGAGATGGTATTATCGACAGCCGAGAGGGTGTATCTGGATCTGCAGCGTGAGGGGCTGGAAGTGCTGTACGATGACCGCGATGAATCGCCTGGTGTCAAGCTGAACGATGCCGACCTTCTGGGGATGCCGCTGCGTATTATCATAAGCCCCAAGACCTTAAACGCTGGCAGCATGGAGGCAAAACTGCGGCGAGAGCGAGAGGCTTCGCTGGTGCCCCTGAAGCGCAGCAGCCAGCAGTTGAAAAAGCTCCTGTTTTATGCCCCTGAGAAAAGCAGTAAATCTAAGAGTGGGAAATAAGCTTACAGGGGCT
>Ga0180432_10000110_pt1 | contig 122109 bp, 81 predicted proteins | sample SS_ome_10_FD_132414 | JGI IMG/M metagenome (GOLD analysis project Ga0180432, IMG submission 132414) | Hypersaline lake sediment archaeal communities from the Salton Sea, California, USA - SS_1_MS_2 metaG | ecosystem: Environmental > Aquatic > Non-marine Saline and Alkaline > Hypersaline >... | reverse complement strand
CGCGCGTCCTGGTACTCGATCGACATCCCGGTTCCTCCCTGAAAACTCTCAACGGATCCACCTTCCTGCCGATCAATATACCTCCCTTTGTCGCCTTGCGCCAGAGCTTTGGACTACACCCCGAGCAGTATACCGATCCCGGCGATCCTTGCACCCGCGGGGCCTGCCGTGTACCATCATGATGACCCCCTCCGCGATTTGCCCAGCAGATCTGCGTGATGGTTCAAAATCCTCGGTCTGACGGCTTAGGTCAAAGTGGGGGAACGACGGGCGGGTGATCGACGCTCGCCTACACGTCGATCCGGTGGTCGGGTCGACGGCGAGACTCTGGATGTAATCTTGGAGGACATCATGACGAGACTGATGAGTCTGTCCGTTGCTGCGATCTTCGCGGCGACGTCGGCACTGACGGCCGCACCGGCCGCCAAAGCGGAAGAGGCCAAGAAGGCCGACGCGCCCAAGCAGGACGTGCTCAAGACCCAGAAGCAGAAGATCGGCTACGCCTTCGGCATGCGGATGGGAAAGGGGTTCAAGATGCAGGGCGTCGACATCGACGTCGACGCGTTGGCACAAGCGATGAAGGACGTGCTGGCCGGTCGCAAGCCGCTGATGACCGACAAGGAAGCGAACGATGTGATGATGAACTGGCGCAAGGAAATGATGGCGAAAATGGGCAAGCGCCGCGCGGAGGACGCCACCAAGAACAAAAAGGAGGGCGAGGAGTTTCTGGCCGCCAACAAGAAGAAGGAGGGCGTCGTCGCGCTGCCCAGTGGCCTGCAGTACAAGATCATCAAGGCGGGCACCGGCCCCAAACCCAAGGCCACCGACACCGTGACCGTCAACTACCGCGGCACACTGATCGATGGAACCGAGTTCGACAGTTCCGAGAAGCAGGGCAAGCCGATGTCGTTCCCGGTCAATCGCGTCATCAAGGGATGGACCGAGGCGCTCCAACTGATGAAGGTCGGCGCCAAATGGCAGCTCTTCGTGCCGTCCAACCTGGCATACGGCGAGCGAGGTGGGCGTCCGCCAATCGGGCCCAACGCGACGCTCATCTTCGATATCGAGCTGCTTTCGACCGGCGCCCCCGTGGCGAAACCCAAACCGATGCCAAAGGCTCCGCCCAAGGCGAAGCCGAAGGCGCCAGGCAAGCCCAAGTAGACCCGTTTGCCTTCACCACAACGCCGCCGCCCCAATCGAGGCGGCGGCGTTGGCGTTCTTGTGGGCTCACGCGCGCGCATCAGTCTGACTGCGCGTGAGGCATCTCGAATCGGTAACCAATCTCCCGAACCGTCTGGATGAACGTCGGCCGGTGGGGATCGGGCTCGATCTTGCCCCGCAGCGTGTTGACGCAGCGGTCGACGCTTCGCGAGGTCACGAACACGCCGTGGCCCCAGACTGAAGTGAGGATCTCGTCTCGGGTGACCGCGCGGCCCACACGCTTGACGAAGAACGCCAACAGATCGAACTCCTTGGGCGTCAGCGGCACCTCGCTCCCGTTCCGCACAAGCCTGTGCGAGGCCAGGTCCAGTTCGCAGTCGCCGAAGCGATGGATACGGACGTCGCCCTGGCGCCGGCGACGCAGAAACGCATTCGTCCGAGCCAGCAGCTCCTCGATGCTGAACGGCTTGGTGACGTAGTCGTCGGCCCCGAGGTTGAGCCCCAAGATGATGTCCGACTCCTGTCCCTTGGCCGTCAACATGATGATGGGCACGTCGAGGCCGCGCCCGCGGACCTGGCGGCAGATCTCGTACCCGTTGACGTCGGGGAGCATGATGTCCAGGACGATCAGGTCGGGATCGCCGTTGAGGGCGGCCTCCAGGCCCTGCTTGCCATCGGCGACCGTCTTCACCGTGTAGTCGGCGAACTCGAAGTTGTCCTTCAGAGCCCGCAGCATCGTCGGATCGTCTTCGATGATGAGGATCGTTTCCCCGGGCATGACCACACCGAACGGTCGCCTCCGGTCAGCCTGCGGCGGCCAGATCGGAAGCGGGAAGCCTAATCGCAAAGACGCTGCCCTGGCCGGGCTGACTCGTCACGTCGACGCTGCCGCCGTGCGCGTCGACGATGAACTTGACGATGCTCAATCCCAGCCCGCACCCGCCGACCTTCCGCGAGAGCGTCTGATCGACCTGGTAGAACCGATCGAAGACCCGCCGGGCCGCCCGCCGCGACAGGCCGATGCCGTTGTCCTCGACCTCGAAGCAGACCTGCCCGCCGTCCCCGGACGCCCCGTCGTCGGCGTAGGCGCGAAGGACAATGTGCTTGTCATCTTGCGAGTACTTGTAGGCGTTGTCCAGCAGATTGATCAACACCGTCACGAGGGCGTCCCGATCGCCCGTGATCGCGGGCAGGTCCGGCGCGACCTCCACGTCCAACCGGCAGTCATGCGATGCGAACCGCTCGCGGACGGTGTCGACCGCAGCGGACGTGATCTCCTCGACGCGGACGTCCGTGAATTCGAAGCTTCGCTTGTTCCGCTCCATCCGGGAGAACGTCAGGAAGTTGTCGATCAGCCGGCTGAGGCGGGCGTTCTCCTTGGCGATGAGCTCGACGTATTCGCGGGCCTGACCCTCGTCCCGGGCCTTGCCGGCTAGCAACGTGTCGGCCAGCACACGCATCGACGCCAGCGGCGTCTTCAGCTCATGGGAGACGGTGGCGATCAGCTCGTTCTTCAGCCGCGTGACTCTCACCTGCCGGGCGACGTGACGGGCGACCAGCAGGGCCAGGATCGCAATGGCCAGAATGACGAGCACACCCGTCCAGAGATAGGCGGTAATCTGCGCCTCGGCCGCGGACGCGAACGGGTCCGGGTCGTCGAGATACAAGGCCAGCTCCCACTCCGGCAGGTGCTGGCCGGCGGGCACGGCGCGGAACGGTGCGACCTCTGACTGGGGAGCGGCCGGCGGGCGGATGCGGAGCGATGCGCCCGGGAGGGAAACGACCGGCCCGACCGTCAACTGCATTTCGGACAGGAGGCGGTCTTCCCGGAAAAGGGCCACGACGGTCCGGCTCGGCGGGGCCAGGTGCCACACGCCTGGCATGGGGGCGGCGGCGAGACGCTGGGCCGGAGGCGGCGCGGGCGTGGTCGCCAGGTACGCTGCCGCCAGATCCTCCGCAGCCAGCGTGGGGAACTGCGGACGTTCAGGCAGCAGCTCCTGCAACTGCCTCATGAGGAACCGTCGCTGCCCGGCACAAACCGCAGGATCGCCATAGTCGACGACGCGCTTCTGGAGCCGTTCGGACAGCCGGCCGAAATCGGCGTTCGCTGGATCGCCCATGAGCTGCAAGGCGCGCAGCATCGCATCGAAGGGAATGAGTCGACCGTAGGCGTCGGTGGCGTTACGGTACCTGTCCTGCCCGAGCGTCTGGGTCAGGACCTCGATCGCGCCCTGCGTCTGACCCGCCTTGGCAAGGCACCGCGCCCGGGCCTGAAGGGCACGGGCAGCGGCGCTGGGCGTCGACGCCGATTCGGCCAGCTTCGCATAAACCGCAGCCGCCGCGATAGGATCGCGCCGCTCGTACTCCAGCGATCTGGCCTCCCCCCATCCTGCCGCCTCGGACGCCTGCGTGGCCGCAGCAGGCTGGACATCGCGCGGATAGCGCAGCTGGCCGGCACGGTCGTAGACCACCACGCTATCCGCCGCACCGTCCCGGACCAGGCGGGCGAACACCTCGGGCGCTGCAGCGTTCGGGTCGATGCCGGTCAGCGCGTCGATCTTGGCCCTCCAATGGGCCTCCAACCGGTCGCGTGCGGTGAGCAGGTGGCCGCGGTAGGCGTCCTCGAGCTTCCGGGCCACGGCCAGACGTTCGTTGCGCATCGCCGCCCGCATGAACCACAGCACACACCCCGTCGGCACGATGACGGCCAGGAGCAGCAGCATCAGCACCGGCCAGACCTCCCGGCCCAGCCCCGTGCCTCTGACGATCTTGTTGCGCCCGACCACCTCAGCGTCTCCTGGCGATGCGCTACCTGAGGGTGCAGTTCTCGGTGACGGCCTTCTCCCGTGCCGCGAGCGACAGGATCATGTCGCGACAATTCCTGATCACGCCCTTTGGTGTGTTCTTCCCCACGTAGATGCTCCAGCACCCCTCCACCCGATACTCTCCACGGAGGTTGTCCATATACCCCTTCTGACAGCCGTTGACGACGAGCTGTCCGTTGACGTCATCCAGGCGGAAGTCCTGACAGTCCTTGATGGTGACGGCGGCAGGCTCAACGTCGTCCCCATCCGTGTTCAGATGAGACACAGAGCATTTCGCACACTTCTCGACAGCCACCGTTCGGCATCTGCCCCGACTGAGATGCCCGCGTCCCAGCCGTTCGAAACGGACGTCCCCCGCCCGAACGTCAAACAGGTCGGCATACGCCACTCTGCGCACACAGACACGGTCCGCCGTTTGGTCGATCACCGCCAGATACGGCGTCAGCACGTCTGCGTCCACGTTCCCTTTGCCCGACACGATCATGACGTACTTCGCGTCCCCGCGGATCTCGAGGTCGCCCTGGAGCTCGTGCACGCCGACATGGGCCCCGCTGAACGTCAACGCCACGTCCGCCTGGTGCTTGACGACCTGGAAGAAGGCGGCCCCGCGGGCCTCGATCGTCATCGGCCGGCAGCGAGAGACATAGATCGAGATTACAGAGCCCCCGACGACAAACGTGTCCCCCTCTCGTTCGGCGCGCATCCGTCCTGAGCCCCTGCAGACGAACCGCACCTCATCCTCCCGCACCGCCTCCCCCCCCGACGGAGGCGGATCATGGCGGACGTAGACGCTGCCCTGCGGGGACGCGACGTGAACCACCAACGGAATCCCGGCCGGGAGGGTAGCCTCGAGCGTCGGCCGACGGTACGTCGCCGGACCCATCGGGACATAGTGATGGACGACCGACGCAACGGCGACCGCGCCGAGCACCAGGCCGCCCACGATCCTGCGTCGGTGCCTGGCGTTCGGAAAGTAGTAGCCGGTGCACAGCAGAACCGGACCGAGAACCACGCCGTTCAACAGCAGCGCCTGCACCAGGCGATCCGCTCCCTTGTCGTAGGCGTACAGGAAGTTCGCCGAGCAGAAAAACACCGTGGCCACGTAAGCCCACCGATGCCCCCGAGACAACCCGAACAGGCACAGCACATTTCCAGCCGTTGCCGCCAGCCACCTACCCTCCCCCCGGACCGCCAGCACGGCCGTGATACAGCACGTCACGCCCATGCCCACCAGCGCGATCCACAGCACACCTGGGATCTGCCTTCGCACGCTGTCTTCGGGGGTCTCCACGGGCTGCCTCTACCCGGTCTTGAGACTGGCGACGATCGAATCGAACGCCGCCTTGCTCTGCTCGAACTGGTCCTTCTCGATTCGGAACACGAACCAGTAGACCATCGACTTGCCGAGCAGATACGTGCGGTACTCGACCATGTCCTTTCCCTCGTCCTGGTAGTCGGCGACGTAGGTGGCAGTCGGCATGCCCGAGCGCTTCTGCTCGGACCAGCTGTTCGCCCGAACGGTGTAGCCCTTCAGGGCCCCCTCGAGGCCCTTGATCTCCCCCTCCGCGACCTTCCGGGCGGACGTCACCAGCGTGCCTGCCTCATCGGCCGCGAGCTGACACCACGCCTTCAGCTCCGGCGGCAATAGGTGCAGCTTGAACTTGTATCGGCCTGGGTTCGCAGGTTTGTACAGGTGCCAACCGGCCGGAGCGCTCAGCGACAGACCCCGCTCCTCGTCGCAGAACTGGACAGGCTTGCCCTTCTGGCGGACCCGGGCCTCCGCCAGCGTCATCGTGGCGGACCCGGCGTCGTACTTCACCAGGTACTGATGCTTGTCCGCAGAGAACCACAGCGTGTGCTTCAGGGCGCTGATGTTCCCCGAGTATATGGCCAACTCCACGACGTAGCAGTCGAACGTGCCGACCGGGACCGTGATCTTCTCCCGGCCCGTCACCTCGATCCGGCACTCGAGGACGACCGGGTTCTGCACCGCGAAGATCATGAACGACCCACGGTAGTCCTCAGCCAACGGCATCCGTCGGATGAGGAAGAGCGCCTGCTCGTTGTCGTACGCGACGCCCTCCAGCTTGACCTGCTTCGAGGACGTCTTGCCCGCAGACGTCCCCTGCCACTGGACCTCTCCCGGCGCGTAGGTCGCCTGGTAGTCCCCCTGCTGGGTCTTGGTTCTGCCGGTGATGGGCCTGAAGCTGGCACGCTCGGCGTCCACGCACCTATACTGCTCCGTCTTGGCCATCGGAATGACCATGTAGGACTGTACTCTCCACGCTTCCTTCCCTGCCGACGTGACGGCGTCGGTCGTGTAGATCAACGTCCCCATCTCGCCGCCCGCGCTCGTGTTCACGCTCAGCCTCAACAGCTCGCCGTCCGCCCACGGCGCGGGATTGAGTTTCGGCCCTTGCGTCGAGGCCAGCTCTCCGCCCTTCAACCGGTACCGGAACACCGTCGTGATGCTGCCCTTGGGAGGAACAACCTTCTCCTGGAACAGCTCGATCCGCCCGTCCCGAACGCGCCGTCCCATGTCCGCCGGGGTCGTCTCCAGCAACTCCGCCCCCTTCGGCAAGCGGTAGACCTCGAGGCGTCGGGTCGGCACGTCCGAGCCGGGATAGTGGACCATCCGGTACTCGAACTCGTCCTCGGCGCCCCGAACGGGCTTGACCAGACCCAACACCGAGCCCTCCGAGGCGTAGACCAGATGCTCGCCGGCCGGAACCGCCTCGTTCAACGCCAGTTTGTACCGGTAGTGGCTGCCCTCGTGCTTCGTGGTGAACTTGAGGGGACGCCCTTTGTCGTCGTACATCCGTTTCACCTTGACGAAGTCCGAGTTAACGAACCCCGTCGTCTTCAAAGCACGTCCCAACCGGTTGACATTCTGTATGATGCAGCGGCCCGTCTTCGTCCCATCCGGCTGGACGTCCTCTATCGTGATCTGGGCATACTGCAGCGGCTTGACGGTCAGCAGCGCAGTCGCGCTGCCGATCGCCCGAGACGCATCGTGGGCGCCAACCGTGACGACGTACCGGCCCGGCTTCAACGGCTTGGCGTGAACGGCCACCTTGGCTGATGACTTCCCATAAACCTCCGAGCGCACGTCCGCGCCGATTCCGCTGACCCGCCACACGTGATCACGGACGGCATCCGCCGCCACCTTCTCGGGGCGAACCGACACGCTGAAGCTTCGCACGCCCTTGGCCAGCCTCGGGTCCACCGACCACGCGATCTGAAGGTGACTCAACTGCCAGATCGTCTTGGGAACGCCCGGGCCGGCCTTCGCCGATTCGGGCCGAACGAACAGCCGCAACGTCTCCTTCACGCGGCATCCGACGATCTCAGGGAACCGCACGGTCGGCACGTGCTTGCGGGCACGGGCCACCAGGCCCTTCTGCTCGGGAAACCGGGCGATCAGCTCCTCGAACGCCGCAATCGACTCCTCGCGCTTCCCCTGCTTGGCCAGGCACTCTCCCAACCGGAGGTAGGCCCGCGCAATGGCCGGACGGGCCGCCCGCGCGTCCGCGATGATCTTCTGGTAGATCTCGATCGCCTTGGTCAGATCCCCCACCGTCTGCTCGGTGTAGATCCCCTTCTCCAGCAGCACCGAAGGCGACTCGCACCAGACCAGCGATGCCGTTCCCAGAACCACCCCCACGACCAACGGAATGACGAACTTGCCCTTCATGACTCGAGACTCCTTTGCGGATGATACACCCAACGCCCGATCCACCACAGTTGGATCAGTCGGCGGCATGTCGTGACAATCCCCCCGGTTGCGCGCTCATTGGCCGCGCGCGGCCAGATCCTTGGCGACGATCTGGCGACCCTCCTCGGTCGCCTTCGAATAAGCGACCCATAGATGGCCGTCAGCACCGTACGCGATGGCCGGGAACCTCGGGGCCCCCGCCGAATCGAGCGTCCGTGCCCTGGACCATCGATTCCGCGCGGCCTCGAACGTGGCCTGCTTCAGACTCCATCGATTCGCGGTCGTGCACTCGGCCCAGACCAGCGCAACGGCGCCGTCGGGCCCCACGGCCAGCCGTGGCGTGCAGATGTTCCTCTGCGGGCCGCGCACGTTCTTGGCATCGGGTCTCTTTCTGCCGGCCAAATCGCACGAACCCGCGCACAGCCACTTGCGGCTGGCCCCCGACGGGCGGTGCCACTGCAGGCTCTCCCACGCGCACCAGACCCGGTCCTTCTCGTCCACGACCACCGAGGGCGCCGCGTCGAACCCCGTGCCGAGACTCGCATGCTGGATCTTGCCGAGCTTCAGATCCCGATCGACGGGTCGGATGAACACCGTCGGGTTCTGCGCGTCGCGCGTGTACCCCTTGGGCCGGTGATAGTCCCAGCTCCAACAGACGATGACGCCCTGATCACAAGACGCGATCGTCGGATCCGTGTGGTCTTCGTAGTCGGGCACGTCCGTCGGACTGACCCGGATTTCTTGCGACCAGTCCGTCCCGTCATGCCGGCGAACGTACACCTCCTTGTCCCGAGAGAGGCTGCCCATCTTGTGCCACCTGTAGTAGGTCACCCAGACGCCCGCTTCCCGGTCGCTCGCCAGCCGCGCGTGCATCGCGTCGTCGCCCGCGTCCGTGATCCGCACCGGCTCGACCGACGCGCCGGCGTCCGCAAGGCAGGCCGCGAAGATGTTGTACTGCTCGGCCTCGGCGTTGCTGGTCCAGCTCGCCCAGATGCGGCCCTGACCGTCGACCGCGACGTGGCCGTCGAACTCGTCCGCGTCGCTTGCCGCGATCGGCCGGTCCTTGCTCCAGTTCTCCCCGTCGAACGACCGCATGAACACGTCGTTGTTCCCGTTGCGATTGCTGGTGAACACGACGTGGACCCGCCCGTCGCCGCCGCAGGCGATCGCCGGGAATCGGTCGCACTGCCGCGCCCCTTCCAGCTCGGCGCTCCGCTTGGCCGTTCCAGGCGCGTAGGCGACCCCGTCCAACATCACGGGCTTCACCGATGCGTCGGATTCGGTCACGTCCTTCAGAAACGGCTCGAGCTCGCCCATCAGCCTTCCCAGCGAGTTGTTGGCCCTGCAGACCACGCGTCCCGCCTTGTCTACCAGCATGACGAACGACCACCCGTTGCGGTGAAACTGCCGCTCGAACTCGCGATTCACGTCGAGCAGGTGGACGGCCTGCGAACGGTAGTGTTTCTGAAACTCCAACGTGACCAGCTCGTTGTCCCCCGCGGACGACCGGATCAACTGCAGCTTGTCGGGCCCGTACTTGTCGGCCAGCGCCGTGAACGCGTGCATGTCCTGCTGGCAGCCGCCACACCAACATGCCCCGGACAACAGCAACACCGGCACGCCGACGTAGTCGCTCCCACGGACCTCTCGGCCGAACGTGTCCTGCAGCGTCCCGGTCAGCTTCTGGCCGCTGCGCTCCGTCGACAGCAGGCGGTCGCCGTTCCGCTTGCCGCTGCTCCTGCTGCTCCGCCTGCTACTCCGGGTTCGCCTGCGGCTGGGCCCGCGCTGAGCCTTGGCATCGCCCTTGCCCGATCCCGTCCTAAACGAGATCGGATACGGCGTGGCCGGCACGCCCCGCTTGCTCCTGAAGTTCCTGAACGTGTTGTTGTTGATGCTCAGCCAGTACTCGTGATTGGGCTCGAGACGCACGGTCAGCACGCACGTGCGGGCGTCGACCCACTTCGGCTTGCCGCGCGTCTTGGGAAAGGATGGCCCGCCGCCCACCCACGAGTAGTGCTCACCCACGACCATGTCCTGGTCGAACGTGACCCGGATCTCGCGGAGTGACGGATCGACGTTCTGATCGCCGTTGTCCGGCACGGCCTTGATCACGCGAGGGGCCCGGGCCCATCCCTCGGACGCAACCGCCAACAGTGTTCCGATAACAACCGCGATAAGTCTCGTCCGTCGCATCACTTAACTCTCCTTCGCTCTCGGACCGAAGCTTGGCCCGTCCTCCCAGCAGAAGTGTACCCTACGCATGTCACCGATTTGTCACGCTGGCTTCCTTTTCTCGTCCAGTTTCCTCTCGGGCCAAGTACTCGGCAGAAGAAAGGATGCGACGCCCCTCGCGCAACAAGAATCGCCAGGGCAGTCCTGGAACCGCCCTGGCGAAGGAGATTGGCTGGGCAGGATGTTGCGCTGCAGCAGCGTGCCGACGACGCCGGGTCACTCGCTGCTCGAGGCCGACGACTTGGTCACGACGACGCGCACGTCCTTCCTGATTTCGCCCGGCATGAGCCTGACGCGGATGTGGTCCTTGAGGCGATACACGCGATCCCAGTCATGAGCCCCGACGTATTGCAGCGTGCCCGGGTACAGATACAGCGTGGCCTTGCCCTCCTTGTCGGACTTGGTCCCCTCCGTGAAGACCCCGGAATGGTTCTCCGTCCACCACGCCGCCGCCGCGATGCCCTCGATGGGCTTGCCCCCCTCGTCCTCGATCCGCAGGTGGATCTTCGCCAGCGATTCCAGCGGCAACTTCACGTTCTCGACGTCCCGGTCCTTCACTTCGACGAGGACATGGCCAACGCCCCTGTCCGTCCGGAGGTTGAACGGCAGATAGGCCGTCAGTCGCTGCTTGCCCGGTTGAACCTTCGGCAAAACGAAACTTCCCTCGGCATCCGTGGACACCATCGGTTCCCATCTCTTCAGACCGACCCGGATCTTGAACCCCTTTACGTCGGTGACGGTCGTGCTGGGAACAACCTTGCCGGACACCTTGCGGAACGCGATCCGCTTCAACACCACATCGCCGAGATCCTTGTCCTGGCCCGGCTTGACATAGATCGGCTTGGCCGTGCCCCCCGAGTACTCCAGCGGATGGGTCTCGATCTTCAGGCTCACCACGCCAGGCACCAGCTTGGCATACTCGAACCGTCCAGCCGAATCCGTCTTGAGGCGCCTCGGTTGCTTGACCCCGTCGGCGAACTCGAGCTGACACATCGCCAGCTTCTCGACCAGCGGCGCTCCGGCCTGGTCGACGAGTCGTCCGCGGATCTTGGCCGTCGGGACCATCACGATCCGTATCTTGTCGACGACGCTTCCCGCCTTGGGCTTGACGGCCTCATAGTTCTCAGCGACCAAGGACCGATCGCCCCGGTCGAATCCCCGCACGTACTGCAGCTGGTCCGGATACAGATACACCACCCCCCTGCCGTCCTCGCCGGACACCGTGCCCTCCGTCCAGAAGCCTTGTCCGCCCCGGTCCCACGTCGCCCCGGCCGTGATGCCTGACAGCGGGTTCCCGTCTGCATCCACGTACAGCGCTCGCACCTCCGCCAACGTCTCCAACTGGATCTCGATCCCCTTGAGCGGCTCGCCCGGCTTGACGTGGATCTCGGTATGACCGATGCCTCGATCGCCCCTCAGATTGGTCGGCATGTACGCGGTCAGCCGATGCTTGCCGGGCGTCACGAACCTGAAGCTGAACCGCCCTTCCGCATCCACTTCCACCATGTGTCCCCAGTCGTAATCGAGTCGGACCATCAGGCCCTTCAGGCCAAACGTCGTCTTCGAGGGAAGTAGCTTCCCCGAGACCCCCGCCTCGCCGCCCACGACCAGCTCCGGCCCGACGACGCTTTTACCCTCCTCGGCCGCGATCTGGTACTGAGGCACATCCCGAAGGTTCATCTCAGGGCGAGTTCGCGCCGTGACCGTCATTTTGCCCCAGCGCTGGTCGTACCTCCCGGCCCGCCGCGTATAGAATGGCTTGTAGGTTCCGGGCCCCGGAATCCCCTTCAGCTCGTACCGACCATTCTCGTCCGTCGCCGTCTGGTCAATCACGTCGTTCCGGGTGTCACAGGCGCTGATCTGACACTTCGCAACGCCCTTCCCTTTGGCATCCACCACCTTACCGACGATCGTGCCCCCCTTCCGGATCGTCAGCGACCCCATGGTGTCCTTCTCCAGCAGGTCCCAGAAGAACCCCGTGCCATACCCCTGCTTGCTGACGCGCACCCACGGGTCCTTGCAGTACATGACATCTTGCCGGTCCGTGCTGCACCAGATCTCGAACTCGCCGCGCTCGTCCGTCAGGGCACGCCCCAGCGAACCGAAGTACGTCCAGTTCCCGTTGCCGCTGCCCTGCACCCGGAGCAACGCGCCTTCGATCGGTTTGCCGCTCTCATCGATGACCTTCCCCTTCACGAGCTCTCCGCGATGCAGCGCGAAATCAACACCCGTGTAGTCCGTCTTCGCGTTCGTCACATAGGGCTTGACGTACTGGGGCCTCGTCTCGTAGCCCGAAGCGCTGGCGGTGACGCATAGATGGTCTTTGTCCTTCATGGCACCGGCCGTCGTCAGCGGCGTCACGAACGTCAGCTTGTACGCCCCATTCTTGTCCGATCGCGTCACCTTGCGGGGCGCCTTCGCGTACACCTCCGGGCCCATGTGCCGCCAGATCAGAATATGCCCGTCGACCACCGCCTCGGCGATCGGTTTGCCGGTCTTGGCGTCCGTCACCTTCCCCGTGACCGTCACCGTGACCGGCTTGGCCTCACTGCCCTGCTCTGTCGAGAACCGCAACAGGACGCCTTCCTTCCCACTGGCGAGCATTGCCCCGCAGGACACCACAAGCCCCACGATCAGTCCGTACTGTCCACGTCGATTGCGCATTGTCCTCGCACTCCTCTGGCAGCGGCTTTGCTAGAAGCCGACAGGGGTTTCGTGTTGCGACGTCGCCGCGATGGTCACGACGAGCCTGGCCGGTGTCCGACGCGTCTCAATGGGTTTGGGGAATGCCTCCTCGATGACGGCGGAACTCGGAAGACGGAACTGGCACAGACAGATGGCCTTGCTCGGACTCTCGGGTCTGCTGAATTCGAAACTGCCCCTCCCCTTGCGCTCGAACCATCCCTCGACGTTGGTCACCCTCACGATCACCTGCTGCGTCTGCGCCGGCGGCACGGGCACAAGGGACAGATCGATCCGCCACCGCCCGTCTTCGGTGTCGACCGGCAGGGACGCGCCCTCGCGCGTAAAGGCCGCAATCTCACAACCGGGCGGCACGTGGGTCAGCAGGTGCTCTCTTAGACTGTCCGACGTCGTGTTCTCGATCGAGGCCACCGTCCACACCGTGGCGGTGGCATCGCCGTTGAAATCGATGATGGTCGGCGCCCCTGCCGAAACGTCGGCTTCGGCCGCCAGGCGATCGGTCTTCTCGAGAAGCAGGGCCATCTCGTTGACCTCGACGGTGATCGAACGCGTGACCGGCGGTTTGCCCTCCTCGGCCATGCCTTCCATGTTCGGCAGCAAGCGGACCCGCTTGCCTCCTGACTCCAGCGCCACCTCGCCCGACAGGACCGTAACGCTCGTCCGCTTGCGACCGTCGGGCTTCCGCACCACGTGGACGTCCAGCCGGGTCCCCAGCACCTCAATCCTGGACCCCGGGGCCTCGATGGTCAACGATTCGCCCGGCGGCTGCTCGGTGGCCGTGACCCGAATCGAACCCTCCTGCAACGACACCTTGCCGCCATGCTCTCTGGCATCAACCTGGACCAGCGTCCTCGGTTGAACGGTCAACCGGCTCTTGTCGGGCAGGACGATGCTCGCCCGGCTGCCCGAATGCGTCCTGATCCACTCCCCCGGTCTCAGGTCCTCGACCTGGTCGACCATCCTCGCAGGCGTCCCGTTCCGCAGGGAAACCAGTCCGTACTCGGGCCTGATCCGGCCCGCCTCTGATCGCGCGATCTCCGGCGTCGCCTCTGGTGTCTCCTCTTGCGTCATCACCACGACCCAGATGATTGCAGCCGCGCTCGCGGCACACGCAGCGAAGATCCCCCGCCTCCAGGGAAAGCCCGCAACACGGCGCCGGCCGCGCACACCATTCACCTCAGACAGCACGCGCTCGACCAGCTCGTCCTCGAACCCCGGCCTGGGCTCGGGCAGGGCCGCCGTCACCATCCGCTCGACGTTCTCTTCACCCACTGGGTTGGGCTGGGTCTCGCTCATTGTGGCATCTCGGCCGTTTCGGGATCCCCCTGGGGGATCCGGGTCCGGAACAGACCCCTAAACGACTCCCTGGATCGCGACAGGAGCGACTCGACCGCCTTCTCGGACGACCCAAGCCGCGAGGCAATCGTTGCCACCTTCAGGCCGTCGACGTACTTCAGGATCAGCACCTCCCGATGTCGTGGGTTCATCCGCATCAACGTCTCTTGGATCGCCAGCCGGACGTCCTTCCTGGCCAGCAACGCGTCGGGCAACGAACGACTGTCCAGTGTCGAGAGCATCTCGTCGGCCACGCGCGGCGGCACGGCGGACAAGGCCACGTCGGCCGGGTTCCGCAGATCCTTCCGGAGACACGTGTGGGCCTCGTTCCGAGCCACCGCCTTGAGCCAGCCGAACAGCCCCCCCATCGCGGGGTTGAAGGTTCGAATCGACTTGACGCACCGAACGAACGTCATCTGGACCACGTCCTCGGCCTGCTCCCGGCTGCACCCGAACGACCACTCGACGAAACCGAGCAGCGGACGGGCGTATTCCCTACAAAACGCCTCCCAGGCGCCGCCCTCCATCCTGACGAGCCTTCGAACGAGGGCCTTCTCTTGGTCTTTCGCCGTCCCCATCGGGCCCCCTCGATCCGTCGGATGTCCAGGCCTCACTCCCTAGTACGACCGGTTCGGTGAGAATCCTTCGGTCATTCTCGCATCTGGATGTACCGAAGCAAAACGCCGGACCTGATACCGGGTCCGGCGTTTAGGATCGACCCCGCGGTGCGGCACCCGCCCGCACCCGCGTCAGCTCAGCACGACCGCCTCGATGCCCAGCACCTCGCTCGCCGCGGTTAGCGCGGCGATGTGGTTGCCGATGATGGCGTGAATGTGGTTGCTGTTGTAGTTGTCGCGCAGCGTCTTGAGCGGAATGTCGAATTTGGCGAACGCGTGTGGCCACTCGTACGTCGTCTGCTTGGCCAGACGCTCTTCGGTCCGATGAGCAAGCTTGACGAACGAACCGGTGAACATGTGCATCTGGAACCGACCGGCCGTCCGCGTGATCCGCCCGAACGTCACCAAATCGGCGGGCCTGGCGTAGAACTGCACGCTCCCGCCGCCCGCCCGGAAGTAGAAGTCGCTGGCCGGACGGAGGTGCACCTCCCGCCAGTTCCGCCGGAAATCGCTCGACCGCTTGGCGAACCACGGCGCGTGCTGGCCGCTGTTGACCAGGTCGTACAACCCCAACTTCTCGTGATAGTGCCGCAGGTCCGCGAAGAGCGCCGGCGTGCCCGTCAGCAGGTGCATCAGCTGCATCGTCAGCGCACCGTTGCTGTCACACTCCGTCGCACAGACGATGGGGTCCTTGGGGTTGTCCTCCCAGTCCGCGATGTCGTTCAGGACCGCCTCCTGCAGGTCGCCGATGCAAAGATCCGGGTACTCGGTCATGTCGAGCTGACCCGTCAGGCCACAGAAATCGATGCCCTCCTCCTTGCAGAAGTCCTTCATCGCCAGGTACATCCTGACCTGCCGCGCGAGCGTCCCGTCCAGTCCCGGCGTGAGCTTCTTCTCGTCCCAGTGGATCTGGCCGCAGTACCGATCCAGCCACTTCAGCCCCGCCTCGACGCGGTCAGCCTTGATGGCCTTGGCGTTCTGCATCAGCGTCAGCTGGCTGCGATGGTAGACGTGCACGCCGAACTGCTCCATCCACTGCGACTGGTCGACGTGCCCGGTGTACATGCCCATGCTCGGCCCGTCGAACTCGCCGTACCGCTGGCCGTTCAGCATCAGGGCGGCCCGCATGCCCCGGACGCGCTCGTCGGGATCGTGCTGCTCGAGGAACTCGGCGATCTCGGCCTGGACGGCCTTGTCCTTGATGTCGCCCAGCACGCGACCGAACGGACGACCGATCTCCGCCAACGCACCCGCCGACGCGAAGAACGCCACCCACCCCGGCTGCGACGGGTTGATGTTGCCCAGCTGCAGGATCGGCGTGTCCGCGCCAATCAGGTTCGCCACCTGAGCCGTCAGATCCGGGTAGCTCCACACGCAGAAGTTGAAGACCGCCACGTCGATGTCGCTCCGGTTGAAGCGCTCGGCCGCCCGCCGCGCCGTGGCGTAGTTCCAGACCACCTTCGGCGCGATGACCACCTTGTGCCTACGCCGGGTGAACCAACTGGCCAGCCTCTTCTCGAACCCCCTGCACGTCGCGTCCGTGGCCCTGGCCACGCGCCGACGACCGTCCGTGAACGATACGATGCCGATTTTCATCGCCGTTGACTCCTTGTCAGGTAGGCAGGATGCAAAACTCGTGCGACCGCGCCCCTGGCGGGCACCGATGACATTCAATACCTACCGCGCGCCGTTGTCAACCGATCGCACGGGCAGGCTTCAGGCGTCAGGCTTCAGACTTCAGGCTTCAGGCGTCAGACTTCAGACTTCAGACTTCAGGCTTCAGACTTCAGGCTTCAGGTTTCCTCTGAGTAGCTGGCAGAGCAATTGGGCGCTTCCCAGACCGTCACGCGCTCCAGCAGGTCAGGGGCGTCCAGCTTCTCGCGAACCGATTCGAATATGGCGCGGGCGACGTTCTCGGCCGACGGGTTGGCCTGCTTGAAAGGGGAAAGATCGTTGAGATGACGGTCATGGAACCCGGTCAGGATGTCGTTTAGGAGCTTCTCGACCACAACGAAGTCGATCAGGACGCCCATCTCGTCGAGCCGCTCCCCGACGAGGCGGACCTCCACCCGCCACCGGTGCCCGTGCATCGGCTCCAGCAACCCGTCGTAGGTCACCAGCTGATGAGATGCCGAGAACGCACCCTCGACCGTGACCCGGTATCTGCCCATGACCCAGATTCCCCGACAGCGTCCCCGGACAATTGGAGCATTCTAGGACAGGACGGACCGCCGTCAACCGCGCCCGGAGGAGTCCAAAACAGAGGGGGGCATCCAACGAATCGTGGCGTTGTCTTCGCCTGCGAACGGGGTTGCCCGAGCCGCGGGATTCATCCCGCGCGGATCGGTTGCCGCGCGGGATGAATCCCACGGCTCGGGCGTGCTGCAGTTGCGCGTTCAGGAATGACGCCCGTACAACGGAAGACTGGATGCACCCAGAACAGAGCGGGCGGGCCGGCATGTGCCGGCCCGCCCCATAGCTCTCCCTCCTCCCTACTCGTGTTCACAAGGAGGATCAGTCGATCAGCATGACCGGCCGCTTGCCGCCCAGCGTCTGGAAGATGGCTTCAAGCTGCGCCGAGTACTCATCGACCGAGCCCTCGGCGTGGAAGTGGGTGCCGTTCCCGATCTGGGCGATCTGCTCCATCGTGCTGATGTCCGCGTCGCACCCGACACTGACGGTGTAGATGCGAATGCCCAATGCAGCGGCCTCTTGTGCCTTGGCCAACGCGTACAACGGACCGTTGGTGTAGTCGCCGGCGATACCGTACTCATTGACATTGGCCTTGCCGTCCGTCACCAAGATCATCACCTTGGTCGCGGATCCCCGGCTCCGATCGCTGGTCAGCTCCTCGATGGCCCGCTCGATCCCCCCCCCCATGTTGGTCCAGATGTCATAGTGACCCGCCTGCATCTCGTTGATGCGGTCACTGATGGTCGAGTACACATAGCTGAGATCCAGCTCGTGTCGCGCCGTCTCACCGTAGATCTCCAGGCTGACCTGGTCATCCGTCTGCAGGTCAGTGATGACCCCCATCATCTCGGTGACCGAGTCCTTGACGGCCTGCATGGGCTGGGCGGGCGTCAGGTACAGGTCCGGGGTGTCGTCGTAGGTGGGCCGCTGCTCCATGAGGTAGTTGAGGAACGTCTTGACGCCGAAGCGGTACCTGAAGGCCGAGTTCCCCTCTCTGGCCATCTTCGACCAGGACCCCATGTAGTTCGCGTACTCGCTCCAGGATCCCCCGGGATAGGGGTACAGCACGATCGTCTCGACCTCGGTGTTCCAGCCGACACAGTCGTTGCCATTGCCCGGGTCGAGCCCCTCAGTCTGCCACTTCGCTTGGGTACCGTTGCCGTCCGGGCCCTTGCCACTTCGCCATCGCATCAGGCCCAGCGCGACGAAGGCCCGTGCCTTCCATGCAGTGGTGGTCGAGTCGTGGGCCGGGGACATGATCGCAGCGATCTCGTCCTCGTTGTAGTCTCGCCCACGTAGGAAGTCCTCGACCTCAGTGTTGGCCCAGTTCTGATAGCGAGGCAAGTAGATCAGACCGGGGTCCGTCGTGGGATCGTACGTGGAATCGAGGATCCGGTCCGGGCCGACCTTGATGTACGAGCCGAACTGGCTCATGTTGCCCCAGACTGGGCCCTTCGTCGGATTGGCACCCGGATCGTCGTTCCCGCCCTTGTTGCCCGGGTCCCCGGGCTCCGTACCTTCCCCGTCGTTGACGGCCGGATTCCCCGGAGGTGGCGGGTCGATGCCGTTCCCGACGCCGTTGTTCCCTTTGGGCATCGGCAGGGCGACCCAGATGTCATACAGGTTCACGTCGGTGTCATTGATGTGCCGCAGCTCGCTGTCGTCGTTGTGCGAGCCCGACAGGTCGGCCACCAGGGCGATGTCGCGCGGAATCAGAACCGCCGTCGCCTGGGCCCACATGTCCTTCTCGCTCTGGCCGAAGATATTGGCGAAGAACAGGTTCACCGGCCCGCCGGGCGAGTCGGACGTCCGGCGAACGCGGACCCGCACCGCATCGGTGACCACCGAATCCGTGATGAAATCATATTTTCCCGTTTCTGAATTGAGAATGGCCTGACCAAAAATGACGTCAACGTCAGGATCAATCAGGGCGCCCTCGTTGGTGATCTTGTTCTTGTAGGCGTATTCGACGGCCATCTGCCGGGCCGCCGTGATCCGGTCGCCCTCGAAGTTCGCCAGCTCTCCTGCCGCCGCCAAGGCCGCTGCATCGGCGGCAACCTGCATTTCGGCCTTCACTCTATAGAGGTGCCCAAGATCGACCGCCAGTGCGGCGAATCCCAAGAGCGCCGTTGAAGAGATGGCCGTCCAAACCACAACGGCACCACGACGACGCAAGCCGATGCTTCTTCCCTCTCGTTTCACAGCTTCATCCCTCCTCAGACCCCGCGTCCGACCTTGCCAAACGGGGAGTGTGCCTCTTCCCGATCGACCGAGCCGGAGACTCTCCGGCACTCACGGACATCAGGAAATATGCAAAACAACGGGGGCCCAAGTCAAATCGACTTGGGGATTCTGGGAGGAATTATAAGACGTAGAAGAAGTGGATGAGTGTTGTAAACATAACATAGCCTGTGAGCCCGTTTCCAAAAGCCGTTGTGGCCGATGCCGATCAGGCTCGAGCCCATCAACCACTCAGTCGATCAGCATGACCGGCCGCTTGCCGCCGAGCGTCTGGAAAATGGCTGCAAGTTGCGCCGAGTAGTCCTCGATCGACCCCTCAGCGTGGAAATGCGTGCCGCTGCCGATCTCGGCGATCTCCTCCATCGTATCGGTGTCGGAATCGGCACCCACGCTGACCGCGTAGATCCGGATGCCGAGGTCGGCGGCCTCTTGTGCCATGTCCTTGGCGTAGATCGGACCGTTGTAGTAGTCGCCCGCCTGCCCCCACTCGTTGACGTTGGCCTTGCCGTCCGTCAGCAGAACCATCACCTTGACCGCCGCTTGCCTCGCCCGATCGCTGGTCAGCTCTTCAATGGCCCGCTCGATCCCCCCGCCCATGTTGGTCCAGCTCTCGTAGTGGCCGGCCTGCATGTCGTTGAGGCGACCGCTGATCGCCGAGTACTCCTGGGTCAGGTCCACCTCGTGCCGGGCCACCGTGCAGTACGACTCCAGGCTGACCTGGTCATCCGTCTCGAGGTCCGTGATGATGTTCATCATCTCGTCGACGGCCTCCTTGACGGCCTGCATGGGCTGCGCGGGCGCGAAGCGGAGGTCTGGGCAGTCGTAGTAGGACGGTTCGTACTCTAGCATGTAGTTGACGAACGTCTTGACGCCGAAGCAATACCGAAGACGGCTGTCCCCATTTCTCACCATCTTCGTTCCCGTGCTCTTGACGTAGTCGCAGTAGGCGCTCCAGGATCCCCCCGAATACGGGTAGGACTCCGCCCAGGTCAGCTCGCTGCTCCAACCGACCCAGTCGTTGCCGTTGCCCGGGTATAATCCTTCTACCTGCCACTTGGCCGGCTGACCGTAGTCGTCCGGGCCCTTCCCGCTCCGCCAGACGGCCAACCCCAACGCGACACAGACCCGCGCCTTCCAAGCACTGCTATCGCTGTCGTAGCCCGACGACATGATGGCGTCGATCTCGTCGGCGTTGTAGTTCTGAGCGGCCAGCAGGTTTTCGATCGTCGTGTTGTTCCAGCTGTAGTATCGCGGGAGATAGACCAGGCCCGAATCGGACGTGGGGTCGTAGCTCGAGTCGATCGTCTCGGTCCCGAACCCGGCCTGTTCCATGTAGTCCCCCCAGGTGGGGCCCGCCTTCTGGGGCGTATAGTTGGGGTCCGACTCATCCAGGCCGCCCGGAAGCGCAGCCCAGACGTCGTACATGTTGATCTCCGTGATGTTCATGTGGTAGAACTCACTGTCGTCGTTGTGCGAGGCCGACAGGTCTGCGACGATGGCGATGTCTCGCGGTACCAGGATCGCCGTCGCCTGGGCCCACATGTCTTTTTCGCTCTTGCCGAAGATGTTGGCGAAGAACAGGTTTATCGGACCTGCGGGCGAGTCGGACGTTCGACGAACGCGGACCCGGACGGCATCGATAACCCCCGTACCCGTCTCAAAGGCGTAGTTGCCCGTCTCGGGGTCGATCGTTGCCTGACCGAAGATCACGTCCGTCTGAGGGTCGATCAGCGCCCCTTCGTTCGAGATCTTGTTCCTGTAGGCGTAGTCAAACGCCATGTACCGCGCCGCCTCGATGGGGTCCCCGTCGAGCGTCGCCAGCTGCCCCGCAGCCGCAAGCGCCGCCGCGTCGGCCGCGACCTGCATCTCACACTTCACCTTGTAAAGGTAGCCAAGATCGATAGAAAGAGCCGCAAACCCCAGAAGCGTCGTCATCGACAGGGCCGTCCAGACAACCACGGCTCCACGACGACGCCTCTGCCCGCTTCTTCGCATTCCCCCCACGGTTGATCCCTCCGGCTCGGCCCGTCCGGTACATTGGCACAAAACCTAAGCATCCCACAACTTAGGACCGTCCAGGTCGACCGTCGTGGCCGGCACCAGGTAATATGCAAAACACCAACGGTCGAAGTCAAGTGAATCTGGGGATTCTGGGAAAGATAGTTGATTTCAGCTCCCGACGTGCCATCTTGCTGGAAGACCTTGCTGCCAAAAGCGTTGTAGCATCCAACACTGGATATACAGTCATAGGCGTGCCTCATTATTTCCAATAGACTTGTATATAACATCACTAGGAAGTTCATTTAAGTCGCGCCTGGGGAGCATCTCCGTTCGCATCATGCTTGGCCAATGCCCCCAAAGCAGCCCATGTCAGAAAGCAATCCGCCGGGCCAAGATGTGGCTCGCCCAAGGAACGGTGTAGGTCCAAAGCACCTCGGCGTACGAGGCCCGGGGCCTCAGAGAACCCACCGTAGCGAGCCCCCCCACGCCCCAGCCCGAGCACATGCCCCCCTCCCCGAGATCTCGACGTGTCGACTTTTCGACGTGTCGACGCGTCTCCTCACCGCCCCTCAACCGTCCCGAGCGTGCAGGCAGGTCGCGTCTTCATCTGGATGGCGGCGTGGCTGTAGAACGGGTAGACGCTCCACTCCACACAGGTCAGGAGGTCGGGTTTGCCGTCGCCGTCCATGTCGGCCACCGCCGGGTGCGGGCCGTGGGCGGTGATCCGGATCGGCTTGCCGAAGCAGCACAGCCCGACGGGGTCCTCGAACTTCGGGTCGGTCTTGGTCCCGCAGTTCCGTAGGAGGAACACGCTGCTGGGTGGCGGGACGTGCCCCGCGACACTGTAGATCACGTCCTGCAGGCCGTCGCCGTCCCAGTCCGCGCAGCGGAACGACTCGGTCCAGTGGGCCTTGCGACCGATAATCGAATCGTCGATGGACCGCCCGTCGGCGAGCTTGAGCTGTCGGTCCTTCTTGAGTCGGAGCTTGCCCGCCGCGTCGCGGGACTGCGCAAACAGCGTCAGCTTGCGCACGTGCCCGTCGTGCGTGATCATGTCCATCAGCCCGTCGCCGTTTAGGTCCGCAAACCCCGCCCCGGTCCGCCAGAGGAACGGCCGGTCCTTCTCGTACGGGTAGGGGTTGTTGGGCACGCCCTTATCCCCGGCGAGCTTGGCGGATTGGGCCCGTTTCTCGGGCGAATCGGGGTAGCCATCGCAGATGACCTGCCCGCGCTTGCCGAACCTCGGCTGCGTGCGCGTGCCGATGTTCTTGTACCAGAAGATGCGGTTCGTTTCGTTGGGCAGCATCAGGTCGGGTAGGCCATCCCCGTCCCAATCCACGCAGCAGGGAAGCGGGTAGCCCATGTTGTGCCAGTGCTTGCCGCCGAGGATCTCGTCGCGAAGCAGCCGGATCGGCCTGCCGTCGGCCAGGATCGGCTGCGGCTCGGCGTAGGCGGGGCGATCGTTCGTTCCGCGATTGACGATGATCCGTGGCCAGCCGTAGCCGCCGCCGACCAGGATATCGCGATCGCCGTCGCCGTCCCAATCGCACACGAACGGCCAAGCCTGATCGCTCAGCGCCATGACGGCCGAATCGGACAACGCCCGGCCGTATCGCCTGAAGTGAAGCTCGCCGTTGGCGTCGCGCACGTGCTCGTAGAACGAGACGACCCGGAACACGTCATGAAGAACCAGTAGGCCACGCCGGGGACCGTCCGTCACCGCTGCGAGGTACGTCGGCCACCACACGTCGATCCCTTGGACCGCCTGGTCATGCCCGAATCTCGGTGGGTCGCCGCCCAGGTTCCGCCGCCAGGCCAGCCGGTACTCGTGGACGTCGCCCCTTGCGCCCGGCAACAGGCCGACCGCATCCAAGCGTCCGTCGCCGTCGACGTCGTAGAAACAAGGATCGCGCCCCACGTCGAGCGAAGCGCCCTTGGCCAGCTGGATCGGCCAGCCCTTGGCGTTGGTGTTTTTCAGATACAGGTTGCCCAGAACGAAGTCGACCGCCCCATCCCGGTTCAGGTCAACCGCCCGACAAGGCCCCCACGTGGACGTCTGGCGCGAGACACTGCCGCCGGCGACGAAGACGGGCATGCCTCCCGCGTCGCGCTCGCCCGAGTTGAGGTACAGCTGGATCTGCTTGCCGCCGCTCGGCGAGTAGACCAGGTCGATCCGTCCGTCACCGTTGAGATCCGCGAAATCGGCGTGCATGTAGATCCGGCTGAAGTGCTTGAACGCCGTCGATCCCGCCTTGTCCACGTGCCGGACCCGCACCAGATCGCCAAACAGGAACTGATCCGCCCGCCCGACCCGCGGATAGCAGATCACGCCGTCCCACGGCCAGCCCGGGCGGTAGGCGTAGTTCCAGCACCCCACCAGATCGCGCCGACCGTCCCCCGTCAGGTCCACGAGCCGACTGGGGTAGCACACCAACACCGGGCGCGGCTCACCCGCGTTGTAGCGCAGCAGATCCCCCACGCCGATCAGCGGCGTGTACTTCGCGGGCGCCAGCGGCGGACGCTTTCCGACCGTCTTGAACCGGAGCTCGTAGACCTTGTGCGAAGGATCCTGGACCACCCATTCGACGCGCCCCTTGTCACCGTACGCGAAGTCCTCCGTCGTCGCATGCGGCACGGCCTGGCCGGTCGCCGCGTCGACCACGACGATCGAATTGGGATTCAGCACGCCTGGCAGCTTCGCGTCCCTGATCAGCGCCCCGAAATCGATCGTCGGGTCCATCGGCACCTTCGCGAATGGCAGGTCGGACGCGATCGTCAGGCGAACGACATAGACCCGATCCGTCGGGTGCGCACCCCGAGCCGCAGACGATGCGAGACCCAACAGGACGCTCAGCAATCCCGCGACTATCTTGCCCATGCCGACGCATCCCCTCGAAAGACGAACCGTTCCCTGCGCCACCCCAACCTACTCGACGTAGCCGAGCGAACGGAGCCTCTTTTCGACCTCCTCGTCCACCGGGACCTCCTCGGTCTCGAGCGTCGATGCGTTCTCCGCCAGCAGCAGAGACTTGAGTCTCTCGACGATCTCCGGGCTTGTGGCAGCGATGTTGATCATCTCGGCCGGGTCAATCCGCAGGTTGTAGAGCTCCACCTGGCCCGTGTCGGGGTCCAGGATCAACTTGTGCTCTTGAGTGATCACCGCCGGCATGACTTTCGACATCATGCTGCTCCAGGAGCGGGCGAACCCGTCGCCCTCGTTGTCTTCTTGGAGGCGCTCCAGAAGGCTCCGGCCGTGCGGCATCTTGGACAGGCCGAAGCCCAGCACGTCGCAGATGGTCGGCATGATGTCGGCCAACTCGACGACGCCCTTCCACCGACGCGGCACCTCACCAACGCGCGAGGGAAACCGGACGATCAACGGGACGTGGATCATCTCCTCGTACACCGTCGAGTTGTGCATCATGCGCCCGTGCTCGCGAAACGCCTCGCCATGATCAGAGGTGATCATCAACAGGGTCTTGTCCAGCATCCCCCCGTCGCGGAGACGCTGAAGGATCCGGCCCATCTGATGATCGACAAAGGCCAGGTTCTCCTGGTATTTGGCCCGCAGGTGTTGGAGGTCGCGTTCCCTCACCCGTAGCTCTCGCTTGTCAATCTTCACCAGCGTGCCGGGCGTTCCTTCGACCCCGCCGTCGTAGCCGATGTCGTACCGCCCGGCGAAGGGCGGCGGCGGGTCGTACGGGGCGTGGGGCGGCAATAGATGCACGTAGAGAAAGAAGCCGTTCGGATCGCTGCCGTGTTCGTCCAGCCACTCGATCACGTCCGTGACCGTCTTGGCCGAGTCAATCCGACCGAAGTGCCCTCGGGTCTTGTCGAACACCTCGAATGGGAAGTACTCCTTGAACACATCGAAGCCGGTGTTGAGCCCGAAGCCCTCGGTCACATACGGATTCTCCGAGAACGCGGCCGTCTGCATGCCCAACCGGCGCAGGACGGCGGCGATGGGCACCGTCAGGACCACCTTCGACGTCTTGGTTCTGGGCTTGGTCGGCGGGTAGTACCCCGACAGGTACGACCCCGCGGAGGGCAACGTCCAAGCGGCCTGGGCGTAGGCCCGCTCAAACAGCGTCGCCTCCTGCGCGAAGGCGTCGATTTGGGGGGTCGTAGGCAGCTCATTCCCATAGCAACTCAGGTATCGCGCCGAGGCCGCGTCCATGACCAACAGCACGACGTTATACTTGATCCGTGACCGTCCCCTCGCGATTCCCCACGCGAGCAAGACCGCCAGACCGGCCAGGATCAGCAGGACCTCTGCTCGGCCCAGGAAACGAAGCCACCGCAGACGAGGTCGAGCGCCCTGTGTCGTGTCTGGCGAATCCGCCAAGACCTCCTCCTCCCGCGACCGCAGCACGCCGCCGCGCCTGACCAGACCAGCCGGTCACAGCTGAACCAGGCTCAGACCCAACGGGACACGCCGGACGAACGTAGACACTCCCCGTGTCCTATGGCAGGACCAGATCAATGTAGTCTACCAGGATCGGGTCGCCGGCGCTCAACGTGATCGCGATTTGGTTCGCACCGTTCTTGACCCGTGCACGCGGACACTTGAAGCAGGCGTACTGACCCGCCTGGCCGAGCGCGGCGTCATAGGGGTGGTCGAGCGGCTTGGGCACGAACGCCGTGGCGTCCAGCTTCGTTCCGTTCAGCACGACGTCCCAGCGACACTGACTCGCGTCCTTCCGCGTCATCAGCCGCAGCAGACCGTCCTTCGTCTGGTGCGACGTGGGCGCCAGATCGACCTCGAGCGTGTGCGTCCGTCCCTTGCCGAACGACTTGGGCAGCAGCGCGGGCCCGGGCACCCGCTTGTCGTGCCACGCCTTGGCCACGACGTACCATTGTGGCTGGCGAGCCAACCAGTCCGGCTGACCCAGGCGCTTGAGCACGTGGAACGGCGGCTCGTTGAAGGGTCCTCGGCCGGGGGTGCCGTGCTCGCGAAAGTACACGAAGTTGAACAGGCTCATCCCGTCTGCGCCGCGCTGGTAGGCCAGGCTCGCGGCCGTATAGAACTGCTCGTCCGTCGTGCGGCGAAACGAGAAGCTGTCGTAGCCGCCCCGGCTGGGGCCCGTCGTCGTGCAATGGGTCATCTCGAGGTAAACCGCTGCATCGGGAATCTGCTTGCGGATCTTGGCCAGGTCCGTCTGCTGCATCGTGAAGTAGAAGGCAGACAGATTCGCCATATCCAGCCCCGCTTGCACCATCGCCGGCAGGTCGATCCCAAGCACATCGTGCATGCTCAACACGCACGGCACGCGGGCACACAGCCAACGCCGTTTCCCCCGACGCGCCGTTCGGTCCAGCAGCTTGCGGACCCGTGCGACGAAGTCGGTCATGATCTTGCAGCGCTGCTCGCGGGTCGTCTTGTCGAGCTGGAAGTAGCTGGTGTGCCGCATGAAGTCCAGCTCGAACCCGTCGATGTCGTAGTTCTCACAGAGCTCGCGGATGAAGGCGAACTTGTGCTCGCGGACCTCGGGGATGGCCCAGTTCTGAACGTGCTCGTTCCAATGTCGTTTGTTGGCCCCGATGCGGTATTCGGGGTGCTCGACGTAGAACTTGGTGCAGTACACTGACAGGCGATGCTTCGTGCCGACGTTCTCGAGATGATGTCCGTCGTTGAGGCGCAGCGACACGAACGGAACCTGCCCCTTCTGCCGACAGCGGTCTACGAAAACCTTGACCATGTCCCCCCCGGCCAGCATGTATTGGCCGATCGTCCCCGGCTTGTTGCCCGTCTGCTCCTGGAACCAGCGGTAGTGCTCCTCAGCGGGATAGACCTCGCTCTTCCACCAGGGAATCCAGCCGAGTCCCGGCTGGAACATGTGCACGTCGACGCCGGCCACCTCGTCCACCGTGGCCTGAAGCCGCTCGGTCGTGAAGGGCTCGCGCTTCTTGTGATAGGGGCTGACGCACGTCAGGATGTTCGTCGTGTCGTTGCTGAACAGCACCTTGAACGGAGCCTTGCGCCGCGCCGTTCCCTCGCGCGCCTCAACCAAGCCCTGACCGACGCCGGCCGCCGCGACGCCGGACGCCGCGTGCAAGAACTCTCGACGGTTCATTCGATACTCCTCATCATGGACAATGGGGTGGCCCTCCTACCGCGAGACGAACGCCGACCGCAGCAGCCCCGGGTCGAACTGTTCCGGCGGGCTGTCGGAGGCGGCGTATTGATACAGCGCGCCGATCACGATGGCCTTCAGCGCCGTCGACACCAGCGCCAACAGGATCAGCCACAACGCCGCCACGCCGATGCCGACGGCCATCATCGCTACGCTGCCCGACGCGATCCCCAGACCCGCCGGGACGACCGCCAGCAGGCCCGCCAGCCCGATGATCAGGCCGATCCCGAAGTTGGCCACCAACGCCTCGCCCCACGTCTCACGCAGGATGGCGAACGACCGCTTCAGCGCCGTCAACGGGCTCACCTCCTCGACCACCAGCACGGGGATCACGAAGTAGCTCGCCGCGCTCCACGCCATCCCGAGCAGGTCGGCGACGAACCGCCCCGCCTTCTCCGATCGCGACTCGATGAGCTTCAGGATCAGCCCCACCGTCGCGCTGACCAGCGCCCAACCGAAGATCTGCGGCAGCCGCGACATCGACGCGCGGAAGCCGTCCTTGAGTGTCGGATCCCCGCCGTTGAAACGGATGATCGCACACGCCACGAGGGCGGCGTTGAAGAACGTGATGACGAAGTAATTCACGAAGTAGAACGCAAACACGATGATGTACACCAGCGGGTTCTCGTAGGCGGTCTCATCCTCCATGAGCGTCTGAATGTATCCACTGGACACGAGCGGCAGCCCGAAGCTGCCCAGGACCAGCAGGCACGCGATCCCGCTCAGCAGCGGAAAGACGAGCAGCTCCTTGTCCAGCATCAAGACGCGATAGCTCTCCTTGGCCAGCTCCCAGCCATTGGACAACGCTGCGAACATCCCGAGTCCTCCTGCGACACCGCCGCGGCTAAGCCAATCGATCTTCCCGGTGCGCCCAGTAGAATACCGGCCTGCTGGTCGGGACGCCACGTCGAAGCCGAGTCTACACGCCTCGCAACACCGGACGGGTCGAGGCCGTCTGGCCTGGGCCAAGAGCTCCCGCTAGAATGCGAATGCCAGGCGAACGCGGGACACGCGGGGGCAAGAGGACCGACCGGTGAGCCGGCGCCGGCACAACTACAGGGGGCGAACCGAGCTGCGGATCGCCGGCGTGAAGCGACGAAGCGACGCCCGCGCCCTATGCGAAGCCGGAGAGACCCATGCGCGCGCAGCGATGTATCTCGGCGGCGCGGCCGTTGAGTGCAGAATCAAAGCCATTGCCATGGAGGTCCATGGGTGCCAGACGCTCGATGAATTGGCCAGAAGATGGGGTGTAGGAAGCAACGAGATCTACACGCACCGTCTTGATGCGTTGGCCAGACGTCTTCCCTCCTACAACCGATTCAAGAAGAGCTACGCATGGGGCTGTTTCACTTCACAGGTGAATCGGTGGCGTGTAAAACGGCGGTACGACCCGAAAGACGCCACACAGGAAGAGGCCAACGACTTCCTTATGGCCGTGGATCGAGTCATTGAATGGCTCAACAACAACAATTGAGTCACGGCTGCCGAAGGGACGGTCCCATGGGCAAGACAAGCAAGAAACGGAAGCCGGCAAGTCGAACGAGGGGAACTCGTTCGCGGGCCGCTGTGAAGCGCGCCCTCGAGCAGTCCCTACGCAAGCGGTTCCCGAATGACACCGTGGACATCTCGGATGGCTACGAACAGAACATCCACGTGCTCGTCGTGTCGCGACAGTTCGACGGCATGGTGGAGGAGAATAAGCAGGACCTGGTTTGGGGAATCATCGACGGTTCCAACCTGACGGACAATGAGAAGTCGTTGATAAGCCTGGTCCTCCCGCTCAGCCCGGCACAGATCAAGTAGCCTGCCACACGGATTCCCCCGCCACAAGCGCCTTCTGGGATGACCTACCCTTCCTTCTCCTCGTGCTTCTTGTCCTCCGCGCGCGGGTCGGTCGGGTTGCCGGCGCCGACCTGTTTAACGTCCTCCTCGAACGTCGCCTTGCGACGCAGGATGTGGTGGTAGTGCTGGGCGAAGCGGTGGGCCTCGTCTCGGATCGACTGCAGCAACCGCAAGGCTTCGTTGTTGCGCGGCAGGCGGACGGGCTTGCTGCGGGCTTGGATGTAGATCTCCTCCTCCCGCTTGGCCAGCGAAATCACCATCGGCGGTCGGATGTCCATCGTCTCGAACGCCGACAGCGCCGCGTGGAGCTGACCCAGCCCGCCGTCGATGACGATGACGTCGGGGTACAGCTCCTCCCCGCCAGCCGCCCGGCGGTACCGCCGCGTCACCACCTCGTGGATCATCGCGTAGTCGTCCTGGCCCTCGACCGTCTTGATCCGGTAGCGGCGATACCCGTTCTTGAACGGCACGCCGTCGATGAAGCACACCAGCGAACCGCACGACTCGCCGCCCTGCAGGTTCGCGATGTCGATGGCCTCGAGGATCCGCGGCTGGCTGTCCAGCTCGAGCAGCTCCTGCAGCTTCGCCAATCCCTGCGCCGGGTCGACGAAGAAGACCTCCGGCTGGACGTCCGATTCCACGTCGCCAGACAACGCCAACGACTCGATGGCCTTGATCCGATCGCGGAGGATCGCGGCGTCCTCGAATCGCAACTCCGCCGCCGCCTGTTCCATCTCCCGGTTCATCTGACGAAGCACCACCGACCGTTTGCTCGCCAGGAACTTCCTCAGCCGGTCGATGTCCTTGCGATAGTCCTCCTTGCTGATCTTGTCGGCGCACGGGCCCGTGCAGCGCTTGATCGAATGGAGCAGGCAGGGCCTGAAGAACCGACGCTTCTCGTCGTCCGCGCGGATGTCCAGTGTGCACGTGCGGAAGCGGAACACCCGCTGGAGCGCATTGACCGCGTCGCGCAGGCCCGCGGGCGACGTAAACGGGCCGTACAGCTTGCTGCCCTTGCTATGCGGCATCCGGGTCACGTAGACCCCCGGGAAATCGTCCCGCGTCATGATCTCGAGGTACGGGAAGCTCTTGTCGTCGCGGAGTCGCGCGTTGTAGGGCGGCTGGATGTCCTTGATCAGCCGGTTCTCCTGCAACAGCGCGTCGACCTCCGTGTCGCAGTCGAGGAAGTCGATGTCGACGACTTCCCCCGCCATCCGGGCGATTTCCGGACCGCGCGTCTTGAGCAGGTCGGCCGAGTCCTGGAAGTAGCTGCTGACCCGCGCACGGAGGTCCTTGGCCTTGCCCACGTACAATACCCGACCGCGGGTGTCCTTCATCAGGTACACGCCCGGCGTCTTGGGGAAATGCCGGATCTTCTCGCGGAGCTGCGCGATCCGTTCCTGGTCGTCCTCGAGCTGCACAGCCATCACCATCCGTAGCCAACGCCGCCGATTCTTGTATGATACGTCCTGCCGGCCGGCAGGTCAGCACCCGACCAAGTCCCCCCATCAGCCAGGGAGACGACCATGGCAACACGTCAGACCACCGACATCTATCCCAAGCCGCACCGGATCGAACGCCGACGCGGAACGTTCGCCCCGCCGCCCGGTCCATTGACGATGCGACTGGCCGCCGGGCCGCCCAAGTGGGTCCGGGCCGCCACCGCCATCGCCGCGAGGCAGGTCGGCCAGGCCGTCAGACGCAAGGTGACCGTCAAGACGGATCGCCGCCTAGCGGGGTGCACGGCGGTCCTCGGCGGTCCAGGCATCGAGCTGCCCGGGAAGCTTCGCGCGGAACCCGCCTGCCCGCCGGGGACGGCCGATCAGGCTTACCAGCTCACGGTCGACCGCGACCGCATCGCGATTCGCGCCGCAGGCTGGGCAGGTTTGGGACATGGTTTGATGGCCCTGCTGGACGCGTGTCCCGCCGGGCTGCGATGCATGTCGATCGCCGATGGACCCCGATTCGGCATCCGCGCCATGCTCCTCCACATCGGCTACAACCACTGGCGGGACAAGCCATCCAAAGACATGGTATACGGCTACAGCGATCGGCTGCGCTTCAGCAAGCCCGTCTTCGACGAGGCCCTCGCCCTGATGGCCCGGCTGCGGATGAACTTGGTCGTCCTCGACCTGGGCGACGCCATCCGGTACCGATCGCATCCGGAGATCGCCGTTAAAGGCGCCCTGACCCCCGCACAGCTCAGGGCCCTGGTCGCCGAGTGTCGTGACCTCGGGGTCGAGCCCATCCCCAAGCTCAACTTCGCCACCACCCACGACGTCTGGCTGAAGCAGTACGAAAAGATGGTCGGTACGGAACCGTATCATCAGGTCTGCGACGACCTGATCGCCGAGGCCATCGGCCTGTTCGACGGGCCGCGGTTCTTCCACATCGGCATGGACGAAGAGACCCTTGCCCACCACCGCGGGCTCATGCTCGACCACGTCGTCCTGCGGGAGGGCAAAGCCTGGCTCGACGCCGTCAAGCGGTTTGACCGCACCGTCCGCCAGCATGGGGCGCGGACGTGGATGTGGGGCGACCCGCTCTGGCCCGACCGGGACGGGCCGACCCCCGCCATCCCCAAGCGGATCCTCCTGAGCGACTGGAACTACGCCAGACGAATGACGTTCCCCACGTCAGCCGCCATCGAGCAAATGGGGTACGACAACGTCCCCGCTGGGGCGAACTGGACCTACGACGACAACATCGCCCTGCTGACGCGTTTCGCAGCCGACAAGCTCCGGGCCAGCCGGAACCCCGGCATGCTGATGACCGTCTGGAACCCCACCGTCAGGAGCTGCCGGGGCAACGTCCTCAACGCCATCTCGCTGGCGGCCGGCGTCTTCTGGAACCCCGACGGCCCGTCGCGGGCGCCCTGGCCCCGCGACCACACGGGGGGCCGCCTGAGGCCCAGACGTTGATCCGGCCCAATGTGCATATGAAGACCGCCCCGGCCTGGTCGCAAGCCGGGGCGGTCGAAAGCGTCCTTGAGGACCTCGTCCGGGCCTTTTATTTGCCGGTGTTGGACGCGAAGCCCGGGTAGGCCAGGTCCTCGGTCTCCTGCTGGATGATGATCTTCGGCTTGACCAGGATCAGCAACGTCTGCTCGTCCTTGACCAGCGATCGGTTGCTGAACGCCCGCTTCAGCACGGGAATCTTGCTGAGCACCGGGACACCGGCCTCCACCTCTACTTCGCCGCCGAGCTTCATGCCACCAATCAACAGCGTGCCCCCATCCGGAACCGTCGCGGTCGTCACCAGCGTGGTGGTGCGGGTCTCGGGCAGCGTGATGTTGCCGATCCCCAGCACGCCCGCATCGAACCCGCCCTGCTGCACACCGAACTGTCGCAATGCGATCAGTTCAGTCGTCTCCGGAGCGATCGTCATCGTCACGTAGCAGCGATCCGGCGACACGGTGGCCTTGACCGTCAAGCTCCGCCCCAGGTCAAGCTGAGCCGTTTGTGGCTCGTAGGCGATCGCCCCGGCACCCCCGACGGCCCCCCCCGCGGCAACGGCGTTGAGGGATTCAACATAGTTCTGCTGCTCGCCGACATAGATCATACCAATCGTTCCGTTGGGAACGACGAGCCGCGGCGCCTCCATGAAGCTCCGGCGCTGATCTGCCTGCGTCGCCCGAATCAGGAAGTCCACCTGAATGTTGTCCAAGAACGTGCCGCCGATGTTGATCGCGTCGCCGATCGCGCCGCCACCGAGACTCCCTGGAACTTGGGTCGCCTGGGGGGCCGCCATGTTCAGGGAATCCTGCGTCATCCTGACCGGCGTCCACTGGCTCGAGTGGGGGGCCACCGTCCCGGTTGGCGGCACCAGCCCGGCCGCCACCCACGGCTGGTCCGGGACCTGCTGGGCCATGGTCTGCCCCCCACTCGCGGCTACGGTCGGGATGAACCCCAACCGCGTCATCTGTCGGGGAACCAGCACGAGCCCGCCGCTGGAGGGGTCGACCATGCGCTCGCCCCCGCTTGTCCCATAGTCGTACCCTGCGTTCCCCGCGTTCAGGATCACGTCGAGGTTCAGACCAATCTCTTCTAAGAAGTTGTTGCCGACCGAAAGGAACTTCGCCTCGACCAGGACCTGGATCGACAGCTCCTCACGCATCTGGTGAAGCAGAGACGCCAGCTGGCGGTGCACCTGCGCGGAGTTCCTCACAAGGAGCTGACCTCTCTGGTAGTTGGCTTCGATGGTCCCTTCGCCCTCACCCGTCTCGCCTTCCTCCCAGCTGGTCGGCTCAACCACCCTGATGATGGTCTCCAGCAGCATATCGAGGTTGTCCCATCGCGAGCCCCCACCATACCCGCCGCCGCCATAACCACCGCCCCCGCCATAGCCGCCACCGCGGCCGCCGCCATAGCCACCGCTACGACCTCCATAGCCACCCCCACCCCCATAGCCGCCGCTCCGGCCGCCATAGCCACCGCTGCGACCCCCGTAGCCGCCCCCCCCGTACCCTCCGCTGCGGCCACCACGCGAGCCCCCACCATAGCCGCCGCCGCCATAGCCACCGCCGCCATAGCCACCGCCGCCATAGCCACCGCCGCCATAGCCGCCGCCCATGCCGCCCATGCCCCCGCCGCCGATTTCCCCGCCGTAGTCCTCGGCTCCGTGCAACAGGTCCATCACGTTGTAGACCCGCAGGGGCAGCCCACGAGGAAAGATTCGCAGCACTCCCTCCGAAACAGCATAATCAAGCTGTGTGCGTGTTTCCTTGTACAAACTATCTAGAATTAGGTCCAGAATCGTCTTGAGCGGTCGGTCGATCAGCGGCGGCACGGTCACGGGGGTCTCGCCCTCGATTTCCTCTTCCTCCAGGGCTTCCCAGTCCGGACGGACCCGGATGCCGAACTCCTCCCAGAAGAAGTCCAGGACCTCCGTGAACGGCGTTTCCTCGAAGCCAGCGAAGTCCGCCACCCGCTTGCGAAGGGCCTCCTTTACCACCCTATTAGGTTCTTCTTCGTCTTCTTCCTCTTCCTCGAGATACTCCAGCCCTCGCCGCGTCTTCCGCGTCACGATCTCCTTCCAATCCTTGGGGAATCGCATCAGCTCACGACTCCAGGGGATCATGTCCTCGCGGATCTCGATCAGGGTCCGCGCACCTTCGCGCCTCAGGTCGTCCTGGATCTGGCGTTGGCCACGGTAGTCCACGACGGCCTCAAGGTCCTCCTTCAGCCACCGAGCGCGTTCGTACTGGGGATCGACCACGACGACCCGCTTGAGGACCTCGACGGCCTCGGCGAAACGCTTCTCTTTGCGAAGCTCGAGGGCCTGGGTCATCAGACGGTTCACGTTCTCCTGTTTCGTCTGGGCAATCTTCTCTTGACGTATCTGCTGGGCCTTCTCCACCTCGAGCATGGCCTTCTTGACCTGGTCTTCCTCGAACGCCCGCTCATCTTCATCGATGAAGCGCGCCAGGGCATCGGCTTCCGCCTTCAGGTTTTCATAGAGACTGGGCGGCACCGCGTTGGCCCGGCTGGCCTCGATCGTCCGCTCGGCGTATCGCAACGCCTTCCTGGCATCATCGTACCGGTGCTCCGTGACGGCCTTTCGGACGTCTCGATCGGCCCGTCGGAACTCGGTCTCGGCTTTCTGCCACAGAATGGCCTTGCGCTGAGCGATCTTCTCGACCAGCGACTTCGGCTCGCCGCCGACCAGGAACTGCTCGGCCTGCTCGAGCCCATGCTTCGCCTCCGGCATGCCGGGCACCAACTCGAGGGCGCGTCGGAACAACTGGATCGCCTTTCGGTACTGGGCGGCGTCGATGGCGGCCTTGCCGCCGGCCACGCATTCCTCGGCCTGTTTCCGGGCCTCTGGGCTGGCCGCCCCGGCGTCTTCGTCCGCTGCCTTCCCGACCGTCCGCTGGGTGGGCCGCTCCTCGGTGACGACCTGAGCGGCCAGCTCGGCCTCAGGGATCAGGTCCCCCAGTTCCCCGAGGGCCCGTGACTGCTCCGTGCTGTCCGGCAACTCGGGAAGGCCATCCTTGGACTCGGGCGCCGGTGCAGCGGCGTTGACGTCCGCCTCCGCCGCGGGAGGCGACTCGCTTGGCGCCGGTTCGACGGGGACCTCTGGGCCATCCGACCCTTCAGCAAGCGTTCCCTCCCCCTCCGCGACATCAACCGATTCCGCTCCATTCGCCGACGTACCCGCGGCGTCCTCTTCCTCGTTCAGAAGATCCGCCGGCGCTTCCTCGCGGTCGACGGGATCGACGGGGGCCACCTCGTTTGAGGGCAAGGTCGCCACGTCGCTGTCGTCCTCCGGTGAGGCGGGGGACGATGCCTCGGCCTCGGCAGGATCAGCCGCCATCACCTCCTGCCCTGAGGACTCCGGCGGTCCCTCGTCTTGTTCCGCCGGCTCGGGGGGGCCCTCTTCGCTGTCTGTCGGTTCAACGGGGACCACGTCGCTCGCCGATGGGTGGACCGGCTCGTCATCCCTATTGTCGGTCGTCTCGGCAGGCACCGCCTCACGCTCGCCTAGGCTCGCGGAGGCCTCCTCGTCTGCCGCTGATGCGAGAACCGGCTCCTGGGCTGCCGGCTCTTCAACCGGCGCCGCGGCACTTTCTGCCGGGGCGGCTTGGCCGATGACCGATGGTTCGTCGTCGGCCGCCTGCTGCTCAGCAGGCGGGTAGGTCGGGTTCTCCAACCAGGCGAGGAATTCGGCGGGGGGCTCCGGGCCCACGGGTTCTTCGAACTCCGCAGGCGCCGGCTCGGTCTCGACGACCGTTTTGGCTTGATCGTTGGGGGCAGCCTTTGGCTCAGGCGGGCTTGGCGGCGCCGCCGTGGGCGCGGCCTTCTGCGCGGCGTCCACGGCCTGCATTTCGAAGGTGTCCGGGTCCGCCTCCTTCTGGACTTCCTTAGAGACTACGGGGAGCGCCTTAGAATCCGCGTCATCGGGTGGTTCCGCAGCGTCCGGTGCCGGATCGGCCGGCTTGGATGGCTTCTGGGCAATGGCCGCGAGTCGCTCCGCTGCGGCCTCCTTCATGTCCGCCCCGACATAGCGGTTCGATCGCACGGCCTCATAGAGCGTGCCGGCCTTGCCGAGTTCCCCTTTGTCGAAAGCCTGATCCGCTTCGTCCATCTGCCGGATCGCCTTGGCGAGCTGGTTCAGCGCAATGCTCGTCTCGGCGATGTAGCGGTTGCGTTCCTTCCGCTCGTTGTCGGCAAGATCCTCGACTTCGAGCTTCAACAGCACCTGTCTGGCCTGGGCATACTCCGCCTGGAAGAACAAACGGATGCCTTCCTTGAGCTGATCGCTGGCGGGCTCGGCTGAAGCCGACATCGGATGGGCCATCAACCAGACCGTCGTTGCAGCAACCGTTGCCAACAGGCGTCTAGCGTGTGGCGACCCCAAGGTCCTACCTCCTTGTACTCAAGGGCGTCTCGCCCCCACCCGGTGCAACCGCGCGCTCACCGGGTCGAGATCGGTCCGGTTGGTCTGCCAGGGCCGGCGTTCCCTTCGTCCGAGAAGAAAACGCCACGGCGTCTCTGATCCTATGGACTGGCGTAACCACAAGTCAATCGGCGCTTTGGCAGCCCCACGCGACGCGGGACATACCCGGACCGCATTATCAGACCTTGCTAGTTATCGGCACCCATGCAAACCTGCCTGAAGAAAAGGTTTGGCGCTAACCCAGAAAAAACCCGGGCATGGGGCACCCCTTGGGAGCTGGGACACGGCAGGCGGACACTGACGGGCCTGGCGCGGAGGGATAAACGAGATTTGACAAAGGATTAACCGGCAATTTTGTAGACACGCTGCTTCCGGCACGCCCGGTCGATGGCGGGCAGGAAGTAGTTTCGAGCCACCACCTCCCAGGTCATGCGGCTGGCGACCTCGTACCCGGTTTCGATGAGCTTCGCCTTGTCCGCCATCGAGTTAGGAAGCCGCTCCAGCAGATCCTGGGCGATCTTCTGGGTCACGCGACGCTCCACGTCATCGCGGTAGCGCCGGTCGATGCCCATCAGGTTTCGGGCCGATGCGCGGGGTTTCGGGATCTCGGTGAAGTCTGCCACCAGGACGTTGGAGCAGGGCTCGCCCCCCGTCGCGTCGTCGGCGAACCCGGCGCACCCGCAGACGTTGCTGATGACGCACAGGCCTCCGACCGACAAGGCCTCGAGCTGAGCGATGCCGAACGGCTCGTAGATGCTCAATCCGAACTCCACGTCGGCCCCCTTGCGGATGTCCCAGAACTCCATCCCGTCGGGCATCCGCGATCCGCAGACCGATGGATCCCAGCCAAACTGATTGACGAGGATGGCCTTGACGTTCCGTGACCGGGCGTTGAGCCGTTGGATGCCCGTGTAGAAGATCGCCTCTCCGTTGGACATATCGGGCACGCCCTCGCGATGGGCGACGGGCCAGTCCCACCATTGCTCCATGTGGTAGATGTCTTCGGGGCGACGCCGGGGGACTTCCGTGTTCAGGAAGTAGCAGACGCCGGTCTTGCCACTCTGGCCGAACGCCTCCTCCATGTGCTCCAGCACGCGGATGTCCCGCCAGAGCCCCTTGCTGGCCGCCAACCGTGAGACGTGCGTGAAGATGTAATCCGGTCGGTACGCCAACAGGTTCTCGCAATAGGCGCACAACCGATCACGGCTGGCCTGCGCCTCCTCCGGCGTGATCTGAAAGGCCGGTATCCCGTTGTAAGACAGGTCAATGTCTACGCACTCGAACTCAGGGTCGAGGAAGCGGAGCTCCTTGATGACGTAGTCGCCGACGGCCAGGATGTTGTCGCAGAATCGGCTGGCCTCGACCAGCGCGTGTTTGAAGTAGTGGTGCTGGTTGCCGAACATGTCCTCGAGGTAGAGGCCTTCGGACATGGCCTCGGCCATCACGTTATAGAACATGGTGTCGTGACCGGGATGCTCCTCGATGAGCTTCCGAACGGTCGCCACCTCGTGCGCGTAGAAGACCGTGCGCAGGTCCCCGTGGTCTCGCAGAATCGCCGCGAGCGCCGCCGGCATGCCCATAAACTCGTGAGCCACCAGGACGCATTGTCCCCCCGTCATCAGGCCCAGCCCGTAGATGGCTTCGATGGCCGGCTCGGCCAACTTGACGTACTGATCGAAGTCCCACGCGTCTTCGTACTGGTTCGACTCGATGCCGAAGTGGTTGAAGAGGGAGGCCTTGAATTCATTCAGGCGCCGGAACTCGCCGCGATGCACGTCGATCAGGACGACCTCGGCCGTGGCCTTGAAGTTGCTGGCGTCCTCGTAGAACGTCCGCCGGCCGTAGACGATGTCCACGTTGAACGTCCGCTCAATCTCCTCCCATACCGAGGCGGTGGGATGGTTCAACATCCCGTCCACGGAGGAGTAGAAGACCTCGCCGTCTGGACCCAGCCGGGCGTTGACCGACCCCTCCCGCGTGAAGAGCGGGCCGATCAGGACCGTCCGGTCGATCTGTTGGTTGTAGGCCTTGCTGGTGATTAGCCCCTGGAGGACGGCCCCGATTCCCCCCACTTTCTGCACCGCCTCGTGGGTCACGTGGACCACTGTCCTCATAAATCACTCACCCCATCTCGCTCAGGTCTGCTGGGCTGCAGGCGGCTCGCCAACATGATATTGTACCCTACCAACATCGGCCCTCAACAGGAAGCTCTCCAGACTTGGCGGCCAGACCGGTAAAAATGCACCGCCGCACCCCATTGAGGATGCGGCGTGGTGCGTTTCTCTGCTGGGGGGCGCTTCCGCAAGTTATTGCGCCCGAGGGGTGTTGTGGCTACCGTTCCTCCCCTGGCGTCGCCACGGGGGGGGCGGGGCGCCGCCGGGCCGGCGTGCCCTTCGGTTTGCCTTGGCCTCGCGGTCGGCGCGGAGCCGGCGCTGCATCCGGATCGGGGGCATCCGACCTCGTCAGATCCTGTAAGTCCAGTGCTCCGTCGCGGTTGCGATCGAGCTGCTTGAGGGATCGGGCGGCCGTGCCGATCTCCTTCTGGTCGATCTGCCCGTCGCCGTTCACGTCCAGCACGTCGAGCAGGATGGAGCCCGGCCGGCCCTGGCCTCGAAAGCCCCGGCCTCTGCCCCACCCCCGCATCCCTGCGCCCAGGCGCCCCCCACCGGGACCACCGCGACCCCGTCGGGCCTCGGGTCGCCCCCGACCGCGCAACGGAGACTCCAGGTCACCAAGGGATTTGGGCTGCCCCGATGGCCTGTCGGCAAGCGGCCCCATCCGTCCGCGACCCCGTCGAGGCCGAGCGGAGTCGTCGTCCCCACCGCGAGGCGGGCCAGCAGGCGCCCCCTTGCCGAGGCGATGCCCAGCGTGCCGACGGACATTGGCCATCGCCTGGCGGACGGCCTGCTTCACCTTCGCATCGATGATCTGCTCCAGTCTCCCCATGAACCCTCTGGCGTCGGGCCCACGGCCCTTGCCCCACGATCCCATCGGGCCGCGCCGGCCTCCCCACGGACCGCGTCTTGGACAGAAATCACTGTTTTCCAACGACTTAAATCCCCGGTGCCCCCAACGTCCCCGGCCGCCCCGGTCCCCGCGGGGTCCGTGTCGCCCTTGGGGGCCACGCAGCCCTCCAAGCCGACCGCGTCGGCCTTCAGGCCCGCGCTGGCCCTGCCGAAATCGCCCAACCACGTCCTGAACCAGTTGCGGGACGTTCTGCCGAAACTCCGTCGCGTCGATCCGTCCGTCCCCGTTGGCATCCAGATGCCTGAACGCCCGATCGAGCCGCTCCTGTGGATTGTCCCGGCCAGGACGGCCAGGCCCGTCTCCCGGCGGCACCGCCCACGCCGACCCCGTCAACACGCCAACGACCAGTAGTGATGTGCCCTTAAACATGGTGCTCTCCTTTCGCGGTCTTCCGCTCGCCCTTGTGTACCCACGCGGGAGACGCTGCCCGTACATCAAGCACAACGTCCGAGCGGGTACGCTATTGCATCCTGCGCGCGTGGGGGAAGCGGTGTCAAAGGCGTGAGCGTCACGGGCTAACCGGCACGACGAAGGCCGCCTTGGCGATTCGCCCGCCCTTCTGGCCGTCATGCTCTTGGATCAGCTCGATGGTGTGCTTGCCGAGGTTGGTGGGCGTGAGCCGGTGGACGAGCACCATCATTTGAAGGCGATGGAGGAGCAGCAGTCTCGGGACACGTATGTCTCCAAGCGCCCGTCTGGGACGCGGCGTAGGCGACCCCCTTGAAAAAAGGATGCCCCACCCGTCAAGGTGAGGCATTGCCTGGCGGAATCTTGTTCACTTGTTGTGAAAAGACTCGAACCGAGGCTGGTTACACGTCTGGAGTTTCGCTAGAATTCTGGTTCCTGTCAAGAAAAATATCCGCGCTGGGATATGGATTTGAGTAGATCTTGGGGTCAAGGGAGCGCGCTATGAGCGGATACATCCTGGGCTTGGACATCGGGTCCAATTCGGTGGGTTGGACCATCATCTGGGAAGGAAAGCGGTCGGGCGGCGGGGACCGGATCGGCGCAGGGGTGCGCGTCTTTCAGGAGGGCGTAGCGCAGATGAACACCGGGAAGGAACAGCCGCGAGGGCAGCAGCGTCGAGAGGCCCGAAGCGCGCGCCGCGTGCACCAACGACGTAGCGGTCGACAGAGGAAACTGCTGGCGATCCTCCGGGCGCATGCATTGCTTCCGAACGATGCTGAGATTTTGAGTCGACTGTTGGCAGGGGATCCGTATCCGTTGCGGGCCAAGGCGCTCGACGAAGCCCTTGAGCCATTTCAACTCGGTCGCGCGTTGTTTCACCTCTGCCAGCGCCGAGGGTTCAGGTCGAACCGTAAGGCCCCCGGTGAGTCGGACGGCAAGATCAAGAAGGACACCGATACGCTACAGGAGGAAATCGAGCAAGCCAACTGCCGCACGCTCGGTGAGTACCTCTGGGGCCTCGGGAGGGATGCACGGTGGGGCGAGCGCGTTCGGAACCGCTACACGCTCCGAACGATGTACGAGCAGGAGTTCGAGGCGATCTGGCAGTCCCAACGACGATTCCACCCCCACCTGCTCTCGGATGAAGCCCATGATGCCGCCAAGGAAGCCATCTTCTTCCAGCGCCCCGTAACCTGGGATGCGAGCACGATTGGAGAATGCGAACTGGAGCCCGGCGAACCGCGGTGCGCCCGCGCGCACTGGTACGGCCAGCAGTTTCGCATGCTCCAGGAAATCGCGCACCTCCGCGTGATCGACCCGCTTGGCGAGGAGCGCCCCCTGACGGATGACGAACGCGCGAAGCTGACCTCAGCGCTCGGCGCCAAGAACGAGATGAAGTTCGACAAGATCAAAGACCTGCTCGGCTTCACCGAGAGTTACGCGTTCGGCCTTGTCGAGAGCAGCTTCGGGAAACGCGAGAAGCTGCTCGGCAACCAGGTCGAATGGGCACTTCGGGCCAAGTTGGGCAAATGGTACGCCAGCGCGCCGCAGGCGACCAAGGAGGCAATGTGGGACGCCCTGGCCGGGGTCGAAGACGAACATGAACTCCGTCGGCTGGCTGAAGACGACTGGCGGTTGTCCGGGGCCCAAGCGGACAAGGTCCTGAAGATCAGCCTGCCCTCGGGGCGGTTCAATCTGTCGGTCAAGGCCATCAGGAAGATGATCCCCTATCTCGAGGCGGGGAAGGTCTACAGCGAGGCAAAGGAGCTGGCCGGCTACAAGCTCGACAAGGACGTCGTGGTCCTCGGCAAGCTTCCGCCGCTCGACGCTTGGGGCGGGGTTCTGACGAACCCGATCGTCCGGCGGGCCATGCGCGAGGTCCGCAAGGTCGTCAACGCCCTGATCCGCGAGTACGGGCTGCCCGCGGCCGTCCACGTCGAGCTGGCCCGCAATGCCAAGGAGTCGACGGCCAGACGCCGCGAGATACACTTCGAGAACCTGAAACGCGCCAAGGAGAACGAAGAGATCCGGGAGCGCATCACGCGCGAGTTCAACATCCTGTCCCCGTCGCGCGACGACGTGGTCAAGTACCGCCTGTGGGAGGAGTGCGACCACGAATGCCCTTACACCGGCAAGCCCATCCCAAAACACAAGCTCTTCCATACGTCGGAGGTCGAGGTCGAGCACATCATCCCCTACGGCCGATGCCTCGATGACTCGTACATGAACAAGACGCTGTGCGACCAGGCGGAGAACAGGATCAAGGGCGATCGTACGCCCTTCGAGGCCTACGGCGAGGACGAACCCAAGTACGAGGCCGTCCTGCAGCGGGCGGCCAAGCTCCCCTGGCCGAAGCGGCGGCGCTTCAGTCTCAAGCACATCGAGCTGGACGACTTCGTCCAGCGGCAGCTTAACGACACGCGTTACATCAGCCGGCTGGTGACGCAGTACCTCCGCCAACTCGGGTGCGACGTCGTCTGCACGCGCGGGCAGATGACGGCCGAGCTCCGTCGACAGTGGGGGCTAAACAACCTGCTCGACGAGACGGGCCCGAACGTCAAGACGCGCGACGACCACCGCCACCACGCCGTCGACGCGGCCGTGGTCGCCCTGACCAGCCGCAGCCGCTTGCAGCGGCTGGCCCACATCAAGTTCGACCCTCGGCGCCCCCAACTCGACCCGCCCTGGGAGACGTTCCGCGACGACCTGAAGCGAGCGGTCGAGAAGATCAACGTCTCGCACCGACCCACCCGAAGACTCGCCGGCGCGCTGCATGAGGAGAGCAGCTACGGCCCGACGGACAAGCCCGACACCTACGTCTACCGCAAGCGGATCGAGGATCTCACGCCGAGCATGATCGACGACATCCGCGACCCGGCCATCAAGCGGATCGTCAAGGAGGCTTGCGAGTCCCGCGGGTCGGTCGGTAAGGCCCTGCTCGACCCGCCCGTGACCATGCCCTCCGGCGTGCCGATCAAGCGGGTGCGGGTGCTCCATCGATCCAGCACGATGATCCCGCTGAGAAAGGATGGCGAGCGCGTGACCAAGTTCGTCGCACCGGGCGACAACCATCACGTCGAGGTCTTCGAGACGATCGACAAGAAAGCCCGGACCGTCTGGACCGGGCGCGCGGTTTCACGCTTCAAGGCCCACCGGCGTCTCAGACATGGCGAGCCCGTCGTCGATCGCAGCGGCGGAGAGCGCGAAACGTTCCTGATGACGCTCTGCAACAACGACTCCGTCCTGCTCACGGTGAACGACAACACGTCGCTGTATCGCGTTGAGGTCATCTCCGTCGTCGGCAACAGCCCTGACCTAACCTTCCGGCTGCACACATCGGCGAACCGAGAAGACAAGACGACCAAAGTGCGGTTCAGAAGCTGGGGCAAGTTCGCCGCCGCCAGACCCAAGAAGGTGACGGTGGACGTGCTTGGCAGGATCCATCCGTGCAATGATTAAGCGAACGCTCGAGATATCGACGCGCGGGCTGTTCTTGTCCGTGGAAGACAACCAATTGCTCCTCGAGCAGAAGCGGGAAGTGCTTCAGCGCGTGCCGATCGAGGACATCGGGGTGCTCATCCTGGCCTCCACCGCGACGACATACACGCACGCGGTGGTCGCGCGCCTGCTGGCGGCGGGTGCGGTGATCGTGCCCTGCGGCGACGATCACCTGCCGTGCGGGCTGATCCTGCCACAGACGGGCAGCCTCCAGACCGAGCGGCTCGGGCAACAGGTCCGGGCCAAGAAGCCCCTGCTCAAACAGCTCTGGCGGCAGCTCGTCGTCGCCAAGATCAGGCATCAGGCGATGGCGCTGGGCAAGGACGACCCCGTCCGCCAGGGGCTGTTGGAGATGCGCAAGCGTGTTCGCAGCGGCGACCCGAGCAACGTCGAGGCCCAGGCGGCCAAGCGGTATTGGAAGGGGCTGTTCCCGAACGACCGGTTTCGTCGCGATCGCGATGGCCCGCCGCCGAACAACCTGCTGAACTACGGGTACATGGCCCTTCGGGCAGCCGTTGCCCGGGCCGTCGCCGGGGCCGGCCTCCACCCGTCCATTGGGCTGCATCACCACAACCGGTACAATGCCTTCTGTCTGGCCGACGACCTGGTGGAGCCGTTCCGCCCACTCGTGGACGTGACGGTCAGACGCCTCTGGGCGTCGGACGAAGGCGAGCTCGACCGCGAGAACCGACGCGAGCTGTTGAGCGTGCTGACCGCGCCGGTCCGCGTGGACGACCAGACTGGGCCATTCATGGTCGCGCTCGAGCGGATGGTCGCCTCGCTCGTTCGGTGCTACGCGGGGCAGAGCAAGAACCTGGAGATCCCCGAGCCGTGCAGCTCAGCGGATACCGATGCATGTGGCTGATGGTGATGTTCGACCTGCCCGTGGACACGCAACAGGCCCGGCGGCAGTACACGCTGTTCCGCAAGGGGCTCCTCAGGGACGGGTTCACGCGGATGCAGTTCTCGGTCTACGTGCGTCATTGTGCCAGCGAGGAGAACGCCGATGTCCATGAGAACAGGGTCTCGGGCGGGCTGCCCCCGGACGGGGAGGTCCGCGTGTTGCGGATCACCGACAAGCAGTTCGAGCGGATGGGCGTCTACCTGGGAAAAATGCGGAAACCGACCGAACAGCCGCCCCGACAGCTCGAGCTTTTCTAGCCCGACGTCGGCGCAACTGCTCAGTCGGTCGCCACTTGCTGCGGATCGAGTGTAACCAGCCCCGGCCCGAGATCAATCCACAGCGAAAAGCGTGTTATGCCGAATCGCACCGTTAGTGTAACCAGCCCCGGCCCGAGATCAATCCACAGCCCCGCGTAAGGGCGGGCATGGATGCCCGCGAGTGTAACCAGCCCCGGCCCGAGATCAATCCACAGCTCTGGGCCGGCCAGCCCGTCAGCGGCTCCCGCAGTGTAACCAGCCCCGGCCCGAGATCAATCCACAGCTTAGACAGCAGGAAAGCCATCGCCGAGCGAGAGTGTAACCAGCCCCGGCCCGAGATCAATCCACAGCGGCCGAAGAGGGCGGCCAAGGGCCGCCCAGAGTGTAACCAGCCCCGGCCCGAGATCAATCCACAGCTGAGTCTTCGGAAGCCCGTCCGGCCGGAATAGTGTAACCAGCCCCGGCCCGAGATCAATCCACAGCGAAGCGCCCGCACTCGGGACAGCGGCACAGAGTGTAACCAGCCCCGGCCCGAGATCAATCCACAGCGACGGGATGGACACGCGCGCGAGTCGTCGGAGTGTAACCAGCCCCGGCCCGAGATCAATCCACAGCGGGCGGGGCCTGCCGTCCCTCCGACCTGGCTAGTGTAACCAGCCCCGGCCCGAGATCAATCCACAGCATACGTTCCGAGTTCGCATCCTGCGGCAACAGTGTAACCAGCCCCGGCCCGAGATCAATCCACAGCGCGACGATGACGCGTGAGGTTGGCGTCGAGAGTGTAACCAGCCCCGGCCCGAGATCAATCCACAGCGAGTAGGCGAAGCTTGGACCAGGACCCGAAAGTGTAACCAGCCCCGGCCCGAGATCAATCCACAGCGGGTTGACGGGATGGACACGAGCCCGAGTAGTGTAACCAGCCCCGGCCCGAGATCAATCCACAGCGCTCGCTACGCTCGCACGCGTCGAAGCATCAGTGTAACCAGCCCCGGCCCGAGATCAATCCACAGCGCGGGGACGGGCTGCGCGGCGTGACCGCCGAGTGTAACCAGCCCCGGCCCGAGATCAATCCACAGCGAAGGCCGGGTGCGGATCGACGGGAGGAAAAGTGTAACCAGCCCCGGCCCGAGATCAATCCACAGCTCGGCCAGTGTCCCATAGGTTCGGGCCTCAAGTGTAACCAGCCCCGGCCCGAGATCAATCCACAGCAGTTGGAGGAGGTGGGCGGGGGCGTCGGAAGTGTAACCAGCCCCGGCCCGAGATCAATCCACAGCATTGGCGTGAGCTGGCGGGCATGGACCCGAAGTGTAACCAGCCCCGGCCCGAGATCAATCCACAGCTCGAGCGTCACAGGTGGGCGAGTCGTCATTAGTGTAACCAGCCCCGGCCCGAGATCAATCCACAGCTCTGGGCGGGTAAGCCCGTCAGCGGATCCCAGTGTAACCAGCCCCGGCCCGAGATCAATCCACAGCGTTTGAAGCCAGTCCGAGACTGGTGGCGAAGTGTAACCAGCCCCGGCCCGAGATCAATCCACAGCGCGGGGTTCTGGGGGCATGGATGCCCCCAGAGTGTAACCAGCCCCGGCCCGAGATCAATCCACAGCAACCGATCAGGCGTTGCCCCCGCCGTGGTCAGTGTAACCAGCCCCGGCCCGAGATCAATCCACAGCCGACGGACATAGCTGTCTTTCTTTCCGGGCAGTGTAACCAGCCCCGGCCCGAGATCAATCCACAGCTGCTAACGCACGCGGGGCGTCGCGTTTCCCAGTGTAACCAGCCCCGGCCCGAGATCAATCCACAGCGGCGGCGCCTCGGGGGCGATGTCGGGTTCCAGTGTAACCAGCCCCGGCCCGAGATCAATCCACAGCCCTCGGAGATCTCGTAGTCGTAGGCAACGGTAGTGTAACCAGCCCCGGCCCGAGATCAATCCACAGCTGAAACAGACCCGGGCCCCTGTTTGATCATTAGTGTAACCAGCCCCGGCCCGAGATCAATCCACAGCGGTCTTGGTTCGTTCTGCCAACGCCCTGGGAGTGTAACCAGCCCCGGCCCGAGATCAATCCACAGCCAGCGTTTGGTCTCCCCCCCGTCATCTTACAGTGTAACCAGCCCCGGCCCGAGATCAATCCACAGCCCGCCCTGATGAGGTTCGCCCAGCGGAGGTAGTGTAACCAGCCCCGGCCCGAGATCAATCCACAGCCGACACCCGGAGTCTTCCTCGCTCGCAAAAAGTGTAACCAGCCCCGGCCCGAGATCAATCCACAGCGCGTGGTCAGGGGCGGCGTTTGGTTCACCGAGTGTAACCAGCCCCGGCCCGAGATCAATCCACAGCGCAGCATGGACGCCGCATGTGTCAAGTGGAAGTGTAACCAGCCCCGGCCCGAGATCAATCCACAGCGCTGTCGCCGCGCGGCACGTTCTGACGTGGAGTGTAACCAGCCCCGGCCCGAGATCAATCCACAGCTCGCCCCTTCGAGGTTCGCCCCCTTGAGGTAGTGTAACCAGCCCCGGCCCGAGATCAATCCACAGCGGCGGGACGTTCATCAGAATGGTCTGCCGCAGTGTAACCAGCCCCGGCCCGAGATCAATCCACAGCGAGAAGGGGGAAGTAGGAAGTGAGAAGTGTGAAACTGTGGCCAGAGGCAGACGCAGCCAAGTCGACGGCGCCCCCCCCCGTCGCAACACACGACCTTTGGCGGTTATGTGGGCAATCCCAGGCTCGTGCGAACGAGGTCGCGGACCTTGCTGGCGGTCTGCACGGCGCTTGCGGCGTCTTCGGCGTCAGCGGACGTGCCCGGGTAGCGGACCTCGACGCCGAGATCCGTCAGGCCGTTCAACTCATCGCGCAAATGCTCCCAGCCCGGCTCGGTAGGCAGGACAAGGTTCAGGATCGCGCCCAGGTCGTGGATCTTGGGGAAGGCGACGTCCGCTTCGGCCTTGGCCACCCACTCACGTGTGATCGGCTTCATAGAGCACCTTGCCCCGTGCTGCGACCTCTTTCAGGAACGGATCGCCCATCGCCAGCCGGTCGTGGAGTTGCTCCGGGGAACGGACGAGCAGGTCCAGCGGAAACGTGGGCCGGACGCGGGCGCGGATCTGTGCGGCCATCTGCCAGCTCTTGCGCGGGTACGGGATGACGACCATCAGATCGACGTCGGAGTCCGCAGTCACGTCGCCGCGGGCGTGCGAACCGAACAGAATGATCCGCTGCGGGCGGAACTCGCGGGCGATTCGATCGGCCAGTTCCTGGATGTCGGCCATCCTGACCATGCGAGCCACTCCCGGCAGCCTCGGGCCAAACGGTCGATCCCGTTGAGTCAAGTGTAACCGAGCCCGTCCCTGGATCAATGCGCATCGATGGCGGCGGCTGGAGCCATCGAAAGCGTCGGTCTTCAGCGCTGAAGCGCATCTGTGGGCACGAGAAACGCGGCCTTGGCGATGCGGCCTCCCTTTTCGCCGTCGTGCTTCTGGATCAGCTCGAGGGTGTGCTTGCCGGCGGCGAGCGCGGGCAGGGACCAGCGGTGGAGCGCCGTTGGGCCGGGCGGGACGGCGACCTGAGACAATGCCTTGCCGGCTTCGTCTCGGAGGGTCATCCGGCCGGTCGCTTCGCCCGTGCCCCAGATCCGGCCCATGCAGATGAACGTGTGGGGCTTGCCGCTGCGGTCCGTGGGCACATCGAACGTCCACGAAGCGCCCATGCGAGACGCGCCCTTGCCCTGCCAGTACTCCAGGCCGTTGTGTTTCTCGCGGTTGGGGTTCCATAGGTCAGCCCGTGAGATCCCGTACCCGTTGATGGCTCGACCCTCGACCTTGTAGGGTCGGTACTGGAAGGGGACATAACGGGCGTCCGCCGACTGCGCCGCTTCGCGACGCAGGGCCTCGCGCTGATCCCCGAGTAGGACCATGGCCAATCGCGCCTGCCGGCGCTCGAACGCCTTCGACAGTCGCTCGGGCAGGGCGAAATCCTGGCTGATCAGTAACAACGCACCCGCCTCGATCTGATCGATCGCCAGTTCGATCTGATCCTTGACGATGGTCATGGTGATCGGCAGAACTCGCCCGTCATCCACACGGACACACTGCTTTGGAGCCAACCAGGGCGGGCGAGGTACCTGCAACCTCACGGACTTGGCCGGCGTCTGTTCGAAGACGTCGGCGTTGCTCGTGTAGTTGTCGTTGACGACGACGATGATCATCGCCTCGGTGCCGGCCAGCAACGTTGCCACCCACAGCCCGTCGGGCCGCTTCGATTCGATCCGCAGCGGGTGGGCGACTTGCAGCAGTTCGTCGATCAGGGACAGCGACCGATACGTCCGCCCTTGCTCGTGCCACAGATCGGGGAACTCGCTGGTCCCGTGGCCCATCCAGCTGCCGACCTTCTCGCTGCAATGGATGTAGCTGACCAGGCCGCGGGCGCCGCTGCCGATCGCGTACAGCATCATCCGCCGCATCTCGTCGGCGAACGGCGGACGGTTCCAGCCGCGGCCCTTCGCCTCTTCCCATCCTGACTGGAACGTGAACACGAGCGGTCGCGGCGCGCAGGCCGACCGGGCGGTCTGAACCACGTCGCGGACGAAGGTCAGCGGGGCACCGATCACCAGCGGGTAGGCATCGGTGTTCGTCACGTCGGCGACCAGGCCGTAGTGAAACCAGTTGGCCGGTTTGTAGGTCAGGTCGAGCGTCTGCCACAGGACCGTTTCGGGGTCGAGCTCGCAGAGTCGCTGAGCATGCTCGACCATCTGTTGGGCGTGGTGCCCGATCCTCTCATGGTGGGGCCGATCCTTCACGCCGTGATCGGCGCAGTCCGGCTCGTCGCGCTGGAGGTACCCGGCGATGGCCGGATGGCCGCGGACGTCCTCGGATGGGTTGCCGAAGCCGATGTGAAACGCGCCGCGCATGTCCAACCGCGCAAGACGATCGAGACTGGCCTGGGACAACCCACCGAAGCACACATACGTATTCAGATCGTTGGCCGCATAGGTGTCGAAGTTGTGATGTCCGTACGTCCCCAACGGCGTGTACCGCGGCGGGATGCGGAAGACGTGCGCGGCCGATCGGCCCATCGCGTCGACGACCTTGACCGCGTGAAACGAACCCGTCCTCCACCCAGGCGGGAGGCGAAGGACGATCGGGCACGTCCCTTGGAAGCATCGAGGCGCCAGGAACCGCGCCAACTCGCCCGCGTTGACGCCGTCGATCTCGATGCGCTTGATCTGGACAGGGCCGTCGGTTTGCTTCGTGACGTAGACCGTCATGTGATCCGCGCCAGGGCCCATGCCGATCGTCTCGATGCGGAAGGGCGACGGCTCCGTTGGGATGTCCACCTGAAGCTTCGGACCGCCCTCTGCCATCAGTTCGACCCGTGTCGGCTGCTGGAGCGGGGTGCGGAGGCGGACGGTCACCTCGGCCACGCCTCGCGACGGCACGGGGTTCGGCTGGACCCGCCACCAGACGACCGTTCGTTTCTCGCGAAGCGCCCTGGCGGGCTGGCCGTTCACGAGCACGTCGTGGATCTTGATCGGGGGGTCGGTGTGGTTTTTGACCAGGACGTGGAGCGACCCGCCCAGCGGATAGCCCGATCCGGTCTTGGCCGACAGCGCCGGATTCCCCTCCTTCCACGCGATCTTGCGCGCCAGATCCCGCCGCCAGCAGGCGACCTCGGCCTCGAGCAGGGGCCGCCACCGCGGGCGCTTGATGAAGCGGTATTCAACATCCAGCGCGTACAACCGTTTGTTGAATCGCCATGGCGCGTCGTCATAGATCGACCCGAGATGGCGTGGCAGCTTCTTGGAGTCGGCCCGCCAGTGTTCCTGGATGATGATGAACGGACCGCCGCTGGCGTGTGGTTCGCAGAGATTCAGCGCCACGAGGCCGTGGCCGAGGGTGCGACGATCGACGAGGGTCTTGCCGCCGTCCCATGTCGTCCCGCGGTCGGCGCTGGTCCAGACGACCAGATCCCCGCCGGTGAACGGCGTCGGCGGATCGGTGATGCGAATGCCAAACAGACGGAACCGGTCGTTCCCGTCGGGATGGAGCTCGAAGGATCGCAGCCCCTCGAACCGATCGACGGGCGGACACGTGGTCCGCCACGTCTTCTTGCCCGGGTCCCAGGCCACGAATCGATAGTCCTTGCGATTCTGGTTCTCGTGGGCGAAGAAACACGGCCCGGTTTCGCACAGAGCCATATCGAAGTTGAACCGCTGGTCGTCCTTGCCGGCGACGCGACATCCGGCCTGGATGAGGGCTGGTTTGGTCGTCGTCGCGCCGAGGTCGACCCCGCTCATCGCCAGCATCCGCCGACCGCGCGGGTCGTACAGGACGTGGTAGACGTTCCACCATCCCTTGCGCGACAGCTCCCACAGGCCGAGGTGCACGCGGTCGGATGTCGGGTCGTAGAGCGTGTCGCGGATCTTGACCCAGCTCTGGCCGCCGTAGTCGAGGATCGTCTTGCCGGTATCCCACGTCTTGCCGCCATCGGCGCTGTGATGGACGCGAAGCGGGGAGCGCCGACCGGCCCCGCCGTATCGATAGAACAGCACCAGCTCGCCGGCGTTGGTCTGCACGGCGTAGGTGTAGGTCGCCTTCGAACCGATCTGTTGGCCCGTCTGCCACGCGCTGATGTCCTCCGGCTTGGCGCTGCGGGCGTACTTCACGGGATGGTTGTGGCAACCATAGAACAGATGGATTGTCCCGTCCGGTGTGATCAGGATGGCCGGGGCGTTGTGGCCGTCGCGGGTGCGGCAGTCGTCCACGCGTACCGGGCCAATCCATTGCCCCGTCTCGTGGTCGTAGGCCACCACGCGCGCGTCGAACTCGTGGTCCATGTAGGTCACGTACGTCCGCTTGTGCTGGCCGGCGAAGTAGACGGGACGGGGTTGATGATCCCGCGCGAGCGTCCCGCAGAGCGAGTCGTCAACGAAGTGGTTGACGAGTTCGGTCGCCCGTGCGACGTTGGCGAGCCCGAGCGAAAACACGACGGCGAAAACACGACAGGCTGCACGCGCGTCCGGAGGGGTGCCCCATCCTTCGCTCTGCCTCGCGGAACGCGAGGAGGAGCGAAGGGCGGGGGACAGAATGGCGTCGCGAGTACCCGTCTGCGGTCCATTTCGTCCCCCACCCTTTCCGAGGGCCCGCGTTCCGCGGCCCCTCGAAAAGGATGGGGCACCCCTCGCCTGGATTGTCACGCACGCCTCCGTCCCTGACAGGTTATGGCACATTGTGTGAATCCCCTCGACGTCGATATACTGACCGGCCAAAGTAAGGCAGCAGACACCTTCACTCAAGGGGAGCGTGCGATGGGGATCTTGCTGGGCGTTGACGTCGGGACATCGGCCACCAAGGCGTTGTTGTGCGATGGCAAAGGCAAGGTGCTGGCGACGGCCAGCGTCGAGTATCCGATCTATACGCCCAAGCCCGGTTGGTCGGAGCAGGACCCGCTGGATTGGTGGCGGGCGACGTGCAAGGCGACGCAGGCGGTCTGTCGCAAGGCCAAGAAGAAACCATCGCAGATCACCGGCGTCGGGCTGAGCGGGCAGATGCACGGCAGCGTCTTTCTGGCTGACGGGATCAGGCCCCTCCGCCGTGCCCTGTTGTGGAACGATCAGCGGACGGCGGCTGAATGCGACGAGATCGAACGACGCGCCGGCGGGCGGAAGCGACTCATCTCGATGGTCAACAACGTCGCGCTGACCGGGTTCACCGCGCCCAAGATCTTGTGGCTGCGCAACCACGAGCCGCGGACGTACGAAAAGGTCAAGCACATCCTGCTGCCGAAGGACTACATCCGCACCTGCCTGACCGGCGAGTACGCAGCCGAGGTCTCCGACGCCGCCGGCACGCTGCTGCTGGACGTCAAGAAGCGGCAGTGGCATCGCGGGCTGTTGAGCAAGCTGGGCATCGACCCGGACCTGCTGCCGCCCGTGTACGAGTCGGTCGAGGTGAGCGGCACGGTCCACCGCGAAGCGAGCCAGGCGACGGGGATCCCGGTCGGCACGCCCGTGGTCGGCGGTGCGGGCGATCAGCCGGCCGGCGCGGTCGGCAACGGCATCGTCCGGGCGGGGATCGTGTCGGCCACGATGGGGACGAGCGGGGTGATCTTCGCGCACGCCGAGAAGCCGGTGCCCAACCCCGAGGGAACGCTGCAATCGTTCTGCCACGCCGTGCCGGGCAAGTGGTGCGTGTTTGGCTGCATGCTGGCGGCGGGTGGGAGTCTGCAGTGGCTGCGTAACACGCTGTTCGCCGACGAGGTGGCGACCGCCCGGCGGGCGGGGAAGGACCCGGGCGTCGTCTACAGCCAGATGATCAAGGAGGCGCAACAGGCCCCGCCCGGCTGCGACAGCCTGTTCTTCCTGCCGTATCTGACCGGGGAACGGTGTCCGTATCCGGATCCGAACGCCCGGGGCGCCTGGATCGGCCTGGAGGTCCGCCACGACCGTGCGTCGATGATCCGCGCCGTGCTGGAGGGCATCACGTACGGCATGCGCGACCAGATCACGCTGATGCGCGCCGCCGGCGTGAAGGTCAGCGAGGTCCGCGCCGGCGGCGGCGGGGCGCTCAGTCCGTTCTGGCGACAGCTCCAGGCCGACATGTATCGCGCCAAAGTCGTCACGATCAACACCGCCGAAGGCGCCGCCTACGGCGTCGCGCTGCTCGCCGCGACGGCCACCGGCGAGTTCAAGACCGTCCAAGAGGCCTGCAAGCAAGCGATCAAGATCACCGAGACGCGCAAGCCCAACGCCAAGACGGCGAAGACCTACGACGGGCGCTACGGGCAGTTCCGGCAACTGTATGCGACGTTGAGGGGTGATTTCGAGCGCATGGCGGCGCTGTAGACGATCATGTTCCTCAGCGAGGATATGCTTCCAGATGGACGATCGTCGTGCCGCCGTCGCCGCCTGGGCGGATCATCGTTTGGGCAACGACGCCCGGGGAAATGAGCCTGTAAGTTCCTGGGGACCTGCAGGTCCAGCCTTCCGGGTCACTGAGAGAGCGTAAGAGGGCGTCCGCATCGGTTGCCGTCGAACGTCCCCTGGTCCTTCTCGCCTGTGGACACACCTCCAATGCGGCGCTCTGGATGAGTTGGGCGGACATCTTCTTGAACAGAGCAGGAGAGGCATAGAAGTCTGCGCACAGGATCCTTCCCTTGCCGTCCGTCACGACCATGCCGGTGGCGTCCTGGCTCTTCGGCAGTACTTCCCGGGAACGATCTGTGCAATAGCTGACCGTCGCTTCTGCGGACCGCCCGTCCAAAGCGTCGCTCAGGGCCCTCGTCCTGCTCGAAACACGCAGCCTCCTCAACTCCGCTGCGATGGCCCTGTCGATCTTGACCTGCCTGGAGGACAGGACAAGCTTCTGCCTCACGGAGGGGCTTGCCATGCCGGCATAGCTGAAGCGCTCGGAGCTTCCTGCCCTCATTGACTCTCGTATGTTGCGGCCCTTCTCGAAGCACAGGGCATCAAGGACGACCCCACCTGGCGAAACGGCTGCGACCGTTCTGGCGCCAGCACCGTTCTGGCCGAGGCCAACGCGCCCCATCCCTCTCCTTGCACTCCGGGTTCCATAGCCTCTCGTCCCGGAGCCCTGGCCTCTGACCCCGCTGCCGATGAACCCGCTTTGCCCGAAGCCCCTGTTCTGTCCTCCCCCCGTGAGCATCGTTCCGCCCTGGTAGTAGGCAGGGCGTCCGCCCGAGCGCTGGGCGACGACGCTCGTCCCCGCCGCAAACGCGCCCTTGGCGCGAAGGTAGTTTTGGGGATTCTCACGGAGCACCAGACTCCCGCCAGCAAGCGCCTCCTGCAATGTGACGTAGTCTGTCGTTAGGTCAGGGGCACGCGTTTTGACGAGCTGTACGGCCATGTCGATGTCACCATCGCCATCGTGGTCGAACGCGTAAGGGCGGCCAATGGGTTCTATAGACGCTACAAACCCTGAGATTCGTTTGATATCGTTCTGCGTCCCCGCCGTATCACCACCGACCGGAAGGGCTTGGCGGGCAGGCAATACCAACAACAGTGGGATCAGATACATAGGGCAGGCCCTCCCCTTGGGCAAACCATCGATAGGACGTATCCGCCACATCGGATGACTCGTTGTTCTTGTGTTCTTGGGGTGTCGTCCGATAACTCTATGCACCCACAATCCGCGGGTCAAATGGGAATCTGTCCGGGTCTCACGAACATGCCGGCGCGCACGACCGTCGGCCCTTGTTCGCCCAGGGGGGCTCCCCGCCGAAGACAAACGCCTCCACCACAGCAAGGACGGTGCCTAGCCTCAGCCCACCGGCCGGCTTCCGCTCCGGCCCGGTCGCCTGGCGACGATCATGTTGCCGATCTGGTTGTACTTCTCGTGGAGCTCCAGCTTGTGCCGTAGCATCCTGACCAGCCAGTGCTTCGCCGGCGTAACGTCGCCGAGATCCTTCATCGCGTCGCGATCCCCCTCGAGCCAACCCGTCAGGCCCGCCTTGAACGACGCGTACCATCTCTGGCAAGACGCGAAGTCCGGATAGGTGTCTTCGCACTGGAGGATCGACGCATCGCCCCCAGTCGCCTGCATCGAGCCGAGGTCGCCAATCGCCTGGATGATCCGCTCGACGTAGCGGAACGCCTTCGGGGCGCACAGCCAAGTGCTCTCGATCAGTTCGAGGAGCTTCTCGCCGCCCGGGACGTGCTGCCGGATCCACGCGTCGAGTTCCTGCATCTCGGGCAGTGCCTTTTCGACGAAGTAGGGATCGCCATACGGCGGATTGCCGTAGCAGCCGAACCTCGCTGCGTCCCCGCCAACGTCGCCAGCGTAGACGTCAAGCATGAACCGCTCCCGCCTGTCGTCCGTCCAGATCAGCGTCTTGATCCACCATCTCAGCCTGTGGATGAGTCTGCTGACGGCGACCTCCTTCGCCTCTGATCGCGCGCCGAGTGCGTCGTACACGGCCGCGACGATCCGCGGCCAGTCCTTGCCGAGGTCGTCTCGCATGGCCAGCTCGGCCGCTGCGACGTCCAGGGGCGCACTCTTGCGCCAGGTGTCGAGACAGTAAACGTAGTAGGACATAAGCGTCTTGCGTCCGGGGTCGGCCGTGTAGCATCCGAACACCAGGTCGGGACACTTCTCGTCCCGGATGGCCTGACAGATCTGCACCAGCGGACGAGGAAACGTGTAGTGTCCGCAGGTCGGGATCCCCGCGATCATCCGGTCGACGATTTCGACCGCCCACGCCGGCACGGCGCCGAGCGCCATCTCTTCGCAGAAGATCGATCGCAGTTCGGCAGAGGACCGCAGATCCTCGCCATGCGCCTCGCTCCCGTCCCATCCCGCGTCATAGGGCGTTGCAGCCCAACAACGGCTGGTGACGCTGGCTTTGTAGGCCTCTTTCGTCCATTCAGGTTCTGCCGACATGGGGGCATTCTCCGGTATCTGGCACATCGCCGCATCGCAAGTCCGACGACCGACATCTGCGGACTCTCCTTCCAGAAGACACCTGGCAATCTGCATGGGAGGAGGGGTTGGCGCTCCCTATCAAGGAGATTGATCGCGTCGAGGACGTTATGATAGCCGGTTGTCGTCCCGTCGTCCTGTGGCGCCCTGGCCGGGTGCGCCGACGGGTTCGTGAAGCCCGAAGGGAGGACAGGCCGTGCTGCGCATCCCGATTGGACCGTTGTTGGCGGCCTTGCTGCTGGCGGCACCCGAAGCGATTGCCGGGCAAACGCTCGCCCCGGCAGACGGCCCGTCTCATGCCCTCGTCGATGAAGGAAGGCCGGTCGCCACGATCGTCCTTCCCAAGACCCCCGACGAGCTGGAGCGCCATGCGGCAAGCGAGTTCCAGCGGTACGTCAAGGCCATCACCGGCGTAACGCTATCGATGGTCAACGAGCCACGGGCACCGAACGGCTATGGCGTCTGGCTAGGACGGACCACAGCGTCCGAGTCCGCGAGGTTCACACTGACACAAGAGGCGCTGGGCCGCGATGGCTATGCGGCCGAGGTCGGCCAGAAAGGGTTGATCCTTGTCGGACGGTGTCCGATCGGCACGCTCTTCGGCGTGTACGACGTCATCGAGCGCGAGTTCGGCGTGCGCTGGTGTGAGCCTCACGAGACGCTGGGCGAGGTCGTGCCCATCGCCAAGACGCTATCGCTCGGCAGCTTTCGCCGGTCGTTCAAGCCCTCGTTCGACTACCGGTGGGTCGATTCCGGCGATTGGGCGTTGAGGCAGCGGATGAACGTGAGGGTTGACATCGACGGCGAGCGGATCGGCGTGAACTGGAAGTGGCATTTCCACACGTTCTGCACGTTGATCCCGCCGGACAAGTACTTCGACTCGCACCCCGAGTGGTTCCCGTTGATCAAGGGGAAGCGCAAGAAGTCGACGCGCAAACACAGCCACAGCACGCAATTGTGCACGAGCAATCCCGAGGTCGTGGCCAGGCTCGCCGAGGGCATGATCGAGGTCCTCGACGCCGACCCGACGATTGAGATCATCACGCTCTCCCCAAACGACGGTGACGGCTTCTGTGAGTGCGCGGACTGCAGGGCGCTCGACGAGCCGGGGCGCGGGTGGTTTGCGCGCTACTCCAAACGCCTGGCGATCCTGAACCAGCAGATCGCCAAGCGTGTCGGCAAGCGCCACCCAAAGGTGAAGATCAAGGTGGGCGCCTATGCGATGTACGCGCGGTTGCCGAAGATCGAGAACTACAAGCCCGAGCCGAACCTGATCATCCACCTCTGCCACCTGTACTTCTGTCACAATCACCCGATCGCCAGCCACCGCTGCAAGATGAACGACACCTACCTGCCGACGGATCGGTTCCTGCCCAACCAGGAGTTCGTCAACATACTCAAGCAATGGCGCGCGGTGACCGACAACCTGTTCATCTACGAGTACTACGCCCTCGGCGGGTGGTCGAAGGCCAAGCTCCTCTGGCCCATGGTCCACACGATGCGCCACGACATCCCGTGGTACCGCGACATGGGGGCCAAGGGGTTCTACACGCAGACCGGTCCGTGGAAGAGAGCCCCCCTCAACGCCTACATCGCCGCAAAGCTCGCCTGGAACGCCGATCTCGACGTGGACTGGCTGATCGAGGATTTCTGCAAAGCGTTCTTCGAGGACGCCGCAGAGCCGATGCGGCAATACCTGCTCGAAATCGAGCAGGCGATGGTCCGCAACAACCGGTGCATCTCCTACGGCCTGCTCGAGGGCAGGGCAAGGAACCTCGGGCCGCGAATCTTCACGCAGGCGACGCTCGATCGGCTCCGTTCGTTTCTCAACGATGCGACGAAACGCACGAATCGAGACGTCGTACGACATCGCATCGCCGAGATCCGCAGCGGCTTCGACGCGTGCGAGCTTTCCGTGGCACGTATGAGGTAAGCGCCTGAACGCTGGACGTGCAGGCCGGGATGGGCGTCGCGCGCCGTCGGCGGCGCACCGATGTCGGGAGATGCGCCCTCCAACGGTCCCGGGGGATCAGAAACCCATTTGCCATCTGGCCGGCCCGGACGTTGGCCGACGGAGGGTCATGGTCACCGTTCGGTCGGGGTTGGCCTTGGTCGAGACCTTGTCCGCGCCGTCGGCGCTGGCCGACGCCAGCGTGTACCCCTCGGGCACGAAGATGACCAGCTCCGACGGGAAATCGGCGACCAGGCAAACCGTGCCGGACAGGACCTTCTTGGACTGATCCCATGCCAGGTCTTCCAGGCTGACGCCGCCCTGCGTGATGTGCCGATCGGTCGACACAAACTGCGGCCGGTGCAACGACGGATGGACCGACAGAAGGACATTGCCCCTGGCGGGGACCGACGCGGTCAGCCGCTCGCGAACGCTTCCGCGGCAGGACCGGGCCCAGAAGTCGTACACCAAATACTCGCCATCGCTGGGCAGGCCCAGCTCGTCGAAGCGGACCTCGACATCGGCCGCCTGGTCGCCCCAGTTGAAGAGCGACACGACGTCCCACTGGCCGAACGTCCTGTCGATCTTCAGGTCCCAGATGGGGCACATCTCGAAGATGGGGAACAGGTCGAGCGGTCGCACGTCACACACCGGAAGGCATTGCTGCAACAGCCGCATCCGCTCAGGCGGAAGCTCGGCGAGCTTGTCGCCAGCGAACATCATCTGGCCGGGCAGCCCGACGACGGTCGTGGCTAGTCGGGCCATGGGCGTGGGCGTAGAGGTCGGCACCAGCAGCGTGTCGGGGTCGCCGTACCAGACGATGTTGTTTGCGAAGAGCTGGTTGAGCGTGGTCCGGGCCTGATTGAGGTAGTTGTGCCACCCGGGCGGCTTGTTGGCATGAACGATGTCGGCACCGAGTCGCCCGGCGTCTGCGAGACCGATCTCCGGTCCGGTGTAGTGCCCCTGACATGCCAACCAGATGCGATCCGGCCCAATGCCTCGCCGAAGCGCCTCGACGCACAAACGAAACGGGTCCTCGCACGGTTGCTTAAAGGCCGCTCGCACCTCGGATCGCTCGTAGAAGTGCGCCGAATAGCTCGCACTGCGCCCCGACATCCCGTCGATCTTGAAATACTCGTAGCCCCATTCCTGGGACATGGTTCGGTGCGTCTCTGCCATGTGTCGCCGGACGACCTCCTGGGAGGGATCGACCACGTACAGGCCACACCAGTTCCGCATCGGCTTGCCGTCGGGGTGGTGCAGAAACCAGTCCTTGTGGGATTCGTAGAACGCCTTGTCGCCCGTGCCGAACGGGACGGTCCAGATCCCCGGACGGAACCCGAGCTTGCGGATCTGGTCGGCCAGCCACTTCATGCCGTGGGGGAACTGCCTCGGGTTCGGGCGGAGCGTCAGGTTGTGGAACTTGCTGACGGGCAGCTTGTCGGAGTTGTCCTGCCACGACTCGATGTGCCAAATCTCCATGCCGAACGGTCTGAGGTGCTTGGCCGCCACGCGGGCCTCGTCGAGGTTCTCCTTCTCGCCGGCCGTGTCGAAGTAGACGTTCCACGACATCCATCCGGTCGGCGGCGAGGGGCAGCGCTCCTTGTTGATCGGTCGGTAGTAGGGCACGTAGCGCGACCGGTAGTAGTCGCGGATCAGTTCGAAGACCAAGGCCGAGCAGGCAGCGTCGTGCGGCGTAGCCGTCATCGCCACGTCAAACGCAGGAGCGTCGTCCTCTCGGCGCCGCCTCTTGATGACGACGTCGCGCCCGCCGAATTGCAGGGCGGTGTCGGTGGCGATGTCGAACAGCGAGTCGTTCAGGCCGCTGTCGGCGTCCCCGGAGGCCATCTGCACCACGCGCGATCTCGTCGCAGGACGGGTTCGGCAGACGAAGGTCTGCTTGCCCAACCGGGCCTTTGCCTGAAAGGTCAGCCGGCCGCGGTAGTTCTGCGCCGAGCGGTGAACGGCCGTCACGCGGAGGATTCCCCCCGATCCGCTGAACGTCACATACCCCTGAACGTTGCCGCCCTCGTCCAACAGCGCTAGGCGCGTCGCGACCGAATCGCGCGGCGGCACGATCTTCCAGGGCTTCAAGGCCCCGTTGGCAAAAGCGCCGAACGACAGCTTCCCGGCGACCTTCGTACCGGTGAGCGGATGGGCCAATTCGAGCGTCGACGCCGCCGGATCAAACCGGACGCGCCAGTCGCCCGTGCCCGGAAATCCCAGCCCGCCCTCCATCTTCCCGGCCGCCAGCGCCGCGACGGACTGGGACGCCAGGAACAACACGAAGCCCAAGATGACAACCATGTGGTCGACTTGCGCAATCGGTGCTTTCATTGTTGCACTCTCCGGAATGTGTTGTCCGCCTGAGTGTGCCGTCGCCCGGAATCCCGCAGCGCCGATCAACTTAGCGCTGGTCCTCCTGGGGAGCATCCCCGTATAGTAGTAATAGTGGTACAGGATGACGCTCGAAGACGAAAGCCCGACGCTGCCACCTCCAGACGTAGGGTGAGGGTCGCTTGATTCGCAGCGCCCGACCGAGGGGACAAACATGAAGAGAAGCGCAGTCGCGCCGACTGCCCGCCCATCTGGTTTCACGCTGATTGAGCTTCTGGTCGTCGTCGCCATCATCGCACTTCTGATCTCGATCCTGCTGCCGTCATTGAGCCGCGCCAGAGCACAGGCGCGGACCGCTGTGTGCGCATCGCGGATGGGCCAGCTCGCCAAGGCGATCCTCTTGTACGCCGACGATAACAACGACACCCCCCCCTTCATCGGCCGGGGATGGGAGGACTGCGACGACGAGTCACGACTCAACAGCGAAGTGTGGCCCGAGGGATCAGGGCACACGCTGATGGACCTGGCCCGGTTCGAAGACTGGCTCATGCCCAACATGCCGGACTACTGGCTGACCGAGCAGGTGACGGCCCCGGGCTGGCCGGACTACGCCAAGATCACCAACGGCCGCTTGTTCCGCTATGCGCGCTTCGAGGGACTCTACCTCTGCCCCGAGTTCGAGCGCGTGTCCGATTCGGCCAAGTCGCAGTTCGTCTTCAACTACACCCGCAGCTTCATGGGACGCAAGTGGTTTCACCACGGCGATCCGGAGGGCGATCCCCCGTCCCCTTACATCACTTCGGGCGCGTCCAACAACTGGTGCGGCATTGCCGGGCCGATCCTGAAGATCAGTCAGATCTACGCACCCTCTCGGCTGTGGATGCTCATCGACGAACGGTGGGATCGGCATTGCGCAGCCCCGATGGAGCTCTTTCAGGTGACGGGCGGGGGAATCCTGGCGGGCGTCGCCCGGGAGCAATGGATGGCCATCGACTGCATCTGGGGCCCCTGGGGGAACGAGATCGGCCAGTACCACGGCAGCAAGCGGGTCGCTCGGATCATCCCGGAGGCCGTTCGAGACCAGTTCGCCCCGATCAAAAGCGGCAACATGGCCTTCTACGACGGCCATGTCGAGCTCGATGTGGACCCGCTCCCGGACCGGACCGTCGAATGGGAAGCCTTGCCGGCAGCGTTGGCGTTGATAGATTGGCTGGGCGGGCTGATCTTCGCTCAGCGCGGCCTGGCGCTGGGCGATATCGTCTTTGATACCCCGTTCTGATCAGACCAGGGCCGGATGTCTCAACCCATCGGCGCCAAGCTCCCACAGCAACAATTGAGCAACATGGCCCAGCCGATAGCGTCTGGGCCACACGCAGTCGGATGGTGTTGCTGGCCGATCAGGCCGCGCATACAATGCCGCCCAGCGTCCGGCGCAGTGCTTTCGTTTGCGCCGGGTCCGTGATGCGCGACGGCCTGATTCGCAGCGGGATCGGGCGGTGTGAAAAACTGGACGCAGAAACGGGTTGGTCCGATATTCGATGTGAGGTACTTCAGCGAGCGAGGAGTCCAGCGAATCATGTCCACAACGATTGTTCACGTCTCAGGACGCGAGATCCTCGATTCCCGGGGGAACCCGACGGTGGAGGCGACCGTCGTCCTCGAGGACGGCAGCGTGGGACAGGCCCAGGTCCCCAGCGGCGCGAGCACCGGCGAGCACGAGGCCGTCGAGCTTCGCGACGGCGATGACGCACGGTACGGGGGGAAGGGCGTTCTGATGGCGGTGGAGAACATCCACGAAGCCATCGCCGAGGGCGTCATCGGCCTGGACGCGCTGGATCAGGAAGAGCTCGACCAGACGATGATCGACCTGGACGGCACGCCGAACAAGGGCAAGCTGGGCGCCAACGCGATCCTGGCCGTTTCGATGGCCGGCGCGAAGGCGGCGGCTGAGGCCTGCGGCCTGCCGCTGTTCCGCTACCTCGGCGGCGCGTCGGCCCACGTTCTGCCCGTGCCCATGATGAACATCCTCAACGGCGGCAAGCACGCCGACAACAACGTCGATTTCCAGGAATTCATGATCCAGCCGTGGGGAGCGCCGAACGTCCGCGAGGCGGTCCGTTGGGGCGCCGAGATCTTCCATACGCTCAAGAAGGTGTTGACCGAGCGCGGCTATAACACCTCTGTGGGCGACGAGGGCGGGTTCGCCCCGAGCCTCAGGACCAACGACGAAGCGCTCGAGCTGATTGCCGAGGCCGTCGACAAGGCCGGCTACAAACTCGGCGAACAGATCTTCATCGCGCTCGACCCGGCCACCAGTGAGATGTACGACGCCGAGGCCGGCGGCTATCGCTTCTTCAAGTCGGACCCGGGCAAGGTGTTCAACAACGACCAGATGATCGGCATCTGGACCGAGTGGTGCGACAAGTACCCCATTCGCTCGATCGAGGACGGGCTGGCGGAGGACGACTGGGAAGGTTGGGCCAAGCTGGCCGGGGCGTTGGGCGATCGCGTTCAGCTGGTGGGCGACGATCTGTTCGTGACGAACGTCGAGCGTCTGAGGCGCGGCCTGGCCGAGAAGGCCGCCAACAGCATCCTGATCAAGGTCAACCAGATCGGCACGCTGACCGAGACGTTCGCCGCGATCGACCTGGCGATGCGAAACGGCTGGACGGCCGTCATCAGCCACCGCAGCGGCGAGACGGAGGACACGACCATCGCCGACATCTCCGTCGCCAGCAACGCCGGACAGATCAAGACCGGCAGCCTGTGTCGCACGGACCGCGTGGCCAAGTACAACCAGTTGATCCGTATCGAGGAGCACCTGGGCGAGCAGGCCGAGTACGGCGGTCAGCTCTGGAACAAGTAGGAAGCCGACGCACCTGACCCACCATCGAACGGCCAGGGAGGGCCACTGACGTGACGGAACGTGTCGAGCAAGACCTGCGCAGATCGTTCATGCGGGGGGCCTATCGTCGAAGCGACGAGGCCGTTTCACCGATCAGCCACGTGGTAGGGTTCTGGATCCTACTCTCTGCAGCGGCGCTGTTGTTCTCCGCGTCCGTGTTTCTGCCGATATGGCAGGAGCAACAGGAGGTGCTCACCGCGCAGGCCGAGGTGAAACAGCGCCTCGATGCGTACCGCGCTGAGTTGGCCCAACTGCAGGCGACGGTCCGCGCGCTGGACGAAGACCCGACGATCAACCAACACACCGCCCTGCGGGAGCTGAACTTCCGGATTCCCGGTCAGGAGGTGGTCCCGACGCATCCCTCCGAAGCCATCGAGACCTCGCCACAGGCATCGGCCTCGGACGCCCAGATCGGCGGACACCCCTGGCTGTCGTGCCTGCCTCGAAACTGGGATCGGCTGAACGCCTGGGCCGAATGGGCCAGCGACCCCGGGGTCCGGCGCGCGCTGCTGGTGGCGGCGGCCTTCCTGGCCTCGACGGCCTTTGTCCTGTGCGCGCCGCCTACGCCCAAGCCCCTCCGTCTGGTCAGGTCAAAGCGATCCCCTTAGGGGACGTTCCCTCCAAGGCACCAACGGATCGATCACACGCCGAGACGCTTGCCAGAACCGGCGCGAGCCGCCATAACTGCGGCATGGGATGGGGGGCATTGTCGGAGGTGGGAACGAGATGACCGGCATCCACGTTCTGGCGGCGCTGCTGGCGGCAGCGGCGATGGCGAGTCTGGCCTGGGCGACCGAGCCGAAGAACGGCCCGCCCCCTGAGAAACTCAAACCCTTCGAAAAGGCCCGCACCAACGCGTACGCCAAACAGCTCGAGGCCTGTCTGCAGCGCTGGTTGGTCGATGAGTATCCGGCACGAGCCCAGAAGGCATGGAAACGAGACTACGCGAGCGTCGAGGCTTTCCTGGCCAGCGTCGAGCCGAACCGCATGCGATGGCGCGCCATCCTGGGCCCACCGGACCTCGAGGCCACGGGTTCGCTGGAGCGCCGACCGCATCGTCCGCTGGCGGACCTCAAAGGCGAGTGGCTGAGGCTGCCGCTCGGGCCGCTGCAGGCCGAGGCGCTTCTGGTCGTTCCCGCGTCGGCCAAGGGCCCGGTGCCTCTCGTCATCGCGCAACACGGTATCGGCAGCTTCCCGGAGCGCGTCTTCGGGGTGATGGACGAGGGCGACGCCTACCACAGCTATGCCCGCGAACTGGTCAAGGCCGGCTTCGCCGTCCTCGCGCCGCTCAACCTCCGCTCGCAGGAACGCCGCAACCGGATCGAACGGCTGTGTCGGCTGGCCGACACGACGCTGCCGGGCATCGAGCTGACACGGCTGCAGCGATTGCTGGACGTCGTGCTGCCCGATGAGCGGATCGACGGCAAGCGCGTCGGGATGTGGGGCGTCTCGCTGGGCGGCCTGGCCACCATGTTCTGGATGCCGCTCGAACCGCGGATCCAAGCCGGCGTCGTCTGCGCGTGGTTCAATCATCGTCGCAACAAGATGGCCATTCCCGACAAGCGCTACAGCTGCTTCCTCGACACCCGCGAGGAACACGCCTTCTTCCGCGGCTGGCTGACCGAGTTCGCCGACTACGACGCCATCAGCCTGATCTGTCCCAGGCCGGTGCTGATCCAGACGGGCAAGCGGGACGGCATCGCCCACTGGCCGCAGGTGATCGAGGAGTTCGAGGTCAGCAAGCAACACTACGAGAGGCTCGGCATGCCCGAACGGATCGAGATGGACCTGCACGACGGCGGCCACGAGGCCCGCGTCGAGAGCGGCGTGACGTTCCTCAAGCGGTGGTTGATGAAGTGATCCGGAGACGGGAGGCCCGGCATGCGCGTCAAGTGCCCCTACTGTGAGAAAGCCTTCACGGTCTTCCCGATCCCGACCCGGCAGGCGATCCAGCATCGCCGCGCCGGGTTGGTCGCGTGGGCTGCGACGTTGGGCGCGACGTTCCTGGTCTGCATCGCGGTCGGACCGGACTGGGTGGGTGGACTCGTGCGTGGCCTTGCAGCTCTGCTCGGCGCGCGGTTGGGCGCAGGCGCAGGCATGGTGCTGCTGACCGCCCCCGTCGTCTTCGTGTCCCTGGCGATCTACGACCGGATGGTGCCGCACTTCGCCCGACCGATTGGCGAGCCGCGGCACTGCGCCAGCTGCGGCTACGTCTTCGAGGGCCTGAACTGCCACCGTTGTCCGGAGTGTGGCGAGGCGATCTGAGCCCCGGCGCTGGCGCGCCGTCTCGCGAGCGTACCATGGCTGACGCGAAGGGCAACAAACGCCCGCTGGCCCGCAAGACCCTGCTTGCGCTCGCTTCTGCTGCGACTTCCCTCGTCTGCGCCGAGGCCTGTGTCAGACTCCTCTACCGCGATCAGGTCGACACCGAGCTGATGATGGCGAGGTTGAGGGCGGCATCGATCAAGGACATCAAGCAGCCGTCCGAAGACCCCATCCTCTACTTTGAGCTGAGGCCGAACGTGAGGACGCAGATCCGCGACTCGTCGCTCATCATCGGGCCTGATGGCTACCGTGTGCCCTCCCAACAGGTAAACGTGCCGGCCAACGCCGTGCGGGTCGCCGTCGTGGGCGATTCGTCATCGTTCGGGTGGGGGGTCAACTACGAAGACTCGTATCCCGACGTGTACCGCCGCCTGATGGAAGCGGCGACCCAAACGCCGATAGCGCTGAGGAACTTCTCGGTCCCCGCATACAACACCGAACAGGAACTGCAGGTATTCAAGACAAAGGCCTTGCCCTACAAGCCGGATCTGCTCATCCTGCATCATGACCACAACGACGTTGCGCCGCGCCTCGGCTTCCGGGGCAGCGGCGGCCTGCATCCGACTTACGGAGACAACCTCGTCCACTCGGCGCTAATCAAGCTTGCGCTGAGGAAGCTCAGCATCTATCGCAGTTCGAAGGATCCCCAGTCCATCGCAGCCGAGCACGAGCGTGTCGGGCCGTACATCACGGCGGGGCCGTGGTATGACAAGCATCTTCAGGCGCTCCGGGAATTGGCCGAGGAATCTCGGTCCCACGGCATACCCACCATCGTGGTTCTGTTCAACGCCTACGTCGAAGCCGATAGCGACTACGAGACCAGCCCGCAGTACATCGAGCTCCACAGGAAGCTGAGCGAAGCGCTGCGGACAATGGGATTGCACGTGCTGGACCTGTACCCGATGTACCAGGCACACATGCGACAGACGGGATGGGCGGACCTGCGTAAATGGTGGATCTCGAAGGACGAACCGATGGACCCTCACCCGAACGTCAGCGCCCATCGGTTCATCGCCGAGGCCCTGGTCGCACATACGCGGCGTCAACCTGAGCTGATGTCGGCGTTCCGAAGACGCTAGCCCCCCGGCTGGAATGGAGGTAGCACTCAAGGAGTCAGTGATGGACAAGGTGGTCTTGATTCCAGGCGAGGCAGGTTACCGGGGGTATTCGGGCACGTCGGTGGCCATGGTGACGGCCGTGGACGCGAGCGGCAAGCCCGACATCTGCACGGTGGGCGCCTGGTCGTTCGTCAATGGGGTCCCACCGATGTACGGCATCGCGATGTGTACGAAGGCGGCCGGCGGGAACTACTTCAAACGATACACGACCACGTGCATCGAACAGACCGGTGAGTTCGTCATCAACGCACCGGACGACCGCCTCGCCAAGGCCTGGGCCATCTGCGGAACCGTGTCGCTGACCAAGGACCCCGAAGCCGACAAGTTCAAGCTGGCCGGACTGACCCCCGCGCCCGCGACGCGCGTGGCCGCTCCGCTGATCGCCGAGTGTCCGGTCAACATCGAATGCCGCGTCCACAGCAAACACGTGCTGCCCAGCCACGACTGGATCGTCGGTGAGCCGCTGGCCGTCCACTGGGCCGCCGACATCATCGAAGGACGACGGACGCTCGAGTGGAACCGGGCGCCGAAGATCGTTTGACGACCTCCGCAACTGGGTGGGGGGCGACTACTGGATATAGCCGAGACCGCGAAGGCGGGAACGCGTCTCTTCGTCCAGCTGCTGCTTGCCGGCCAGTCGTTCGGGGGCCTGGTACGGCTTGGACGCTGCCAGCCATTCGGACAGCTGCTTGGCAAGGTGGTCGGCGATAGGGCGGTGTGACGTGATCAGGTTGCTCGCCTCGCGCGGGTCCTCGGCGACGTTGTAGAGCTCCTCGCGCCCATTCGAGGCGACGATGTACTTCCACGGCCCCTGGCGAACGGCCCGGAGCACGCCCTCGAAGGGCGCACGGTCGAACCGGCTGTCGATCTTCTGGGCCTGGTCGAGCTTCACGTCGTACGGCGCCATGTACTCGACGACGACAACGCGCCCTGTCGGCAAGGACGGCCCGTCGGTCGGAGCCGTGCTCGGCGACGTCGTCGCCGCGGCGGGCGTGGCAGAAGCGGTCGAGGGGCCGCTTGTCGCGTCGGTCGGATCGAGCAGCGATCGGCCGAACGTCGATTGCGTCGGCCCGGTCCGACCGTACAGGGCATCCAGCATCGTCGGGAACAGGTCTACCGTTTGGACCGGGTCCGCCCGTCGACCGGGCTTCAGGCGCTTCGGGTAACGGATGATCAATGGCACGTGGGCGAGTGTCTCGTAGACGCACCAGGCGTGGCCGATGATGTGATGATCGCCGAGACACTCTCCGTGATCGGCCGTGACGATGATCAGCGTATCATCGACCGAAACGTGCTCAGCCAGCATCGCCAGCAGGCCGCCCAGGTAGTCGTCTTGCAGCCGGGTCTCGGCATTGTACGTGTCGTTGAGCAGCTCGAGCTGCGCCGGAGTGAAGCAGTCGCGCTTCAGCAGGCAGAACTCGGGACGCTTGGACCACCAGGCATGGCGGTAGGAACCGTCAATATCGGCCGGCTCGATGAACAGCTTCTTGTAGGGCAGGTGGGGGACGTACGGGGCGTGCGCCTCCATGTAGTTGACGAACAGGAAGAACGGGCGGTGGCGGTCACGCTGTCGCAGGAACCGCTCGAGAAGCTGATTGGTGTACTTCGCGCCGTCGTCCTGGGCCGTCGCCACGCCCAGCCACTTGCCGACATGCCCCCCGGGGTAGAGCGCCTCGAGGAGGAGCTTCGCCAGCCCGTTGCTCCGGACGTTGTGCAGCAGCAGCGGCTGGATGTACCCGTCGAATCCTCGCGACAGGTTCGTGCTGGGACCGATCCAGAGGTTGTTGGTCAAGGCCATGGTCTGGTAGCCGGCCTCGGCGAGGAGTTGGGTGACCGTCGTGAACTCCTCTGCGACCCAGGTGTGGCCCCAGTTCGCCCCGTGCTCGCTGGGAAACAGACCAGTAAACATCGAAGCGTGCGCCGGGAGGGTCCAGATCGCCGGAGAGGTGCAGTTCTCGAAGACCGTCGCGTCGGCAGCGAAGGCGTCCAGTCGCGGCGAGGTCTGCCGACCGTAGCCGTAGCAACCGAGCCGATCCACCCGCTGGGTGTCCATCACGACCAACACGATGTTCGGCCTGGCGTCTTGTCGGTCCTGAGACACGACGGATGGGGATTGCCACAGGCCTTCCGATGCCATCAACTGGGGACGCTCGAACCACTGGATGGCCAGGCAGACCAGGACGATCCCCGCTGCCGGCAGGAACCCCGATCGTCCGACGGTGCGCATCCGCACGCCCAGTCGCGTCGGGGTCAGAACGCATGCGATGGCGTAGGCGCCCGCGGCCACCAACAACCAGAAGCCCGCCATGACGACCCACCAGCTTGGGTCGATCTCCTTGGCCAGGGATAGTCCAGCCTCGACGGCGGCGCACCACAGCCAGAACGTGCCCGTGCCGGCCACGACGACGGCCAACGCCAGCGCCCCGGGCACGACCCCCCGGCGGAGTCGGCCGCTGGCGAGCACCGCCACACCGCAGACGCTGCCAATGATCGCGCCGTGCACCGTCCAGAGGATGGCGTGCACCAGGGCGGAGTAGCTCAGCGCGTCCGCCCACTGGCGAAGTCCCATAACCCCGGCGAACCGCAACCCCGGCCGGACCGTCAGCGCCCACCCGAACACGAGCCCCCCGATCAGGCCCGCCCGGACGGTCCATGCCAGCACCGATCTCGATAGCGCCCAACGACCCGCTGCCTCGAGCGGGGGGGACGCGCACTGAAGGCCGGTGCTGTCTGCCGCAAGCACGTGGCTCGACATATCCGAGTGCTCTTCGCCAGGACACATGGACAGACCCCACCCCACGGCGGGAGCCGCCCGTCCACGTCCAGTAGATCGACGCGTCGCAGGGGGCCCTTCTGCTCAATCCCGGAGGGTTCCTGGCCTCAGGCCCGATCCGCGGGCCGCTTCCATAGCGCCGGCAATCCACCTTGCCGTCGGTGTTCGGCAGTGCTACGCTCCCGGGCGTCCTGGGAACGTGTGACCCGACCTGTGTGATCCGCGGATTCCTGACCACCTCCTCCCGCATGCGCCAAGCCGCCGTCGGAAACGGGGGCGTCCGGCAGAGGACGGTCATTCGCGAGGTCGCGGGATGGACAGCCACTGGAGGAGATCGCTATGAACGTTCGTACGGGCCTCGGGATGTGGGTGCTGTTCGCCTGTACGGGAACGGCTGCCGGGCAGCAGGCCGCCGAAGACAAGGCGTTGCTCGCCGAGGTCAAGGCCTACAAACCAAGAATCGTCTACGAGACCCGCGTCGACGGCAACTGGGAGCTGTTCATGGTGGGCGCTGACGGCTCGAACCCCGTCAACCTCACGCGGACGCCCAAGATCCATGAGCTGTATCCGCACGTCTCGCCCGACGGGACGAAGGTCTGCTTCGTGGTCGACGAAGGGGAGGGAAACGCCAAGGCCCGCAACGTCTACACCATGAACATCGACGGCACCGATCGGAAGCTCGTGGCCAAAAACGCACGGCAGCCGTGTTGGAAGCACGACGGAACGGCGATCGCGTATCTCAAGGGCGAGTTCGACGCGTTCTGCTACAAGGATTTCGCCACCAAGGGCATCTTCATCTACGACCTGGCGACCGGCACGCACCGGCAACATCCCAACAAGAAGATCCATCACCTGTACAACCTGTGCTGGTCGCCGGACGGCAAGTGGTTCCTGGCGACCGTGCACGCGGGGATGGGATTCAAACACGCGATCCTGGCCATCCCCGTCGACGGCATGGAGGTCTTCAACCTGGGCATGAACGGATGCCGACCCGACATCAGTCCGGACGGGAAGACGGTCGCGTGGGGGGCCAGCGACTGGGCGTTGCTCGCGGCCGACATCGACCTGACGGGCCCCAAACCCAAGGTGAGCAACAAGCGCGCCATCGCGACGAGCAAGAAGCCGATCAAGATTTACCACATCGACTGGTCGCCGGACGGACGGTACGTCACGTTCAGCCGTGGCCCGGCCAAGAAGCGACTGGGCCACGCGCCCGAGATCGTCGGCATACCGGCCGAGGGCTGGAACCTCTGCGTGGCCGACCCGACCCGCAAGAACCGGTGGGCGGCCATCACGACCGACGGCAAATGCAACAAGGAGCCCGACTGGGCCCCGGTGGCGGAGAAGGGGCGATGAGGACGTCGCGTTTCAGCCGGCCGCCCGGACGTTGGCGATGGCTGTTGGCACTGGCGGCCTTGTGGACGTCCGCCTGCCAAAAGGTGGACGCGCCCGCGTCGGCGGGAAAGGCCCCTCAGGTCATGACGACCAAGAGCGGCATCGAGATGGTGCTGATCCCCGCCGGACGGTTCGAGATGGGAAGCCGCACCGGTCAGGCCGACGAGGCCCCGGTGCACGAGGTCGCGATCGACGCGTTCTGGATGGACCGGACCGAGATCACCCAAGCGCAATACGGCAAGCTCGTCCTGGGCAACCCCTCGCACTTCAAGGGCCCCAACCGTCCTGTCGAGCAGATCAGTTGGGCCGACGCGGCGCTGTTCTGCAACAAGCGCTCGCGGGCCGAGGGCTTCCAGCCCTGCTACGACGAGGAGACGGCCGCGTGCGATTATGCCGCCGACGGATACCGGCTTCCCACGGAAGCGGAATGGGAATACGCCTGCCGGGCGGGATCGAAGACGGACTACTGCTTCGGCAGCGACCCGCGCCAGCTGAAGCCCCACGCGTGGTTTGAGGCCAACGCCGCCAAGACGACGCACCCCGTCCGCCAGACCCAGCCCAACGCCTGGGGACTGTTCGACATGCACGGCAACGTGGCCGAGTGGTGCAACGACGTCTACGACAAGGACACCTACAAGACCAGCCCGAAGGCCAACCCCCGCGGCCCTGCAGAGGGCGAGAAGTACGTGCTGCGCGGCGGCGCCTGGAACGCCAGCGCGACGGCCTGCCGGTCCGCCTATCGCGTGGGCGAGGATCCCGGGTTCCAGGACGCGTGCTTCGCCCGCGATGCCATCGGCTTCCGCTGCGTCCGACGCGCGAGCACGTCCCCAGAATGATGCATCGGCCCTAGCCTACGTCCACCCCCCGGCTGCGGAGATATTCCTTGAGTTCGCCGATGTCGATCATGTGGAAATGGAACACCGACGCGGCGAGCAGAACGGTCGCGCCTGCCTCGACGGCTTCGTAGAAATGCTCCAGCTTTCCCGCGCCGCCTGAAGCCACGATCGTCGCGGAGACCGCGTCTGCCATCGCGCGGATCACGGGGAGGTCATATCCGGTCTTGGCGCCGTCGCCGGCCTTGCTGGTCGGCAGGATCACGCCGACGCCGAAGCCGTCCACCGTCTTGGCCCACTCAACGGCGTCCGCCCCGGTCGCGGTCCGGCCCCCGTCGATGTAGACCTCGTAGCCGGACGGCAAGTCCCCGTTCTGGTCGACGTCGATCGCCACGGTGACCTTCTCGGGCCCGAATTCCTTGACCATCTCCGCGATGACCTCGGGCTTGCGGAACGCGGCGCTGCTCGTCGAGACCTTGTCGGCACCCGCCTCCAGAACGGCTGACGCGGCAGCGACGTCGGTGATGCCGCCGCCAACCGTGAACGGCACGGTCGTGGCCTCGGCGACCCGGCGAACGACGTCGAGCATGGTGGCCCGGCCCTCGACAGTCGCAGTGATGTCCAACAGCGCGAGCTCGTCCGCGCCCGCCTGACAGTAGGCGCGGGCACACGCGACCGGATCGCCCGCGTCGCGGATGTCGACGAAGTGGACGCCCTTGACCACGCGACCGTTCTGCATGTCCAGGCAGGGCATGATGGTGATGCGCTGACCCATGGCGGTTCTCCCTTCTTGGATGCTTGCTCGACAACGTGTCCGTGCCGGACCCCGTGGCAGCCCAAGATATCTAGTTGGGCGCGCGGCAGGTGTCAATCCGTCGCCTCGTTGAGCGCCGGGGGGGGGCCGTGACACAATCGGCGCGAGCGGATGCCCCATTGCCACGGGGCCACCGCACGATCTTCGAGCATGGACGGATCGGAGACGCCATCCGCATCAGAGACGCGACCGTCAGGAAGCGTTCGGTCAGACCGATTCTGCCTGAATCGGTCTGGCCCGCACGGGGAATGACGCAAACCACGGCGGATCTGCCGTTGCGTCCGGTGTATGCCATCCCGGCACGCCAGCGTGACCGCTGGCGTGAACGCTCCCTGACGGTCGCGTCTCTGATGGGGCCGCCGGAAATGTCACGGACCCACCGCGTGGCCCTCGCGTGACTCGGGTCAGCGGGAGTTCGGCGGCGTGTAGGGGATCCGTCGGAGCCACCACAAGCTGGCCAGCCGACCGACGGTGCTGATCACGAACAGGAGGTGCAGCCCGTTGAACGTGAACCCGCCGAGCTGCCACAGCTCCGGCCCGGCGGCGTAGGCAATGGCCCCCCCGATCATCGGTGCAATGGCGTGGGCAGCGCAACCGACGCTGCGGTAGACGCTCAAGAACACGGACCGCTGGCGCTCCGGGGCCATCTGCATCGCCATCGTGATCGGCCCGATCTCCACGCCGCTGACACACACCCGGGCCAGGATGACCACGAAGATGAGGGGCCAGACCGCGGGCGTGATGGGAATCCAGAACAGCGGGAAGAGGGCCATGACGAACGCCGCCCGCATGAGCACGCGCCGGGGTCCCCACCGATCGGCCAGCCGGCCCCAGATCGGCGCCGCCACCATCGCCAGCACCATGCTGATGGCGTCCGTGGCCGCCACCCAGACGTAGCCCATCGGTCGGTCCTGCAGGTGCAGGTACTTGAGCATGTACATGTGGAAGAACATCCCGGCGATGGCGGCCGAGAACGACCACGAACAGTGAAAGGCCATCAGGCGCCGGAAACCGACGTCCCGGAATGGCAGGCTGGTCGCCGCCCAACGCGTCGCGGGGCTGAACCGTTCGGACATCGGCGGCTCGGGCGCCTTGGCCATGCAGAACAACCCGACCACGCCCAGGCCGGTGGCGAAGAGGATGACACACTGGAAGGCCGTGACCATGGCGTAGCCGGCCCCTCGCCAGAACTCGATAAACTGCGAGTAGACGAAGACGGCCACGATGGCCGCACATCGCATGACGGCCGAGCGCCAGCCGATGAACCGACCCAGCCGAACGCCGGGAACCAGATCGGTCATCCAGCTCAGCCGGCCGGTCTCGGAGGCGGTGCCCGTGAGCGCGGCAAGCACCAACAAGGCAAAGAGGACCCACATCAACCCGGCAGGCGACACCCCATAGACGGCCAGGATCGGTGCGGAGGCGATGCCGACGCGGACCACGCGGGTCGTCCCCAGGCCAGCCAGACAGAACCGCTTACGCGAACCGAAGTTATGTAACAGCGGCACGACGAGGAAGTTCAGGGCCCCGCCCACGAAGACCGCCCCTGCCAGCTTGCCGAACTGCATCTCGTTGGCGCCCAGGGACAGCGCAAAGCCGGTCAGGAACAGACCGGCCAGTGACGTGGCCATCAGCCGCGCCAGGGCGGATTCCATCAGCAGGAGCCGCTCGCCCCGACGCCGCTCGTCTGGAGATAGTGGTTCGTTCTGGTGGGCGTGCACGCCGTCCTAGGATACACGATGGGGCGCCAAATGTCGATGGCCAGCATTCGCATGCCGTGTAATTCTTTAAAGGTGTAATTTGTGATAATAAGCATTCTCGCAGCGCCCCGCCGGCTGCGCAGACTAAAGGCCGCACCGGAGGGGAGTGCGGCCTTTCAGGGTCCCGCCAGGCGATGTTGTGGTCTCGCCCGGCGTTCATTGGTCAGGTGGTTAGGAGTTCCTTGTGCTCTGGAGGTGATACGACGGGCCTGCGGCGAAGTTCGCGACCGAGGCGTTTTTTCTGGGCGGGTTCGAAAAAGGGGACAGGCACCTCGCCGTCATGTGGATCCTCCCAGGAGAACTGGGCGTACCCGGCTCGGAGCCAGTCCCCTTTTTTGAACCCAAGGAAAAGCCGGAACGTCCGGGTCTCCTCCCGTCCGGTGGGGTACAATTCAATGATCCCGCGGGATGAGGGGTGACACGCCTGGGGCAACGGACGTCTCGCAATGACGGGCCACGACGGCAACGAGGACGTTGGATTCGTCGACGCGCGCCTCCGATCGGCCAAGCGACGGGTCAAGCTGGCGGAGGTCTGTTCGGCGTTGCTCACGCTGGCCGCCTACACGCTTGCCGGCCTGACGCTGGTGGTGATCGCCGATCACGTCCGGTCGGGCGGCTTGTCGTCTGAGGCGCGGCTGACGGCCCGCTGGTGCTATCTGATCGGCGCACTGGGGTTGCTGGGGTGGCTGGCGGCCGTTCCGGTGGTCCGTCGGATCAACGACCTGTTCGCCGCGCGGACCATCGAGCAGCGTCACCCGGAGTTCAGGAACTCGCTGGTGTCGGCGCTGCAACTGGTGTGGCGGGGCGAGCTGCCCGGGTCGATGCGGGCGGCGCTGGCGTCGCGGGCGGCGGAGGATCTGGCCGCGACCGACTTGTGGCGGGCCGTCGACAAACGATCCATGCGCCGCGCGGGGGTGGCGACGGGGGCGACGGCCGGGCTGTTCCTGCTGTACGCAGCTTTGGCGCCCAAGCCCGTCTTGCCATCCATTCGTCGAGCGCTGGGGGTGGAGCTGCCCGCGCCGACGCGGACGCAGATCGTCATCGAACACCCCCCGGCGGATCTGGAGACACTGGTCGACACGCCCGTGCGGATGGTGGCCCAGATCACGGGCCGTCGGCCCGACCACGCGTTCGTTCGGTTCAGTCTGGACGGCGGGGAGACCTGGCTGCCGGACCAGCAACTGGCCTTGTCCCCGCCGCCCACGGTCAAGATGGTGGACGCCCGTGAACGTCGGCGGTGGAAAGCGGTCAAGCCCGGCAGGGAAGTCCAGCAGTCGATGTCGTATCAGTTCGTCGCCGGCGACGCGACATCGGAGATCCGGCTGCTGCGGGTGCGACCCTATCCCGAGATCGCGGAGGTCGGCGTTCATTGCGAATACCCGACGTACACGGGGCTGCCGCCGACGGACCATCCGGGCGGCGATGTGGCTGCCGTCGTGGGCACGTGGGTGACGGTGAGGATTCGCACCTCGGTCGCGTCCGACACGCCGCCGGTATTGGACTTCCGCAAGACCGAACGGGGCAGGTTCCGCACGCAGGCGGTCGACACGAGTGGGGTCCGCTTCGAAGGGCGATTCCGCATTGAAGCCAGCGACGCGTACACGATCGATTTCCGCGACCGATACGGCGTCCGCAACCGCAAGCCGATCGTCTACACCGTGGAAGCCCGGCAGGACCAACCGCCGCAGATCGAGCTGGAGCGACCCAAGGACGGCGTCCGGCTGTCGGCCGGCGTGTCGATGGATCTGGCCTGCAGGGCGAGCGACGACTTCGGACTGACGGACGCGGCGTTGGCCTATCAGGTGGGAGATCAGACGAGGCAGCTCCCCTTGTCCTTGCCGGGCCCCCAAGGGATCGGCGGACGGGCGGTCCGCATCGAACGGTCTGTGCCGCTTCGCGAGCTCGGCGCCAAGCCGGGCGGACAGATCACGTGGTGGGTGACCGTTCGGGACAACCGGCACGATGACCGCGGGGATCCTGCCTATCAGTCCACGCAGAGCGAGAAGCGGAAGATCATCATTCGCAAAGAGACGTCGCCGGCCGAAGCCAAGGAACGACGGCCGACCGCGACGCGTCCGAGCGAAGATCGGCCCAAGGCGCCGACGGGCCGGCCGGCGCCGGCTGGCGATGTGAAGGAAGGCGCGACGAAACTGCCGACGACCTCGGCGCCGAGCGCGAAGTTGCCGGGGGCAACGCCGACGTCCCAGGAAACCCCGTCGCCGCCGGGGGACGATCTCGAGCGGTTCGTCGAGGATCACCGTGACGACCTGGAGGCCATACAGAAGCATCTGGCGGAGCGGGCCACCCCCGACAGCGAAGACAAGCGCGAGACGTCGGCCCCGACGTCTGACGAGGAACACACTGCCCAGGACGGAGAGCCCCGGCTGAAGGGCCAAGGAACCGGAGACGAGGCGATCCGTCAGCCCGGCGAGGGCCAACGTGAAGGCAAGTCCGAATCAGGGAAGGGCGCCGGTCAGGGCAAGTCGGAATCGGGCCAGAAGTCGGACGAACGCCAAGCCGGATCGGGCGAAGGGCAGTCTGAATCCGGTCAAGCCCAGGGCAAGGGAAAGTCCAAGTCCAGCGAGGGGGCCGGCCAGGGCGAATCCGAGTCTGAGTCTGGCAAGGGATCGGGCGAGGGCGAGACCGGATCCGGTCAGGCACAAGGCAAGGGCGAGTCTGAGTCTGGCGAGGGGTCGGGTAAAGATCAAGGCGAAGGGAAGGACGAGGGAACCGGTCAGGGCAAGGGCCAGTCCGAATCGAGCAAGGGCGACGGCCAAAGCGAATCGGGCGCCGGTGAAGGGTCGGGCAAGGGCCAGTCCGAGGCCGGCGAGGGCCAGGGGGAAGGTCAATCTGGATCGGGCGAAGGTACGGGTCAGGGACAGTCCAAGTCCGGTGAGGGATCAGGGGAGGGCCAGTCCGGGTCGGGTCAGGGCGAAGGTGAAGGTCAGTCCGGATCCGGCGAGGGCGCCGGCCAGGGCCAAGGGGAATCCGGCAAGGGATCGGGTGAGGGTCAAGGCGAATCGGGCACCGGTGAAGGATCGGGCAAGGGTCAGTCCGAGGCCGGCGAGGGCCAAGGTGAGGGTCAATCCGGATCGGGTGAGGGCAGCGGGAAGGGCCAGGGGGAGTCCGGCAAGGGATCAGGCGAAGGTCAATCTGGATCGGGGCAAGGCCAGGGCGAATCGGGTTCCGGCGAGGGGGCGGGCGAAGGTCAAGGCAAAGGTGAGTCCGAATCCGGCGAAGGCGCCGGCCAGGGCGAAGGTTCGGGCGAAGGCGAGGGTTCGGGCAAGGGCCAGGGCGAAGGGACCGGTCAAGGCGAAGGCGAAGGGTCCGGTCAAGGTGAAGGAAGCGGCCAGGGCGAAGGGATGGGCAAGGGGGAAGGCGAAGGCTCTGGCCAAGGCGAAGGAAGCGGACAGGGCGAAGGATCGGGCAAAGGTGAAGGCAGCGGACAAGGGGAAGGATCTGGCGAGGGCGAGGGGTCGGGCGAGGGCAAAGGCGCCGGTCAAGGCGAAGGATCGGGACAGGGCGAAGGGAGCGGTCAGGGGAAGGGATCTGGCCAAGGGGAAGGGGAAGGTCAAGGCAAGGGCGAGGGCCAAGGTCAATCGGGCTCCGGCAAGGGATCGGGTGAAGGTCAGGGCGAAGGGTCTGGTCAGAGCGAGGGATCCGGCCAAGGCAAGGGGTCGGGTGAAGGCGGCGGCAGCGACCGGCCGAGTGACGGCGGGATGGGTTCGGGAGACGTGTCTGGCGAGGGGACCAGACTCCCGACATCGGGCCCGGCCGGGCCGACGCCGGAGCTGGCCACGACGCAGCCGCAGCTCGACGACGACGCCCGCCTGACCGAGGCGCCGGCCGGCCGTCAGCCGCGGTCGGAGACGGTCGATCGGGCGGAGCGGCTGGTCAGCGAGTTGGAGCGACAGCTCCGCACCGGCGAGCCCGACCCGAACCTGCTCAACGCCCTGGAGTGGACGCCGGAGCAGGCGTCCCGGTTCGTCCGCGAATTCCGCCAGCTCAAGGACAGGTCCCCGCGGACCCATCGCAGCCCCGACGGCCCGCAAGAGGTCAAGCAGACTGCCACGCGCCAACCCGGCGAGGATCGCCTGCAAACCGGCAAGGGCCGCGACACCGACGTCCGCTCCGGCGCCGTCATCGACCGACGCGAAGCCGACCAGATCCGCCGCCTCCTAGAGGTCCGCCGCCAGCAGGTCGGCAAAGACTACCGCGACCTGCTGGAGGCCTACTACAAAACCGTCGCCGGCCTGCGCCAGGCGCCCGCGACGACGCAACGCACCAAGTAGGCTGCGTCATGGCCTGCCGCCGACAAGCCCTTGTCATCCCCCATAGAATCGTGTAAAACCCCACCGACACAGATCGCTTCTGACGATCCAAACTCTCGGCGCCGATGTCTTAGCCAGAGCGGTTGGGGTAGGTTCTTTCGGGTCGTCTTCCGCCGACGGCGCCACAGCGACTGTTCGATCGACAGGACGCAGCTGAGGAAACTGAAGGAGGCAGGTGCGCATGAACGATAACGATGTCGTTCAGTACCTTGCCAACGTTCTGGCCGTCGCTCGCTCGGACGACGTCCTCGGTCCTCAAGAGGAGGCGGCCATCGAGCAGGTCCGCACGGACATCGGTGCGAAGAAGAAGGACCTCAAAGACGCTCAGAAGTTGGCGGAACGGGAGGACTCCCAACCCGTCCCGGTGGGGCGCTACTCAGAGAGAATTCGCAACCTGGAGGACATGGTCTTCATCGCCCTCGTTGACCGCGAGCTTGATCCGTCAGAGAAACAGACCATCCTCGGGTTCGCGAAGCAACTCGAGGTAACTCAAGACCAGGTCAAGCGGATCGTTGCTGAAACCAAGGATCGGTGCAGAACGAAACAGGGCCAGATGCCCTGCCCGGGCTGCGGGGCGTCCGTAGCTGCGACGGCGAAGTTCTGCCCAGAATGCGGGCGCGCCATCGCTCCAGCCCCAGCATGCCAGGGAACGAAAGTGGCGTTCGATTACCCCACGCGCGGGATCGCCATCGAGTTCGCAGAATCCACGGCAGCGTCTTTCGATAGCGCACTCGAAGTCGCCAGAAGCTCCCCGGGGTTCCAGGAATGTGAGCGTTCCCGCAAGAGATGGTTCCTTGCCAGTTGGCTTGAGGCCAACGTTTCCGCGGCGATCCCTCTCGCAGAGCATCTCAAGGGCATTCGCAACCGTAAAGCGTACATGAACGGCAAGGAGCTGGCGTGGGATGAGGTGTTCGGGTTTCTGTCGTGCATGCGTCAGCGACAGACCGCCTACCGCCCGGTGCTGTACTGTTTCGGCACCGACGAGAAGCAGCCGAATCTGTGTGGGTGCAGACAGGCGAATATGGAGTGGACCGGTTGGGCCAGGTGGCTCTCTTACGGAAGGTTCACGCGCGGCGACAGGTTCGTTCTCGACAAGCAACGCATCCGCCACGAGCTCAACAGCAACATCCACACATTCCGCTTCTGCCCCTACATGCGGCACTCTCTGATGGAAGCCATCCTTGAGCTGCTCCCTGCCGAAGTCACGGTCTCTCAACGACACGGGTGGGGGTACAAGGAGACCTATGAGCAGACTCCTGACAGCATCAAGGTCGTGCAGAAGGAAAGGGAGGGAGGCTACACATACAAGAGGGAGTTCTACGCCGACGGGATCACTCCCGTCGGCTTCCAGGTTGGCTATGATATTCTGCGCAAGGCGCTGAAGAAGTGTGGGATTGCGGATGTCGATGCCAAATCAGTGTTCTCCTGAAGGCGCGTTGTGTGCGTCCTGAGGCCCTCCACTCCGCTCGCACTGGAGGGACCGAGAAACGAAAGGGCGAATGATGGATGACATGCCAGAGCCCATGTCGATGGGGGAATTCCCCGAGGAGTCCGAGAAACGGGGGGAGATCCTCGCGAAGCAGTGCTACGTTGAGGACGATTCCATCATCATTAACCTGGGGCATGAGTATCCAATCGCTCTGCGTCGCTGTGCGACGCCTGAAGCGATTCTCGGCTGGGTCGACCATCTCTTGGATAAGACATGGATGACAACGGACGTGATACAGCAGTTCATTGGATACGCAACGCAGCATCACGGCATCAGAATCCACCCGTTGCCGGGATGAAGCCGGTAGGGCACGGGTGGCGTCGGATTGTCGCGCACGGCGACGGTGGGGCGCGTAGCGTGCGTCTTGACGCACCATCTTCTTCGTGCGGGGGCGAAGGAAGTGATGCGTCAAGACGCATCCTACTCTTGCGTGAACCGCGATCATCCGAGCGCTCAAGCGCGTGATGCGACTTGCGGACATGTGCGCACTTGCGCGGAGAAACATAGGGGACGATGGGCGTTCCCATTCCGCATGGCCACGGGAGCGTGGGCCATGCCAGCTGTCGCCGCCTTGAGGGATCTCTCATGAGCAACCGTATGAAACACAGGCCCCATCGCGAGAAGGAAGGAGTCCGGATGCTTGTCCTGGTCCTTCTACCGGTGGTCTCTGCGGGCTGTGCCCCAAGTACGACCTTCGTGCCGGACATGGCGATCGTCAATGGCGGCATGCCGAAGCTTGAGGTCCCCGAATCGGTACGCAGAAGCAGGGATGCTGATCGGCCGATCAAGGAACACGCAGCGCAGTTGAAACTGGCTTTCTTGCCCACCGAGAGCGTGCTGCACTGGTCCAGTCGCGAAGGCGGTGCGATGAACCGCGAAACCGGCGCGCGCATGGCCGTCATTTACTATGGCCATAAGGAGAAGCCACCGAAGGTCGACAAGGCGAAGAAGCCAAAACCGAAGCCGGCTCGGGAGCCACTTCTCATCTTCGGCAAGACGATCAAGGATGGGAGGTCGGAGTCGAGGGAGCTGTTCTACGACGAGCCACCGCCCGAGAAGCTCGTGTACCGCTTCAGGGTTTACAGCTTCGGCTCAGCGGACTACCGAGGGCCGTTGAGGCTTGTCGATCAGCTTCCGAAGAACGTGCGGTTCCTCGGCATCAAGGACGTTCGCAAGTGCCACGTCGTCGACGCGGTGTTCTTCGCCTATACGAGCAGGAAAACGGTGGAGGGCTGGCAGGTAAAGCCGGAGAAAGCCGGGGAGGCAGGCGCTCGCGTTGAGTGGTCCATCGACGACATCGAGATCAAGCGAGGACACTGGCTCGACATCGACCTGGAATTCGCGCCTCCGCCGTTCGAGGTCCAAGGTAAGGGAAACCGGCAAGCGGCATCAGGATGACAGAGAGGAATGATGCGTCAAGACGCATCCTACTCTTGCGTGCGAGGGAAATGGTGCGTCTTCGCTGATGCGCGCGTTGGCTGACGAACGATGAGGCCATAGACATATGCTTGATCACGGACTTGCGGGAGAGCTGCTGAAACACGCTGGCGGGCTTGCGATGGAACACTTCCGCAAGGTGACGCCTTCGCTTAAGCAGGACAAGACGTTGGTTACGGAGGCCGATCTGGCCGTGCAGGCGTATCTGACGGGGAAATTCGCTGAGAGGTTTCCTTCGGTTGGGCTTGTCGCTGAGGAGGACGATCTGCGTAAGGCCCCGACAGAGGGCGAGACCTACTTCGTCATTGACCCGATCGACGGGACGGCCTCGTTTGTCTCTGGTTTGCCTGTCTGGGGGATTGCCGTCGGCGTGGTCGACCGACTGCAGCCGGTGGCCGGCTACTTCTATATGCCAGTGACGGGGGACTTCTTCTACACGACGGCCGATGGGTGCGTGTATCGGAACGACGCGAGGGTGCCGGCTGTCGAGCCGCAGACCGTTCACCGGCGGGAGTCGGTTCTGCTCACGGTGTCCCGGTTCCACAGGAAGTACCGTGTCAACGACGGCTATCCCGGCAAGATCCGGAGTCTGGGCTCGACGATCGCGCATCTGTGCTACGCGGCGACCGGTAGCGCCGATGCGGCGCTTGTCTCCGGCGTCTGTATCTGGGATCTTGCCGCCGGCCTGGCCATGGCCGCCCTGAACGGGGCCGTCGCCCAGTACCTTGACGGCGAACCGTTCGTGCTGGACGACGCGCTGCTCGGGGGCCAGGCCATCCGCAGCCCCGTGCTCGTCGGCCACGCCCGCGCCGTCGAGGAATATCGGCAGATCATCCACGCGTGACACGGCCCGCGCCTGCGCGGCTATGCTTGAGCGCGTTCGAACGGGATAGGGTGGGTCGCTTCGACCCACCATCTCCTCCCCGCATGGAACGCAGAATGGCGGGTCCGGAGGACTCACCCTACTGCTGGTTGGGCAAGTAGAGCCCCCTTCCTGCCGCCGCCATTGCCGGGTGACCTACGCCGTTGCCTTTGAAGGCAAGTAAGTGGGCACTGTTAGTCAATAGTAATTGTTTGGCATAAAGTGAAGTGTCGCTTGTATTTGTGTTCTCGTGGTGTATACTTCACTTACTGTTGTGGGACGGGAGTAGGAGGGAGAGGAATTCCCGAGGCCTTTCTGGTCGGGGACGCATCTCCCAACAGCATATCTCAAGATCATCACGGGGGCGTGGAGAGGGCGAGTCGATGACAGTGCGAATTGGTGTTGCCGCGGCGTTGGTGATGGTTGTGGCTAGTCCGGCCCTGGCCGATTGGGAGCCCGGCGACGGGCACAAGATGCACTACCCGCAACTGCCCGACCCGAACGGGTGGGATGTCTATTTCGACTCGGCGGGGACGGGCCTGCTCGAGTTCAGTTATGCGTTAGCGGACGACTGGCAGTGCTCGCAGACGGGACTGGTAGACGACGTCCACTTCTGGATCTCGTGGATGGACGACGACGCGACGACGATCGACGCGTTTATCGTGCGCATCTACTCTAACGATGCCAACGAGCCGTTCAGCAGGCCGGGCGATTACCTTTGGGGGGCCGAGTTCCTCCCGGAGGATTTCACGATTGGGCCCGCCCTCCAAGGGGATCAGGGGTTCATGATGCCTTCACAGCCGGGTCCCGACCCCAATTATCCTTTCGTTTACCATGAGCATGACCACACGAACTACTACCAGGTCAACATCGAGGACATCGACCAGAAGGTCGCCGGCGGCGCGTTCGAGCAACAGGTCGGCGAGATCTACTGGCTCGGCATCGAGGTGGCGTGTGGGGGCCTTACGGACATTCATTTCCCTGGCTGGAAGACGTCGGTCTCCCCACAGTTTGAGGACAATGCCGTCTATGAGGTCGGTGACGAGGAATGGTACGAACTGACCGACCCGATCACCGGCGCGTCGCTCGATCTGGCGTTTGTGATCACGCCCGAACCAACGACGTTGGGGCTGCTGATGCTGGGCGGACTCGCCCTGCTACGGCGTCGGCGCCGGACGTAGCGTCGCGGACAACATCTTCGTTGTATGAACTCAAGGGCGATCGCGGCACCGCGATCGCCCTTTCCCTTTCCCCGCCCGGCGAGACGCCGCACGCATCGGAGACGCACCCATCAGAGACGCGACCGTCAGGGAGCGTTCAGTCAGACCGATCTTGCCAAGATCGGTCTGCCCCGCAGCGCAAACGATGGAAACCGCAGTGGATCTGCCGTCGCGCCCGGTGTATGCAACCCCGGCACGCCAGCGTAGCCGCTGGCGTGAACGCTCCCTTACGGTCGCGTCTCTGATGCGCGCATCTCTGATGCGGGCATCTCCAATCGTGGGCGTTGCTGATCACAGATCGTCGCCTTGAGCCTCGGCGACGTAGCGACAGGCGGCGAGCAGTTGCTCGCGGGTCCAAACGTACCGCGTACTGCCGTGGCGGGTCCAGGCCTTGGTGCCTGCGCTCCAAACGCCTGCCTCGACCATCCGCCGCGTTGACCATGACTTCAAGCTGTTCATGAGGCGCTCCGGCGGGGCGGGCGCGCTGACCACCACGTGAACGTGGTTGGTGCGGACGTTGAGTGCATACAGCGTCCACTCGCGGTGGTCGCAGACCCCTCGAACCGCTTGGTCGACAATGGCCCGTTGCACGTCGCTGAGCACGACCGACGGATGTTTGAGCTTCGCGCGCTCCACCCGCTCGCGACGGACGTTGGGCTTGGCGTACGGCGTACCGTAGACACGATGATCGGCGTCCACCGAGCTGCGGGCGTCGCCGTGCATCCACGTGCCATACGTCGTGAACGTGATCAGGTATGCGACGGGTGTTGAGGTGAACGCTCCCTGACGGTCGCGTCTCTGATGGCGATCGCGTCTTTGTCCCGCCATCGTCTTTGTCTCCTGTCGTTTCATCCACCAACACCGTCAGACCTGTGTCCCCCTCAGGGACGCACGCATCAGAGACGCGACCGTTAGGGAGCGTTCAGTCGGACCGATCTTACCAAGATCGGTCTGACCCGCTGCGCGAAGGATGCAGACGGCAGTGGAGCTCCCGTCGTGCCGTGTATGTGCTGCCCGGGCACGCCAGCGTAGACGCCAGCGTGCCCGCTGGCGTGAACGCTCCCTTACGGTCGCGTCTCTGATGACGGGCCCGGCCGCGAGGCCGGTGCGCTCGACGACGCCGGGCTACAAAGGCGCTCGAGCGCCTCTCGCGCGGCGGCCCGACCATGGTGGTAGTCCGCCTCGCTGATGTGCACGCGCACCAGCGCCTCGTATTGTTGCAAGGCGTTCTCGAGCACAGGGCGGTCGTCGTACTCGGTTCCGTATCGGAGCAACGCCCAGGCCAGCAACGGATTCGGCTGGGTCTCGAAACGTCTGACAAGCAGGTCCAGGACGTCCTTGGCCTCGTCGCGACGGTCGAGGCGAACCAGGACATCGACCAGGGCCGCCAGCGTCCACGCGTCGGTCTTCTCGCGTCGCTCGACGATGCGAAGCCCGTAGTGGGCGGTCCGCTCCAGATTGCCCCGCTGATGGTGGTGACGGAACAGCAAGCCCATGGTGCCTGCACTGAGGACAGGGCGGTGGGATTCGTCTGCCAGTAGCTGCTCGATTTCCTTGACGGCCTCGTCTCTGAGATCGTCGCGCCCGACGGCCGCGGACGCCATGGCGAAGTTGTACAGAAGATAGCCGTGATAGGGCGGGCGATACCCGAACACGTTGACGTTCGCAAACACCACCAGCGCCGCGAGCCCGGCCGTCATCGCGACGGGACGCCACCACTGAACCGGGCGGGCCAGTGATCCGATCAGCTCACGCACAGCGTAACAGGCAAAGGGCATGAGCAGACAGACAACCGGCACGCGGTAGCGGGAGATGACCAGGAAGAAGATGCTGGGCACCGCGAGCGTGAGGATCATGGCCAGGCAGTAGCCAACCCCCCGTGGCCACGGGCGACGGACGGCGACGATCGCGAGCCCCAGAACGCCTAGCGGGCCGATCAGCCCCAAATGCAGCCAGGACAGGGCCGTCAACACCCAGCTCGACCGGGTGAAGTGGTAGAGGTCCTTGTTCATCGGGTACTCATAGGCGTTGAACAGGTAGCAAAGGCGCTTCAAAGTGTCGGTCAGGAACTTGCGGGGGTACTGGCGGAGGTAGTCCCAAGAGAGACGGAAATACAACCGTCGCGCCTCTCTGTAGGTCGGCCGGTGGCCCAGCTCCTGGGCGGCGAAGACATACCATCCTTGCGTCCCGACGTCCCCCCTGAACCACGGGTCCTCGTTGAACTCCCGCTTCAGATCGGCTGTCACGCCGACGGCCTGAGGACATACGGCGTTCTTGCCGTCGGAACGCGGGTTGTTGCTCATGTAGAACACACCCGGTCCCCATGCGCCGATCAGGGCGGGTTCTCCAGCGACAAACACATTCCGAAGCGTGACCGGCGCGATGGGCAGTGCGCAGCCCACGATCAGCAGTGCGACTCGCACCAGGCCGGTTCGCCCCGAGCGGTTTGGGCCCCGCGATGGAGGTGTCTCGCGACCCCGGCGCCGGTTGGCCAGGACGATCATGACGGCCAGGACCGGAGCAAAGACCAGGATGTTCGGACGGGAGACCGCGCCCACGCCCAAGAGCGTGCCGGCGAGGAACCACTTCCATGTCCGATCGTCGTCGACGCGCACCAGCACGTAGGCGAGCGACAGGTAAAGCACAGTGGTCAGCGTGACGTCGAGCAGTTCCGTGCTGAAGAAGACGAACGTCCAGTACACCGCAGCGAGGATCCCCGCACACAGGCCCAACGCCGGGCCGAAGAGACGGCGACCGATCAGGAAGATCAAGACCGGCATGAGACCGGCGATGAAGACCTGGACAAACCTGGCCCGCAGCGAATCCACGCCGATGAGCCTGTACACGTTGCCCAAGAAGTAGACGTAAAGGGGGGACTTGAGGTACACGGTGGGGGGCAGCGCGTCGTTGCAGATGGCTTCGGCCACCTGGTGATGCGTCCGCTCATCTATCGTTAGGAACTGATACAGTGGATTGTGCCGGGCCTCGGAGAGGAACGCGAGCCGGACCCCCACCGCCAGAACGTAGATGGCCACGGGCATCAGCAGCCACCGCCTTCGACGCCCGGCAGTATCTTCGGCCACGGTGTCGTCCTCGCTCGGGAACTGGGCTCCCGTCCAAGAGACGCAGAACGCTCATTTTCCACGCAAGGGTACAACGCCCAGTATAGGGGGTTGACCAAGCGGTGCCCAGCTCGTAGTCAACCGTCGGGTGGGTCGTTTCGACCCACCTTCTTCTCCCGGGCATGGGACGCAAAATGGTGGGTCCGGAGGACCCACCCTACTGACTTGACGCACCTTCTTCTGTCAGACACGCTACCGATCCGAAAGGTGCGTCAAGACGCACCCTACGACCTACGACCGGAAGACGCAGCGACCAGGAACAGGCGGAGGCAACAGCAGGATGAATCGCAAGGGAGGCACAACCGCAGCGCGGGCGCTTGCGTTGTCACTGTGCAGCACCGCGTCTGTGCTGTCGGCCGGGTGCGTCAGCACAGGCGCGCACACGATCCGGGCCGAGAATCCGCAGACGACGACGCACATCGATCGGTTCGAGCTCCTGCAGGACGAGGTCGTGGTGCACGGTATGCTCCGCGACAGCCGCGACCGGCGTTGCGAGAAGCTCACCGTCCGCCCGCATCAGTCGTTCAACGCGAGGGGCACGAACTGCACCGAGAAGTGGACATTGAAGGAGTTGCGCAAAGACGGCGCCACGTTCGACGTGCGCGGGCGCTACTACTCCTGCACCGATCTGTTCGGGATCATCTTTGGAACGCCCAGTCGCACGTCTCACTGGACCGTTACGGTACGCCCACCTGATGCAAGCGCCGATGCGAGTCCATCCCCCAACTGGTTCAGATAGCGAGTGGCCAACCGTAGGGTGGGTCGTTTCGACCCACCTCCTTCTCCTGGGCATGGGACGCAAAAAGGTGGGTCCGGAGGACCCACCCTACAGGTTACTCCCGTGTCCGTGCGGATGATCGTGCCGGTGTTGGTGCATGCGGTCTTGGAGATGGGCCTTGGCGTGTTGGAAGACGGCCTTGAGCTTGGCGTGGCGGTCGGCGTCGTAGCGGACGCTGAGCGTGTCGGCCCAGGTCAGGCCGCCGTCGATGAGCGTCAGCATGTACGTCGCGTCGGACGGGCTGAACAGCGTCTGGCCGTCCGCGACGACGTAGACGGGGCTCGTGTGGGCGGCCAGGTGGATGGGCCAGCAGTGCCAGACCGTATGCCGGCTCAGCGCCCGCGCGGCGATCCATCCGCTGCCGGGCAGCTCGACGTGCTTGTGCAGCGACAGGGACAGCGCGCCCTTCTTGTCCATCTCCCGACCGACCACCTGGCCGTTGACGACGAGCTCGAGCGAGTGGATCGGATGCGCTGACCGCACGGTCGTCCGACACTCGAGCGTCGCGCCGCCGGAGCCGACCCGGATCTCCGACCCGATCGGCCGGCCGTCGACCGTCAGATCGATCAGCGGCCCGCTCGAGGTGAACGTCTGCCCGGCCCGAACCGCGCCGGCCCAGTTGGCGAACGTGAACGGCTCGTTCGTGTCGATGCGGGCGTACGTCCGCACGCCGCCGACGGGCATGCCCGCCGACATCTTGTCCGTCCCGCCCACCGCCGCCACGCGATAGCCGCAGTTCAAGTAGCGGTACCACTCGCGGACGGCGAACGTGTCGAGCCCCTGCAGGTTCCGCAGCCCGCCGAAGTCGCGGACCTCCACGCCGTCGATCTTGCCTAGCACCAGGTCGGCGGCGTTCTCCATCAGCGGGTAGGGGAAGTGCGGCAACACGACCAGGCCCTCGCGCTGCCGGCAGAGGTCGGACCATTCGGCCAGCGTCATGTAGTCGGGGTCGCCGACGTCGGCCTCGCCCGGCCCGCCGGTGCACATCGGGAACACCGGATCGCCCCGCACGCCCAGCATGCTGATGTGGCCCAGGATGTGGTGCCGATTCTCCGTGCCGACCCAGACCAGCGTTTCGTCGCTGCTCGATCCGCTCAGCTCGCCGGTGATGTCGCCCACGTTGGTGAACAGCCGTCCCCACTGACTGGCCAACAGATTGAGCAGGTTCAGCCCTTCGCATTGGGCCTCCAGGTGTGCCGTCTGGGGCGAGAGGAAATGGACGTGCGTGTCGGCCGTCCGCCAGCCCTCGCCGGCCAGGTCGACCCACCGCTCGATCGTCAGGTTCAGCTCGCGCTGGCCGGGCTCGATGGTCAGCTTCTTGCGGAGCGGGCGATACTCGAACCCCTTGCTCAACTCGACGTAGACCTCGCCGACGGGCAGCTCGGTCTGGAACCGCCCGGGTACGTAGGCGTACGACATCTCGCCCAGCTTCAGATCGCCCCCGACGTCCTCGAACCAACGGTCGTTGATGTCGGCGGGATGGCCGTACGGCGGCAGGTACTCGCCATGCCGACCTCGGAAATGCGCCCGCGTCGCGACCGGCCGGCCCGTCGCCGAGTCGGTGACGTTCACGTGCAGCCACGTCTTGTGCGGATAGATCAGCTCGATGCGGATCCTCTTGTCGTCGCTGCGGGCCGACCCGGTCTCGAAGGCCCGCCCGAGCGACAGCTCGCGCTTCGGCTTCTTGCCGGCCTTGACGGACACGGTCGCGTCGAGGGCGCCCTCGGCCTCGACGTAGAACTGCCGGGCCGGCTTCGGCTCAGGCGGCTTGGCGCCCAGCCCCGCGTCGACGGCGGCCAGCCACCGCCGCTCGTTGAGCCCCGGCAGCGCGTACATCTGGATCACGCTGCCCAGGTCGACGTCGACCGCGAGCTGATCGGGCAGGACCTTCTCGTTCGGCGGCAGGACGAGTCGGTACGCCCGCCGCGGGACGTGACGCAGCGGATGCGCCGGGCCGTCGTAGAGCGTCAAGCCCAGCACGCCCATCGTCAGCGCGCCGGTCGGCCGCAAGATCACCGTAGCGATCGGCTCGTCCGGACGGGGGTTTTCCATGGCGTAGACCCAGGGGTAGGCCGGCCCGTCGTGCAGGACGCCGCACTGCGCCCAGCCCCAATCCTGGGCCTTGGCGTCCTTCAGCCGTCGGGGCATGTTCGGCCGGACCGCCGCGAACGCGTCGCCCCCCCACGGCACGCCCAGCCCGTTGATCTCGAACCGCGCCCGAATCGGCTGGATATGGTGCTGCCCGTCGGCATACTCGATGATGTAATCGGCCAGCGTCTCGCCCAGGTGCTTCAGCGTCGGGTCGTCCGGCGAGTCGCAGCCATGCACGAAGCACAGGTACCTCGCCGCCTGGTTGAGTGGGATGCGGACCTCATTCTTGTCCCCGGCCGGCATGAGGATCATGGCCTTGGCGCGGGCCGACTTGGGCCCCAGCCTGAACCGAATCCCCCAGAACTGCCGTCGCCCCCGAGGCAGCCGCTTCACCTCGTCCTCGAGCCACGTCGCCCAAGGCCGGCGCTTCTTGCCGCGAGGCGGCTTGTTGTCCAGCGGAACGTTGTACAAACGCGACAGGTCGACCACCCTGAACTTGGACATGATCCGCTCTCCCACAAAGACGTGTCCCAACGCCGATAGCTAACCCGGCCACGAGACCGGTTGTCAAGGGACGCCTTGTCTGTCACAAGAGATCAGCCTAAGAGGCGTGACCAAGGGTCGCAGGCGTCTTCTCATGCAAAACCGTTTGCTGAAAGTGTCAAGTCACCGCCGGACATCGTAACGTCCGGCAAGGAAACGTCCTTTTACTAGATTGCGGGCCCCGTCGTGGTTGAGTGCTGGGTAAGTTCACCCAGATTTTCCTTGCAGTCAGGACCTAGAACTGGTTACCTACTAGAGAATCCTCGGGATCTCGTGGTCGCGCTATAACAAGGAGTGATTCAATGGCCTTGTGGGCTGTTCTTGCGGTGCTCGCAATTGCATTCCTTATAGTCATCGTAGCGATGATTGTCAGCCATCGGTTCCGCGAAGACATGCTTGCGGGCCGACAAACCCAGACGAAATTCCTGGGGTTCTTCACGGTCAAGGGGGCGGCCTTCGTGGTGCTCGAGATGGGGCTTGCAGCGTTAATGATCTACGTGGGGATCAAGCTCGGCGAGCGACCTCCCTGGCCTCCTCCTCCCCCTCCCCCGCAGGTAGACCCAGCTGAGCAGGCGATCCGGGATTACTACGAAGCCATCAATCGCGGACTGGAAGGCGAGGGGGGAGGATTCATCGAGGCGTGGGCCTTCTTGAGCGGAAGCGCCCAGAAGCGGAAGAGTCGCCAATACCCCGACCATAGCTTTCCGAATGACTACGCCCGGCTGTATAGTAGGAGCGGGCACCACAAACTCCTTGAGGTAAGAGAACTGGCGGGAACTAGCGAGTCTCGTCGGAGCTACATGGTCGTGCTGACGCTCACCGAGGGGCACGTTGAGAACCCGCTCCTTCGGTACTTCTCCGCGCAGACCACCAAGAGGCTGAAGGACTGGCCCAAGGATCTAGCGGTAGACACGATCTGCCAGGACATCATGGAAAGCCTTGCATCCAACTACGACATCGCTTCCGCCGCGAAGGCCGCAAAGGTCCCAGAGGAGCAGCTGAAGGCGAGGATCAAAGAGAAGCTGTTGGAAGACTATTCGAATCGCGTAGTCGGCCCACGTCTGGTTACACAAGTGGCCGCTGCATTCAAACTCTCCCTGAAGGCTGGACCTCGTGGCGACTTGCCTGGCGGGGGCCTCCGGCACTATGATGTGGTTGAGAGCTACAAAGTAGAAGTGACAAAGGTCGGGGCCGATTGGCGACTGAGTCGTTTCTTCATTCGTGGCTGTCACGCGAACGCGGTTATTCGAGAGTAGCGATGAGCTGGGCATGCGTGATGCAAGTATTGGTGGTATCTGTAGTCCTGAGCGGTGCTGTGTCACAGAGCGCATGTACCAGGCCCAAGGTTCCTGCACTTCCTGTACGATACCAGCGCCAGAAGACTGAGAACTCCTGTCAGTCGGCGGCAATGTCCATGCTAATCGAGTATCTGACCCGTACCCCCGTGAGTCAGGAACGGCTGTTCCGTGAGCTTCAGCAGATTGGGGGACACACGAGCCATGCGGCGCGCATTCGGTGCCTCAGATCTCGGCTGCCAAACCATCATGTGCAGTTCAGTTATGTGGCCGACCCTCGCGCCGCTTGGGACCGGATCACCGCTTCCCTCGGTCGAGGGAATCCCGTTCTCCTTTCGACCCGGCTAACTCGATCAGGACACGTGGTCTTGGTTGTCGGGGCGACCGAGCGAGCTGGCAAGAAGTATCTCGTTGTCCACGATCCTGCAGGGCGATTCGACTTCCGCCGCCGCGGATTCGTGGAGAAGCAGTCCGGTGCGTTTCAGCAGTACCCTTTCTGGCTTATGTACGTACGCAACCGTCAGGTACTGCCGGCGCCTTCCGGCGCACGTGCTGTTCTTCGATGGGAGGGGTACTGTGTTGCCGAAGACGCTTGGTTCGAGATCAAGACCAAAAAGGACGCAGAACTGAACGTAGACGCCAAGGTGGTGAAAGACCTCAAAGACTGGGAATTCGTGGAAATCGCAAAGACCGCGGAACCAAAATGATGCTACCACCGCAGAATCGCCGACAGACTGCTTCTCTATTCTGCCAGGCTGATCGACGTGCTGCGGCGGGTAGCATGGGGTACCTGAGGATCCCCCCGGAGATAGCATCTCCGGGCCGACGCCCTTTCTAACGGAAGGGGCGTTTCTCTTCTCCGGCGCGGGCGGCAGACCTCACACCTGAAACAACGCCGCCGGTCGCTTGCCCAACAGCAACGACGCCGAGACGAGCGTGACGGTGAGTAGGGCCATCGCCCAAGCGCCCAGGGCGCTGGCGATGCGGCCACCGGTCCAACGGCCTGATGTGTCAGGCGAAGAACGGCAGTTCGGCGATCCGGCATCCGCCATGTCCGCCCCCCATTTCCGGACTGCGGTGGCTCGACACCGCTTTCACTCCTGGCGGAGCGCGTCCCTCGCACGAATGCTCCATCCCTGCGTCGACCTGAGGAGGGCGTTGCAGAAGCGTATTGGGATTCGACCTTGGAGACCCATGTCGGTCTGTCTGGGCCAGTCGGTGTGGGAGATCGAGGGTATCGGTCAGCGTGTGCTTCCCTGACGCGGACCCGTATGATAGGTTGCGATCCGCTCGACCGGCGCTGGGTACGGGCGGCTTCTCGTGGGCGAAGGCGTGAACCCGAGTCCGAGAGCCGGATGTGAGAGATTCCCACATCCGGTGTGATGAGCGGGATAGGGAGCTCTGGTGATGCGTCGATCATCAACGTGGCTTGCGGTCGCTTTGTTCCTAGCGTGCGGCGCTGGACGTAGTCCCGCCGAGCCCTTCCAGCCATGGGGCGGCGCGGCACTCAACGAATGGGCAAACGCCTCAAAGGCCATCGTGATCGGCGACCTGACGCAGTGCACGCCGAGTTCGGCCCTGTCGCCGCGTGTCAAGAAGGGCCGTTGGAAGGTCATACCCTACGTTCTGAAAGGCGGTCAGCGCGGCAAGATGGTCTGCGCGGGTCCCGAAACGGGCGCACCGCCGCTGCGGCTGCGACTTGGCCTTGTCGGATGGCACGCGATCTTCGTCGGTGTCTTCAGCACATCCCATGCACCAAGCCAGGTGTGGCTCAAGTTGGATGGGGACCCGGCGCCGACACCCCGCTACAACCGGGCAAACGCCCACTACGGAAACGTTGAAGATGTCTTTTTCAAGGTGGCCGACTTGGCCGAGTCCTGTCACCTGCACATTCGCCAGCAGTCCTCGGGGACCAAGTGCGGCTGCGGCGTGGTGTACGTCAAGCTCGTCCCGCTCGCGGAGGCTGAAATCGAGAGGGTCCGCCGACGCCGCAGCGACCCCTCGCGCCGGAACCTGGCTGCAACCTGCGACGGATTCAGCTTCATCTACCAGCGCCTTCCAACGACCGCCGAGGAGCTGCTTAGCGAAGTGGAGATCTACCGCGACACGGATTTCGGCACGCTCTACCTGCACTCGCCGGGGGCGGACAAGGTCAACTACCCCTCGAAGGTCGGCTACATGAAAGGGACCGGCGTCGACGATTTCCCGGGGATCGGCTACCGCTACTTCGTTGAGGCCGTTCAGGAGTTGGCCAGGCAGAACATCAATCCCACCAAGGTCCTGATCGGCGGGGCACACGACGTGGGGATGAAGGTCCACGTTGGAATCCGCCCCGCGGGCTGGAGCTTCTTCGAGCCCTTCGCCGACTACTGGGAATCGCCCTTCTACCGGCAGCATCCCCAATGGCGCTGTCAGGACAGGGACGGCACGCCCGTGACTCGGATGAGCTGGGCCGTGCCCGAGGTCCGCAAGCACATGATCGACCTCTTGGCCGAGCAGGTGGCCTTCGGCGCCGACGGCGCGCACATTGTCTTCAACCGGGGCTACCCCGTGGTTCTGTACGAACGGCCGTTCCGCGATCTCTTCGAGAAGCAACACGGGACGGACCCATGCAAGATCCCAGAATCGGATCCGCGGATCGTCGCTGCGTGGTCCGACGTCGTTGCGACATTCTTCCGCGAGCTCCGCACGATGCTCGATGCCGAGCAGCAGCGGCGCGGCGACGGGCGCCGGCTGGCCATCAGCGCCTGCGTCCTGGGACACGAGCAGGACAACCTGCGATACGGCGTCGATGTCCGCAGGCTCATCAACGAGGGATTGCTCGATGAGATCATGGTCTACGGGTGGGGCTTCGGCAACAAGCGCACCGGGTATGAGCTGGCCTTCTTCCGCGAGGTCTGCGGGCCGAAGCGGATCCCGTTCCGCCCGTCGCTGGCGGTGCATTGGCCTGAAATGCCGCGGCGGCTCAAGCAGGTCATCTCGTTCTACGAAGGCCAAGCGGCTGGTGTGGCCGTCTGGGATGCCGGGATCTCGGACATCTACGAATGGCGCGTAAGGTCCCGGTTGGGACGCTTGGAAGACGCCCGGCTGCACCTTCAGCACATCAAAGCCGCCAAACCGCCCCACGTCCTGCACCGCTTCCACCTTCTCGGCAATCACATCCGCGACGGTCGATTCGGCCCCTATTGGGGCGGCTGACCTCACACCCGAAACAGCGCCCCCAGTCGTTTGCCCAACAGGAGCGATGCCGAGACGAGCGTGACGGTGAGCAGGGCCATCGCCCAGACGCCGAGGGCGCTGGCGATGTAGCGGCCTTCGCCCAACAGGTTGAACAGCTCGAAGATGGCCTTGGTGATGGGGTAGTGCATGCCGCGCTGGGCGAGCATGAGCGAGTCGGAGACCTCGAGCATCGCGAAGCTGAAGGCGAGCAGGCCGCCGGCGAGCAGGTTGGCGGCGATCAGCGGCAGGACGATCTTGCGGACCGTGCGGAGCGGCGACGCGCCGAGGTTCCAGGCTGCCTCCTCCAGCGTTACCGACGTCTGCTGCAGACCCGCGGCGATCGAACGGACGACGTACGGCAGGCGGCGGACCGCGTAGGCGATCACCAGCAGCACCGTCGGGTCCTCGCGGGGGTCGAGGAAGGCGAAGACCTCGCCCTGGCGGGTCATGGCCAGGTAGCCGAACGCCAAGACCAGGCCCGGGACGGCCAGCGGCATCATCGCGATCGCGTCGAGCAGGCCCCGGCCGGGCAGATCGCTGCGGACCACGACGTAGGCGATGGCGATCCCCAACAGCAGGTCGATGACCATGGCCAGCGAGGCGTACTCGATGCTGTTGCCGATGCTGCTGATCGTCAGGCCATGCGACAGGGCCTCGCGGTAGTGGTGCAGCGTGAAGGCGTTCGGCAGGACGCTGCGATACCAGCCGGCGCTGAGCGAATTGAGGATCACGCCGACATGGGGCACCAGGGCCAGGCCGATGACGACGACGAAGGGCGTGACGATCAGCAGGTTCCGCAGGCCCGTCAGGCGTTTGGCGGGACGGGCTACGGTCGCCTTGGCCATCATCGCGTAGGCGTGCCGGCCGAAGATCCCCCGACCCACCAGATACATCAGCACCGAAGCGACGAGCATCACCACGGTCAGCGCATAAGGAAACGGGTTGTCGCCGATTTCTTTGATGCCCTCGAAGACCTGGACGGGCGTGACGCGCATGTAGTCGAACATGAGCGGCGTACCCAGCTCGGTGAAGCTCCAGATCAAGACGATCGTCCCGCCGGCAAACAGCCCGGGCATGATCAGCGGCAGCGTGATCCGCCGGAACCGCCGCCAGCCCACGCACCCCAGGTTCTCCGCCGCCTCGAGCATGGCCGGATCGACGTTGGCCAGCGACGCCGTCGCGTTGAGGTACATGATCGGATACAGGTGCAGCGCCTCGAGCACGACCACGCCCCAGAACCGCGACCGGCCCATCCAGTCGATCGTCTGGCCATCCGCGAGCACGCCCAGCCAGGTCAGGGCGGCGTTGAGGGCCCCGTACTGTCCGACGATCTGCCGCAACCCGATCGCTCCGACGAAGGGCGGCAGGATCATGGGCACGAGCAGCAGGGCGTTGACGAGGCCCTTGCCCGCGAAGTCGTATCGATCGCTCAGGACGGCCAACGGCAGCGTGATGAGCAGGACGAGCGCGGTGGTGGCCAGGGCGATCTGGAGTGAGTTGGCCAGGCCCTCCAGATAGATGGGGTTGCCGAAGACCTCCAGCACGAACCGGACGGTCGGTTCCCCCTCATAGACGAACCCGCCGCGGACCGTTTCGTAGAGCGGCCAGACGAAGAACGCTGCGAAGAAGACGCCGACGCCCACCGCGATCAGGATGGCGTTCCGACGTCGCATCATCGCCCCGTCCCCCCTTGCCCCGGCGAGCCGTGTGCGGCGACGCCTCGCAGCGCGAGCCGCCGAGCGGCGAGGTAGTTGGTTCGGAAGTGGGCGTCCCATTCCCGCGCAAGCCGAACGGCCTCGAGCTTGTTGCGGAGGTCGAGCTTCTTGGCTTCGTCGTAGGTGAGGGGCATCTGTTGCATCTGCCGGACCGCATCCGGCCGGGCGTCCGGCCCGCCGGCGGCGATGATGGCCGACCAGGCGGCCGTCAGCTCGTTATGGGTGTCGATGCACATGGCCCGGATGAACCGGCGGATGAAGTCGAAGAGAGGACCCGTCCAGCGCCCGTCGTACGTGAAGGCCTCCGCCAGCTTGTAAGGGTCGACCTCGGGATCGGAGGCGTGACGGCGATGCTCGGGCGTGTAGACGTCGCGCCGAATCGGCAGACGTCGCAGCGCGTACTTGACCGGCCCGCCGGGCGTGCCGACGCGGTAATACCACAGCGTCTGCCCCTCGGGCGTCAGGCAGAAGTACACGAACCGCCTGGCCAGCTCGGGATGCGGCGCCCCACGGAGCATGCTGATCGGGTCGGCGCTGACGCTGGACCCGCCGACAGGCGTGACGTAATCCATGCGGTGCGTGCCCTCGCGCTCTTCAGCCATGCCCGCTTCGAAGCGACCGTAGAAGTCGATGCACATGCCCGCCGCTGCGTTGCCCTGGACCACGTCGATGGGCACCTTGCTGGAGGTGTTGGTGAAGTAGCGGGAGTTGGCGGCGATTCGTTGGATCAGCCGCATGCCCCGCCAGAAGCCGTCGGCGACCGCCGTCTGTTCATCTTTCGGGCCAAGCTTGGAAACTCCTTGTTTGCGGCAGCGCTCGCGGACCTCCAGGGCGATCTGCTGCTGGATGAGCATCTCGAAGGCCTTGTTGGCCGAGCCGCTCTTGGTCGGGTCCGCCAGGCCGATCTGACCGCTGAAGCGCGGGTCGGCCAGGTCCCGCCATTGAGCGGGGGTCTGGTCGATGCCCAGCCGCTCGAGCGCGTCGCGGTTGTAGCAGATGCCGAAGCACGTCAGGCAGCAGCCGTAGTAGCGGTCGTGCTCGTCGTACATGATCTCGCCGCTCGCCGTCCGGGGCATGATCTCGGGCCGGCGGAGCTCGGGATAGTCGGCCTGGATGCCACACGGAACCGTGTTGCCGATACGGGCCTGCTTGTCGTGGTCGTACCAGCCGCCGCCGAAGAACATGTCCACGCCGATGCCGACGTTGGATGCCAGGAACGCCCGACGGCCCTCGACGGCCTCGGCGGGCGTGCCGGATCTGGGCTTGGCGGGGTCGATGTGGCGGTTGGCGAAGCCGCTCTCGACCGCCGACGTCCACGGCTTGTGCAACGTGTCGGTCCAGTGGGCGCGGAACGCGGAGACGTACTCGCTGGCCAGGTAGCGGGCGATCTCGCCCGTGCCGCCGATGCTCCGCCAGTCGATCCGCACCGGTTGGCCGTGATGCTCCTGGTGCCACCGGCTGAAGGCCCGTTCGAACTCGAAGCGGATGGCTTCGTTGTGCGGCGACAGCGCCGTCAGCGTCAGCGCATCGGGACCGAACTGCTCCTGGGCCGGGCGAAGCAGGTACGGCACGCCCAGGATGATCGGTACCAGAATGACGATCGCCAGGCCGCGATACAGCATGAGCTACCTGCGGAAACGTCGAAACGTCAAAACATCGAAACGTCAAAACGTCGAAACAGCCGAACGTCCAAACGCCGGGACGACGTGGGGCTGGGCGTCTGACGGGGCTATCCTTCATTGTCCAAGACGACGACGTCGGCGGGGTCGAAGATGCACTTGACTCGGCCGGTGGGGTCGATCTTGGGGTTCAGCTCGATCACCTTGAGGGTCGGACCATCTTCGAGCGTTACCTGGTGCTGGGCCGACTCGCCGAGGTAGATCGTCTCGCCCAGTTGTCCGTCGAACGCGTTGATGGCGTCGGCCGGGGGCGCGTTGATCCGCACGCTCTCCGGACGGATCGAGACCAGAACGGCGTCGCCAACGACCGGTCCGGACGGAGGCACGGCTGAGTGGAGTACGCCAAACGCGGTCTTGATCTGGGCGGACGCTGCGTCAACGGCCACCAACTCACCCTCGATGAAATTCGTCTCGCCGAGGAAATCGGCGACGAAGCGGCTGGCGGGCCTGCCGTAGAGCTCGTGCGGCCGGCCTATTTGCTCGACGCGCCCGTCGCGAAGCACGGCGATGCGGTCGGCGATGGACAGCGCCTCCTTCTGATCGTGCGTCACGTAGATGGCGGTCAGCCCGGCCTGCTTGCAGATGCGGCGGATCTCGCCCCGCATCTCCAGGCGGAGCTTGGCGTCGAGGTTGCTCAGCGGCTCGTCCAGCAGGAGACATTGGGGTTCGACGACGAGGGCCCGCGCGAGTGCGACCCGCTGCTGCTGGCCGCCGGACAGCTCGTTGGGTTTCCGCGAGGCGTAGTCGGACATCTGCACCATGCCCAACGCCGCCTCGACGCGCCGCCGTCGCTCGGTTCGGGGCGCCTTGCGGACCCGCAGGCCGAACGACACGTTCTCGTGGACCGACATGTGCGGCCACAGCGCGTAGTTCTGGAACACCATTCCCGTGTTCCGGAGGTGCGGGGGCACGTGGGTGATGTCCCGCTCGCCAAACCCGATCCGCCCGGCGTCGGGCTGCCAGAACCCGGCCACGCAACGGAGCAGCGTCGTCTTGCCGCAGCCGCTGGGGCCCAGCAAGAAGAACAGCTCGCCGGCGTCGATCGTCAACGAAACGTCATCAACGGCGACCACACTGCCGAACCGCTTGGTCACGTTCTCCAAGGCGATCTCGATCACGATAGCGGAGGTATAGTCCGATGCCGAACGGATTGCAACGACAAGCGGATCGTCTCGGTTCACCTCGCGCCGAGCTGGTCAGCGCTGTCAGTCAGCCACTCGAGGTTGAACCGGGCGAACGTGATCTTCTCGTACGGGTGCTTTTCGCCGCGCTCGTACAGACACCCGACGGTCTGATCGGGCAAGACACACAGGTCGGAGTAAGCCGACGGGCCGCGGTGGAGCAGCTTGCCCGCCGACCACGTTTTGGCCTCATCGGTGCTGATTCGCACCGTCATCCGCTCCCGCTTCTTGCTGGCGGGGTTGGCGAACAGGACCCGGCTGTCCCCACCCGCCGGCCCCCCGGTGAGCCGTACGATGCTGGCCTGACAGGTCGGGCCGATCAGCGGCGTGACAGGCTTGGGCGCGGTCCAGGTCGCGCCGCCGTCTCGGCTCCACGCCACCGACCGTTGCTTGCTGCCCCGGGCGCGGATGTTGAGACACACCGTGTGGCCTGCGGTCTCGACGGCCATACATTCGTTGGTGTTCTCGACCGCCGGGCCGATCAGGCCGCCCGCGCGCCACGTCCGCGCGCCGTCGTCGCTGATGATCGCGGCTGCGCGGTATCCCTTGCCCAAGCCCTCGTTCAGCCAGGCCGGCACGATCAACCGACCCTTGTGCGGGCCCGCCTGCAGTTGGATGCCATGACCCGGACCGGTGGCCAGGCGGGTCCAGTCAAAGTCGAATCCCCTGAACACCTCGGTGATCTCGACGGGGCCGGCCCAGGTCGCCCCGTCGTCGTCGCTGCAGGTGTAGAAGGCCCGCTGGTTGTTCCGACAGAACAGCAGGTGGATCTTGCCGGTCGCGCGGTCCAACACGGGGCAGGGATTGCCGATGGTGATCTCCGCCCCGCCGCCCTCTTCGTGGACGAGCTGCGTCCTTTGCCACGTCTTGCCCCCGTCGAAGCTCCGCTTGAGCAGCAGGTCGATGTCCCCGTCGTCGCGGCGGCTGTTTTTGCGCCCCTCGCAGAAGGCCAACAGCGTGCCCTGCTTCGTCGTCAGCACCGCCGGGATGCGAAACGTGTGATAGCCCTCCTTGCCGGACACGTAGACGTCCGTCTGCGCGAGCTTCTGCCGCGCGACCTTCTCGTCGAACTCCGCCAGCTTGAACCGCACGCTGACGACCGAGTTCTTCTCCCCCGGTTTGTGGACGACGTACGTGGTCGAGACGAACGTGCCGTCGGGTAGGAGCTCCAAACCCGCATAGCCGCAGTCGCCCGGCCTGCCGTAATGCCTGAGCAACAGAACGCGATACTGGCCCTGGCGGAGGTGGATGATGTCGTCGTAGGTCCCGACCCACAGTACGAAATTCCCGCGCGTGGGGCTTTCGAGCGTCGTGTCGCGGAAGCTCATGACCAGCCGACCATCCGGCGCGTATCGGATCACGTGTCGGTCGCCCGTCAGCGCCGCGGGCAGTTCGATGAGGTCAGACCAGGTCTCGGCCTCGTCGTTGCTGACCATCAGGAACGAGTTGTACTTGCGGCTGTTCTCACGCAGCAAGACGGCAAGCTGCTTGCCGTCCGGCGACCGGACGATGCCCGGCTCGCAGGGATGGGCGGCTGGATGCTCTCCCACGACCCGTGGCGTGCTCCACGTCACCCCGCCATCTGCAGAGATCGACTGGTACAACTTGAACGTCTTTCGCCGGCCGTTCTTGGTGAAGAACCGGCCGTCGTCATGGAACATGGCCAGATAGCGGCCGTCCTTCAGGCGAACGCACTCGCCCATCACCACGATGCCGCCCCAATCACCGACGGGCTCGAGCGGCGTCCACGTCTTGCCGTCGTCCTCGGAGATCGCCCGGCGGGCGGGATACAGCCCCGAAAACAGGATCAGCCGCGCCTTGCCCTTCGGGTCGATCATGCGAAACAGCGTCGGGACCTCCAGCGACGTCGACCAGTTGTCGGGGATGCCCAGGCGATCGCTCCACGTCCGTCCGCCGTCGTCGCTCCGCTTGAGCACGATCGCGCCCCGGCCGTGGCCCTTCGGATAGGCAACGTAGATCGTCTTGTTGTCCGGCAGCATCACCGTGCTCGGGTGGCCGAGGTACTGGCCCGGCTCCTTGTCGATGATGACCTGCCGATGCGTCTCGTTCGATACGTCGACGATGGGAACGGTGTAGTAGTCGGGCTGCGTGCGGGGCGGCGGCGGCTTGATGTCCATGGCGTTTCCTGTCATCGCAAACGCGCTGATCCGCATTGTGCTTCGCGTCGGGACAAAGCCGACCGGGCCCAGGGCCTCCGCGTCCAGTCGGATCCCGTGCGCCCGCTTCCCGTCGATGAGAAACGTCAGGTCCTTGCCCTCGCGGGTCACCTCGAACGTAAACGGTCGGCCGGCCTTCAGAAACCGATCGGGCTTGCCCAGCGCGCGAAGCTTGCCGAACAACCGACCGCTCGTGAAGATCTGCCCGTTGGCGCCCTCGAACCCGAAGTACCCCTCGCCGATCTTGAACGCAGCCGCGCTGCGCTTCAGGTTCAAGATCGTCAGCCGTGCGGTGATGTGGAAATCTCCCGCGTCGACGCCTTTGGTTCCGAACAGGTCGTTGCCGCGGCCCGTGCCCTCGAGGTAGCCCTTGCCCCGTTTCCAGGGCTTGCCCGCCTCCCGTACGAGCTTCGGCACGCCCTACTCGACGAACACCACCTTGGTGGGTCCCGGCGCGCCCTCAGCAGCGCGGAGACCCAGCAACAGAGGGACGATCGCATGCACCACCAACAGATTCAGCTTCACCGGTAGACTCCCTTGCCGCAGCGAGCGCACTCGACAAGACCAAAGACGCCTTGTCTGATGCCGCGCCCTACTCGATGTTGTAGGACATGCCCGTGATGCCGACTTCCTCCCAGCCCTGCCACCCGATCGACCGCCAGAAGGCCAGACCGGCTTGGTTCTTGACGTAGACGAAGGTGTGGCAGCGCGGAATCCCCGCTCGCTTCAGGGCATCCATGCATGCCCCCACCAGCGCCTTGCCGATGCCCTGCCGACGATGCGTTGTCGCCACGGCCAAGTGGTGGAGATACCCTCGACGCCCGTCCGTCCCACACAGGACCGCCCCGATCAGTGTCTCGCCCTCGCAGGCCACCAGGCTCATGCCCGGATTGCGCTCGAGGTACGCCGCAATGCCCTCGTGGGTGTCGGCGTCCTCGTCGAGCCCCAGGTTCTCCGTCGCACGCCAGAGGGCGAGCACATCCTCGATATCGCCCGCCGCCATTCCCCTGATGTCCAGCGTCATCCGCCCGCGTCCTTCACCCCCGTCTCTTGTCCAGGGCGTCGCGAAGCACTTCCAACTCGGACACCACGGCCGATCGCACGCTGAACCGCGACGCGGTCTCCAACCCGTTCTGCTTTAGTTGCCTTCGCAGCTTTCGGTTCTGGACCAGCTCGTCCAGCGCCGCCACGCACGCGTCCATGTCCGACGTGTCCACGATCAGCGCATTCTGCCGGTGCACGGCGTACTCGTGCACGCCGCCCCTGGCAGGCAGGATCGTCGCGCACCCCACGGCCATCGCCTCCAACCCCGTCCGTCCGAACGCCTGGTAGACCGAAAGGTCCACGAAGATGTCAGACGCACCCATCAACTCGGCCACCTCTTCGCGGACCAGGACCCCGCGGTTGTCGAATTCGAAATCCCGCCGGAGCGCCAGGAAGTCCTCGCTGGCCGGATCGTTCCCGAAGATGGTGACCGTCACTCCGTCGGGATAGCGCTGCTGGATGGTCCGCAGCAGCACCATCGTCTCGGCCGGGGCCCGCCGCGGCGTCGTCGGACGCACCATGGCGACGATCCGCACCGGGCCCGACTTCCGCTTCTTGATGAGGTCCGGATGGTAGACCGACCGGTCCAGGCTGGGCCGGACCTTTCTGACCTCCGTGCCATGGCGCTCGTGGACCGTCTGCCGAATCCAATCAGTCTTGGCGAAGCAGACCATCTCGGGGATGGCCGTGTAGGATTCCTCCGCCTCGCGAACCAGCTCGGGCTCGGGCTCGCGAAGGATCCAGGGCTCGTAGTCCTGGATGTAGTAGGCCGGCAGGACGTCGGGCACGCGCTCGCACAGCCGCTTGAGCGGCCGGACGGTCGTGAAGATCGTCGCAACGACCACGTCGAAACCGGCCGCGTGCGCCCACAGCTCCGACTCGTCCTTGAAGTAAAAGAACAACCCTTCCGGCGCGTGGGGATAGAATCGCTGATAGCTCTCCGCCACGCCTCTCGGCAGGGCGATCTCCGTGTGCACGCCGAAGTGCCGCATCCCTGACGATTCCTGGTAGATCGAGTGCACGCCGCCTCCGCCGCCCTTGCCCCGCAGCAGGTACAGGATCCGCAGGCCGCGCACGTCCGGGAATTCGTTTGCGCAGCTGTGAAACTCGAGTTGCCCGCGGAGCACGCGGCGAAGCGGCTCGAGCGCGTGGTTGTTCTCCATCGCCTCGATGTCCGCGGCGATCTTGTCGGCGCCGTGTTTCGCCTCCAGCGCCTCCCGTCCGGCGCGCGAGAGTTCCTTGCGGCGTTCCTCGCCGTAGCTCTTCGACTTGGCGTGGTGGACGTATGCCTGGTCGGCCACGGCCAGTTCGAAGCCGGCCTGCCGCGCGCGGACCGAGTAGTCGTTCTCCTCACCGAACCCCAGCGGAAAGGACACCTCGTCGAAATGCCCGATCGCGTCGATCACCTCGCGCTTGATCACGTAGCAGAATCCGTTGATGAACGGCATCCGCGGGAACCGCCTCGTCGACAGCTCCTCGACCCTGGCCGCCATGTCCCCGACCGCGAACCCGTCGGGCAACGGATTGACCGACCAGTCTCCCAACGGCGTGCGGATGTTCGGGACGGACTGATACGAGGCCGCATTGGACAGCGGCCCGACGACGCCGACCCGCTCGTCGCTCTCCCCGCATTCGACAAGCCGGTCGACCCAATGCGCCGACACGACGCTGTCGCTGTTCAGGAGCACGACGTAGTCGGCCGACGACGCCCGCATGCCCTTGTTGGCCGCCTTGGTGTACCCCTCAGCCTGCTCCGACTCGATCAGCGTGGCGAAGTCGCATCCCTGACAGAACTCGCGGACGTACCGCGACGTCTCCTCATGCGACCCGTCGTTGACGACGTACAGATGCGTCCGGTCGGATGGTGTGTTGGCCGCAACGGATTCCAGGCAGCGCCTCACGTACTCGAGTGCATCATGGACGCAGACGATAACGTCAACCGTCTTGCCGTCCGCCTCCCCTCCGCCTGAGTCAGAATAAATGTCTTCGGTGTGATCTGCTTTGTCTTGCATTTGCGCAGTCTTTCTCGGTGTCCTCGTTCTCGACGCACGACGTCCGCTTCCCGTCTGAAGCGACGGGGCGGCTGGCTGACTCTTACGGTTCGCTGAGGCGGCCCTTGATCTCGCGGATCCCCTCGTTCGCCTCGCCGAGCGCTCGCTCCAGCGCGCTCACCCTCGCGTTCAGTCGCTGCATCTCGACGGCCATCGCCGCCAGGCCGGCTCCGCTCGTGTCCCCCTGGCCCGCCTCACGCAGCGCCGCCTCGAGACGCCCTCGGTCCTCTGTGCTCTCGTCGAGACGCTGCTGGACGTCGCGGATCTCGCCCTCCCGTTCCTCCACGATGTCCTTGAGCTGTCGAACGCGCATCTGCATGCGGAGCGTCGTGTCGTATCCCTGTAGAGCATCCAAGCCGGCGTCGGAGAACGACGGGACGTCCGTCATGTCCAGCGCCGACCCGTCGGCCAGCGCGTCGGAGAGACGACGCTGCGACGGCGTCAGGAAGCGGGCCACCGCCGCTTCGTCCGCCTTCTGGCGATACAGCTGCGGGTCGATGAAGGCCGTGATCTCTTCGTCGCCGGGGCACTCGAGCCCTCGGACCCCCAGCCCCTCGAGCTTCTCGAGCAACCAGCGCGCCGACCCGACCGGGTCGCGGATGACGTCCGCGTACTGAATCAGGATCCGCGGCAGTCCCAGAGAGCCCCGCAGTGCTTCGAGACTGTGCAGCTCCCACATGGCGATCCCGGCGTGCAGGGGAATGTGGTTCCGCGTCCGCAGCGACTGCGCGACCTCCAGGGCGTTGCGATTGACGATCACGCAGACCGGCACCTCCAGCAGAAGCCGCCAGAACGGCAGCAGCAGACACATCCGCGGGTCCTTGACCGCCCACGGCCGAGACCCGTCCAGACCGATCACCAGATCTCGGGCCCGTCGCGCCAACGTCGAGAGGGCTTCGTCGGTGAGCTTCGACGCGTCGAACGCCGACAGCCGGCACCACAGACACCCCTGCGCAGCCAGCACCTGGTTGTTGAGCTCGACGACGTCGTCGTTCTCCCAGAATCCCTTGGGGTTCTCCGGATTGGCACCCTTCACACGGTCCGGCGGCCCCAGGGACGCGCCCATCATGTTCAGCACCCGGATCACCGCCGACGTGCCGGAACGATGCATGCCCAAAACGAGTATCTGCATGACGAGCTGCCTTGTGTTTGGGCCCTTTCACCCTCCATGCCGGTCGACAAGTGTATCAGGATCGTCCCCGTCCATGGAGGGCATAGCCCGAGCCGCGGGATTCACCCCGCGCGGCAGCCGGTCCGCGCGGGATGAATCCCGCGGCTCGGGCCCTCCCCGTCGACCGGGCGGTGCGCTATCGCTTCAACCCCTCCAGAAGCTGCGTTCGCGTCCAGGGATTCAGCAGCGTGTCGTGCGTCTGTTCCATCCACGCGACGAGCCGACGGCGCAGCCGACGCAGCTCGTCGGCGTGCGCGGGATCGGTGGCGAGGTTGTTCAGCTCGCCGGCGTCGGATGCCAGGTCGTACAGCTCGTCCTCGGCCGTGGCGTTCCAGATGTACTTCCATCTGCGGTCGCGGACCATCCGCTGGCTGTACAGCCCGAACTGGTTGCCGTGATACGTGCTGAAGATGTCCTGCCGACCGTTGTCCGGCTGCCCGGACATCAGCGGCACGAGGCTCTGGCCCCGGAACGTCTCGGGGATGGGCATGCCGGCCACCTCGCAGAACGTCGCCGCCAGATCGATGGCGTGGGTGACGAACGCATCCGACACGCTCGCGGGCGCGATCCGTCCGGGCCAGCGCATCATCAACGGGACGCGCACCACGTCGTCGTACATGATGAAATGCTTGTCGATCATCCCGTGCCCACCACACATGTCGCCGTGGTCGGTCGTGTAGATCACGAGCGTGTCGTCGGCCAGGCCGAGTCGGTCCACAGCATCCAGGATCCGACCGATCTGCGCGTCCATCAGGCTGATCTCGCCGAGGTAGCGGCTCACCACCGGCGCCCACTCGGTCCAGGTCCACGCATCCAGCTTCCACGTGCGTCGTTGTTGCGCTTGGATGTAGGGCTTGCCCGCCAGTGGGTCCGGGAAGCTGGGCCAGGGCGGGATCTCCTCCGGCGGATACATCGAGCCGTATGGCTCGGGCACGACGTTGGGCAGGTGCGGCTCGCTGGGGTCCCACCGGATGAAGAACGCCTGGGCCTTGGCGGCGCAGGCCTCCAGCATCCGGATCGTGTGGTCCGCCCCCCACGCCAGCCTCGAGTCCTGCGGTCCGATGTGCGGGTCGACCTCGCCGAACCAGCGGTTGAGCAGCGGCTTCGGCGGCAGGCCTTTCCCCTCGCGATACCGCGTGTACTCGGCCTCGTCGACGTACTCGTTGAACCCGTACGCCCGTGGACCCTTCTGGCGGTCAACGTGCCACTTGCCCACGTACCCCAACCAGTAGCCCGCCTCACGGAGCAGCCGGCTGTACGTCGGCAGATCGTCTCTGGCCCCACGCGGGGCCTCGGTGTCCCAGTTGGCGACGCACAAGTGCTCGGTCGGCCATTGCCCGTTCAGCAGGCTGTTCCGCACGGGAACGCACAGCGGAATCGGACAGAACGCGTGCGTGAAGTTGACGCCCTCCGACGCCAACCGCCCGAGGTTGGGCGTGCGGAGCATTGCGTGCCCGTTGACGTCAACGCAATCGAACCGATGCTGGTCGGAGTGAACAAGCAGGATGTTGGGACGGCCCATCGTCGTTCTGGTCCCTCCGTGTCAAGAACGCACCACACGCGGATCGCGGTGCTGCTCGTTGTAGCAGCGGACTTCGAACAGCGCCGCGGGCACCGGGCCGTGGCTCGCGAGCAACTCGATGACCAGCCGATTCGTCGTGACGGGCGATTCCAGAACCAGGCCGTTGCGCGTCTGATGGTTGTCCGTTCGCTCGGCGATGACCCGCCCCTCGGCGTCGCGAATCCGGTAGCGCTCGACGCAAAACGGCATCACCCGCTCGGGATGCGGGAAGAAGACGGACTCCAACGGGTGATCGCGGTCGGTGTCGAACGTCAGCTCGATGCGCCCGATGCTCTGTGGCTGGTCCCACTGGAGGGTCAAGCTCGGGGCCGGATCGTCAGCATCGGCCACCCAGGCATTCGGCCAACACGTCGGACGTGTCCTGCCGTTCGTCACACGCTGCGGTCCGCAGACGGCGATCGGCGGGTCGACGGCAACCGCGAGGTTGTGTCCGTCAGGTCGGCGGATCGGGCTCCAGAACTCGAACGTCTGCACACCGATGTCCTGGTCGGGCGATTGCGTTCGGTGATGCCGGACGGCCAGGACGCCGGTCAGACGCTGCTGGCTGCATCGCACGGCGACGTCGACGTTCTTCATCAGACACACGAAGACGTACCGCGGATGACGGACCTCCGCATCGAACCCGAACGCGACTTGCTGGTCGCCGCCCGGTTCAAGGTCGACGTCCTTCGCACCCAACAGGACGTCCGGCGTGTGGTTGTCGGGCCTGTCGCTCGTCCGAAGCTCGCACCGCAGCGTCGTCGGTTTGGCGACGTCGACGATGAACGAGACCTCGGGCACCGGCCCGGTCGGCACGGGCAGCATCTGGGCCCATGAGTCTTCCAGCGGCAGCAGCGGGCCGTCAGGCTCGAGCCGCGACAACCGATACTCGCTGCTCGCCGTGATCGTGGCCGTCCTTGCCAGGTCGTCCGGATCCTTCAGATGGCGCCGCGGGATGTACTGCCCCCGTCGCATCAGCTCGGTCTGCAGCTCGCCCATTCGCTCCGGATCGTTCAGATCGGCGGGCCGGAGGCGGTCACGAATGCATAGTGCAGCCGCCACGCCCACGGGCTGGGCCGCGTCGCCGCACGTGGCCATCACACGCGTCGACCCGAAGGCCACGTGCGTCGCGCTGATGATCCGCCCCGCCAGAAACAGGTTCGTGATGTTCCGGCTGTACAAGCAACGGTAGGGGATCTGGTACACCCCGCGCGCGTGCCATTGGTTGCACCCCGGGCACGGGCTGTAGACCCCGTCGGCCGGATGTAAGTCAATCGACCAGCCGCCGAACGAGACGGCGTCATCGTGCGGACGCTGCTCGACGATGTCTTGCTGTCGCAGCAGGTACGGACCCTCGAACCGTCGGCTCTCGCGCTTGCCCGGGATGAGTCCTACCCACTCGAGCGTTAGGTTTTCGGCCTGGGGGAACTCACCGGAGTTCTTGATGTAATCCCACACCCCGTAGACGACCTTCCACAGCTCCCACTTGATCTGCTCGGTGTCGTGCACCGTGTCGAGCCGCCCGCCGTACTCCAGCCACCACAGCCATGGACCGTGCTTGTCGGGGCCGAATTGCCTGTAGCGCGGGATCTGCTTGATGTCGGTCAGCGCGAAGCTGGGCGGGACGAACGTGACCGGCCGACCGAGGTCCTTGCTGAAAAAGTAGATCGAGTGACCCAGCAGCTCGCCGTATTCCTCGACGTCCGGCGCGAACTTCTCGCCGAACTCCTCGCGCTTCTCCGCCCCCATCCGAAACGCTGCGCCGGACAGGAACCCCACCACGCCGTCCCCGGACGCGTCGCAGAACAGCGGCGCGTGCACCTCGTACATCGTCGCGTTCTGGCTGTTGAACGCGCGGATCGACGCGATGGTGTGCGGCCCGGACTTGGTCACCTCGAGTGCGGCCGCGTTGAGCAGCAGCGTGATGTTCGGCTCCTCGACCACCTTCTCCAGCAGAATGCCGTCGAAGACAACCGCATTGCCCGCCGGGTTCCGGTAGACGTTTTCGACGAGGATCTCGTCGGTCACCCCGCCCTCGCGGGCCCAGCGGTTGTTGTTCTGCATGTGGGCCGTCGCGCCCAGTACCCACAGCCGCACCTCGCTCGATGCATTCCCGCCCAGCACGGGTCGATCTTGGATCAGGACCGCCCGGATGCCCGCCCGCGCGGCCGTGATCGCGCAACACGTCCCCGCAATCCCGCCGCCGACCACGACCAAGTCGCTGTCGATCCGCTTCGTTACGAACTGCCGATTCTCGGCAGGCGGTTCCGTCAGCATATCACACCATCGCAATCAAGATCGGCCCAGGTGCTTCTTGAATCTCTCCAGCAACGGGTCGTTGGTGCGGACCATCATCTCCAGCAGTGCCGCCTGTAGCTTCCTGACCTCGTCCTTCAGTGTCGGATCGTCGATCAGATTGTGCAAGGCGTCGGGGTCCTTCGCGAAATCGTAGAGCTCCTCGGGCGCCCGATACTGAAACAGCTTGACCCGCGCCGCGACCGCCGCGTCCATCTTCGCCGCCGCCTGCATCGCCTTGAACGTCAGGCCCGACTGCGATTCGTTCTTGAAGACCGTCTCGCCGTCAGACCACGCGTTGAAGATGTACCCGTACTTGCGCGTCTGAACGCAGCGCATGGGGTACTCCCTGCGGGCGGCCGTCTTGAAGAAGACCGTGAAGACCCTGTCCCGCCCCGCTTGCTGGCGCCCCTTCAGCAGTGGCAGGAACGTCCGCCCGTCCACGCCCTCGACCGGCGACAGGCCCGTCGCATCCAGGACGGTCGGCATGAAGTCGATGCCCGAGATGAAATGCTCGCGATCGACCGCGCCCCGCTTGACCCGCCCGGGCCAGCGAACGATCCAGGGCGTTCGCGTGCTGTTGAGATAACAATTGGTCTTGGCGAACGGAAACGCCATGCCGTGATCGCTCAGGAACATCACCAGCGTGTTGGCGACCTGACCGGTCTCGTGAAGCGCTCGCAGGATCTGTCCCACCGTCTCGTCGCATCGGTGAACGGCTGCGTAATACCGCGCGACCTCCTTTCGCACGTTGGGCAGGTCCGGCAGGAAACCGGGCACGCGGACCTCCTCCGCCCGGTAGTGCTTGCTTGCCGGCGGGAAGTCCCACGGCATTTTCCGCTTCCTCTTCTTCTTCCTGGCCCGCTGTTCCTGCTCGCTGGCGGGGAACGGACGGTGCGGGTCGTGCGAGTTGGCCATCAAGAAGAACGGCTTGCCCGCGTCCTTCGCTTGCTCGAAGAATGCCTTGGCGTGCTCGTAGAACATCGCGGGATCGCGCCCGGCACGCAGCTTGTCCGGCGTGACCTCGGTATCCCAGCAGAACTTGCGCTTCGGCGTCAGGTGGCTGACCTTGCCCATGATGCCGTTCAGATACCCGCCCGCACGGAGCGATTCCTGCAGCGTCGGCACGTCCGGGTCGATTTGCTCGAACCCCTCCGCGCCGTTCCTGTGCGGGTACCGACCCGTCATCAGCACGGACCGGCAGGGCTGACAGACGGCGATGGACACGTGCGCGTGCCGGAACCGCATTCCTTCAGACGCGAGTCGATCGAGGTTCGGCGTGATGCCGGGGATCTTGCAGCCCGTCACGCCGAGCGAGTCATGATTCATGTCGTCGGCCGTGATCAACAGGATGTTCGGCCGCCTCGCCCGCGTCGTCGTCTCGGCGGCCATCCCACCGGCGACCGCGGTCGCGATCCCCCCGGGAACGAGTCGCAGGAACGTCCGTCGGTTCATCGTTCGACCTCCCCTTGAGCCGTCTCGCCAGCCAGGCAATTGCGTCATCTTGCGCAGGGACCTTCAGTGCGTGTGGTTCATCATAATAGTTGCACTTGAACTTGTCGCCCGCCCCGAGTCTGGCGTAGACCCTCGCGATCTTGGTCTCTCCAGTGGGTTCACCGCGGCGGTCTGGACTCGGGCCGTCGGCTCCCGGACCGGGCGACCTCGACGGCGTAGACCTGGCTCGTGCCGTGCCTGTTGGACCGAAACACCACCCACTTCCCGTCCGGTGTGAAATGCACGTTCGGCTCGAGACGGTAGTCGTGCTCGGCCAGGTTGCAGAGACGTTCCACGTCCAGTCGGGCGCCGCGGGGTCTGAACAGGTGGATCCACTTGCCGTCCTTGGCGCCCGCGACCGACCTGGCGCCCCCGCCGTCGCCGCAGAACATCGTGCCATCCGCCGACACGTTGTAGTGGACGCACCACTGGTCGCGGGTCAACGGATATCGGATCTCGTTGCCGGTCGCGACGTCCGCGCCGGCAAGGTAGAAGGTCTTGCCCCTTGGGATCTGCAGGTCGAACCAGACCCGCCGACCCGCCGGTCCCCAGAACTCATGGCCCCAGATCTCGCGCGCGACGGTCCGCCGGTGGATCTGCTCGAGGCCCGTGCCGTCCGACCGGATCAGCCAGATCCGATCCAACAGATGCCACGGGCCTTCGTGGCAGAACATCAGCAGGCCAGGATTCGTCGGCGAGAACTGGACATGCCCCAGCCAGGTATTCCGGCGGTAGATCACCCGCGCCTTGCCGGTCTCGATCTCGATCGTGTACAGGGCGTTGGGCAGCTTGGCTTCGTAGATTTCGGTGAACCACTTACTCCTCGGCTTCTTGAAGAACGGTGCGATCCCTTCGGCGAAACAGCCCAGCAGCAGCGTCTCGTCCGCGTTGACCGAGAACCCCCCGCCCCGCGTCCATGCATCGCGGATCCTCCCGATTTGACGGGTCTTGTGCGTATCGACGTGGGTCGCGTAGACGACGGGCCCGGTTCGATAGATCAGCTCGCGTCGCTTGGGCGCAACGACCTCGTGGCCCGAGTTCCGATCGGTGATCTGTTCGATCTCGAGCGTCTCGAGGTGGACCGCAAACGCGCGTCGACCCCCGGGCGTCGTTCCCATGAAGACCATCTTGTCGCCCTGGGCCGTGAAGGGGTTCTGATGAAAGTAGAAGCTCGAGTTGCTCCCCTCCCGGCGCGACAGGCGCATTACCCGATGCCCGGTCGTTGGGTCGATCCACGCATCCGGCGGCGGCGCCTTGCCGGCCCCGAGCACTCCGGACACCGACGCGACGACAATCAGACCGGGCAGGCAACTCAACGCCCACGGCATGTTCCCTCTCCGTCTTGGGATCGGCCACCTTGTCCGCAGGGAAGACGCTTGCATGGCACTTGCTCCTCGACGCCGCGGCCGCGTGTCCGCAGGAGGGGTCAGAACTTGGCCGGACGCTTGCTGCGGAGGTACGCGGCTGCACGGGTGGCGAGGGCAGCACAGGCTTCGGTGAGTAGCTGGCGGGCCTGGCCCGTTCCGGATTTCTCGAGGGCCTCACGCGCCCGCAGCTCCGCGACGGAGCGCTCTTCCTGGAGCTTCCCCTCGAACGCCTCGGCGGCGCGACCGAAGCCTTCGTCCTGACCCGTCGACAGTCGGTACAGTGTGCCGTCCAGAAGGACGCGAGGCGTGGCGGTCACGCCCAGGTAGATGGGCACGTAGACCGTCTGACCCGCCCGAAAGACGCAGAACTGCGCGCAGCCGAACAGCTCGACGTGGCGCCGAGGAATGGCAGCCGTCATCGTCGAGATGTTCGTCTTGTGCAGTATCGGGGGCGTGCGCGAGAGCCGGTTCATGTGCTCCGGTGTGATCTTGCCCTTGAGTGGTTCCAGCGTGCTCCGGACGAGCTTGCCTCGCTTGTCCTGTGGCCTCATCACCAACAGGCCGTCCCGGTCGGGTGTCTCCCGAAACGATTCGTGACACTGCACGATCTGGACCGCCCGGCCACCCGCGTCGGCGAACATCCAGTTGGTGGCGATCTTGCCCCCCGCGTAGATCCGGTCGGCATTCTGCTGCTTGAGCATCTCGCGCGCTTCGTCGATATCGCCCGCCTGCTCGAGGATGAGACGCATCGTGTCCGGGTTCATCATCCCCCGGAACCGCGGATTGGGGTCGCGCGCTCCCGTGTCGGCCGCAGCGGCGAGACCCTTCTCGTTCACCCCCATCATCGTGCCCATGTCCGACGTGTCGCCCGTGGCGGCAAAGCGGTAGACCGTTCGGCCCGGAACGCTCACCCCCTTGACGTAGGCGGCCTGCGGACGGTTCCGGTTGTCCCGGTTCTTGTGGAACAGCGTCACCCCGCCGAAGTTGTGCCGCGGGGCAGAAAAGTAGGTGAAGCACTCGGGACGGTTGATCCCGCGGTACTTCGCCCCCTGATACGCGACGTAGTCGTCGGCGTTCACACCGGCCGCGCTCGCCAGTGCCGCGGCCTCCTCCAGCCAATGCGGCGCGGCCCGCTTCACGAGCGACCGGTACTGCTCGGTCGCGCGGAGCAGCGCGTCTCGGCGAGCCCCGTCACCGAAGTTACCCGCCACCTCCGCCCGGATGTCCGAGGCGTTCGAGGCGCCAAACGCCTTGCCCACCTCCGTCGGCGACCCCTCGAGACGCACGACCGGATCCGTCTTGTCTTTACCTTTCGCTTGCGGCATTGCCTCTTCCCTATCGCTCTCTGCGCTTGACCGCGAAGGTCTCGCTGACGCTTCCATCTATCTAGACGGCCAGCAACCCCACAGCCAAGAGCGCTGGTGCCTTGTCTAGAATCCGCATCGAATGTCCTCCCGACGGCCCGCCCTCTGCTAGATAGACCGGATCGCCAAGAATCCCCTCACCTGTCCCCACAGCTCCGTGAACGTCCGTAGACCCAACACTCGCCGCAGGACGTAACTCGGACGAAGATAGAACTCCTTGTAGGACTTATCCAGGAATCTTCGGTACGCTTCCGGATCGATGGCGGGTGGGACGAAGACGAGGGCGTCATGATCGAGCGTGGAGGAGCTGCCGGAGAAATCGAACCGATGCCCCTGCTCGACGAGCTGCCTGTAGAACGCGGTACCGGGGAAAGGCACGAACTTGTTGAAGTGAGCGAAGTCGAGCGGAAGCGACTTGGCGAATTCGAGCGTATGCTCGAGGCTCTCCATCGTCTCGCTGGGTGATCCGACGAGGAAGTCCGCGCGGACCCGGATCCCCGCCTGACGCGCCCACGTCACGGCACGGCGGTTCATCTCGACCGTCGTCTTCTTGCCCAGCGTCGCCAGCACGTCGTCATCGCCCGACTCCAGGCCGTACAGGACCTGCCAGCATCCCGAATCACGCATCATGCGAAGCATGTCCAAATCGACGCAGTCGACCTTCGTCAGGCACGTCCACGGGATCCGGGGGCGAAGCGCCCTCATCCCCTGACAGATCCGCTCGAGGCGCTTCCGGTTCAGCGTGAACGTGTCGTCGAAGAACCGTATCTCCCGCGCACCGTGTTTGCTGACGACCTCTTCCACCTCCGCCAACACGTTCTCGGCGCCTCGCGCCCTGTACTTCTCGCCGAAGATCGACCTGTCGCAGAAATTGCACCGCGACGGACACCCCCTAGAGGTCATGATATGGGCGAGCGGAAGCTTGCGATACGATGCCGGCGTCGGACGATAGACCTTTAGCGGCGGCAGCAGGTGCCTCGCCGGGAAGGGGATCGACGATAGATCCTTGATGCGTGTCCGAGGGGGCGTCATGACCAACTGGCCGTCTCGCCGATAGGCCAGTCCTGGGATGTCCTCGGCGTTCGTCGGGCCCGCGCCCGCCAGATGCCCGAGCAGCTCGAGGAACGTCACCTCTCCCTCACCCAGGACCAGGTAGTCGAACACGCCGGCCGAGGCCGCGTGCTCGGGCACCGCCGTCGGATGAGGGCCGCCCACGATGAAGGTTGCGCGCGGCACGATCTCGCGCAGGAGCTTTGCGGCCCTAACTGCGTTGCTGAACGTCGGCGTCGTGGCGGTGAATCCAACGACTTCCGGCGCGAAGGCGCGACCCTCCTGCTCGACGGTGTCCCAACCGAGGCCACGTGCGCAGTCGAGGATCCGGACCTCGTGCCCCTCCCTTTCAGCCACGGCTGCCAGGTAGGCCAGTCCCAACGCAGGGATCACGTTGAGGACGTCGGCGAAGGTCTCCCGCTCGCCCCCGATCTCCTCTGCGCCGAACGGAACGTCTATCAGCAGGATCTTCACGTGCCCACCTTGTTGACGACCCGGGCAACCTTCCTGATCGCCGTCTCCGAGATGCCATCATACATCGGCAGCGCAATCGCCCGATCGGTGACGTCCGCCACCACAGGACAGTCTTCGTATCTCAGCAGGGCGGCGCAGTCATCGGCGATTTCATCGGCAATGCCCGCGTCAATGCCTCGCATCAGCAGCCGCTTGCGGACCCTCCCCGCGCCGCAAGGCAGGAGCGCCACGAAGAAATACCACGTCGATTCGCAGTCAGCCGCCACACGCTGCGTGCGTATCTCGGGCGACAGGAGCGTTCGCAGGAGCGCCGCGTTGTCCTTCCTTTCGGCGATGCGGCCGGGCAGCGTCGCGAGCTTCTTGAGCCCGATCTCAGCCTGGAGGGACGTGTACGCGATGCTGGCGGGCGGCGCATGCTGGAATCGCCGGTACAGACGACCGGCCAGCGCCTTGAAGCTCGGGCTCGCCAGCAGATACAGAAACGGGAACCCAAGGCCCGTGGCAAAAAGAAGGTTCTCCGTCTTGGTCGCGCGGACCTTCCCTTCGATCGGCGAACTATCCACGGGGTCATCGGCCGTGCTGGCATGGATGCGCTCAATCAGCCCGGCGTCTCTGGAAACGACCATGCCTCCGCCGAACGTGTTGACGGGCTTGGTTGTCTCGAAGCTGAAGAAGGCGGCGCGCCCGAAGGAGCCGGTCTGTTCCCCCTTGAACGTCGCGCCGAGGGAATGTGCGCAATCTTCGATCACGGGGATGCCATGTCCATCGGCCAGAGAGACGATCTCGTCAATCCGGCAGGGCGAACCGAACGCGTGCAATGCGAGAATGGCCTTGGTCTGCGGGGTGATTCTCCGCGCGCAGGCCTCTGGCGAGAGGTTCAGCGTCTCCGCCTCGATGTCGGCGGGCACGGCCTTCGCGCCGAGGCCTTCAATGAGCCCAATGAGATCCTTGAGCGTGTAGGCGGGCACGATGACTTCGTCGCCGGACCCGACCCCCAAGTGTTCCAGTATGAGCGTCATCCCGCGGCGACCGGAGTTCACCCCCGCTGCGTGGGGCACGCCGACGTGGTCGGCGACCGCCTTCTCCCACCGGGCGATCACGTCGGCGTCTTGGGGGCGGGGATTGCGGCACCGGTTCAGCACCTCAGCCGGCTCGCCCGGATCCATGAATGCCCTGCGCCGCGGGATCACCGCTGACCACTCCCGAAGTAGAACTTCAAGTCGCGCCAGGTCTGACCGATCTCGCCCAGCATGGACCGCACGCCAAGCCGAAGGCTCAGCTCCGTGTTCGTGGTATCCCAGCACGGGCGATCGCACGTGTGCACGCCCAGACGGAGCTGCTGGAAGTCCGCACTCCGCCAGATTTCCTCCAGCGGGCGGTCCCGAACGCTGACCACCCCCTCCATGTCGCAACAGGGGGCGACCATCCCGTGCGGGTTGATTGCGCACGCGGCGTATCCGGCGTAGCAGCGGAAGCCCTTGCGGGGATGGCGATAGAGGTCGACGACCCCGCGGAGGAACATCTTCGACGTCGTCTGGAGCTTGCTCTTGCTGGCGGCCTCGATGAGTTTCTGCATCTCGGCCTCCAGCTCGTCGAGGTCCTCCTCGGTGAAGATCAGGTCCGCGAACTCCTGCAGGCGTTTTCCCTTGTGCTGAAGGTTCGTGTGAATCGGCGCGAACTTGATCTGATGCACCCCCAAGCGCTCGGCGAACGGAATCATCTCAGCCGTGTTTCTGAAGTTCTCGGCCGTGATCAGGTAGTTGATGCCGACCTTGATGCCTGGCGCCAACTCGCGGAGCAGACGTATCCCGCGCACCGCCCTGTCGAACGTCCCGGCGCCCCTGAGTCGGTCGTGCACCTCCGCAACCGTGCTCTCCACGGAGATCGATACCGTGTCGACATCCGACGCCCGGAGCGCATCAACGGTTGTCTCGTTGAGCACCGTTCCGTTGCTGCAGAGGTGAACCGATATCCCGTGCAGGCGCGCGTACTTGATCAGTTCAAACACGTCAGGTCGGAGCAGGGCTTCCCCTCCGGTAATCGACAGGAGCATGGTCCGAAGCTTCGCCGCCGAGCGAATCACCGTCTTCCATTCCTCCGTGGACAGCTCGTCAGCGAGGTCCGATTCCGCATGCTCCCACACGCCGCACATCCTGCACTGCAGGTTGCATTTGTCCGTGACGAAGATGAGCAGGATGGGCAGATGCCTGGGACGACACCGCAGGCGGCGGCTCAGCCATACGTCAGCCAGGCGGGGGACGTTCCGCGCAAGCATCCACAGCCGGGGAGAACCCCCCGACGACCGTTGTCCCACCGACGTGGCGTCTTGGGTCATGGTCCTTTCCGGACAAGCTCACTGGTGAACCCGTGGTCGGGATCTCGGAAAGGACGGCGACGACGCCGCCCTCCTGTGGACGCGCCTGCGTCGTCCTGGACGCCTTGTCCTAGCGTCAAAGGACAGTCTAGCCTGCACCTCCCTAGGTCGCAAACAGATCGATCGCAAGTGGGTCACTCAGGCCAGTTTCTCATCAGGAACAGGTGCCAGGTTGTCAAGCGCGCCGTCTTCGGCTAACAGGGACTCACCGACAGGAGTGTCTCTTCCGTGCAGACCAACAACGCCCGCGATCTGATCTGCATCTCGCTGGCGTTCTTCTTCGCGTTTCTCGGGGCGGGGGCCTGCCAGCCGTTCGTCATCGGGTTCCTGACCGCAGAAAAGGGCCTGACGCTCGCCCAGGCCTCGCTCGTGCTGGCAATGGTCTACTTCACGTTCGCCGTCTTTCGCTTCTTCATCGGGGTCATCATCGACGCCGTCGGGCTGCACCTCGCCAAAATCCTCGGCGTCGCCGCCTACGCCGTCTTCCCGTTCATCCTCTGCCAGGCCGGATCGTTCCCGGTCTTCCTGGCCGCCAGCGTGATCTGGGGCATCGGGGCGCCGATGCTGTGGACCAGCTCCTTGGTCCAGATCCTCAACACCTCGGCCCCCACACGGTACGCGACCCACACCGGCGTCCTGCGGGGCACGGTCATGCTGGCCGTCTTCGCGGGCGCGTACCTCCTGGCCTTCGTTTACGCCTGCAGGGGGTATGAAGCCCTCTTCGGCCTCGCAGCCGCCCTGTGCCTGGGCGGCATCGTCGCGATGGTCTGCTCGCCCAACAGGAGGTTCAAACGCCGCAAGCCGCACCTCCGCATGTTCTTTCAGGTGATGCGCAGCCATGAGGCCAAGACCGTCACCGTCTTTCTGGTCTGTTCGGGCCTGGCCTACGGGATCGTGCTCAACGGTTTCAAGTCGCACATCGAGACGCACTGCGGTAAGGACTGGCTGAAGATCATCCTGCCGGTCTTCTTTCTGGCGGGGATCCTGTCCAACTTCCTGGGCGGCTGGGTCTGCGACCGCGTCGGTCGATGGAAGACGTTCGGCTGGGGGTTCGCGATCGGGGCGACTGGGATGTTCCTGGCCTGGGGGTCCACCAGCGCACCCGTCCTGATGGTGGCGATGCTGCTGATCGGCATCGAGTTTGCGATCGTCCCCCTGTCCGCCTTCGCCTGGATCGGCGACAACACCCCCCCGCCCGACCGCGGCTCGGTGATCGGCTACATCTTCTCCTTCCGCGACCTCGGTGTCGCGCTGGCGATCCAACTGAGAAGCACGATCACAGAAGTCGCCACGGCGGCGTTGGTCTTCGCCATCGCGTCGGCTGTCTGTGCCGGTGCCGCGCTGGTCGCGGGACGAGCGGCCCCCCGCAGGAAACGCCAGTCCCTGCGCCAGGGATCCTGCCCGACCAAGGGATCTGATTGAAGCGCGGGTGCCCCATCCTTTTCGAGTGGCCGCGGAAGGCGGGCGCTCGGAAAGGGTGGGGGACAGAAACGCACTGCGAGCTGACTCGGGCAACTCCGTCCCCCACCCTTCCCTTCCCGCGCCGTGCCTGACAGCCGAAGGTCACAGCAATGACACGAGCCAATGTCCTAGGAATGCGTCTTCGGGTTCATATCAACGTGCCGCTCGGCACAGGATCAGTCTACTTGACACCAGCGCTTGATGATTGACCAAACTGGTGTTCTAAGTCAGCATGGTTGCCGAGGGCCCAACCAGTATGGGCGTGAACATGAGCTCAACGGCAGCAGATTCTTCGCCACATCCCGCGGGAATGACCCCGGGCGACCTTATGGCGCGGGCGTTTGGATGGGCCGAGGTCTTCCTCCTCATACCGCTGCATGCCTTCTGGATGCTGTACAAGTCCACGCCCTTTATCGCGGAGAACACCCCGAGCGCACTGGTGGCAGCAGTACCGCTCGGCGCGATGATGGTTGTGGGACTGGCGGGGCAGCTTCGCGGGTTCAGAGCGGCGATCATAGGGGCCGAGGGGCTTTGCCACCTTACCGCCGCGGCGTGCATGGCCGTCGTACTGCTCACCGTGGCGCTCAACGATCCGTTTGACCCAATCGTCCCGATCACGTGGCCGCTTTGCTTCTGGAGCATCGCGGTTGCGTTTGCGATGCTGTCGAATCTCGCGCTGCATGAACGTATGCGAAGGTACCGGATCGACACTGCGTCGTGGGGAGGATGGGCAGCGGCGGTCGGGACGGCGCTGGCGTTGTGGATTGCGCTCGTGTGGATCGCGGCGAGCATGACCTGGGCCCCCTACTTCCTGACCGTATCGGTTGCGTTCCACTCGATCATGGCCAGATCCGCCCGCCGCGCACACCGCGGCGAGGGGAATCGGATCGTGGCCCGAGGCCGCCGTGGGGAAGGCGCAACGTCTTTCGTCGAGGGCATGTTCGCCGTTGCCTTGATGCTGACGGCCCTGCTTCGTTTCCTATTCGAGTGCCACATGACGGGCACGGCGGAGCTGAAGTACTTTCAGTTTGTCGATATCGGCACCCATCCGTGGTTCGCGGTGGGCGTCGTCTTGGCGCTGGTTGCGTCTCGGTTTCGGTTCGGATTCGTGATCCACGCCCTGACGCTTGGTGTGCTGCTACTGAGCGACGCTATCTCAGCGCGGGTATGGGAAGGCTTCTCGATGCAGACCATCGCGCTTGCCATGGGATACGGCTTGCCGGTGCTGTTCCTTGCATCGAGGCGTGTGGGCACGTTGGCGTATGCCCTGTCGACAACCGCCGCGACAACGATGTGGATTCTCGGCATGCTGAGCTTCACGCTGGCGGGGGTGATCATCGTCTTCGAGGTAGGGCTCGACTTCGCCAGGGACCTGGCAGCGAACATGCGCGTGCTGGCGCTGGTGCTCTGTGTCTTGTTTTTAGCATTGACCGGCAGGAGGTTATGGCGAACCGGGGCCGAGGCGTCGCCGGAGCCACGCCAGGAGAGGTCGATCTCTGGCCTGGCCTGCGGCGTAACGTACGTGGTGATGTGGATCTTGGTCTTGGGCCCCATCGTCTATCTGGTCAAGACGGCCATGTGGCCTCCGATCTGGTTTGAGCGTCCTGCGCGGGTCGAGGTGGGCGAACCGGCAGGGGTCTGCCACGCGGGCAAGTCGCGATCAGATGAGGAGTACGCCGTTCTCGACAAGCTCGGCGTTCGGATCATGCGCGTGGACTACCATTGGAAGTCCATCCAGCCCGGCCCTGACACGTGGGACTTCGATCACTTCGATAGGTATACGGCCTCGGCCAACAAGCACAAAGTCAACGTCCTGGCGCTACTCGTTTTCGACAACAAGGCCGTTGAGCGGTCGCCCTCGGGCTCCAAGCGCGACAAGTACATCGCGCCGGAGGACATCCCGCTGTTTCTCGAGTATGTCCGACGCACGGTCGGCCGCTACAAGGACAAAGTCTACGCGTGGGAGATCTGGAACGAGCCCGACATGCCGCGCTTCTGGACGGGCACGGCCGAGGAGTTCTACGAACTGGCACGCCGAACGGCCCAGACCGTGCGTGAGGTCCATCCCGAGGCCCTGCTGCTGGGAACGGCGATGACCTCAGGGGTCGGGGCATACTCGGCCAAGGAAGTCGAGGGGATGCACACGTCGGGCGCGCTCAAGGAGGTCGACCACCCGACGATGCACACGTACATCACCGACCCGCGCGGCTACTACAACGAGTTCCGAAGGGTGCAGAACGCCGCGGCAAAGCACGGCCACCCCGGCTCGGTCTGGATCACCGAGCTGGGCGACCCCGACGGCGGCGTCTATCCGTGGCGCGCGTCGAGCGACCTGCTCGCAGAGCACGCCACAAAGGCATACACGATCGCCACGTCGATGGGCATCGAGAAGCTCATATGGTACTGCTACGAGGACTCGGGCCTTGACTCGCAGCGCAAGGACCCCGACAACTCCGAGGCGTCCTTCGGACTCGTCGGACCAGGCGGCCAGTGGAAGCCGGCCGCGCACGCCTACAGCCTCTTCGCCAAGAACTGCAGCAACAGCGTGATCCGAACGGATCTCCTCGACGTTTCAGGCGGGATCGCGGCGCGCCAGCTTCGCACGGCCCTGTACCGGCGCGATGGCGGCGAGTCGGTCCTGATCATGTGGTTCGAGCCGGGCCTGCGACCCGGAGCTCACGCACGTGTCACGCTCGACCTGGGCCAGCTCAAAGACCCCGCCGTCATGCACGACATCACCTCCGGCTACACCAAGCACCTGCTGGACGACGTGGTAGACGTTACCGAGAAGCCTCTGTTTATAACCTACAAGGTCCCCTCTCCCGAAACGCCCGCGCGTCTCTACGCAGATTCCTCCCCGGCCGACGAGGCGTGGCTGATGGCCGTGGTCGGGCTGGTGCTGTGGGCCGCTTGGGGGTCGCTGAGTGCGAGGAGAACCGACTGCGCACCGGCGTGTTGATGGGACGGTGTGGCGTGGACCGCTTCGACGCAGGTTGTCAAGTCAAGCAATGAGCTCTTAGCACTACAGCGCAAAGTTGCTTCCCACGCAAGTTCGGATCGTGGCGATGTCGATGCCGTGCCTTCGCAGCGTCTGAAGGGTTGATCTTCGATGGCTGATCTTGGCGGCGGTGTTGTGGTT